>Ga0255350_1000479_pt1 | contig 14923 bp, 12 predicted proteins | sample HBST25r1metaG_FD_186028 | JGI IMG/M metagenome (GOLD analysis project Ga0255350, IMG submission 186028) | Peat soil microbial communities from Stordalen Mire, Sweden - H.B.S.T-25.r1 | ecosystem: Environmental > Terrestrial > Soil > Wetlands > Peat | place: Sweden: Norrbotten County, Stordalen...
GTTGACGCCGGCTTCGTGTTCCGTCGCGCCGGCGTCAACTACGTCAAGACCGCCGATGGGGCTGAGATCGTCGTCCAGCCCGGCGAGCGCCGCGACGACGGGATCGAGATTCTCGCCGGCCTCGCCGACGGCGACACGCTGGTCGCGCCATGAGCCTCGGCCTCTCCGGCGCGCTGACGCGCGCGTTCATCCGATCGCCGCTGACCCCTCTGCTGCTGCTGGCGGCGCTCGCCGCCGGCGCGCTCGCCCTTGTCTCGCTGCCGCGCGAGGAAGAGCCGCAAATCAGCGTGCCGATGGTCGACGTCATGGTGACGACCAACGGTTACAAGGCCCAGGACGCCGTCGAACTCGTCACTCGGCCGCTCGAGGACATCGTCAAGGGCATCGACGGCGTCGAGCACGTCTACTCCCAGACCCAGGACGACAAGGTCCTCGTCACCGCACGCTTCGTGGTCGGCACCGACCAAGACATCGCCCTCCTCCGCATCCACGAGAAGATCCGCGCCAATATCGTCGCGCTGCCAAAGGGAATCCCCGAGCCGGTGATCATCGGCCGCGGCATCAACGACGTCGCGATCGTCGACCTGACGCTGGCGGCAGACCCCGCCCACGCCGGCCAATGGACCGACAACGGGCTGCGCCAGGTCGCCGACGAGTTGCAGCACGAACTCGCCAAGGTCGACAACGTCGGCAGCGCCTATGTCGTCGGCGGCAGTCCCAGCCAGATTCGCGTCGAACCCGACCCCGAGCGGCTCTCGCTCTATGGCGTCACGCTCAACCAGCTCGTCGACAAACTCGCCAACGCCAACCGCTCCTTCGTCGTCGGCGCATTGCGCGAGGGCGATCGTTCGCTGCCAGTGGTCGCCGGCCAGACTTTACAAGGCGTGCCCGACATCGGCTTGCTGCTGTTGACTACCCGTGACGGCCGCCCCGTCTACGTCAAGGACGTCGCCAATGTCGTCGTCGGCGCCGCGGAGTCGGATCATCGCGCCTGGACGATGACCAAGCTCGAAAACGGCGACCTTCAGCGTAGACCGGCGGTTACGCTGGCGATCGCCAAGCGCAAGGGCGCCAACGCCGTGGCGGTGGCGGACGACGTGCTCAGCCGTCTCGAGATCGTCAAAGGACGCATCGTTCCGCCCGGCCTCGAAGTCACGGTCACGCGCAACTACGGCGCGACCGCGACCGAGAAGGCCAACGAGCTGCTGTTTCATCTCGGCCTCGCCACGCTGTCGATCGTCGTTCTGATCTCGCTGGCGATCGGCTGGCGCGAGGGATTGGTGGTGCTCGTCGTCATCCCCACCACGATCCTGCTGACGATGTTCGCCTCGTGGTTGATGAGCTACACGATCAACCGCGTCAGCCTGTTCGCGCTGATTTTCTCGATCGGCATACTGGTCGACGACGCGATCGTCGTGGTCGAGAACATCGCCCGCCATTGGTCGATGCGCGGCCAGCGCGGACTCGCCGAGACCGCGATCGAAGCGGTCGCCGAGGTCGGCAATCCGACCATCGTCGCCACCCTGACCATCGTCGCGGCGCTGCTGCCGATGATGTTCGTCAGCGGCATGATGGGCCCCTATATGAGCCCAATTCCGGCCAACGCGTCGATCGCGATGCTGTTCTCGTTCGGCGTCGCGATCACCGTCACGCCGTGGCTGCTGTTGCGCATCGCCGGCCGCCACGCGGCATCGATCGGGCACGCGGAAGGCCATACGCACGACATCGGCGCGCTCGGCCGGCTCTATACGAAGATCGCCACCCCGCTGCTGCGCGGCCGGCGTCGCTCGCAAGTCTTCCTCCTGGCCGTTGGCCTCGCGACCGTCGCCGTCTGCGCGCTGTTCGCCACCAAGGACGTGCGCGTCAAGCTGCTGCCGTTCGACAACAAGTCGGAAATCCAGGTCGTGCTCGACATGCCCCAGGGGACGGCGCTGGAGGAGACCGACCGCGCGCTGATGGCCGCGGCCGAGCGGCTCAAGACCTTGCCGGAGCTGACCTCAGTCCAGGGATATTCCGGCGCGGCGGCGCCATTCAACTTCAACGGTCTGGTGCGCCATTACTATCTGCGCGACGAGCCGCAGCAGGGCGATCTCGCCGTCAATCTGGTCGACAAGGGGATGCGCAACCGCGCCAGCCACGCCATCGCCCTCGACATCCGCCATCGGCTCGCCGATCTGCCGCTGGCGGCCGGGACGGCGCTCAAGGTGGTCGAGGTCCCGCCCGGACCGCCGGTGCTCGCAACCGTGCTCGCCGAAGTCTACGGCCCCGACCCGGAGAGCCGGCGCGCGCTGGCGACCAAAGTCCGCAAAGCCTTCGAGGCCATCGATTTCGTCGTCGATGTCGACGACAGCTTCCCCAAGCCGGCCGAGCGCCTGCGCATCTCGATCGACCAGCAGGCGCTGGAATTCCACGGCGTCGAGGAGCAGGCGGTCTACGACACGATCGCCGGCCTGCTCGGCGGCGCGCCGATCGGCTTTTCGCAGCGCGGCGACGGCCTCAAGCCGATCGACATTTCCGTCGCCCTACCGCGCTCGGCGCGCACGCCCGACGAACGCATCCTGTCGACGCCGCTGCCGGCTGGCGGCACCGTTCGCCAGGGCGCCAACGTCGAGCTTGGCGACGTCGTCAAACTGACGCGCGAGCCCGCCTCCTATCCCGTCTTCCGCCACAACGGCCGCTTCGCCGAGATGGTGACCGCCGACGTCGCCGGCCGCTTCGAGGCGCCGATCTACGCCATGCTGGCGATTCAAGACGAGATGGCGAAGCTCGACTGGGGCAAGAGCGCCCCGCCGACGATCCGCTATCACGGCCAGCCGGAAAACGACGCCGCACCGACCCTGCTGTGGGACGGCGAGTGGGAAGTCACCTATGTCACCTTCCGCGACATGGGCGCCGCCTTTATCGTCGCGATGCTCGGCATCTACCTGCTGGTCGTCGCTCAGTTTGGCTCATTCAAGCTGCCGCTGGTCATCCTGACACCGGTGCCGCTGACGCTGATCGGCATCATGCTCGGCCACTGGCAGCTCGGCGCTGCGTTCACCGCGACCTCGATGATCGGCTTCATCGCGCTCGCCGGCATCATCGTGCGCAACTCGATCCTGCTGGTCGACTTCATTCGTCGCCGTCGCGCCGAAGGCGCCGAACTGCGCACGGCGCTGATCGACGCCGGCGCGGCGCGGGTCAAGCCGATCGTACTCACCGCCGCGGCGGCGATGATCGGCTCGGCCTTCATCCTCGCCGACCCGATCTTCCAGGGTCTGGCGATTTCGCTGGTATTCGGGCTCGCTTCGTCGACCGCGCTGACGCTGCTGGTCATCCCAGCGATCTACGTCTGGTTGCGCGACGACAAGCGCCCTGGCGCGACCCCATCGTAACTTGAAAACAAAGGAGTGACCCAATGGGCAAGACCGATTGGCCGGAGACGGCGAAGGACCTCAGCCTCGAACTGAGAAACTTGCGCGCCGGCGCGAGCGATGTGATGAAGGCGTTTGCCACCATCGCCCAGGCCGCGCTCGCCCCCGGAGCGCTCGACGCCAAGACCAAGGAGCTGATCGCTCTGGCGATCGCCGTGGCGACGCGTTGCGACGATTGCGTGGCTTTCCACGCCAAGGCGGCGGTCGAGCAGGGGGCGACCCGCGACGAAGTGCTCGAAACCCTCGGCATGGCGATCTACATGGGGGCCGGACCTTCCGCCATGTACGCAAGCCACGCCCTCGGCGCCTTCACCCAGTTCGCAGCGGCCAAAGCCGCGTCGGCCAACCATGGATGACCCGCGATGATTTTTTCCAGTCTATTCGGCAAGTCTGACCCGAACGCGTCGCCGCGCGACATCGGCCACGACGAATTGCAGAAGGCGCTCAGCGAGGGCAGCGTCACCGTCGTCGACGTGCGCGAGCCGCACGAATTCGCCGGCGGCCACATCCCCGGCGCGATCAATCTGCCGTTATCGCGCTTCAAACCCGATCAGATTCCGACCGGCAAAGCGCCGGTGCTGATCTGTCAGGCGGGCGCGCGCTCCGGCGCCGCGCTCCGCCAGGCGCACGCCGCCGGCGCGACCCACGTCCGTCACTATCCGGGCGGCATGAACGGCTGGCGGGCGCGCGGCGGCGAAGTCGCCATCTAGCCTTGCTGTGTCGTAAATTGGCGCGTTAGCGACAGGAGCCGCCGTGAAGGGCGGCGGGCGAGGGCGCGGGCGAGATTAATTCGAAGCATTGCGATCGACGCCAGGCATGCCGCCGCTTTCCCTTCATCGAGCGCATGTTCGCCGACGCCGGATATCAAGGACCCAAAATGGCGACGACGATCGCCGCCACAAGAACTTGTACAATCGACATTGTCCGGCGCTGCGCTCTCCATCGTTTCGCGGTCTTGCCGAACGGTGACGTTTCTCGCCGCCTTGCGCAACGACCGCATCGACGCGCGGTGTCAGTGCAACGGTCCCATCGACGGCGAGCGCTTTCACGCCTTCGTCGAATAGTTCCTTGCGCCGACCCTCAGGCCAGGCGATGCCGTGATCCTCGACAATCTCGGCTCCCGCAAGACAGAGGCGGTGCGGCAGGCGATCCGAGGCGTCGGCGCGCGGCTCGTGTTCCTGCCGAGATACTCGCCCGACCTCAACCCCATCGAGCAGGTCTTCGCCAAGTTCAAGATCCTGCTGCGAAAGGCCGGCGCCAGGACATACGACGCCGTCTCCGACGCCAGCGCCCAAATCCTCGCCCAATATTCGCCCGACGAATGCGCCGCCTACCTCAGCAACGCAGGCTATGCGTAAACCGAAAAGCACAGCGCTCTAGACGAACTGGGCGACCTGCCGTTCAGCGCCTCGGGCGGCGCCTTGCTCTTCCACTTCCTCAGCAGGCTCTACGAACGCGCCAGCGTCGCCATCACAACCAACCTCGGCTTCAGCGACTGGGCGACCGTCTTCGGCGTCGCCGAGACGACCACCGCGCTGCTCGATCGCCTCAGCCGCCACCGCCGCGTCCCGGAGACCGGAAGCTACAGCCTCCGCTTCAACACCGGCTCGGCAAAGACCAACAAGCCAACCATGCAGACGACGAGGAACTTGACCGCGAACTGACCAAGCAACCATCGTCGAGGCGAGCCAGTTCTTGGTGGAATGACTGGGTCAGCTCTCAGCGGAAGTCAACGCGCTCAACGTTTACGCGTGCGTAGGGTGTCGAAATAGACGACGAGGATGATCAGGAGGCCGGTGATGATGCGCTGCCAGAACGGATTGAGGTTGAGCAGGTTCGCGCCGTTGTTGATTGTGGTGAGGATGAACGAGCCGATCAGCGGGCCGTGCACGGAGCCGATGGCGCCGAACAGGCTGGTGCCGCCGATGACCGACGATGCGATCGCCTGCAACTCCCAGCCGTCGCCCTGGGTCGGGTTGCCGATGCCGATGCGCATGGCGAGCAGGATGCCGACGAACGCGGCGCAGAAGGCCGAGACGATGTAGGCCATGTAGGTCACGGCCTGGACATTGACGCCGGAGAGCCGCGCCGCTTCCTTGTTGGAGCCGATGGCGAAGAGATAGCGGCCCCACCGGCTCTGGCTCAGCAGCAGGTAAGCGGGGACGGCGACCACGATCACCATCCAGAACAACATCGGCACCGCGAACCACGACCCGTCGGTCCAGGGAAAACCGAGGAAGCTGGCGCGCGAGAAGCCGGTGAAGGAGTCGTTGGTGATCGAGATCGTCGCGCCATTGGTGACCAGCAGGCCGATGCCGCGCAAGGCGTACATCGTCGCCAGAGTCATGATGAATGGCGGCAGTCCCATCTGGACCACGCCGAAGGCGTGGAAGAGGCCGATGAAGACGCCGATGACCAGCGAAATGGAAATCGCCCCGGCGATCGAGGAGGCGAAGCCGAGGTCGTGGGTCAGCAGCCAGGCCACCGACAGCGAGATGACGCCGGCGATCGCGCCGACCGAAAGGTCGATGCCGCCGGTGATGATGACGAAGGTCTCGCCGATGGCGAGGATCGCGATCATGGCGCCCTGCCGCAGCAGGTTGGCCATGTTGTTGGATGTCCAGAACGACGTCGTTTCGATCGACAGCGCGATCCACATCGCCATCAACAGCAGCAGCAGCGTCAGCCCCAACAGCAAATTGAGCCCGGCCCCGTTGCGACGGGCGTTCGAAACGTTCTGATCGCTCATCCCCCAACCATCCTCAATTCGAGTTCAAACGCCGATCGCTTCGGTCAGGATCGCCTCATGCGAGGCCCCCTTTAAGCCGTGCGTCGCGACGATCGTGCCGCCGCGAAAGACGTGCAGCGTGTCGGCGAGTTCGTAGACCTCCGGCAAGTACGAGGAGACCATGATGACGCCGGCCCCTTGCTGCAGCAGCGAGCCGAGCAGACGGTAGATTTCCGCCTTGGTGCCGACGTCGACGCCGACCGTCGGTTCGTCGAAAATGAACAGCTTGGCGCCGTGATTGAGCCACTTGCCGATCACGACCTTCTGCTGGTTGCCGCCGGAAAGGCTGGTGACCGGCGAGCCGCGCGCGGCGGTCTTGATTTGAACGTCGCGAATCTGGCGATCGGCGGCGCCGGCTTCGCGCTTGAGGTTGATGAACGGGCCGATGCTCAGTTTCTTGAAGATCGGCAGGTTGATGTTGAGGTCGACGCCGAGATGCAGGCACAGGCCCTGGTCGCGGCGGCTCTCCGGCGACAGCGCGATGCCGAGATCCATCGCCTGCCGTTCGTTGCGGATCTTGATGTCCTTGCCGCGCCAGACGATCCGACCGCTGGTGGCGGGTTGGCGGCCGAAGACGCTCTGCACGAACTCGCTGCGGCCGGCGCCGATCAAGCCGTAGAGCCCGACGATCTCGCCCTCGCGCACCGTGATCGAGACGTCGTGGAAACCAGGACCGCTGAGCTTGTCGGCTGCGAAGATCGTCTCGCCGATCGGCACGCTGTCCTTGTGATAGATCTGATCGATCGTGCGATTGATCATCAAGGCGATGAGATCGGCCTCGTTGGTCTCCGCGACGCGCCGCGTCCCGACCAGCGCGCCGTCGCGCAGCACCGAGACGCGGTCGCACAGCTCGAACACTTCCTCGAGCCGGTGGCTGATGTAGACGATCGTCACGCCGTTGGCCTTGAGCCGGCGGATCAACTTGAACAGCGCCGACACCTCCTGGCGCGTCAAATAGGCGGTCGGCTCGTCGAAGATGAGGAACTTGGCGCCGCGCCGCTCGGCGCGCGCGGTGGCGATCAACTGCTGCTGGCCGATCGTCAGCGACGACAGCACGACGCCGGCCGGCAAGTTGAAACCGAGATCGTCGAGCAGCTTCTGCCCTTCGCGCACCATCGCCTTGTGGTTGAGCACGCCGCCGTGGGTGATCTCGTCGCCGAGAAAAATGTTGGCCGCCACCGTCAGATGCGGGCAGAGCACGACTTCCTGGTGGACGGCGTTGATGCCCAGGCCGATCGCTTCGTGCGGATTGACCAGCCCGACCGGCTCGCCGCGCCAAAACACCTCTCCGGAGGTGCGCGGATGGACGCCCGTCAACACCTTGATCAGGGTCGATTTGCCGGCGCCGTTCTCGCCGACGATGGCGTGGATCTCGCCCCGTTCAAACGTCAGATCCACCGCCCTGAGCGCGTGGGTGGCGCCAAAACTCTTATCGAGCTTCTTCAGCACCAGAAGCGGCTCGCCGGTCTCGACGAGGCGCGGAGAAACTTGATCTGACAACGACATCTAGCGATTCCACCTGACGGACAAGCCGATTTCATTTGTCGTTTGCTTAAGTGAACCTCTACGTAAGGGTCACCGACTTATGTGGGCGCGCGGGACGTGGAGAAACCGCGCGCCCACCCCTGTAGAAGGAGGGTCGTAACAAGCGTGGGAGATTTGCCCTCATCCCCAGGGAACGCTCCCGCCCTCGTCCGCAAGAAGCGGACGAGGGCGGGATCTAGCCGAGTTCGATTACTTGACTTTCGGGTACAGCAGAGCGTGCTCTTTTTCGCCGTCCATGTTGGCCTTGGTGACCAGGTTGGCGCCGGTGTCGACGAAGGCTTCGACTTTCTCGCCCTTGGAGGCGGCCAGCGCCGTCTTGATGCCGTCGTAACCCATGCGATAGGGGTCTTGCAGCAACAGAGCGGCGATCGTGCCGTCCTTGAGGTAGCCGATCAGTTTGTCGTCGGCGTCGAAGCACACCAGCTTGATCGTGTCGCCCTTCTTGTTCTCGGCGACCGCCTGGCTCGCGCCCTGGCACTGGATGAGATTGTCGGCGAACACGCCGCGCAGATTCGGATTGGCGGTGATGAGGTCGGTCATGATGTTGAGGCCGGTCGTGGCGTTGCCGTCCGAGACCTTGTCCGCCACCAGCTTCAGGCCGGGATATTTGGCCGCCAGCTCTTCCTTGTAGCCTTTGTTGCGGGCCTCGAGCGACCCGACGCCGGGCAGATGGGTGATCAGCGCGACCTCGCCTTCGGCCTTGCCGTACTTGGCGGCGATCGCCGCGGCCATGCCGTCGGCGGCGATGCGCCCGCCCTGAACGTTGTCGGTGGTCAGGAACGAGGTGAACGCCTTCGAGTCGGCCGCCGAGTCGACGCCGATGATCGGCACTTTCTTGGCCGCTTCGTCGATCGGCTTGCCGAGCGCCTTGAACTCGGTCGGCGCGATGACCACCGCCGCCGGCTTCTCGGCGACTGCGTTTTCGAGAATCGAAATCTCGCCGTTGATGTCGGATTCGGACTGTGCGCCGAGTTCCGGCACGTTGACGTTGAGATCCTTGGCCGCCGCGCGAGCGCCGGCGAAAACGATCTGCCAGTAGGCCGAGGTGGTGTCCTTGACGATGATCGGAATGGTCGGTTTGTCGGCGGCGAAACTGGGGCCGGCGAGCGCGGCGACCGACACCACCGCGCTAGCGATAAGCAGTTTCTTCAACAGTCCCGCCCTCCCAAGCTCGGCGGATGCGGTAGCCCAAATGTCTGCCTTATCCATCGTTAACTCCCCACATTTGCGCCCAGGCGACTGTCCCGGCGCTTCTTCGACCACGCAGGCCTGCGCGGACAAATCGGAATTGGTTGGCGCTGTGATCGCTTGCCGGCTCAACGCCGCGCTCGCAATTTCGCCGTGAATTGCATTCGCCTTTGAGGCCTTTTCCGGTGACTTCAACGCGGCGCGAGCCCCCTCGAGGCGCGAATGCGCGCTCGTGGCCGCACCCCATGCCGCTGGCGAGATTGCCGCCAATCCGCAGCACGCCCTCATTCGATTTCCTCCGCGAAATCCCTCAAGCTGGGCGTGTCGCTATCGTCCGTCCGTGCCCCAGGGCCCCGGGCGCCTTGTGAAAGGAGTTGACACAGAACCCACGGCGTAGTCAATACGTGTGTCGAGAAAAAAATAGACGTATGTGCAGTTTGCAAACGCGGCGACCATGGGCGGGCTATTCGCAAGCCGTTCGGAAGGCCGCCTGGCGGCGGTCGAGTTCGCACGCACGGCGGCGCTGACGCGCATGATGCAATGCGTCGTCTCGACTGAGATTAGCTAGCTGGCGGATCGTTCTTGCCGGAATTCGTGGCCGCCGAGATTTCATCGGCAAAAAAGCCAGAGACCAACCACAGTCGAGGAAACGACATGAGCAAGGATGGCGAAACCGGGCTGGGGCCGATCAATCCGGCGGCGATCCCGCGGAGAAAAATGTACACTGGCGCCACGATGCCGGCCATCGGGCTGGGCACTTTCGGTTCCGACCGCGTCGGGCCGAAGGAGGTCGCCGCCGCGGTCAAGGGCGCAGCCGCGATCGGCTACAGGCATTTCGATTGCGCGTCGGTGTACGGGAACGAAGAGGCCGTCGGCGCGTCGCTCGAAGACATCGTCCGAGGCGGGATAAGGCGCGAGGAACTCTGGATCACCTCCAAATTGTGGAACGACAAGCACGGCGAAGCCGACGTGATCGCCTCGTGCCAGAAGTCGTTGGCCGACCTACGTCTCGATTATCTTGATTTGTTCCTCGTGCATTGGCCCTTTCCGAATTTTCACCCGCCGGGCTGCGACGTGACGTCGCGCAGCCCTAACGCCAAGCCCTACATTCATGGGAACTACATGAAGACTTGGCGCGCGATGGAAACGTTGGTCGAGCGGAAGCTGGTTCGACACATCGGCACGTCCAATATGACCATCCCCAAGCTGAAGCTTGTCCTGCGAGACGCGCGCATCAAGCCGGCGGTAAACGAAATGGAGCTTCACCCCCATTTCCAGCAGCCTGAACTGTTCCAGTTCGTCGTCGAGAACGGCGTGCAGCCGATTGGCTATTGTCCGCTCGGCTCCCCCGGACGTCCGGAGCGCGATCGCACACCGGAAGACACGGCGCCCATCGAAGACCCGGTCATCATCCGGATCGCTCAGCGGCATGGCGTTCACCCCGCGAGCGTCTGCGTCAAATGGGCGGTTCAGCGTGGTCAAACGCCGATTCCGTTTTCGGTCAGCCCGCGCAATTACACGGCGAATCTGCAAGCCGCCAGCGGCGACTGGCTGAGCGACGAAGAGATGCGCGCAATCGCTGCGCTCGATCGCAACTGTCGTTTGATCAAAGGCCAGGTCTTCCTGTGGAAAGACGGGCAAAGCTGGGAAGATCTCTGGGATATCGGCGGAGAAATTACTCCGCCATGACACGCGAACGGCGCGGCTGCGCCCGATTGCGGTCTTCAATCGACGTCCGCCAAAGGGATGAGGGAAACGAACCGCAATATGTGAGTCGACGCGATCGGGCGGCGCCGCCTCCACCAGCCGCGGAACGGCGTCCGGCGCCGCGCTTTGTTTGCGAGCAGTCATTGTTTGGTTTGGGAAGCGCCGACTCTGAGAGGAAGTTGCCGGATTTTTCGTCGATTGTGCCGAGCCGAAGGCGAACGCCGTTGGCGGGGAACGGGCGGCAGAAGGCGTGGTCCAATTGACGGCAAACGCGCCGAGGGCGGCGAGCGCAAATCCGTTCGATGCGAGGCGCATTGACGAGCAAGGAGAGGAACGTTGGTGGAGCTTTACGGACGCCCGATCAGCAAGGAGGATCTGAGCCGCAGGGTGGGGCAGATATCCCAAATCGCCGGCGCTCGCGCCAGCGAGCTGAGCTCTGGTCTGGCCAAGGGCGTCGCAGCGATCGACGTCAAGACCGGAACCGGCTTCGAGTTCACCGCGCTGCCCGGGCGTGCGCTCGACATCGCCTGGGCCTCGTACAAAGGCGCGCCCGTCAGCTACATCTCCAAGAGCGGCGTCGTCGCGCCGGCGCATTTCGTCGAAAACGGCGCCGAGGGGTTCCTTCGCAACTTCTTCGCCGGTCTCCTGACCACGGCCGGCCTCAGCAACATCGGCCCGCCCGTCCAGGACGGCGACGAGAGCCTCGGCCTGCATGGTCGGGTCAGCAACATCCCGGCCGAGGACGTCTGCGTTTCCCAGGGCTGGCAAGGCGACGACTACAAGATTCGGTTGGCGGGAACGGTTCGCCAAGCCAGGGCGTTTGGCGAGTGCCTTGTGCTGCATCGGGAAATCACCACGCAGCTCGGCTCGAACGCGCTGGTGGTGCGCGACGTCGTCGAGAACGCCGGCTTCCGGCCCGAGCCGCTGATGCTGCTCTATCACTGCAACTTCGGCTACCCGCTGGTGAGCGCGGACAGCCGCATCTTTACGTCGGGCGGCGGCGTCGAGCCGCGCGAAGCCACGCCGGTTCAGGCTGTCGCCGACCACGACCGGCTGGGCGAGCCGCAGGCGGGTTATGTCGAGCAATGCTTCTACCACAACCTGAAGGCGCGGGACGGCCGGGCGTTCGCCGCGATCTTCAACGAGCGGCTCGGCGTCGGCGGCTATGTCCGCTATCGGGTCGAGACTCTTCCTGAGTTCGTGCAATGGAAGATGCTCGGCGAGCAGGAGTATGTCGTCGGATTGGAGCCGTCGACTCACCGCCTCGACCGACGAGCCGAGTTGATACGGCAAGGCCAGATCCGCCCGCTCGCCGTCGGCGAGCGCCGAACGTTCGAAGTCGAGATCGGTGTCGTCGATGGTCGCGCCGCGCTGAACGCGCTCACGTCAACGGCATGAGTAATTGTTCAGTCACCCCGCCGCGCTTGCCCAGTTGATGACCCGTGTCGCAATCGGGTCTCGAGTTTGGCCGCGTGACGGGAGAGCCTGATTTCCCGAGTTGGACATCGGGCGGCGTCCAGAGTTGATTCTGTCGTCGGCCGGAGGCTGCCGCAGCGCACCGAGGCGATCGCAGCAAGCGGCGATCGCTGTCGTTGGTCGGACGAAGCCGCGGGTGATCGCAGTATCGTCAGCTCCTGCGATGGCTTCGCCGGCGCGATCGGGGCGAAAACGGGTCGCTCGCGAGCCGCCGCTCTACGGTCTGCATGCCGCCGCGTATTGCCCCAGCGCCTCATCAATTGACGCGATGATAAGTTGGTCGAATGTCTCCTCGCTGTCAAAGGCGTTCGGAGCCAGTCGGGGGAGAAACTGTTGCAGGACGGTCGTGGGAATGGCGACGCCTGAGAGCGCTGCTTTCAGGCGCTCGACGGCCGCCTTCGCCTCGGGATGCGGCCAATAATATCGAATCCGGTCCGAGTAGGAATAATGACGCAAGAGCCGTTGTTCCGTTGCGTCGCCGGGATAATAGGGCGCCCACCAACGAGGCTCGGCGAGCATCAATTTTTCCATCGCGAAAGCCAGAGCGCGCGCCGGATAATCCGGCGCCATTTCCGAAGCGATCAGGTCAAGACCATATAGCGCCTCGCGCAAGGCGAATGTGAGCGCCGGTCCGACCTTGAGGATGCAGAACCGATCTCTGACCAACTCAGTGAGCCGGACTGGGGGTTGATAGTCCGTAGAATGCGCCTCAAACACGAGACCCGTGTCGTCAAGCGCGTGAGAGAGCGGACGCGCGCGAGCGGGGTCATATTGGATGACCGACTCGTGACCGAATTCGACGCCGGGTTGCACGACGATCCCTATGACGCGCGCGAATGCAGCTTCGAGACCAGCAATCTCGAACGCGCGCTGAAATATCGTCAGCGTCGCGCGCGCTCTTTCGGGCGTGGTAGGCTCGATATAGTCGAGCGCGTGGCGAGCGCCGCCCGGCGGCGGCACCTCCGTGCCGATGATGTAGTGGGGCGCCGGGATTCCCTCCCGCCTCGCCGTCGCTTCCGCGACGCGCGCGAGGCGAACGGCGCGTTCCGCCGTCAAAGCGTCGTCAAGCGCTTCCGGCTCGCCAGCGCAGCCCATTGACGGATCGAGATGGATCTTGGCGAAGCCGGCGGCGACGAACGCGGCGACCATTGCTTCGGATTGCGCCATCGCACGATCCGCCGTCGATTTCCGCCACGGATTCGGGCCGAGATGATCGCCGCCGAAGACGAGATTGGACGTGTCGAAACCGACCCGATTGGCGACGGATCTGACTTCCGCCACAAAATCACGCGGCGTCATGCCGGTATAGCCGCCTTCGTGATTGACCTGATTGCAGGTGGCCTCGATCAGCGCCGGCGCGCCGTCGCGCTTGCAACGCCGCAGCGCGGCTTCGATGACCATCGGATGCGACGAGCATATCGATGGAATTCCCACCAACTCGCCGGCCCGGCGGCGTTGCATGAACCTCGAGATAGCATTGGTCATGCCGATAAGCGCCGCTTGGCTATGAATGCATCGAGGTCGGCGAAAGTCGAGGCCCCCTCCATCGGTCCCTTGACGGTCACGGCGCGGGCGCCCGCCGCATTGGCGTAAGCGACCGATTGTTCAATCGACATGCCCTTGTCGCGACAAACAGTGTACGTGGCGCCGAAGCAGTCGCCAGCGCCGGTGGGATCCAGCTCGACGACAGCGAACGCCGCCCCTGTCACGACTCCTGCGCTGGTTACGACCTGAGCGCCGGCGGCGCCGCGCTTCAGCGCAATCTCCTTCACGCCTTGCGAGATCAAGCGCTTCGCCGCTTCTTGCTCGTCCGAAGCGCTCGCAAACAACAGGATCTCCTCGCCCGACGGTAAGAACAAATCCGTCACTGCGAGTATCTGACGAAGCGTCGACGTGAACGCCGCGTCGCTCATCATTTCTTTTCGGATATTGGGATCGAACGACACCGAGCCGCCCGCCGCCTTGATCGTTGCGACGGCCTTTTCGACGATCGTGCGAACGGCGGGAATCGTGAGGGACGACCCCATCACGTGAATTCGCCTGGCGCCTGCGACCACGCGCTCCGCCTCAGGCGTCAGCGCGATCCGGCCGCTCGCGCTGTGCCTGATGTTGAACACGAAGTCTCGGCTTCCGTCCGCGCGATAGCGTACGAACGCCGAGCCCGTCGCAACGCCAGGATGCACGGCGATGGCCGAAACGTCGACGCCGTCGGCCGACAGCCGATCGAGATTGACTCGACCGAAGTCATCGTCGCCGACTGCGCCGATCATTGCGCAGCGCGCCCCAAGGCGCGCCGCTTGATCGATGAAGATCGCTGGAGCGCCGCTCGGAAACGGGCCAATCAGGCCTTGGGGTTCACGAAACCCCGTTCCGACCGTCGTCGCCATGATCTCGACGAGAATCTCGCCGACAGTGACAAGCAAGCTCGTCATCAGCTCATCCAGTTTCCGCCGTCGACATTGAGCGTCTGCGCTACGACGTAGTCCGAGTCGCTGGACGCAAGAAAGATCGCCGGGCCACGATAGTCGTCGGGAAGGCCCATGCGTCCCGCCGGCACGGCAAGGCCGACCTGGCGCTTCTTTTCGCCGACGGGCAGATGCTCATATTTGGCGAACAAGGCGTCGACGTGACCCCACATCGGGGTGTCCACAACGCCCGGCGCGATCCCATTCACGTTGATGCGGTACTTGATCAAGTCAAGCCCGGCCGACTGCGTCAGGCTGATGACCGCCGCCTTAGACGCACAATAGACGGCGACCTGCGCTTCGCCGCGCCGACCCGCCTGCGAGGCCATATTGATGATCTT
>Ga0255350_1000480_pt1 | contig 14886 bp, 12 predicted proteins | sample HBST25r1metaG_FD_186028 | JGI IMG/M metagenome (GOLD analysis project Ga0255350, IMG submission 186028) | Peat soil microbial communities from Stordalen Mire, Sweden - H.B.S.T-25.r1 | ecosystem: Environmental > Terrestrial > Soil > Wetlands > Peat | place: Sweden: Norrbotten County, Stordalen...
GCGTGCTGGCTTCACCCGGAACGTCCTCAATCAGGGCGCGTTCACCGATCCGTCCGGGCAGTTTGGAACACATGGCGATACCACACTCGGCATTCCTCTTGCGAACCAGTCCATAGCGGGTTTCACCTTCATGTCAATTCAGAATTCGGATGTTAACTCCTTCGGAACGCAGATCCTCGGAGCATTCAATGTGGACAACAACTTTGACTACAACGACACCCTCACGTGGGAGCACGGAAATCACATCTTCAAATTCGGCGCCGAGTTCCTTCGCTACCAGCAGGACTTCTTCGCGCCGGGCAATCAGGGAGGCCTGCTGGGCCAGTTCAGCTACAGTGGTGCCTATAAGGGCCCCGGTAATTATGGATTCGCCGACTTTATTATCGACGAGGCGTCGAGCGCGAACATTGCCGGCGCAGCAGGTCCATTCGGACAGAGGCAATGGCGCGACGCGGCCTATATCCAGGACGACTGGAAGATCCTGCCCAATCTGACCCTGAATCTGGGCGTGCGGTACGCTTACGACCAGCCCATTTATGAAGTCAACAACAAGATGGTGGGAGTGAATCTGCCCCTGCATATCAGGCGCCAGTATCCAAGCCGGTCCAGTCGATGCTGAACTACGCAGGGCAGTTCAATTCAGCCACGAACAAGGCCAATAGCAGGTCGCTTTACAATCCTTATTATCTGAATATCATGCCTAGATTCGGCTTCGCGTATCGTGTCAATCCGCAGTTGGTTGTGCGCGGAGGCTACGGAGTGACGGACGAAATGGAGTCCACAGGCACGGGCTGCGCATGACGCAAAACCCACCATTCCAGCCATCCTTTGCGCAAAACGCCGCAGCACCCAGCACAACAGCGGGGGGGAACCTGGTTCCCGGTGGAGGCTGGCTTTCAAACCACGGCCGGCAACAATCAGAACGTAAATGGATCAGGCTACGACACCTGGGATCCGAACATGCGTCCTGCCGTGATCCAGCAATTCAACCTGACCGGGCAGTACCAGATCGACAGTCACACCACGGTTCAGGCGGGTTATGTAGGCAACATTGGCCAGCATCTGGCGGTACCCATTTGGATCAACCAATATAGCGAACTCCCACCCAGTACTTGCGATGTCAATTTCATGTTGGCCATCGAGCCGTACTATACGCTTGTGGGCCCGGGCGGCGACGTCATTGAGACGGCCTCCAGGGCGATTACAAACTATCATTCGTTGCAGGCTACTCTGCAGCGCCACCAGACAAAAGGCCTGGAACTCCTGGTGAACTACACGCTTGCCAAGAACCTGACGAACAACGTCGGGTATTATGGCGTCGATGGTTTCGGCGTCGATGATTCTTTCTGGCAGAACATAAACAATCCGCGAGGAGACTACGGGCCCTCAAGCTTCGATGTAAGGCAAATGGTAAGTGCAAGTGCGGTGTATGGCCTGCCGTTCGGCCGCGGAAAACTCTTCGGTTCAAGCTGGAGCCCCATCGTGGACGAAGCGTTCAGTGGATGGCAATGGTCTATGACAGCCCGTCTCAATACGGGACTGCCAATGTCGGTGACTCAGAGCCCCGGCAACAATTGTTCAAACATAAACTGCCCTGGACTCGCGGACTATATCTCACATGCTAACCGGTATGCGCCACTTGAGATTCGCGGCCGGGGCACCGTCGGGGGTGTATTCCACTGGTTCGGCACAGACCCGTCGGCAGTTCCTTGTACCAGTCACTACGATCCTGCGTCGGGCACAGGGACCGCGCCGACCGGGGGCTGCGCTTACGGCCGTGCTTTGGGTTTCGGGGATGCTGGCGTTGGTACACTGCGCGGACCGGGATTCCAGGACTACGACTTCTCGCTCTCCAAGGCCTTCCAGATCGTCGAAAGTCAAACCTTGAAAGCCCGAATTGACGCTTTCAACGCACTCAACATCGCGAGTTACGGGAATCCAACAACCCGTATCGGAGGCAATGCGGCCAGCTTCGGTGTGATCGGCGGAACAATATCCGCACCGCGGCAACTCCAGTTGTCGCTGGTCTACCAGTTCTAACCGCAGCCTTAGAGCATGTTTTCAACTTTGACGTCTCAACCGGTAAGGCTCCTGGGGCCCGGCTTAAAGCCGGGTTCCACCTTAAGCAGCCCCAACGAGACCAAGAGGAGACACGAAAACAAGCCAGGAAAACGCAAAAAGTGCATGGGCTAAGATGGCTAGCGAGCGCCTTGGAGTGCGGTAGTCTCACGGTCCGAGTTTCTTAGAATAGGTTGCAAAGGCGATCGATGAACTGGATGGCGGGAGATGTCGCATAGGTTCTGTCTTCCACCTCGATCATTCGCGTCGCGGAATGACAGGTGAATCTGAAGGAAACCTTAGACAGAAGGGTTCTGGTTAACAGGAACCGTCAATCACCGCCGGAGCTGACATTTTGAGGTTCATCGCAATGATCGTCAATGGCCTGCCGCGCTTCGAAACCTGTCATGACGAGAGGCTGAAAATTGTATTCAACTGGAATGACGCGGAGAAAAGAACGGTGCTGTTTTGTTTGGCAACGTGCGCCCATGATGGGATTGTCTCCGGACGATGTCCATTTTTTCCGATGGGAATCGGGCTCGCATTGATTTCTTTGGCTCACAAATCCGTGAATCGCTCCGACGAAAGCAGGGACTTAATGAGTCGCGCCTTGTAACGGGAACGATATGGTTAACATCGCTCCGGGAATGGCGTTTTTGACCGTAATATCTCCACCGTGAACGCGAACTGCTCTTCGGGCGATGGCCAATCCCAGGCCCAGGCCCCCAGTTCGCCCATCGCGTGACGCGTCGGCTCGGAAAAAGGGATCAAATATTCGCTGTGTTAGCGAGTCCGGGATTCCTGGACCGAAGTCACGCACCGTAATACTGGCTGTATCTCCGTCGCTCTTCAGAGAGACTTCTACAGACCGGCCACGAGGCGAGTACCGGATTGCGTTGCGCACGACATTCTCAACCGCACGCCGAATCAATTCGGCGTTCCCTTGAACGATCGTTTCCGGTTCTGAGCTCACATCGATCCTGCATCCGGCGCCCTGTGCGTCAACGTCGCAATCCTCAACTGTCAACGTCAACAGATCGTTGAGGCAGACTCTCTCCATTTCGACAGCTCCGGGCTCGCCTTCCGCCCGGGCCATGTCAATCAAGGTCTCCACAAGATCGGACAGCCGTTCAATCTCGTGGCGAAGCCGAGTTGCCGTAACATCCCGATCTGTCGTTTTGCGAACCATCTCCGCTTCAAAGGTCAGGCGAGCCAGAGGAGAGCGAAGTTCATGGGAAACATCCTGCAGCAACTGCCTTTCAGTCATGAGCAGCGTCTCAATGCGTTCGGCCATCGCGTTGAACGATCTGCCCAGATTGCCGATTTCGTCGTTTGACCGCGGCGTCGCGCGTGCTGTCAGCTCCCCGGCTCCAAACCGGTCCACCACACCGGCAAGTTGTCGAACCGGGCGCGTGATGTACATCGTAACCAGCCAGTACAACGCTACGACCGTTACTAGCAGCAGAACATAGAATGGGGTAAACAGGATAGTGGATGGCCCGATGGAAGTCGCAAGCCAGATGTAGTTCCCCTCGTCGGAGCGCAGTCCCATGGTGAGCTGGTTGTGTTCTCCGCGGTACGGGCGCTCTTTCCCAACGGAAACTTTGATCAGCTCAGAATGGTCCTCGCCACTTTCAAGATCGTGCCCGGAAGCATTGCAAATACTGTAATGGGTTTCTCCGGGCTGGTTCAACTCCTGCATGTAGCGCGCCAGTCCTTCCTTTCCATCCGCATGGTAGACGGTGAGCGCATAGCGAAACAGTTGCTGATTTGCGTGAGTGAAGTTTTCGGTTGTGGACTTGCCGATGACGTTGGCGCCAATCAAGAGAAATACGGCCAGAGAGATCGCCAGCGCCGCAACCGACCATATGGTGACTTTCAGCGATATCGATTTCACTACTCGTCTCCTGCCAGCACATAGCCTATGCCGCGAATGGAGCGAATAGTAATGCCAGCGCTTTCGATTTTCCGCCGCAGGCGGCTAATGTGCACCTCAAGCGATCGTTCGAATGGCGTGGCCTGCCGCTGGTACAGGATGCCGCAAACCTGGTCGCGGGTAACTACCTTGCCTCTCGCTCGGGCCAGAAGATCGAGAATGTCGAACTCGGTCGATGTAATCTCGATCGGCTCATCTCCAATCCAGGCACCGCGTGATGCGGCGTTCAACCGCAGCGGTCCGACAGAGATCGTCTCGCTTCTCGCGGTCTGAGAACTTTGCGTTCTGCGCAGCACCGCCGCGATGCGTGCCGCCAGTTCTTCGGGACCGAAGGGTTTGGCGAGATAATCGTCGGCGCCTGTGTTCAGGCCTCGCACGCAGTCTTCTTGCGCACCGCGAGCTGTCAGCATAATGACGGGCACAGAAGAGCGGCGGCGCAGCTGCGTGAGCACTTCAAACCCGTCGAGTCCGGGCAGCATAATGTCGAGAAGGATGAGATCAAACTTCTCATCGACTGCACGTGCCAAGCCGGTTGCGCCATTATGGACGGCGTGGATCGCATAGTCGGATTCGGAGAAGAATTCGCCGATCAACTGGCACAGGCGTACATCATCGTCAATGATCAGGATGCTGTTCCGTCCGTGGTGCTCACTCTCCATGCTGCATCCTCTTTTACCACAATTCAGCGAGCGGTGATCGGCCGGTGCCGGAGCCTTAACAATTCTTGAGGCTTCGTGGCACTGGTGTTAGGTGGCCTGTCCGATTTCACAAATCTTGAGGTTCGCCCAGCGTTGTCTGGTGTTCAATCGGGTTAAGAAGCCGATAAGCAGGATGGAACCGACTCTGAAAGGCACGCAGATGCAACTGAGAACCAACTATCGCTCAATGGCCATTGTTCTTTGCGCGATACTGGGGATCGCCACCGTTGCCACGGTGGCGGAATGCCAGTCAATTCAGTCTCAAGTGGCCGCGGAGCAGAACTGGAAGACCGTTCCAGCGGGAGGCGAAGTGGCCCGGCCCGCGGACGAGGCCACGCTCGCGCACTGGTGGACTGTCTTCAACGATCCAGTTCTCACTTCGCTCGAAGAACGCGCATTGAAGGCGAATTTGGACCTCCGCACTGCGCTGTCGAGCATTGATCAGGCGCGCGCCAATCGCCTCTCCGCCAGCGGCAGCTATTTACCATCGGTGAACATTTCCGGCAGCTCGACCGGCAACCGCACCAGCAACTGGTCAGGTGGGGGGCTTACCGCCTCCAATTCGGCCCAGCTCCAGGCAAGCTGGGAGCCGGACTTCTTCGGCGCCATTCGCAAGAACGTGGCCTCCAACGATGCGAGCATCCAGGCGGCGCAGGAGGGCCTTCGCAACACCATGGTGACCCTCACCGCCGAGTTGGCCACCGACTACATCAACCTCCGCTCCTACCAGGCGCAGCTCGCCGTCACGCAAGCGAATCTGGTCAAGTACCGCGAGACCTACGAGATGACGCTGGAAAAGCGTAGAAGCGGCCTGGCCGCCGATCTCGACGTGGCCCAGGCGCTCGAAACGGTGCAATCGACGGAGGCCACTGTTCCGGTACTCGAAACCAGCATTGAGCAGACGATGAGCGCGATGGCCATTTTGCTGGCGCTCCGGCCAGGAGCGCTCGACGCCGAGCTGGCCGCATCGAAGCCGATCCCCGTCGTTTCGGCGGAAGTCGCCGTCGGCATTCCCGCCGACCTGCTCCGCCGCCGCCCCGACGTCAAGCAGGCCGAGCGCCAGGTCGCCGCCCAGTCTCTCCAGGTCGGCGTCGCCAAGGCCAATCTCTATCCCACCTTCGCGCTGACGGCCACGTTTCTCACTAGTGTGGAGAACCTGCTCAATGTCTTTTCCCCGGCGGCGATCGGCTCCACGGTGGCAGGCTCGGTCGAGCAAGCCATCTTCAATCGCCGCGCCCTCCACGCCAAGGTCAAATTGCAGAACGCGCTCCTCGATCAGTACGAGATTTCCTACGACAGCACGCTGCTGGGAGCGGTGAAGGATGTTGAGAACTCTCTTTATGCCTTCGGCAAGGACCAGGTGAAGCGCAAGTCGCTGGCCGAGGCGGCCGATTCCGCCGAACAGGCGGCCGAGATGTCGCGCGATCTCTACGCCTCCGGCCTTCAGGGTTTCCTTACGGTGGAGGATTCTGAACGCACGGTTTTGTCGGCGCAAAACGGCTTGGTACAAGCCGATGCCACGGTCGACACTGATTTGATCGCCCTCTACAAGGCGATGGGCGGCGGTTGGAAGTAACGGGATTAGCCAGACGAGGCAAAAAGTTTAAGGCGCGAAAGGAACTGGATTCATGACCAAGGACACCGATTTGCATCAGACTCTCGGAATCGCTCTGGAAAAGGGCAAATGGAAGAGGCGCGCCTTCTGGATCGTGCCGGTGATCCTGTTGGTTTGCGTGGCAGCGATATGGGGCGTCCGGCAGAAGAGTGCCGCAGCAAAAAACGCACAGCGCTTTCGCACTGAAGAGGCTCGGATCGGAGACTTGACGGTCACCGTCACCGCCACCGGCCAGTTGAAGCCGACCCACACTGTCGATGTAGGCAGCCAGGTTTCGGGAATCGTGGACTCGGTCCTGGTCGACTATAACAACCAAGTGAAGAATGGGCAGGTGCTGGCGAGGATCAATACGGAAAAACTCGACGCCCAGGTGCTGCAGGACAAGGCCCAACTGGCCAGTGCCCGAGCCAGTGTCGAAAACGCCAAGGTCACCGTGATCGAAACAGAAGCCGAGTACAATCGCGACCTCGACGCCCGCCAGCGCTCCAAATTTCAGATCGTTTCGCAGCACGATTTGGATACCGCCAAGGCCGCCTACGACCGCGCCGTGGTGGCCGTCACCACCGCCCAGGCCTCCGTGACCCAGGCCGAGGCTAATCTCAAGATCGACGAGACAAATGTCAACTTCGCCGTCATCAAGTCACCTGTGGATGGCATTGTGCTCTCGCGGAGTGTCGAGCCCGGCCAGACCATCGCGGCATCATTTTCGGTCACCACGTTGTTCGAAATCGCCGAGGACCTCCGCAAGATGATCCTGCAGGTCAACATCGATGAGGCCGATGTAGGCAAGGTCAAGATTGGTCAACATGTGCTCTTCACCGTGGATGCTTATCCCGGCAGGCAATTTCCGGGCACGATCACGATCATTCGATACAGCTCGACCACCACCAACAACGTGGTCACCTACCTTGCAGAGATTGCGGTCAACAATGACGAACTACTGCTTCGCCCCGGTATGACCGCGACGGCCACCATTACTGTCCAGTCCGTTCCTCATGCGCTGCTGGTTTCGAATCATGCGCTTCGATTCCTACCCTCCACCAACGACACGGACAGCAACTCCACATCGTTCTTGCCGGCACCGCCCGGTTCGAACCAGAATGCGAACACGGAATCCTCCGCTGCCCTGAACAACCCGCGCGTCTGGGTCGTGCGGGAGGGAAGGCCGTCGCCGATCTCCGTAGCGGTGGGAGCTACCGATGGCAAGCTCACCGAGATTCGTTCCGGCCAGGTTACGCAGGGCATGCCCCTCATTGTCGAAGCATTGAAGGAAGGTAAATGAGTACGCCGATCCAGACTCCGACAACAGATCCCGCCCCCGAACCGCTGCTCGAGTTTCGCAACGTGATGAAGATCTACGGCGCTGGGGAAGGCGAGGTCCGCGCGCTGGGTGGCGTGAGCTTCCAGATTCTTCCCGGCGAGTTTGTTGCCATGATGGGTCCCAGCGGCTCAGGCAAGTCAACCACGATGAATATTCTTGGTTGCCTGGACACGCCCACCAGCGGTTCTTATCTTTTCCGTGGCATCGATGTTGGGGCGCTCAACCAAAAGCAACGGGCCCGTCTACGCCGCTACTTCCTGGGGTTTGTCTTCCAGGGATTCAATCTTCTGGCTCGCACCAATGCTCTCGAGAATGTTGAGCTGCCACTCATCTATCGGGGCACAAAACGCGCGGAACGGCGGGAACTCGCGTTTCAGGCTTTGGAGACCGTGGGCTTGTCCAAGTGGTGGGATCACACTCCCGCTGAGCTTTCAGGTGGCCAGCAGCAGCGCGTGGCCATCGCGCGCGCCATGGTCACGGAGCCCTCGGTTCTGCTTGCCGATGAGCCCACCGGCAACCTGGATAGTGCACGAAGCAAGGAGGTCATGGAACTGCTCTGCCGCCTCAACCGAGACCGCCATCTCACTGTCGCCATGGTCACGCACGAGCCCGACATGGCCGCCTACGCAAGCCGGTCTATTCAATTCCGCGACGGCCTCGTTCATTCCGACTCGAACAATCACGCCCATTCACCGGTCGGGATTACCCCAACCGAATCCACACTGGCGGAAGCAGGGAGAGACGCATGATCTGGAACGCAATCCTGCTCGCACTCTCAGCCATTCGCCGCAATGTCATGCGTTCGGTACTGACCGTGCTCGGTGTCATCATCGGTGTCGCCGCGGTCATCGCGATGGTCACAATTGGCAACGGAGCCACCGCAAGCGTTGCTGCGCAGATTAACACCTTGGGGGAGAACGTCCTTACCCTGATGCCCGGCCAGCAGCGTGGAGCTACGAGTGGACTTCGCGCCGAAGCAAAGCTCTTCGAAGAGTCCGACGCGGAGGCGGTCGGCAGCGATATCTCCGGCGTGCGGTCCGTGGCGCCGACAGCCTCGCAATCCATGCAGGCCATCTACGCGAACGCCAACTGGTCGACGACCGTCTACGGCGTCACTAACGCCTACTTCGATGTTCGCAATTGGTCTGTTCAGTCCGGCCGCGAATTTACGGACGCGGAGATCCGAACCGGTGGGGCCGTCTGCATCATCGGTGTCAAGGTTCGCAAGCAGCTCTTTGCCGATCAGGATCCTGTCGGCGCAAACATCCGCCTGCAGGCCGTTTCGTGCCAGGTCATCGGGTTGCTCGCGTCCAAAGGCCAGGGCGGGATGGGCATGGATCAGGATGACCTCGTGCTGGTGCCGCTGCATACCTACCAGCGCAGGATCTCCGGCGATCGCAAGGTCTCCACCATCCAGATTGGGGTTCGCAGCGATTCCGACACCAAGCTTGTCCAAAACGAAGTCGTTACTTTGATGCGCCAGCGCCGTGGCATCCAGCCCGGCCAGGAAGACGACTTCACGGTGATGAACTCGCAGGAGTTCCTCACCACCTTGACTTCGACGATGCAGATCCTCACCGCACTGCTCGGCGCGATTGCCGCCATCAGCCTTCTCGTAGGCGGCATCGGCATCATGAACATCATGCTGGTATCTGTCACCGAACGAACGCGGGAGATCGGTATTCGCCTCGCAATCGGTGCCTTCGACGACGATGTGATGATCCAGTTCCTTGTCGAGGCGGTCGTTCTCGCTTCTCTGGGCGGAATCATTGGAATCGGTCTCGGTCTTGCAGCATCGTTTGTCGGCTGTCTCCTGATGAGACTCACTTTCTTGCCCGACCTGACGATCGCAGTTATTGCATTCGTCTTCTCTGCTTTGGTCGGCGTCGTTTTCGGCTTCTTCCCAGCGCAGAAGGCCGCCCGGCTCGATCCCATCGAGGCTCTACGTCATGAGTAGCTACCAGACTTGCCAGAATGCGGAGATCGCGTAACTGAAAGAGAATTCGTGCGTGGCTCTTGTTTGTATGTAACTTCATCTAAAGTTGTGACCGGAATCATGCTTCTTGAGGAGGATTCAAATGAATCGTGGATTGACATGGGTTGTACTCGCATACTCCTTGGTAGGAATTGCGCAGTTAGCTTCAAAGCCGGTTCTGAGTCAGGAGCAGAACCCACGGGCAGAAGGTCAGGCAAACGCAGGATCCGTCATGCAAGACATCTCGGGAACCTGGGTAGCAAAGATGACCACTCCAATGGGCCAGATGGAGATCACGTACAAGCTCAAAGTGATTGACGGAAAAATCACCGGAACTCAGAGTCTGCCATTCGGAGACTCTCCCATCGTAGATGGCCGAGTTAGCGGCGACACATTCCGCTTCGTCGTGGAGTTGGAATCCTTTGGGAACATTCAGAAGAGCGAGGTCAAGGGCAAGATCGTCGGCGATACACTTGAATTGATACCAGCAATGCCAGGTCCGCCGCCGGGAATGGGTCCCGGCGCTGAAGGTCCCGGCGGACCTCCTCCAGGTGGACCTCCATCAGGCGGACCTCGGGGACCGGGTGCACCAGGCGCTCCCGGCGGAGGGGCTCCGCCCTTCCAGATTCAGACAGTTGTAGCGAGACGCGGAACACCTACGCCCTCGTATCGCGCACCCTCAGTGGATTACGCTGCTCTGCCCCACTTGGCGCTTCCGGCGCTACGCCCCGTACCATCGGTCGGAGTTGCAAACACTCCGCCCATGGGCTGGAACAGCTGGAACAAGTTCCAAACCAGAATAGATGATGCGACGATCCGCGGAATCGCTGATGCGATGGTCAGCAGTGGAATGCAGAAGGCGGGATACAGATACGTGATTATCGACGATGGCTGGCAGGGATCGCGCGACGCTAAAGGAGTACTTTCGCCCAACCCGCAGTTACCGGACATGAAGGCGCTTGCCGATTACGTCCATTCCAAAGGATTGCTGATCGGAATTTACTCGTCGCCCGGCCCTCGCACCTGCGGCGGCTTCGAAGGCAGCTATGGCCACGAGGAACAGGACGCCAGGACATTTGCTGCCTGGGGTATGGACTATCTGAAATACGACTGGTGCAGTGCTTCGCGCGTTTGGAAGGACGGAGATATGCAAGCGGTCTATCAGCGCATGGGCGAGGCACTCAAGCAAACGGGCCGTCCGATCGTTTACGCACTCTGCCAGTACGGGCGTGCCGGCGTGGTTCAATGGGGCGGTCAAGTGGGCGCAAGCCTTTGGCGCACGACCGGTGACATCAACGACCATTATGCCTCCATGGAGAGGATCGGCTTCTCTCAATCCGATCTGGCAGCCTTCTCCGGTCCTGGGCACTGGAATGATCCCGACATGCTCGAAGTTGGCAACGGGGGCATGTCGACGAATGAGTACAAGACCCACTTTAGCCTTTGGACAATGATCGCTGCTCCGCTGATTGCCGGGAATGACATTCGCAGCATGAGTTCGGAAGATGCGGCAATCCTTCAGAACAGCGAAGTCATCGCAATCGATCAGGATTCGCTGGGCGCTGGAGGGAAACGCGTCAGCATCACCGGCGGAATTGAGATTTGGCAGAAGCCATTGGCCTCCGGAGACATTGCGATCGCCATATTCAACCACAGTACCGAGGAAATGCGTTCCGTGATTTCGTGGGAAACGTTGAGTATCGGCAAAGATTACGCAGTGCGCGATCTATGGGGCCACGCGGACCGTGGATCAACCGCAGAGGCGTTTTCAGAACCAGTATCAGCACATGGGGTGATTGTGCTTCGGTTGCACCGGATAAAGTAATTCACCCGGCGCGATCGACAAAACCGCGAAAGGGCTCTTGATCCTAAGCACGATTCGAGGTAGACAGGCATGAAGATTCTCACCGTATTCTTAATTTCTGCTGGTTTGGCGTATGGGCAAACTCCAGGGAAGATCATCACTTTTAACAAGGCCGATACCGAGCATTGCAAGGTGGTAGCAGTTAAGGGAATGCCGCTCCTGCAGTCCACGTATGACGGCATCACCGTAGCCATCGCAATGCCAATGAACAGAGGAAATGGCGACTTCTCAATCTTCGTTGCCGTTTCACAAACAGGTGCTCAGCCCTTCCGGGTAAATCCAAAGGACTTCTATGGATTGTTCTCAGACGAGAATCACACCCGGTTTGCGTTCCATGATATGGCAGCCGAGATGGATGGGATGGTTCATCCACCGGGCGCAGATGGGGGAATGTCGGCTGCAAGCAAACAAGTGGATCCCGGCTCGATGGGGCCAGGCGGCGCAGGGGGACCCGGAGGTCCTCCGCCCGGAGGTGGCGGTCCGCCGGATTCTGGTGCGAGCGGCCCTCCCCCGTCAGGAGGCCCGAACATGACCCCTGCGTATTTCCGCGGTGGAAAAGTGAAGCCGGGGGCGGGAATCGCTGGCTGGATCACGTTGCGGAAGCCGAGCGGAGCGACGCTCGAGATCCGTCCCACAGACATGCTGGACGAGATCGACATATCGGTGAATGGAATCTTGTTTCGCTTCTGACGCAACCTGACCGGCTAAGATGGCCAAAAACTTCCTGAGATCGTTCAGCTATACACGGTGCTAGGCGACTGGGACTAGCACCATTTGGTCGATTCACAATATTGTCCCGGACGAGCCAATCGGTCCTCCAGAACAAACCTGGCGTTTGAACGCCATTCTGAAGTGGCTTAGGTGCGCCGAGGGCCCAAAATTATCGAGGCGGCGTCCGGACAATTCCCGTTTCTCCCCGCTTATCGGTGAGCGACATACGCCGTGCCTGGTATCAAGAAACCCGCCGCACAGAGTAGACATCCTCCAGCAATGCTGGGGGATTTACTGCCGAAGGAGGACTGAATGAAATGCCAGCTGGGCTGCCTGGAAGCCGACTACTGGCAAGCCTTTATGCGTAGGTGTTGATCGTGCTGCCGGTTGACGAGTTTTGGGCGGAGGAAGGTGTCATTTTGGCAATGTCTTCCCGCAAGGTTTTCAAGGTTTCCTTAGCCGAAGTTGTGTCACCCTTCTTGAGATCCTTGTCAAGCTGATCCAATAGCTTTTGGATTTCGGATTTCCCAGTGCTGCCGGTACTGCTAGAGCTACTGCTTGAACTGCCGGAATTGCTGGAGGTTGGCGGAGCGCCCGGAGGAGGCCCTTGTGGCCCGTTCTGCATTTGCTCCTTGATCCGGGAAAAGTCCTGCTTGGCGGCAGAGATATTGCCGGATTCGAGATCTTTTCCAAGCTGGGTTAGCAGCTGGTCCATGGGGTTGGTCTGCGAGCTACTACTGGTTGAAGATGTCGAACTGGTGGCGGGCAAATCCTATTTCAGCATAACGTAGTCCTGTTTTGCAGCTGAAAGATCTCCCGATTTCAAATCGCTTTCATGCTTCTTGAAAGCATTTGCGATGCTTTGCATTGTCTGGGCATCTTGCGTTGACATCCCTGCGAGGGTACACACGATGTTGATGATGTCCGCCGGCCAATGGAAAAGAGTATAGGCGAGGCCTGATCGCCAAAGCCTTTGCAGGACGCTGTGTGCGCCATATAACTCGGCCATTGTCTGCGAATCCATTCCACCTGGACGTAAAAACTCCACCTCATCGATCAAATCCTCAAGAAACTGCTAGCGTGAATAACCGGGAACTGGCTTCAACGGGTAGAGCAGGCTGAGCGCTGACGCCGATATGACGGCTTGCTTACTGGCGATTGCGCAGAGCGACGCACCCCCAAACATAAGTGGCTGCATGCGCACTATATCGGAAAGGGCCAACAGTCAGACGCGGCACCTGTCTGGTATTGCCGTCTGCAAACGGGATGATCACCCCGTCGACCGCAATTTTGGCTGGTCCGGAGAGAGGATCAGTCGCGAAACTGGGTTGGGCTTGCTCGCCGTCACTGATGACAGTTGACCCGGTCTGCTCAAACTGGCTAATCGTGCCGCGCAGAACTTCGGTGTACACAGCTTCAAGCGTTGCGACGCTTGCTGTCCTGGCTTGCGAGCTGAAGACTGCCTCAAACAAGGAAGCGGGAGGGATGCTGTCAATAGATGTAGTCGAAATCGAGATGCAGGGAAGTGTAGTCCACCCTTGAAGTGAGATCACTCTTCGAAGGATGGAATTGCGGAATCATGGGCACGAACCCCGTAATACCTCTCCACCCTCCGATTGAGGACAAGGTAATACATATGGAGCTTGCGCCCGGCAACACCATGGCCAATAATCCGGCCTGAGCTATTAATTCCTGTTCTGTCGAGGCCATCCAACATGCATGATTTGCAGGTTCTCCCTTTCCCTGGGCGTTTGTTTTACACGCTTCGAATGCTTCTGGCAGTGTTGCTCCTCTCTGCGCCCGCCGTCCTTCTGCAAGGCCAACAGTTTGCGACGCTGAATCTTACAGTCAGCGATCCAGAGGGCAAAGTCCTCCCGCAAGCAAGTGTTTCGGTTCGCAATGTGGACACAGGAGTAGTCCGGACCGGAGTTTCGGACAAGCTCGGATTGGCGGTGATTTCAGGTCTTCCTGCCGGAGAATACAAATTTGCTGCGGAAGCGGACGGCTTTGGCGCGTATGAAGCGCCGCTGACTCTGACGCTGGGTCAGGAGGCATCTTTGCAAATCAGGCTCCGCCTCCGCGCTGCGACCGAAGAAGTGGAAGTGCACGACACGAACCAGGGCGTGGATAAGGAAAGAACGGAAGGCAGCCAGGTGATCGCTCCAAAACAAATAGCAGACCTGCCTATCTCTGACCGGGACTTTATCGATTTCGTCTTATTAACTCCAACGGCGACCGTCGGAAGGAATTCGAGTTCGGGCGCCCAGTCGGCATTTCAGGAATCGGAGCTGGAGATCAGCTTCGGAGGTTTGCGAGAGACGCATAGTGTTTTTTATGGCCTGGACGGCGTCAACTACACGACCACCGTCTCGGGAGTCCAGCGCGTAAGCCCATCGCTTGATTGGGTGCAGGAGTTTCGCGTCGTCGATGGTCCAGACGCTGCCGGCGGCGGGTTAAACCTGGGTGCGGCCGTGAACACCATCACCAAATCCGGAACTGACGACCTGCACGGATCGGTCTACGAGTATGCCCGCAATAATGTTGCCGATGCGAGCAATCTTCTCTCCGCGCCCGGATTCAATGCTCTACGATTCAACCAGTTTGGCGCGACCTTGGGCGGCCCATTACGCAAGGACAAAGCTTTCTACTTTGCAGGCTACGAAGGCCAGCGGCGGGCGCAATCGCCCATTTACTCGCATTTCATTCTG
>Ga0255350_1000486_pt1 | contig 14796 bp, 9 predicted proteins | sample HBST25r1metaG_FD_186028 | JGI IMG/M metagenome (GOLD analysis project Ga0255350, IMG submission 186028) | Peat soil microbial communities from Stordalen Mire, Sweden - H.B.S.T-25.r1 | ecosystem: Environmental > Terrestrial > Soil > Wetlands > Peat | place: Sweden: Norrbotten County, Stordalen...
GGATGAAGCGCACATATTCCTATTGCCCCTTTGCTCGGTATGCCGACGATGCAGTGGTTCATTGCTGCAGTCAGAAGCAGGCCGAGCTCGTGATGCATTCCATAGCATCACGATTGGAAGCATGTGGCTTTGCCGGACTGGCGTTTGAGAAGATTCTCGAACGGCTCCGGTCCACTCCAGAGGTTTCGATGCTTTGGAGTATGCAGGTACTAGCTCCCGTTCAAGCATCAGTTCTGGGTGAACAGCCAGTTCAAGTGTCATGAGTTCTCCCCGGTTGCTCTTCAGTGTCTGGAAAAATGCCACGCAATTCCGAAGGCGAGACGCAGATCGTTCTGGGTATTGGAGGCGTTGTTGGGCAGTGTGGTTCTTGCATAGTCTACTTGTAGCAGGCGCAGACCGAAGTTTTTGGAGAGGCGGAGATTGATGCCGCCGCCGGCTTGCATGGCAAACGCATTAGCGCTGGACGCGACTCCCGAACTTGCGGGGTAGACGCTGTCGAAGGCGTGAGTAATTCCGAAGAGGCCTTCACCGAAGAATTGCAGAATACGCTCTTGCTGAGAGTCTGCGCTCCAAGTGTGAATCCTTCGCGTGTAGCGTGGGCCTGCCATGAATGCGACTCTGTTCGCATCCACGCCGGGCGCGATGTTCGAGGCATGGTCTCCGTTAAAAGCAGCGGCGATGCCCAACCCCTTGCCGAATGTAATGGCCACATCCGCGCCGCCTCCCTGCAGCCAGAAACATCCGCAGTTGCCGGGCGCGATTTCTGCACGTTCCGCCGCATAGGTTAGCCCCAAGTCGGTGGAGAGGGACGACCGTCTTGCAATGGGTTGGGCCTGCTGAGCGCAGGCGGCGGTGCCTGCCAGGATGAACACACCCACAAGGAGTGTATTGCGAGCAATCGTTTTACTCATCATCATCATCTCTCTCATCTTTACTCAACCGTGAGCGTTACTGTGGCTGAGTGCGACAGCCCGCCCGACGTTCCTGTCACCGTGATCGTGTAACTCTGCTGTTGCTGGGCAAAGAAGCCGCTGGTGGATCCACAACCATTTAGCGCTGTCACGGCCGCCGAAGCTGAGCCAAGCAGCAAGAGTAAGAACCCGATCCGCCGCAGCCGCTTGCCTGCGCGGCGCAGCCTGCCAGCGAATGGCAATAGCAGTAGAGACAAGGCGAAGGGAGCCAGCTTTCTGCCCAGACTATCTCCGTGGTGGATGGCCGACGCGTTCTGCGGAAGTTGTATGGTCAGCGTGACGGGAGTGCTTCCCGAACCTGCGGGCAAATTGAGAGGTGAGAATTTGTAGGTCGCGTTCACTGGCAGGCCGCTGACCGACAGCGTCACCTCATCAAGGAAAGTGGCTGTGTTGACGGGGGCGATAATAAAATCGAAGACCGCCTTGCCGCCCGGCAGTACAGTCTGTGTGCCGCTTCCTACCGCGCCTGCGAAGGTCAGGCTGAGGCCCGGCGGCAACAGGTTCACGGTCAGGCTCACCGTGCCCGTTGCTGTTGTGTACTCTGTCGCGATGGATGGCGTGAATGTTACTGCCAGCGTGTAACTTCCCGCCGCCAGCACCGTCGAGCTCGTTACCGTAGCAGCGCTGCCGCCTGTGGGCGTGGCTGTATAGGCATAACTTCCCGGCACGGAGGTTGTTCCGCTCCATGCGGATGCATTCAGCAATCCGCTCAGTGATGTACCGTAGACAATCGGCGCGGGCGCGGGCCATTGGATGGTGGTGGTCAGCGGCACAGGTACTGGCGCAATGCTATCGCTGACGTGAATCTGCTCCGGGATGTTCAACTGCTGCGCCAGCATCATCGAAGTCAGCGCATCGGTTACATGAATCGTCTCGGGAATATTAAGTTGTTGCGCCTTCAAAATGGGAGCGAGCGTATCGGTTACGTGGATATGCTCAGGGATGTTCAGTTGCTGCGCCTTGATGATGGGAGCGAGCGTATCTGTTAATTGAATCGTCTCCAGGATATTCAGCGGCAATGGAATCCAATTCGAGGCAGGCGGCTCTGTATCGCTGAGTTGAATGTTCTCGACGATCGTCAATGGAGTCGGCACAACCACCGTTGGCGCATCCGACAGATCGATCATCTCGGTGATGGTGAGAGGAATCGGCGTAGCCGTTGTGGGCACCGTGCCGATGCCGATCAGGTTCGATACCAGCCTGGGCGTGTTCGCGTCGCTATCGAACACCACCACCTGCGCCGTGAGAATATCTGGCGGAGTCCTGGAGTCAACATTGCCGCCCACCAGCGGTGGATTGAAGGTGACATTGATCGGGCAACTGGTGTTGCCGGCGAGCGGCGATGAACATTTGCTGGTGTCGAGCGAGAAGTCCGCCATATTGACGCCCGCCAGGCTGATCGAGAAGGTGACCGGAGTTGAGTTGTTGTTGGTTAGCGTAAGAGTCTGCGGCGCGGAACTACTGTTCTGCGGCGTCGAGAATGAGAGCAGGAAGGGCAGCAGCGTCACATCGGCGGGCGTGCCAACGGCCGTGCCGATCAGCGTGATGGTCTGCGGCGTGTTGACCGCATCGTCGTTCACTGTGGTCACGCCGGTCAGCGGTGAGCCGTCCGCCAGAGGCGTGAAATCGGTATTGATCGGGCACTCAGTGCCGTCGGCTAACATGCCCACGTAGTAGCAATCCGTGGCGCCGGTGGGGTTGGTGATGTCGCGCGTCCAGTTGGTGCTGCCGATGCCCCAGGGAGAATCCATAAACGGCTTCTTGAAATTCAGCACGCCGCTGTTGCCCGCATTCAAAACCGTCGTGGTCAGCGGTGTGCCGGCTTCCGTGTCGATCGGAATGTTGCCGTCAACGCCGGGCATGAAGTTCGGCGCGTAGACAAAGTTATAGTCCATCACCGATTGGGAGACGTTGATCTTGCGAACGCCATTAACCAACTCCATGATGTACATGTTTCCCATGCCGTCCAGGCGCGTAAGTACGCCCTGGGGAAGTGTTGCTCCGTAGGCGCTGCCGTCGCCGCCGTCATAGGTATCTCCCAGATTGCCGAAGTTGGTTGCAGCGGACCCGGAAAGGTAACCGCCGCCCGCGCCGGCCACGGTGAGAATCGTGTTGGTTCCGGAGTCCACGCGGCGCACGCGGCAGGCAGAGCCATCCGTAAGGTAGAGATCGTTGGCCGCGTCGAAGGCGATGCCGGTCAGACCGCTGAACTCGGCCGCCGTGGCCGGTCCGCCGTCCCCGCTTCCGCCAGCGCAGATAGTACCGCCCTGATTGTTGCCGGGGTTGCGTGTGCCATTCCCGGCAACGGTGGTGATCACGCCGGGAGTCAGTGAGGATGGCCCAGCCACCATGCGCACCGCGGCCGCCTCCGCAATGTAGAGATTGCCGTTGCTGTCGAAGGCCAGATCTCCGCCCGCGATCTCCGCCGCCGTGGCCTGGCCGCCGTCTCCGGTGTGGCCCGGGGTTCCGTTGCCCGCGTAGATGGTGACGATGCCGGTTGCCGCATCGATGCGGCGCACCATCGTGCCGTCGGAGAAGTAGAGGTCTCCCGCCTGGTCGAGCACGAGGCCGGCAATGGCGTTTGATAGCAACGCATTCAAGCCCGTGCAGCCGTCGCCAATGGAGTCGGTCTGGCCGGGGCAGCCAAAGCCAGGCGTGGTTCCCTCTCCGGAGTTGACCCACTTCGCTGTGCCATCCTGGTAGGTCGCGCCGACGACATCGGTGAAAGTCGGACGAACGAGGCCGGTGACGCCGCCCGTCTGCACCGTGTAGAGATAGTTGACGCTGCCGATGGCGAATTGAATGATGCCGCCCGGATAGACTCGCGCATGGGAGGGCCATCCGGCCACGCCGTTGCCCGCTACAGAAGTAATGATGTTATTGACCGGATCGATAGAACGAATGAGGTTGTGTCCCGGCGCGGGAGTTCCCGTCCATCCATCCGTGTTGCCGAGATAAAGTACGCCCGCTGCGTTTAGCGCCAGCGGCCCGCCAAAGCCGATATTCGAATCGATGGCCGTGCCGCCGTCGGTGAAGGCCGGCCCATAATCGGGCCAGGGGCCGCCCGCGTAATAGTTGATGACGCTGGTCGTGCCGTCGATGCGCCAGATGGTGTTGTTTCCTCGATCGGAGAGAAACAGGTTGCCGGCCGAATCGATGGCCATGCCATTGAGGAATCCGACCTGGGCCTGGTTGGCAGGCCCGCCGATCCCTGTATAGGATGTGCCGAGATAGCCGCCGACAAACTGTGTGATGATGCCGGGAGTGAGCACGGCCAGCGAGCCGCTGCCTGTGCCGGAGAGGCCAAAGGCATACGGCGTGCCGCCATTTTCCGTTGTGGTCACAATCAGCGGCGCGGTGCGAATGCCCGGAGAGATCGGGGCAAACGTGACCTGTATTTGGCAGATGGTTCCCACCGGATTGACCGTGACTCCATCGACCGCGCAGCCCGTGATGGCGCCCACCCTGAACTCCAGGAAGCCTCTCTGGATGTTCATGGAATTGAGCGCCACGGCGTTGTTCAGCGTGAGCGTGACGGTCTGCGTCTGCGTTTGTCCCACAGCCGCCAGGAACTGAGTTGCATTGGCGAGGTTAAAGTTGGACCCGCCGACGGGAACATTGCCAACGCCGTTCAGCGTAATTGTCTGCGTGGAGACAGTTCCGCGCGCCAGGTTGGCCCCGCCTGAGTCGTCGTTGATATTCAGCGTGGCGTTCATCCGGCCCGCGAAGGTGGGAATGAAGTAGACATTGAGCGTGCAGCTAGCCCCCACGGCCAGCGGAGCAGCAGCCAAACATGCAGTTCCATCCACGAAAAATTGATCCCACACTACGCCGGTAATCAGGAAGGGAACCCCGGATGTGCCCGCCGAAGCATTGAGCAGGCAGGCGGGCGAGGGCATACAGAAGGTGAGCGGAGCCGTGCCGGTATTTTGAATGGTCACGGGCATAGCCGCGCTGATATTCCCCGGCGCAAGCGACCCGAAATTGATTTCCCCGGCCGTGGGCTGCGTAATGGTGGCGATGGGCACAACGCCATTGCCTGTTAACTGCGTGGTCTGCGTGGCGCCCGCGCCTCCGGCGTTATCGGTAACAGTGAAGGTCTGCGTCACCGTGCCGGTTGCGCTGGGGCCAAAGTTTATGTTGATGGTGCACGACTGTCCGGCGGGCAGCGTGCCGGAGAAGTTATCGTAATTGACGCAGGTGTTGTTCTCGAAAAAGACGTCGCCAACATTTCTATAAGGCTCGGGAACGATATTGGTAATCGTCAGCGGCACCTGGCTGGTGTTGGTCAGCGTCAGAGTCTGTGCGGCGCTGGCGCTCTCGTTGAGGATGGCGGTGAAGATGAGCGGACCGCCGGTGAGCGTGGCCGTGGGATAGACGCCATTTCCGGTCAGCGCCACTGACTGCGTCCCGCCCGTGGTCGAGGAGTTGTCGAAAATCTGGAGCGATCCGGTCACCGTGGCCAGCGCCGACGCCGTAAAACTCACATTGATGGTGCACTGGCCATTTGCCGCCAGCCTGCTGCCGCAAGTGTTGGTCTGGGTAAATCCAGTGGTCGCGGCAATCGAGGTGATGGTGACCGCGGCAGTCGCGCTCAGATTGGTCAGCGTCAGCGTTTGCGTTGCGCTGGCCGCTCCGCCGGGAACCGCATAGAAGGTCAGCGGACCTCCGGTGAGCGAAACCGCCGGCGCCGTGCCGCCCACGGTGGCCGAGAGACTGAAGTTGAGCGGCAAACCCGAGAGGCCGTTCTCAGGGTAAGTCGCCGCGGCGGTGTAAGTGGTGTCGGCGCTGGCTTCGACGCTGAGGCCGATGCCGCACGTCAGCCCCGGCGTCAGATTCATCGCCGCGCTTCCGCAATCGGCCACCGTCCCGCCGCTTCCTAAATAGGCCGGTGCGGGCGCCACCACCAGGAAGGGCGAGGCGACCGTCAGCCCGGTGCTTCCGGCCGTCTCGGCCAGTGCGGTGGTCGTGCTCACATAAGGCGCGCCAATCGCGTAGTTCACAATGTCCGCGTCTTCGATCAGCACCGTCTGCGTCGGCGCCGCAATGCCAAACTGCGCGTACGGAAAGGCAATGCTGGTGGCCGTCGCATTCACAAAACGCACGCCGTCCGGCTCTAGGATGTGGAGATTTCCCGCGCCATCCACAGTCACGCCCTGCGCGCCGCTCAATCCCGCATTGGTCGCGCTGCCGCCATCGCCCCTGACCCCGCAGCTCGCATTGCCGGCTACGGCGATGGCCGTCTTTGTCTGTGCGTTGTATTCGTAAACCGTGCAACTGTTGCTCGTCCCGTAATAGAGATTGTCGGAGGCATCGAGGGCCAGACCGGCCGGAAGCTGTCCCGCGGCGGAGACCGTGGCGATCAAGCCCGTGACCGCATCCACGCGGCGCAGGGCCTGGTCGCCGGTGTCGGAGATGAAGAGATTGCCCTGCGAGTCCACAGCCACCGCGGACGGAGAGCAGAGATCGGCCTGGGTCGCCAGCCGGTTATCCCCGATGCCGTTGTCAGACTCTTGATTTCCGCATGTCCCGCCGGCGATCGTGTATATCCATCCGGCGATGGGCGTCGAGACGCTGCCGGGGTTCTCGGTCGCGATCAGGCCGGCCAGCGCCGTTCCGCCCATGTAAACCACGCGAAGGGCGCTGTTCTGACTGTCCGAGATATAGATATTTCCGTACCCGTCGACCGCGATGCCCGCCGGGTAGAAGAGCAGCCCCTGCGTAGCCGGAACCTGGTCGCTGAGGCCGCCTGTACCCAGTGTGCCCGCCACGGTCGAGATCATTCCCGTAGACGCATTGATCATGCGCACGGCCGAGTTGCCGGTGTCGGAGATATAGATATTGCCCGCCGCATCCACCGCGACGCCTTGCGGATTGGCCAACGTGGTTTGCGTGGCCAGCACACCGTCGGTGCCCATGCTGGGCGTGCCCACATAGGCCGTGTTCCCGGCGATGGTGTAGATGGAGCCCGCCGTGGGATAAGTTCCGTTATTCTCCAAGGCGATCAGGTTCGATAACTGCGTGCCGGCCTTGTAGACGACGCGCACCAGGTCGTTCGAAGTATCGGCAATATAAATGTTGCCCAGGCTGTCGATGGTCATTGCCATCGGACTGTTGAAGACCGCGCCACTGGCTGGGCCGCCGTCGCCTGCATAACTGGTTGAGGGCGGAGTAACCGGGGCGTCATTGCCCACAATGTCCGAGATCAAGCCGGGACTTATCGCCGCCACCGGCCCGGTGCCCGTGCCCGTAACTGGGAAGTTAGCCGATTCAAACTGCATCAGGTCTGTATCCACATATTGGATGATCAACGGGGCCGAACGCGAAATCGGCGACGGGGCGCTCGACCACCCTGGCAGCTTCGGCTTAAAGGTGACGATGATGGTGCAGGTGCTTCCGGCGGCGACGGTCCCCACAGAAACGCAGGTGCCCCGATTGCCCAGGGCATCGCCCAGCGTAAACTCGCTCGATGCGGGATCGATCTGAACGTTGTTGCTCGGGAGGCCGTAGCCGTTGAACGCGAGGTCGTCGCCCGAGGATAGGGTCAGCGTCTGCGTCGTGCTCTGCCCCACCTTGGTCAGCGAGAAGCTCTGCGTGCTGAGCGTAACGACCGCCTGCGCACGCACGGGCACAGCTATCCCCAGAACCGTCAGGCCAAGCGCCAGCGCGCCCATCAGGCTGTACACCGGGCGCAGGGCCGCACTGCAACTCCGGCCCCACGCGCACCTCCGCACCACTCCCACGCCGCTTCCGTCTTTCATCGCTTCTCTCCTTGATGTGCTTCGTTGGTTGGATTGCCGCCAACGAGTTAAGAGAAGCTGATGGTGACCGTGACCTGCACGATCTGGCCAGCAGTCACGGCCAGGGGTGTTGGTGTACTGCCGCTTTGGACGGCGGTCCCAGTCAAGGTGCCCCACGTTAAAGATTCGTGGTTATTGGTGTTAGTGCCGGTGCAAGTACCGGGTGAAATGTCAGCGTTTCTGTCTCCGGATGTGCCGCTGAAACCTCCACTAGTCATATAATGAGCAGCGATCGGGAGACAAATATCAAGAAGTGTTTCCACATGGGTGATCGACGTCAAACCGGATGGAACCGTGTAATTTCCGGAAAGCACCCATTTGACCGGTGTACTCCAGTAAGTCGTTGCCATGAGGCCTGTCTCAGATGTAATTGACATAACCGAGTTGAAATTCAGGGCGACGATAGTATTGGACGACGTCGTGAACGGATAACATGCGTTAGGAACTCCGTTTATTGCTAAATAATCTTGGCATACCTGACTGAAGATAATCGAACTGCCGGTACCGGAGGGGAATTGAATTAAGACAACGGTCGGATCACCCGGAGTGAGGTTTCCCGAGAGCAGCCCCGCGAGCAATTGATCGCCGGAAGGAGATCGATCATCCGTCACCAGCGAGTTATCGAACTCGCGGCGCTCGCCCAGTGTGCCGTCGGCGTTTTTGACCTGCATAACCCAGTGGCCATGCACCTTGATGCCCTGGTGATTGCCCGAGTTGGGCGCGGCGCTCTCTTCTTCCGCGACCGGCCTGGCCGCTGTCTTGGCGGCGACGGCACTCTGGGTTGTGGGGGAAGCCACTGTTTTGGTTGCTGCCGGCGCGGCCTGTTGGGCCATGACGGCGGTCGTGAGGGCAAGCAGGGCGATCATGCCGCAGGCCGGAGCCAGCAGGAGCATCGGATGCATTTCAAACTGCTTCATCGTCGTTTTCATCGCTTTCTTCTCCGTGATCGAATTTCAGTTGAATCCTTCAGGGGCTAAAGCCCGTTCTTTTTTTGTTCGACTTGCGACCCGGCTAAAGCCGTGCCCTTGTTACAAAACAGTGCGTGCCGCGCTCTAACCATTCCGCGATTCTGAGCGCGGCTCAGCCCGATTCACGCGGGCTAAGAGAATGTGATAATCACCGTGATGGCGATGATCTGGCCTGAGCTAACCGTCAAAGGCGTTGCGACGCCGCCGCTAGTGACGGTGGTCGCAGTCAACGTACCGTAGACAACATCCGTAACCGTGTTGTCGCACGCGGCCGGTGCAACAGTGGAGCCACGGTCTTGTTCCGATTGTGTTTGATTAACTTGCGGGTCGTTGTTGTCGTAAATGGTGAAATTGGAACCGGCCATGCACACCGGCAGAATGGTCTCCACATAGGCGATGGAAGAAAGACCGCTTGGAACCGTATAGTTTCCGGAAAGTGTCCAATAGATATTCGGACTGACGTTGACGGTGATGCCCAGTCCTGTCTGGGAGTATTCCAGTGGGTTATAGCCACCACCCGCGAGTTTTTTGGCCTCGCTGTTAACAAAATTCCCGGGATTGACCAACGGGCTCTTCCCAGTGGTGAATCCATAGCAACTAGACGTACTCCCCAGATTGGAGCATGGTATCGTCGGATCACCTATATTCGTTCCGCTGGGGATGAAGGCGATTCCTGGATCTCCAGCGGTAGCGTTGCCGGAGAGCAACAGAGCCAGCACCTGGTTCCCGGAGACAGACTCCAGGTTCGAACCTGTCACCAGCGAATTCTCGAACTCGCGCCGCTCGCCCAGCGTGCCGTCGGCGTTCTTAACCTGCAAGACCCAATGGCCATGCACCTTGATGCCCTGGTGATTGCCCGAGTTGGGCGCGGCCGTCTCTTCTTCCGCACTCGGCTTGGCCGTCTGGGGTGCGGACGAGCCGGTCTGTGCGGCGGGGGAAGTCTGTGAAGGGGTTGACGCCGGTGCGGAGGCGGTCTGCTGGGCAACGGCAGCCGGCGTAACGGCAAGGAGGGCGAAAAGGCCGCACGCCCCAGCCAGCAGACGCATCGAGTTGCAAGCGAAGTGTTTCATCGTTTCGTTCATGTCCGTTCTCTCCGTGACTGAATTCCGTTTGAATCTTGAGTTCCGAAGTTGACTCTTTGCCAATCGCTGCCTGGACCTTTACGGGCAATCCTTCTGTTTGTCCTCGCCCGCCGGGGCCGGCGGCAGCAACTCCGGCGGCCTGGGTTCCTGCAACTCTGCACTGACCGGTTCCACGGCAGTCGCCTGGGGCTCCACGGCTGCCTTGACGGGCTGGCCGCGCACCAGCACGGTGACCGTCTCCCGCTCCACCGTGACCTTGACTCGCCTGCTCATCGCCGGTTCGGCAGGGGGTTCTTGGCTCTTGGCTTCCGCTGCCGGAATGCCGCGTCGTAAGATGTTCATGCATCCACTCCTTGATCAGCGGCGTTCTGAACCTGCCACGCTTTCAACTGAAGCACCCGGCACTTTGAATGTCTTGACGTTTGCCATGACTTTTTCTGACGATTTATGACGGATTGTTATGTTATTGAGTACACATGAGTTGATTCGCTTCGATGACTATGGCCTGGACCTTCGCAAGCGGGTCTTGACGCACCTGGATGCGCCGGTAACGCTCACGCCCAAGGCATTTGACGTGCTCGTGTTTCTGGCGATGAACTCGGGGAGAGTGGTGACCAAGGAGGAAATCCTTGAGTCCGTTTGGTCCGGCTCTTTTGTAGAAGAGGGCAACTTGCCCAAGTACATCTCCCAGCTGCGCCGCGCATTGGGGGAGAAGTCGCCTCTGATTGTGACCGTTCCCGGCCGGGGATATCAGTTTGCGGCCCAGGCATTCCGCAGCCAGGCCGAGACAGAGATTGCCGCCGGCGATGCGGCTGGGCAGCGTCCTGGAGACATCCTTGTGCAGCGAGTGCGAGAGCGCACCGAGATGGTCTATGAGGATCTTCCGGTGGCTCAGACGGTGCCGCGCCAGACCGCATTGGTGAGCGCCGGCGCCTCTTCACGTCATGGGAAAATCTGGCGGTGGGTCGCCATATCGGCACTGGTTGGCGCGCTGATTGCCCTGGCGGCTGACTATACATGGAAGCGCTTCGCGCATCCACCTCAGCTCAGCGATGTTGTGCTGGCCGACTTCACCAATAGCACGGGCGACCCCGCCTTTGATCACACTCTCAGCCAGGCCTTGGAGATCGACCTGGCCCAATCTCCGTTTTTGAATCTGCTTCCCCGGTCCAGGGTCAACGAGACGCTGGTCCAGATGCAGCGCAAGACAGACGAGGCTCTCACGCCTGATCTGGCCCGCGAAATTTGCGAGCGCAACAACGCCCAGGCTGTGCTGCACGGTTCGCTCGCCAATCTTGGCAGCAAGTATCTGGTGACCCTGGACGCAGAAAGTTGCGTGAGCGGCAAGCGCATCGCCGGATACAAGGCCGAGGCTGACTCAAAAGAGGGTTTATTGGGAGCGCTCGACACCGTCGCGGGCCGGGTACGCAAGCAGTTGGGCGAATCAGCCGCTTCGCTGGAGAAATTCCAGATTCCCATCGAACAGGCCACCACGTCCTCGCTCGAGGCATTGCGGCTCTACTCGCAGGCCCAGCAAGACGATGATCGCAACGAACCCCGGACGGCGCTGGCGCTTTATCAGCGTGCGGTCGCGCTCGATCCCAAGTTCGCCTCGGCATATTACGGCATGGGCGTCTCCTATTACCGGCTTTCCGACGCCGACCAGGCAGCGCTCTCTATCAAGAAGGCCTTCGACCTGCGCGAAAACACTACCCAGCGCGAAAGGCTGAACATCGAGATCGCTTACTACTACTTCGGAAATTACGATACCGAAGCGGCGGTCAGAAGCCTGAAGCTCTACATCGATACCTATCCTGGCAACTCGGCCAAAAGCTGGGCCAATCTGTGCAATCTCTACACACAGTTAGGCGACTATGCGCAGGCCATTCCCGCCGGCGAGCAGGCGCTGCGCATGGACCCTCACTCCGCCCTACGCGCCGAAACCCTGAGCCGCGCCTACAAGCGGGCCAACCGCTTTGCCGACGCCAAGCGCGTGGCCGGTGCGGCGGCTGCCGAGCCCGGCGCTGGGTGGGGCGTGCATAGCATTCTGTTTCAGGTTGCCTATGCCCAACGCGACGCGGCAGGGCTCAAGGCGGAAACCGATTGGGGACTGACTCACCCGCAGCTCGACATGACGCTTTCCAATCTCGCCTTCGCCGCGGCCACCAGCGGCAAATTGCATCAGGCTTTGGATTACTTCTCGCGCGCGCAAGCCGAGGCCCTGCGCGAAGGCGACACCGGCGTCGCCGACAACATTCTGCACGGCAGGGCGCGCATCCTGGTCGAGTACGGAGAATTCGAGCAGGCCCGCTCGGTTTTGAGACAGCACAACGGGGATGCCAGCGAGGCCAGCGATCTGGTCTTTCTTGAGGCCGAAACCGGTGACGTTGCCCCCGCGCAGCGATTTTTGGCTGCGTCCAGCCCGCTGACAGAGAAGGACACGGTTCACATCTTCTTCGATCTGCCTCTGGTGCGCGCCCAAGTGTCGCTCCAGGCGCACAAGCCTCTTGAGGCCATCCAGCAACTCGAACCGGCGCGTCCCTACCAGTTGCGCGATTTTTACGTCCCCTCGGTGCGCGCGGAGGCCGAGACCGAGGCTGGATTGCTGGATGCGGCTGCGGCCGATTATCGGCTGATCCTCGCCAACCAGGGGGTCGATCCCATCTCGCCGCTCTATTCGCTGGCGCACCTTCGTCTGGCCCGTGTGCTGGTGCAGCAAAACAAGAGGGAAGAGGCCCGCCAGCAATACCTTGCCCTCTTCGACGCCTGGAAGAATGCCGACTCCGATTTGCCTCTCTTGCAGGCCGCCAGGAGCGAGTTTGCCAAACTTCAGTAAGGTAATAGCTCCTCGCTGGTCTTATTTTCTCCCTGCGCCCCACGGTTAGATTTGTCGAGATTCATTCAGCCCTCTCCATGCAATGAATCCACCATCTCCCCTTGGCGATTCTTTCAAGTAAAGTTCTTTGGGCACAATCGTTTGCAGTGTGGTCTACCACTCTCATATACTAATGCTGTAAGATATATCCGAACAAGGAAACCACATGCCCACTGCGAAGAAAGCCACTGCCCGACCGAAGCGCAAAATCGTTTCTCCCGCAGAGACGCGCACTCAGCTTCGGCTCACGGTCGATTCCAAATTCACCAAGAGCCATTTCAGCCAGCTTTTCGCTGTCCTCAAAATCAGGAGAAAGAACGCCTGGCCGAGCACATCATCATGAGTTTCAAGAGCAAGGCCGCACAGGCGCAGCTTGTTGCGTTCTATAACGGCCCGTGGCAGAACATCCCATTTCAGAGTATTGACACCGCATTCGTATTTCCTTTGACCTTCGAGATTGCCGATGAACTGGAAAGAGTTGGCGGAGAGGTTCTTGGCGGTGTGAATCGGTCCAAGGCATTTCGCGTGATGGTGGCCTATTTTGCAGCCGTCCACAAACTCAAGACTCCAGTTCAATCCACATTCGCATAGTCTCGTCAGAGCATCTTGCTGAAAGCGGCCGAATTTCCGCAATCATGAGCTACCTGACGCCTCTTTCCTGCTGGCGTTGGCGCGGATTCGCCAGACGTTGGAGAATGCGCAGGGCGTGTTGCATCTCCGGGTCCGTGAATTGGACAGAGATGCCGTGTTGCGCCGCAGCCTTTGTGACCATCCGCTTCCACTCCACGCTGCCATTACACGCGATACGCGGTCCATATTTCTGGACAGCCATCTCCAATCCGAAGAGGACGGCGGCTTTATCCTGGTTGAGAACGGTGACGATGCGGCCGCGGTCGATAACGGAAACTTGCCCGTTGAGTGCGTAGGACACGTCGCCGGTCTTGCGGTCAATTTTCCAGATGCGGGGCGCGGCGATCTGGTTGGCAAGGGCCTGTTGCTTTTGTTGGGCCGCAAGGCGCTGTTGCGCAAGGTCAGCCCAGTCTGTGCTGCTGTCATGATCGGGCGGTGGACCGATGTGCATCGCGTTCGCTTCCAGCCTTGCATCGAGCCGCCGCTGGTTTCGCTGATCCGCATAGCGCCAGCCACGCAATTGTGCCGCTGCCCGCGCATCGCCCTCGGTGGCGCGTTCGGCAACCCATGAGCGGAGATTCTTCGGAAATACCTCTTGCCGTCTCTGTTGTATAGACAGTTTCAGAGCGCGCAATTCGATAACAGATTGGGCAGCAGCCTGGGAGAGCAGGACTTTCTTGTCTGGCCATGACAGAGCCGACGCGCGAATTTCCTTCTTCTTCTGCCTGAGCGACACCATGAGATGTTGGCGCGCATCTCTGCCCTCTGCTGTGATGCCCTTGCATATCGCCCGTTGCTGATTCCGGTACTGGTTATAGTCAGCCATCAGAGAGCTGCGTTCGGCGTGTCGCTGTGCTTTCCGTTCTTCTCTCAGTGCGCTATTACGAGCATCATGTTGAACGCTATGTTGTACGGCATGTTGATCGGCCTCATAGCCAGATGATGAGGGTAGTGTCCACGGACCAAATGGCAAGGACCGTATATCCGCCCGACTCACCTTTCTCAAGCCGGAGGTGAGCCTTCGATAGAAGGCGATGGAGGTCATCCCATGTGACATTTTGTCGGGTGAGAAGTGTGCAAACGCGCGGAGCAATCTCACGCCGCACATCGGTTTGGAATGATTCCTGATCCTGGTAATGTTCAAATTGTGCAGCGGCTCCGGTCGGATGTTGTTGCACAGATCGAGACGCATTGCGCTCGGACCTCGATTGCAGTACAGCCTTTTTTGATTCCTCATCCCATCGCATCGGACCTGGCGTGTGTGTCCAGCCATGTTTCGCTTCAAGGAAGCGCACTGCGGCATCGAGAGTGAACCAATCGCGATATGGCGTATGCGCCCTCAGGGTCTCCATATGAACCTTGTTGAGCATGATGTGGATGTGAAAATGCTTTTTGTCGTCGTGCGCAACGATCATGAATTGATGGCCTTCATATCCGAGCGCCTTCATCGTGTGCAGCGCGCAATCTACC
>Ga0255350_1000488_pt1 | contig 14780 bp, 14 predicted proteins | sample HBST25r1metaG_FD_186028 | JGI IMG/M metagenome (GOLD analysis project Ga0255350, IMG submission 186028) | Peat soil microbial communities from Stordalen Mire, Sweden - H.B.S.T-25.r1 | ecosystem: Environmental > Terrestrial > Soil > Wetlands > Peat | place: Sweden: Norrbotten County, Stordalen...
TTCCCGAGACGATAATTCGAACACGTAAAGCACTTTTGGCCTTGAAATCACTGCAGAAATGCGGAATCTCTCCAGAAAATCAACCTCCAACCTTCAACACGGAAAATATCAGGGCCTGATCAGAGGTGCCCTAAGTTCCCGATTCTGTCTGTAAAAGTGACGGAATCCCTCGCGCAGATTCGGATGAACAGCACATTGATTTTGCCTGCAATGACTCTGGCCGTCTCGCCAGACGAGAGCGACAATCGCTTTCTGGAATGCGCCGAATCCGCGGGCGTTGATTTTCTGGTGACGGGAAACCTGCGCCATTATCCCACCGACTGGAAGAGCACGCGAATTGTTGGCGCGCGAGAACTGATCGAGTCAATCTTCAATGTTTGAGTTTGGGGCTTCTCGCTCGCCCTCGGCGTATTGGGATTTGGTCGACGACCAGCGAAATTAGACTTCCAAACATCTGCGACGGCGGTCACATCGCATCCTCTTGCGCCAACTCTACAATGAAAGCGGTTTGCCGAATCGCTCCTCTTCCTGCGCGCATTGGAATAATCTCATGCGCACCGGTCAGAGGAGCAAACGCTCGTTTTTTTTACACAACCCGAATCGAAATCAGGAGCAATACTCCCAATGCATACACACGAGATTGAACAGATGTGCGTAGTAGCCAAGGGCCCGAATCATGGCCCCGCGCCTATTCCGCAGGAGGGCCGCTGGACCAAGGCCAAGGAAGTGAGCGACATCTACGGCCTCACCCACGGCGTGGGCTGGTGCGCTCCGCAGCAGGGCGCTTGTAAGCTAACCCTCAACGTAAAGAAGGGCATCATCGAGGAGGCGCTCGTGGAGACGATCGGCTGCACCGGAATGACGCATTCCGCCGCCATGGCCGCAGAGATTCTGCCCGGCAAGACGATCCTCGAAGCCCTCAACACCGACCTGGTCTGCGACGCCATCAACGTGGCCATGCGCGAGCTGTTTTTGCAGATCGTCTACGGGCGCACGCAAACGGCCTTCAGCGAAGATGGCCTGCCGATCGGCGCCGGCCTCGAAGATCTGGGCAAGGGCCTGTGCAGCGTGACCGGAACGATGTACGGCACCAGCGAAAAAGGCGCGCGCTATCTGCAACTGGCCGAGGGTTATGTGACTGAGCTCGCACTCGACGCCGACAGCGAGATCATCGGCTACAAGTTCGTCCGCCTCGGACCGATGATGGATGCGATCGCCAAGGGCGTGGACGCGCAGACCGCGCTCACCAAGGCGACGGGCACCTACGGCCGCTTTGCCGACGCCGCGAAAACCATCAACCCCCGCAAGGAATAAAGGAGAAGATCATGGCTTTGTTTGAAGGATATGAAAGAAGGATTGCGCAGATCGACTCCTATCTTGCCTCGGCAGGCATCAATTCGCTGGAAGAGGCCGAGAAGATCTGCCTTGCCAAGAATGTGGATGTGCGCAAGATCGTGAAATCCATCCAGAACATTGCGTTCGAAAACGCCGGATGGGCTTATCTGATCGGCGCGGCTGTCGCCATCAGGAAAAACCAGAAGGTGGCCGCTGAGATCGCCGAGACGCTGGGCACGGGCCTGCAGGCCTTCTGCATCCCCGGCTCCGTCGCCGACGATCGCAAGGTGGGCATCGGCCACGGCAATCTGGCCGCGATGCTGCTGCGCGAGGAGACGGGCTGCTTCGCCTTCTGCGCCGGCCATGAGTCCTTTGCCGCCGCCGAAGGCGCCATCGGTCTGGCTCGCTCGGCCAACAACGCGCGCAAGACGCCGCTGCGTGTGATTCTCAACGGACTGGGCAAGGACGCGGCGCTGATCATCTCGCGCGTCAACGGCTTCACGTATGTCCAGACCGACTTCGACTACAAGACCGGCAAGCTGGCGATTGTGCGCGAGAAGGCCTACTCCAAAGGCGAGCGCGCGGCCGTCCGCTGCTACGGGGCGGATGATGTCAGAGAGGGCGTGGCCATCATGCACAAGGAGCTGGTCGATGTGGCCATCACCGGCAACTCCACCAACCCCACACGCTTCCAGCATCCGGTCATGGCCATCTATAAGAAGGAGCGGCTGCTCGACGGCAAAAAATTCTTCTCAGTCGCCTCGGGCGGCGGCACGGGCAGGACGCTGCATCCCGACAACATGGGCGCGGGTCCGGCCAGCTACGGCATGACCGACACCATGGGCCGGATGCACTCCGACGCGCAGTTCGCCGGCTCCTCCAGTGTACCCGCGCACGTCGAGATGATGGGCCTGATCGGCATGGGCAACAACCCCATGGTCGGCGCATCGGTCGCGGTCGCCGTCGCGGTGGAGAATGCGATGAAGGCGTAAACGCCCGAGTTGCACAGGCAAACAGAAGCCCCGCATCTGGCATGAATCCATGCCGTATGCGGGGCTTTTCACTCCATGCGGGGCTTGTCACTTCGGATGATAAGTTGAATGAACCCGTCCTTAGGCTCAGGCCGCGGGTTGGCGGATCGTCCGCGTCTCGTCCCGCTCACGCTTGGTCGGGGAGAGCAGCTTTTGCAAGTCGGCAGGAAGACTGGAAAACGGAACCGCTTTCGCAAAATCCTCTTCGGTCCATTCAGGGTTTTCCTTGTCGATCAACTCAGGATCTTGCCTTTCCATATCGACTCCTCTCCTTCCGGATGGCCCTTCTCAAACTGATGATTCGCAGTGCGCTTCCGCGTATGGTAAACACCAGTGCGTAAACAGAATCTCCAATCAATCCCAGCGCCCTGAAGCGAACTTCTCCGTAATTCTTCCGCGCATCCTGAACGAACAATGCCGAGCCAAAATCGAACTCAGACGCAATCTCAAAGCCAAAGCCGCGCTCGCGCTGATTGCGCTCGCTCTTCCGTGGGTCGAACGTGAGCTCCACATGATAATTGTAGCGCGAATACGATTTTTCGACACACAGAGGTAATCTTATTGATTCCCTTGGCAATTGAAGCGCTATTCTTCTTGCGTTAACACTGGGTTGATCTCGCTGCCGCAAACTCGATGCAGAGATTCCGGCCCGTCGGCGGAATCCGGGCACGATTCTCGAATCGGGGAGCGGAGATGGCACACACGATCTCGTATCTGTGGCGCGACAGAAAGGCAGCGGAGGGCTTTCGCACCGGCATTTCCTTGCACAGCCACACCAACCAATCGCACGAGACGCTGGATTTCCTGGCCAACTTCGGCAATCAATATCCGGTGATGCGCCCATTGCTGACGCGGCTTGAGCAGCGCTCCGAGCGGATGCACGGAGTGCGCGTCAACTATGCGGCCAGCTACTGGACGCCGCCGATGACGCCCAAGCTCGCCTTCGATCTCGAGAGCCGCCAGATTGAAAAGCTGAATATTCAACCGATGGTTTCCATCACAGATCACGACAACATCAACGCACCGATGCTGCTGCGCACTGTGCCCAGCGCGCGCCAGATTCCGGTCTCGGTCGAGTGGAGCGCTCCCTATGGCGAGCAGTCCTTTCACCTCGGCGTGCACAACTTGCCCAGCGCCCGCGCCCATGAATGGATGAAGACGCTCTCCGATTACACTGCCGACCCCAGTGACAATCGTTTCACCGAGATCCTGCGCGCCCTCGACGAGGAGCCGAATGTGCTGGTCGTCTTCAACCATCCGCTCTGGGATCTGTATCTGATCGGCAGGGAGCGGCACGAGTTTCTGGTCAACGAATTTCTGCTCAAGAACGGAAACTATCTGCACGCCCTTGAGCTGAACGGCCTGCGCAACTGGGATGAGAACCGCGCGGTGCGGCAACTGGCCGAGCAGTGGAATATGGTCTTGATCTCCGGCGGCGACCGTCACGGCGTTGAGCCGAACGCCAACCTCAATCTGACGAACGCCACCAGCTTCACCGAGTTCGTCCACGAGATTCGCCGCGAGCGGAAGAGCGATCTGCTCTTCATGCCGCAGTATGCCGAGCCGTGGAAGCACAGGATTCTGCAATCGACGATCGATGCCATCCGGCACTACCCGGAGTTTCCCCTTGGTTCGCGCACCTGGGATGAGCGCGTCTATCATCCCGACGCCAGCGGCGCCATCCGGCCCCTCAGCGAGCTGTGGCCCAACGGCGCGGCGCCCCGAGCGATGAGCTGGCTGCTGGCTGCCGTGCAGTTGATGGGCGCGGCCCCGCTCTCCGGCGGATTGCGGCTGGCCTGGAGCGAGTCGCGCCAGTTGCGCATGGCGCTGGGCGAGTAAGACGGATTGAGTTGAAAAATGCAGCGTTCGTGGAGTATTTGATTCGGCCCATCAACACTGACACTTGGGAATACTGACACTTGGGAATACTGACACTTGTGAAAAATGACACCTGGAATAACGGTACTTGGGTGCCCCATCCATTCAGCGTCTTTTGCTGAATGGGCGGGAGACAATCACGCGATTTGAGGGCCGGATCGATAGGACGGTCAGCAGCCACCCCGCGCCGTAGGCGCAGTGTGTATTAGCCCCGCGCTTTCCGGGGTCCCCAGCGACAGGTCTTCGTCGCTGGGGTGGTAGCGTGGGGTAGCTGGACATAGATGAGGGTAAAGTCCCGTAGGGACGGTGCCTGACGCCATTGTCTTGTGAGCTTGAGGAGATGAATGTTCGCACAAGCAGTTCTGGAAAACGATCTCACGACTCCATCGCAACCAAAGCTGACATTGCCTACTCCGCCCCGCGTGGCCTTCTTCCCCGACTCCTTCCACGAAGTCAATGGCGTGGCCCACACCAGCCGCCACTTCGAGGCCTTCGCTCGGCAGCGCAATCTGCCCTTTCTCTGCGTGCGCGCCGGTGAGCGCGCCCAGGCCTTCGTCGAAGAGGGCAGCGTGAGTTCACTCGAGCTGTCTCGCAGCTTTCTTTCCGTGCCGCTTGAGAAAGATCTGCGCTTCGATCCCGTCTTTGCTCGTCACTCGGCGCGGATCGGTGCGGCGCTCGAGCGATTCCGCCCCGATCTAATTCACATCACCGGGCCAAGCGAGCTGGGATTGCTCGGCGCATGGCACGCGCATCGCCTGGGTCTGCCGCTGGCCGCCAGTTGGCACACCAACGTGCACGAGTACGCGGCGCGCCGCTCGCAGGGCCTGCTGCGCCTGCTGCCCGCGCGGCAATCGAAAACTGTCGAACGCAAAATCGAGTCGCTGTCGCTGGCAGTGATTGCGCTTTTTTATCGCCGCGCGCGTCTGCTCTTTGCGCCCAATCCGGAGCTCTGCGCGCTGCTCGAGCGGGCGACGGGAATCGGCTGCCGGCTGATGCCGCGCGGCGTCGATGCGGCGCTCTTCGATCCCGCCAAACGCCGGCGCGACGTCGAGGATAGCGCTGCGGTGCTCGGCTTTGTCGGGCGGCTTTCTGTAGAAAAAAACGTTGCGCTGCTGGCGCGGATTCAGCAGGAGCTCGAAGTGCGGGGCCAGAAGAACTTCCGCTTTCTGATCGTCGGCCACGGCAGTGAGGAGGCTTGGCTGCGCGAGCGTCTGCCGCGCGCCGAGTTCACCGGAGTGCTCAAGGGCGAGCCGCTCAGCGCGGCCTATGCGCGCATGGACCTCTTCGTCTTTCCCTCGCACACGGACACCTTCGGCAATGTGGTTCTGGAGGCGCTCGCCAGCGGCGTGCCGGCCATCGTCACTCCCGACGGCGGTCCGCCATCGATTGTGCGCGACGGAGTGACCGGGCGCATCGCGTGCGACGAAGAGTTCTCCACCACCATCGCCGCAGTGCTGGCCGACCCCGACCGCCACGCGCACATGCGCCAGGCAGCGCGGAGCTATGCGCTGACGATGAGTTGGGACTCAGTCTTCGAAGGCGTCTATGCGGCGTATAAGACAATCCTGCCTGTGCGGGAACACCCGGCGGAATAGCTAAGACTTGATATCTCGATCAGACTCGGAAAGCCCCAATGTCTCGATGCCGGTTTGATCGCCAAACAGGATCGATGCATGGCCATCCTTACCTCCAAATGCTGCAGGAAATCTCTTGATGATTAAATCGTAAATATTTTTCTTCTGGTCTTGATTCAATCCCCTAAGTATGGGAAGACATTTTCGACCATATTGTAGATAAAAATCGTTATATTCGAGATTCTTTGGTACTCCATATTGACGTCCACCTTTCAGCCCAAATCCTGTTCTTGTCAATTCGGAAGCAGATATTGATAATTGGGTAAGAAAGAGATATCCTAAATTTCCGCTGATTGAAATCCCGTTACGATTGATTATAAGATTTTCTCTGTTACCATGAAGCCATTTTATAAGCAGTCTACGAACATCGATAAGTGAAAGTGCAAAAATAAGTAGAAGAAGGACAAGCAGCTTAGAGTTATGCTGCATCCTGGCTTGCCATAAGATAAAAATTGGAAACAGGTAGATGATCTGGTCGGCGATCAGGTTGATCCATCCGTTGTGAAAGACGACGCTAAACTGTAATTCATCCGGCAATTCAGTTGTCGACAGTTCCGTATATCCGCGGGCTTTCATAGTTCCTCGCTAGGCAATTGCAATCATTCGCAATCAGATTACTCCAATTTACTCCTGAATTCTGAACATTCCACTGAAAATGCGTAAGCGATTAATTGAAGCACTTCGATGCATTTGTTGCATCACTCCCTCAACAAAAATGCTCCCAGCCCCGCGCCTCGAGCGGCCGTGGACCCTGCGGCGTGAGCAGCGTTGCGGCTGGCTGGCCCACGCGCCTGCGCAGCACGCGGCCGATGCGTGTCACAGCAACACCGGCGATCGAGCGCGGCACCCGCGCCGTCGGTGGCGCTGTGAAGAGCAGTTCGTAATCTTCGCCGCCGTGGAGAGCCTGGGCGAGCGTCGCCGTTGCGTCGAGTGGCAGCAGCCCGGCATCAACCTCGGCGGCGACGCCTGAGTCTCTGCAGAGGTGAGCGAGATCGGTCGAGAGGCCGTCGCTCACATCCAGCGCGGCCGTCGCCACTGCGCGCCGCCGCAGCCAGAGCCCCTGAGCGATGCGCGGCTGAGGATAGAGGTGCGGCGCGAGCAAATCAGCCAGCTTAGCGGGGATGCGCGGCGGGGCAGTTCGTTCGCGGGCGGCTTCGGCCAACTCCGCCAATCGGGCAAGTCCGGCGGCGGCTCCTCCGAGAGCGCCGGTGACATAAAGCAGATCGCCCGCTCGTGCGCCGGAGCGCAGCAGAGCGCCTCCGCGGGGCAGAGCGCCCACCAGCACGATGTCGGCCACGGCCAGCGGAGACTCGGCCAGATCGCCCCCGGCCAGCGGCGTGCGATGAGCCTCGGCGAGAGCCAGAAACCCGTCCAGAAAGCGTTGCACCCAACTCCGCTTGCGGCCCGCGGCCCGCGTCAGCTCGCGCGGCAATCCGAGCGAGAGAAATGCGGCCACGGGACGCGCGCCCATCGCGGCCAGGTCGCTCAACCCGCGCGCCAGTGTGCGATGCCCGACGGCCTCCGGCGGATGCCAATCCAGGCGAAAGTGGCGACCGGCAATCGACAGATCTGTCGTAACGGCGATCTCCTCGCCCCAGCGCGGGCGGATCAGCGCGCAATCGTCGCCGATGCCCAGGCGCAGACCGCCGCCGAGCGAGCTTCCGGCGCGCGCGCGAATCTCGGCCAGCAGGGCAAGTTCGCCGCCTGGCCGCCCCTTCGCGGGATGGAATTGCTTCATTCGCACTCTATTGAGGATAGGACAGTCGGGCCGCTTTGGCCTGCGATCCTCGTGCAAAGCCGTTCTTCCGCCGATGAATGCCTCAACGAAGGTACTCGCGCCCGACTGCATTGCTGTTGACTGCGCTAACTGCGGTTTGTTAATCTTGTTTGACGATCCAGGGTGCGCCCGTCGGAGGCGATTTGCGTTGTATTGGGAGCCGTCACGGCTCCATTGCGTCTGGCTTGGTTCTGTAGACGGCGAATTGCGGCCCTGCCGTGAGCGGGGATGAGAGGCGAAGATGCTGCGCAAGCGCTATTACATCCTATTTGTCGCCCGGGATGAGGACGGCCAGATACGCAAGATTCCCCTGCCGCTCCGCTATGTCTATGGATTTGTTGCCGCGGCGCTGGTGGGCACCTTCACCATCGCTGGCCTGGCGGGCTCCTATACGCGCATGCTGCTCAAGACCGAGAGCTTCAACCAGTTGCGCCAGGATAAAGAAAACCTCAGCAAAAATTACAAGCAGATGGCGCAGATTGCGCACGACCGCAATGTACAGGTAGCCTCGCTGGGCGCATTGGCCAGTGAGGTGACCGCCCTCTACGGATTGCGCCAGAATCGGCTCTCCAAGACGGCGGCGAGCGCGGCCTCAGGCTCTGCGCCCCAGAACCTGGCTCTCGCCGAGTCCGACGATCCGGATCAGCAGCAGGTCAAGATCTCCATCGACCAGTTCTATCAGTTGCGCAGCCAGGCCATGTCGGGCCGCATCTCGCGCGCCCTGGAGAGCGGCCTCACGCCCAACTTTGCCGGCGACTGGACGGAGCTGGCCGACGCGCCCTCCCTCTGGCCGGTTGAGGGACGCATCGGATCGAGCTTCGGTGAGCGCCAGGATCCAATCAACGGCGAAGGCGCCTTCCACTCCGGCGTCGATATTGAGGCGCCCATGGGAACGCCGGTGCGCGCCTCCGGCGACGGCAATGTGATCGATGCGGGCATGAACTCCGGATACGGCCGCGAGATCACGCTCGATCACGGACACGACGTGATGACGCTCTACGGTCATCTTTCAGCCATCGCGGTGGTTGCCGGCCAGCACGTGGCCCGCGGCCAGGTGATCGGCTATGTTGGCCAGTCGGGGCGCGCCACCGGCCCGCACCTGCACTATGAGGTGCGCGTCCACAAGGTTCCCGTCAATCCCCACAAGTATCTGCGCACCAGCTACGCGCAGATCGCCTTCAGCGACTCCGGCGACGCATCCACGCCCGAAAACTAATCTTGTGTCTCACGTAAATAGTCTTTGAATTGTGTTGAAGGGCACGGGCTTCCGCCAGTACATAAAGCTTGCCAAAAATAACTCGGGCTTTACCGGATGCGGCAAAACTGATTTCTGGAGGCAAGAAGTGTCAGGGCACGACTTCAGTCGTGTCGCCAGGCAATAAGATAAATGCCGGGCTTCAGCCCCTGCGGGCATTTTCTTTCTTTCGGCTTCAATGGCAACAAGTTTCTGGAGTCTCTCGCGCTCTTAATTCATTCCACAATCAAATAGAGACCGCGTTACTTGCCCGCGCCCTCCGGCTGAGCGCCGCCGTTCGAGGCTGCGCTGAACAGCGAGCGGTCCACATTGGCCGTAATCACCACGCGCTCGCGCTTTTGCGTGACCTCGGCAGTCTTCAGCAACTCCCGCAGGCTGTTGTTCTCGCTCTTGTCGGCCAGCGCGGTAGTGAATCCGCGCGCCAGCAGGATGATCATCTGAAGCTGAGCCGCCTGGCGCGCGGCCACGGCGTCACTGGGAGCAATCTCCTCCACCCGCAAGGAGCCGGTCCAGCTCATGCTGGCGATGATCGTCGAATCGGCCTCCAGCGGAAGTGAAAGACCTAAGACGCTGATGGCTCCGCTCTCGTTGAAGGGCAATCCGATCTGCCCCACTCCCCAGGCCAGCGAAAGCAGCGGCACCTCGTGGTAGTGTTTGCGCAGTAACGTCGAGCCGGCAAAGGGCCATGCGGCGGTCGCGTGCCGGTCCAGCATCGAGTGAATCATCTCCGGCGATGGATAGTTCGAGACGGCCACCATATCGTAGCCGATCTGCGCCACCCTCACCGTGCGGCCCTCGGAGGGAATCGAGTAGACGGTGTGCCCGGCGTAGGATTCGCGGGCCACGGCGTGTCCCTCCAGCCATGCATTCAGCCGCGCGCCGGTGATCTTGCCCACCAGCACCATCGAATACGCAACCGCTCCGTTGGGGCCGTTCGGATCGGCCATGCGATGCAGCGCAATCGCCGCCTCGTCCAGATCGTGCTCCGGCTCGATGCCGATCGCATCGATGAACTGCTGGTAGTCGGCCGAGTGCTGCGGCGGCTTCAGATCCTTGTGGAAGTAGGCGCGCACCGGCCTCAGGTTGAAGTAGAGAATGCCGTCGGACTCCGGCAGCAGGCGCGCAGCCTCCGGTGGCGCCTTCGAGCGCAAAAAGACCGCCGCGGCCAAGGCTAGCACCACCGCGGCCACCGTCCAAAGCGTTCTGCGGGTTCGTCTGTTCATCGATAGGCCGTTAGAAATAACCTATCACCTGAGGCTCTTCGTCCCGCCATCGGAAGAATCGCATGAACAAAAGGCGCTTGCGAAAGGCGTTTTAAAATGCAAAAGGACCTCAGAGCGGAGGCGAGACGCGCAAGCACTTTTCATCCCTCTTGAGCCGCCCGCAAAGGGCCATCCCATTGCGATTCTGATAATACAAAAACAATTGTTCACCATATCAAAATAATTTATTAGAAATACCAGAGATTTCCTCGAATCGATTAACTTTTAACAATCTCTGTTGAAAAACCTGCTCAAAAAAGATTACAGTTGACTTTCTCCCGTAATTGCAGTTTTGTCCCATTGCTTTTTTGCCCGAGAGGATCTTCCATGATCTGTCCGAAGTGTCAGTCGTCTTCGCTCTTCAGCGTGCCGGCCGAAATCCGGCTCTATCGCAACTCGCATCGCACACTCAGCCATCCTCCGCTCACGCCCTCGCCCGATGTGCAGGTCTGCCTGGATTGCGGCTGGTCGGAGTTTTCCATCCCGCGTTCCTGGCTGGCGGCTGGCTGGCTGCGCTCGTCGCGGCCGCAGGCCGCGCCGGTAAAGGTGCCCATGGTCGGCGCCAGTGTCGCGGTGCTGAACTGAGCGATTGCCCTCAGTAGCTTGATGCTCCGCCCCCGCGCCGGAGTTGCGCTCGTGCTGCGCGCAATTGCGCGTTGCGACCCAGGCCATTGATCCTTATCATCCGCACCGTAATCGCATCTGTGCCTCACCACCCGCGCCGTAGGCGCAGCGGTTGTTAGCCCCGCGCTTCAGCGTGGCGTTGGCGCAATCAAAAATTCGTCAGGAGTCCCGTAGGGACGGCGCATTCTTTTCTGCACAGGAAGCAAAGACCGGGACACATCGCTGTTCTATGATGAGTGGATCAATCCATCGCAAGGAGCACGATGAACGTGAGAGGAAAGCTCTTCATTCTTCTGGCAGCCTTTGGCCTCGCTATTGGCCTCACCTCTGTCTTGCCGCTATCCGCGCAACCACCCGCTGCCACATCCGGCGCCGAGTCTGCTCAACAGCAGCACGATCCGCTCGCTGATTTAAGCCCGGAGAATCGCGCGCTCTTCGATGCCATACGTGAGGCCTCCCAGCAGGACCGAGACGCCGATGTGCTGGCCAATGGCAAAAAGCTCCTTCCCGCGCTACAGGTGAATACTCGACTGGCCGACTTTGTCACCGAGATCACGGCGATTGCCGCGGTTGAAACCGGCGATCTGAGCGATGCGCTCACCCTCATCAAGCCCTTTGTTGACGCACACCCGAAGGATTGGCGCGCACTATCAACACTGGTGCGCGTCTATGCCGAGAGCGGCGAGAAGGCGCAGCGCGATCAGCAACTCGCCCAGTTGATCGCATTGCATAAACACTCCCTGGATCCGGATTTTACCAAGCTGCATATCTTTCCCATCCAGAAGGTCAATCTGCATTCCGGTTACGTGGTATTCCTTTATCCCTTTGAGCCGCTCACGCCCTTCAACTCCTATCTGGAGGCCTTGGTCTTCACGAGCAATGGCAAGCAGGAATATCGCATCGAGCTGGAAAGCATGGATGCCGACCAGGCATTTTTCAAGGCAAAAAAACCGGGCGAACGCCGCTTTTCCATCGACACATTTCACCAGAACGAAAAGAATCCCAACTGGCCCGAGTCACAGGCCCTGAATGGATTCGTAGATGGAGTCTTCGACTACGATGCCATGCGCGACAAGATGATCGCCGTCGCCAACGACAAAGAAGCCTCGCACAAATAGTTCCAACCATTAACAAAAAGGCCCCCAGCCGAAGCTGGAGGCCTTTTGTTGTTGCGCCGAAGGCGCGTTTCGCTGGACGCGAACTCCCGCCGAAGGCGCGTTTGCCTGGACGGTCAGTCCTAGTACATGCCTTCCATGCCGCCGCCGTGTCCGCCGCCGGCCGGAGCCTGCTTCGGCTCGGGGATCTCGACGACCAGGGCCTCGGTGGTCAGCAGCAATCCGGCGATCGAAGCCGCATTCTGCAATGCCGTCCGTGTCACCTTCGTGGGATCGATGACGCCCGCCTTGACCAGATCCTCGAAGACGCCGGTCTGCGCGTTGTAGCCGTAGTGGGCCTCTTTGGATTCGAGGATCTTAGCAACGACCACCGCGCCCTCTTCGCCGGCATTCACGACGATCTGGCGCAGAGGCTCTTCCAGCGAGCGGCGCACAATGTTCGCGCCGATCTTCTCATCGCCTTCCAGCGTCTTGATCAGCGCATCCACCGCGGGGATGGCGCGCACCAGGGCCACGCCGCCTCCGGGGACGATGCCCTCCTCAACGGCCGCGCGTGTTGCGTGCAACGCATCCTCCACGCGAGCCTTCTTCTCCTTCAGCTCGGTCTCGGTTGCCGCGCCCACCTTGATGATGGCCACGCCGCCGACCAGCTTCGCCAACCGCTCCTGGAGCTTTTCCTTGTCGTAGTCCGAGGTCGTCTTCTCGATCTGTGCGCGGATCTCCTTCACCCGGCCCTCGATCTCGCTGGCCTTGCCGCCGCCGTCGACAATAGTCGTGTTGTCCTTGTCGATGGTCACGCGCTTGGCCTTGCCCAAGTCTTCGAGCTTCACGCCCTCCAGCTTGATGCCCAGATCCTCGGTGATCGCCTTGCCGCCGGTCAGGATGGCAATGTCGCCCAGGATGGACTTGCGCCTGTCGCCGAAGCCGGGAGCCTTCACAGCAGCCACATTCAGCGTGCCGCGCAGCTTGTTGACCACCAGCGTGGCCAACGCCTCGCCCTCGATGTCTTCGGCGATAATCAGCAACGGCTTGCCGCCGCGCGCAACCTGCTCCAGCAGGGGCAGAATGTCCTTCATCGCGCTGATCTTCTTTTCGTAGATCAGAATGTAAGGCTCGTCCTGGATCACTTCCAGCCGCTCGGCGTCGGTCACGAAGTACGGGCTCAGGTAGCCGCGGTCGAACTGCATTCCGTCCACAGTCTCCAAGCCGGTGTGCATCGTCTTCGACTCTTCGATCGTGATCACGCCGTCCTTGCCGACCACCTTCACTGCCTCGGCGATGATGTCGCCGATCTCCTGATCGCCGTTGGCGCTGATGGCGCCCACTTGCGCGACCGAGCCCTCATTGACGGGCTTGGAGAGCTTGCCCAGTGCGCCGCCCTCGGTCCACTTGCCGTCCTTGTCGCGCGTGCCGATGATCGCGGACACGGCCTTGTCGATGCCGCGCTTGAGCGCCGTCGGATTCGCCCCGGCGGCCACCGTCTTCACGCCTTCGCGATAGATCGACTGCGCCAGAACCGTCGCGGTCGTCGTGCCGTCGCCGGCCACGTCGGAGGTTTTGCTGGCCACTTCACGCACCAGTTGCGCGCCCACATTCTCCAGCGGGTCCTGAAGGTCGATCTCCTTGGCCACCGTCACGCCGTCCTTGGTGATGGTCGGCGAGCCGAACTTCTTCTCGATCACGACATTGCGGCCCTTGGGGCCGAGCGTTACCTTCACCGCGTCCGCCAGCGTGTTCACGCCGCGCAAGATCGCCTGACGGGATTCCTCACCGTGCAAAATCTGCTTTGCCATTGCTGTAATTCTCCTTAAAACAGTTGTCAGCCATCAGCTTTCAGCTATCAGCCGTCAGCTTTCAGCTATCAGTTGTCTTTGTTCAGTTCTCAACATTCCGCGTTCTATCAGCAGCGAACCCGGTTTTCCTCCGGCGCTCTTGGCTGACGGCTGAAAGCTGATAGCTGAAAGCTACTTCTTCACGATTCCCAGTACTTCTTCCTCGCGCATGATCAGAAACTCCTGGCCGTCCAGCTTGATCTCCGTGCCGGAGTACTTGCCGAAGAGAATCTTGTCGCCCGCCTTCACATCGAGGGGGAAGGTCTTGCCTTCGTCGTTGGACTTGCCCTTGCCCACGGCGATCACTTCGCCCTCCTGGGGCTTTTCCTTGGCGCTGTCGGGGATGATAATGCCCCCGCGAATGGTTTCGCCCTCTTCCAGTCGGCGGACGAGGATGCGGTCATGGAGCGGTGTAAACGAGGTTGCTGCCATTGCTTCGCTTCTCCTTCAAACGCGGACAGGGTTGATCCCCGCCGCGGTTAGTGTGTTGATAAGAGCTTGGAAATCTTCCGCTTGACCCTCCGTCGAGCGGAGCAATCAAGACGGCCGGTGAGCAGAGGGGCTAGCGGCGTGCTAGCACTCATGCCATCCAATTGCTAACGATAGGCAATAGGATGGCGATTTGTCAAGCGAATTCTTGATAATGTGAGTGACTTATACTCATATTGTATGACAGTCCCAATAAATAATACGCAAACTCTATCCTCCTTTAGCAGAAGAACCTGCGTTGTGGTTCCTTTGGAAGAGTACAGGCTTTGAAGAGATCCTCTTCTAAGATCCCTCAACCGGTACACCTCTTTGCAGATCTTTTCTCTCCCCGCGCGCACAATCAATCCATGAACACTTTATCCAGCCGCGCCCTCCCTCAGTCCCTTAGTCCCTCAGTCCCTTGGTCCCTGTTCCCTGTTCCCTGTACGGCCGGGCACATCCCTGACACTTTAGACCGGGCACATCCCTGACAGTTTTTCGTTTTCAACCGCAAAATTGCAGTTTACATTTTCAGCCAATGGAGTTGAAAATGAATCCGGCTGGTGAAG
>Ga0255350_1000489_pt1 | contig 14777 bp, 13 predicted proteins | sample HBST25r1metaG_FD_186028 | JGI IMG/M metagenome (GOLD analysis project Ga0255350, IMG submission 186028) | Peat soil microbial communities from Stordalen Mire, Sweden - H.B.S.T-25.r1 | ecosystem: Environmental > Terrestrial > Soil > Wetlands > Peat | place: Sweden: Norrbotten County, Stordalen...
CTTGGTATAGCTCTCATCGAAGCGCTCGCATCCGGAGTACCGGTGATTGCATCAGATGTTGGCGCCTGCCGAGAGGTGCTTAGCTGCGCGACAGATGGAATGCTGGGCGAACTATTTCCGCACGGAGATGCTGAACGATTGACCGACGCAATCGCGCAATTCAGAGATAATCCGAGGCCTTGGTGGAATCGTGCGAAGCGAGCTAGTGCCTCCATTCAAGCCAGATTTTCCATTGAAAGCATGGCAGATGAATATCTGCGGTTATTGGGAGCAAGTTGAGAATTCTCCATGTACAAGGAGCCGCCCAGCTCGCCGGTTGCGAGCGCACATGCGAGCTCTTCATCAACAACCTGCGCCGCGTAGAGCACACTGTTCTAGTTACCGGTTGCGATGGCCCAGCTTCGGCGGCCTGGACACGAGCTGGTGCCAAGGTGGAGGTCTATGGCAGCGTTCCAGGCAGGATCAGGGAATATGCTCTCATCTCGCGAACAGTTCGACGCGAGCGCCCGGATGCAGTGATTCTTTGGACATCCTCGCGATTAGGGCTCAAAGTTTCTGCCTGCCGAAACTCGGGTGTTCAAAGAGTTGTCGTTCATGTAGGAAACCCGATTCATCTGTCTTTAATGAATGCTCTTGCCGCCGAATCGTATGCACTTCTCCCTCGCGCCCGAAAAGCGACACTGATTCCGGTGAGCAAGCATGTCGAGCTTTCATATCAGACAGCCGGCGGGTTTCGTCATTTCCAATCTCACGTAATCTACAACGGAATCGCCATGAACCAGTTTGAATATAGACCGCGGCGTGAGTTGACTGATGACGTACGAGTTGGCATGGTGGCGCGTCTCGACCCGATCAAGGACCATGCCACACTGCTGCGTGCTTGGCCGCGCGTGCTTCAAAATAAGCCTGGATGGCATCTCGATCTGGCTGGAGATGGACCGCTAAGGGCAAGGCTTGAGCAACTTGCCAGCGGCCTGAAGATTAGCGATAGTGTGCACTTTAGAGGTTGGGTGTCCGACGTACCAGCACTCATGAATACATGGTCAATTGTTGTTCACTCGACTACGGCTGCCGAAGGGCTTGGAAACACCGTGCTTGAAGCAATGGCGCTTGGCCGCCCGGTTGTGGCTACTGGCGTAGCTCCGATCTTGGAAATGACCGACGGTGGACAGGTTGCTCGAATCAGTCGAGTCGGGGATCCCGAGGATCTTGCGAGCCAGATCCTCGACGTCGAAGCTGACTGGGCAAGGAGCCGTAGTCAAGTCGAATCTGCGCGGGCGCGTCTGGAAGAGCTTTTCACACCTCAAAGAATGGTTGACGAGTACCTGAGCTGCCTAGGTCTCGAGATACAACGATGAATCATCCGTTGGGCGTTGCCGCCAACGGCGACAGTGATGATATCAACACTTGGAGTGGCATCCCGCATCACTTACTGCGGGCGGGCCGTGAAAGCGGATTCTTAAAAGCTGGGCTGGATCTCCGCCTGGATAACATGGAATGGAAACGGAAGATCTGGCACGCAAGTCGACTTCTTCGCGGAGAGCGCCCAAGGGGGTTTCAATATTCTTCCTCATTTCTTCGCGAACTAGGCAGAAAGACGGTTGAAGAGTGCCACCGACTCGAGTTGCAGGAAGTCATAAGCCACTATCAGCTGCTGCCCGCCACTTTTCTCCTGGAACATTCCATTCTGACTTCCTACTACATCGACACAACACTGCAAGAACTTTTTTCGACACACGAAATGTTCACATGGTTAAACGAAAAGGTTGCAAGAAAGGCCATCGAGGCTGAAGCCGTTGGATATCAGGCCGCTTCGCGCGTCGTCACAATGGCTCGTTGGGTGCGAACCTCCCTCCAGGATTTCTACGGGGTGGCTGACGATCACATTCATACCGTTCTGCCTGGAGCAAACCTCCCGGAAGATGCCGTACACAAGTTCCTCAATCAGATTGGGCCAACTACAGGGCCCGATCGATTCACGTCGAAGCGTCCATTTCAACTTGGGTTCACTGGTAAGGACTGGAGGAGGAAAGGACTGGCACGCTTGATAGCGGCCGTTGAAATCCTTAATCGAGCCGGAATTCCTACCGTGATTGTAGTCATTGGAAATTTGCCGCGCGAATATCAGGGGCACCCTGATATTCGCCCCGCTGGCTTTATTAACAAATCCGGGGAAGTTGACCGTTTCATCGAGACCTTGGCGAGTTGTGATCTAGGTTGCGCCCCTAGTCTCGAAGAGCCAATGGGCATTGCGCCACTCGAGTATTTGAGGCTAGGCATCCCGGTTTTGTGCACGGCGGCAGGTGGATTGATTGATGTGTGCGACGCGGCTGGGCCAGCCTCCATCCTTCTTGGCAAGGATGCATCCGCAGAAGAAATTGCGTCAGAGCTGGAGACTTTGGCTAGAAACCCAGATTCTCGTTTCTTGATGCGAGATTACGCATGGAAACGAAAAGAGCACTTTCGCTGGGAGAGAACAGTTCTTGAACTAGAAAGGATTTGGGGCAATTAGATCCCAACGACAAATCGATCAATTCGCTTCATTCTGCAGATAAAGGACGCATATCAATTAAGACTTCAGGTCGCTCTTCAATCATTACTCATCACCCGCTGCATCAAATGTCTCCGCTAGGAAGATATTGATACTGTCTCGAACAAAAAGAGTAACTCACCTCACGAATTCGATCTCTCGTGTAAATGGCGGCGTGTTTGATGCAATGCGTAATCTGGTCATCGCGATCAAGGCTGACGGACGGTATGCGCCTACCGTCATGGGCCTGAAAGATGCAGAGACAGAGCGCGATCGGCCTCTCTGGGGTCATGTCCAGACGGCAAGCTTCGTTGTTAAGGGGACACCCGCCTTTGGTTATGCGCCTCAATTAGCCGAAGGGCTCGAACGAAGCAACGCCGACATTCTTCATATTCATGGTTTGTGGATGTATCCGTCTGTCGCAGCAATTCGCTGGTCAAACAAGAGGAAGCCTTATATTGTCAGCCCTCATGGAATGCTTGACCCCTGGGCACTTCGCAATTCTCAATGGAAGAAACGTATCAGCGCCATAGTCTATGAAGCCCGGCATTTGCGTGGCGCAGCGTGTCTGCATGCACTGAACCTCGCTGAGGCAAAGGCAATTCGTGACTTTGGCCTTGAAAATCCGATCTGCGTAATCCCAAATGGAGTCAATTTGCCCGAGCGCACCGAGCCGCGACCTCGTGGACAGGCTCATACACTTCTCTATTTAGGCCGGCTGCATCGCAAAAAGGGATTGCCTCGACTTCTTGAGGCTTGGTCTCTTATTCGCAAGGAAGCAGAGCACTCGGCCTGGCGCCTTGCGATTGCCGGTTGGGATCAGACAGGACATCTTGCAGAACTTCAGGAACTCGCCGCGCGCCTTCATCTCGAATCAAGCGTCAGCTTCGAGGGGCCGTACTTTGGAAACGCCAAGGCGGATCGATTCAATGCTGTGTCCGCGTTCATTCTCCCGAGCTTGAGCGAAGGTCTACCGATGACCATCCTTGAAGCCTGGTCCTGGGGATTGCCCGTCCTTATGACTCCGGAATGTAACTTGCCCGAGGGAGCAGACGCTGGCGCGGCTATCATGATGACGCCCGAGGTTGAGAGCATCGCCAACGCAATGCGACAGCTCTTCTCAATGAGCGACATCGAGCGTGAGCGCATGGGATCGAACGGTATCACACTGGTTGCCGAGAGATTTAGATGGCCACGAATTGCTGAACAAATGGCGGATGTATACGACTGGGCGCTCGGCGTTGGCCCTGGCCCGAGCTGTTTACTGAATTAAGATTGCTTGCGAACTCAATGCCCAAACCTACCTTATCGACTTACGACAACTCATGGTACTCCCCCGGGAGAAGCGGCCTGACGCGGACGCTCTGGTTCTTCCTGGGCTTACCACTCTTGCGATCTAGGCTACTGCCATCTTCATCGATCCGCTCATTCCTGCTGCGATTATTCGGGGCGAAGGTAGGACTTGGAATTGTTCTAAAGCCGGGGATACGGGTGAAATACCCTTGGCTGCTATCGATCGGCGATCACTCCTGGATTGGAGAAGATGTCTGGATCGACAACCTGACCAAGGTTGCGATTGGAGCCAACGCTTGTATCTCACAGGGCGCCTATCTTTGCACGGGAAGTCACGACATATCAGATCCCTCGTTTGGCCTGCTGGTTCACACCATAACGATTGAAGAGGGTGCGTGGGTTGGGGCTCGTGCTGTGATTTGCCCTGGCGTGACCATTGCGCAATGTGCAGTGGTGGCGGCCGGAAGTGTTGTCACAAAGGATGTTCCTGCCGATGAGATTCATGCTGGAAATCCTGCTCGATTTCTAAAGAAACGTGAGATTCGCCACGCTGGTGCCCCCGCGGACAAGCTCTTGAAATGATCGCAAGGTGGTCAACAGAGTTGACCTAGAGTCTTTGCCATGTCGAGCACCCATTACTTGCTGCGAAGGATCCCATGATGCGAGGATTTGCAACGCGTGTGCTGCATTTACTTTGAGGGATTCCCAGCAAACAACTCCCCTGGCCGGTATGGATTTTCAACGCAACTTTTTCGACATCTCTGGAACTCTGACTGTTCGCATTCCTGAAGGAACAGGAACCACGACTCTGTCCATAAGAGAACATAATCGTATGCACGTCGTTCTATTAAATCAATTCTTCTGGCCCGATACGATCGCCACCAGCCAGTTCCTCACCGATCTCGCGGAGGTACTTGCTGAGGAAAACGAGGTGACGGCAATCTGTGGAGAGAGCAGGTCCGACGTCAGCCATACCGGGGCTTGGCCCGGACAAAGAATATCTATTATTCGCACAAGGAATCTGGCATTCGGGCGGAACGGCTATATGCGGGTGGCATCGTATATCTCTTACTTGGCGGGCACACTGTGGCATGGGCTTTGGCTGCGCCGGCCCACGATCTACGTCACGCTCACAACGCCCCCAGTCCTGTCGGTTCTTGGTTCCGTTTTGAGTATGCTCAGGCGCACCCAGCATGTGATCTGGGAAATGGATGTCTACCCCGACATTGCAACGGATGTTGGTTACTTCTCGAAAAACGGAATCATCGATCGGATCTTTGGTCCCGCGCTTGACTGGTCGCGACGCCGAGCGACAGCCATCATCGTGCTCGGCGAAGATATGAAGGCTCGACTGGTTGCTCGAGGAATTCCGGAATGCAAAATTGAGGTCGCTGATAATTGGGCCGATGGAAGAGAGATTACCCCTCGACCTTTTCCAGAAGGACCCCTGGTAATCCACTACTCTGGCAATCTTGGAATTGCACATGAAACCGATACGATTGCCGATCTGATCCGCCGTCTCGGCAACCATCCTGATTTTCACTTCATCTTCTCGGGAAGCGGATCGAAGAGACCAAGGCTCGAGGAACTATGCAGTAACGAGGACCTTAGCAATGTCGACTTCCGACCTTATTGCCCACGGTCCGAACTTGGTCACAGCCTGTCGGAAGGTCACATCGGCCTCGTAACTCAATTGCCCAAGACCGTTGGGTCTGTGGTTCCGAGCAAGATCTATGGCATCATGGCTGCAGGACGTCCCTTGCTCTATGTTGGTCCAAATGAGTCGACGCCGGCACGTCACATCCGTCGCTTTGATTGCGGGTGGAGATTCGCGCCAGGCGATACTGATGCCTTGGAACAACTATTGTTGAAACTCAACGACAATCGAAGTTTAGTTGTGGAGGCGGGGGCCCGGGCCAGAAAAGCATTCGAGGAGAATTTTGACCGACCCATCGGGATTGCGCGAATCGTCAAAATACTCCGTATTGAATCACACTTTCGCGAACTCATACCCGGATTCAGCGAGTCTGCCAAGGGCGACTGACTATGTACTCACTCATATTTCTCGGATTTGCGTCATTGGTTTTGTCATTAGTGTTCACGCCGCTGGCGAGAAACACGGCGCTACGCCTCGGCTGGGTCGACCTCCCCGATCAACAGCGGAAGATTCACAGCGCGCCGATTCCACGCATCGGCGGCGTTGCAATCTTCGCTTCTGTCATCTGCTCTTATGGCTTGCTCCTTATCGTGCGGCTAAGCTCAGGCCTTATCGTCTGGGCTGATTTACCCCTTGCCTTACGACTCCTTCCCGCCCTGTTGATTGTCTTTGGCGTTGGCCTGGTCGATGACATCGTATCCGTTTCACCGTGGATTAGACTTTTCGCCGAATCTGTTGCAGCAATCCTTGCGTGGCACGGCGGAATTCAGATTATTGCGATCAATGGACACTCCGTATCCGACAGAGTGTTTGGTTTCCTCGTTACCGTGTTGTGGATCGTCACTTGTACTAATGCGATCAACCTGATCGACGGCGTGGATGGCCTTGCTGCCGGCGTGGGCCTTTTTGGCGCAATCACCATGTTCCTGGCGGCTCTGCTCGAACACAATTATGCGATGGCTTTAGCGGTGCTGCCGCTCGCAGGAGCTCTGCTCGGATTTCTCCGATTCAACTTTGCTCCGGCGAGCATCTTTCTGGGTGATTGTGGCAGCCTGACCATAGGGTTTCTACTTGGGTGCTTTGGCGCACTGTGGACCGAGAAGTCAACGACGCTACTTGGCCTTACGGCCCCGCTAATGGTCCTCGCAATTCCGCTTCTCGACATCTGTCTGGCGGTAGTGCGCCGCTTTCTTCGCGGTGAGCCCTTCTTTGTCGCTGACAGCGGCCATATCCACCACAAGCTACTTTCGCAAGGTTTCTCGCCCCGCCACTTGCTCTTCGTTCTATACGGCATTTGCGCTGTTGGCTCGGGCGCCTCCCTTTTGTTAACGATCAATCACAATCAAAACCGTGGCTTTGTGCTGGTGCTTGTGGTTTTGGCCGGTTGGCTTGGCTTGCAACATCTTGGATATACCGAATTCAGCGTCGCCAAGAAAATGGTGTTCGGAGGTACGATTCGCAGTGTGCTGAGTGCGCAACTTGCGCTGGAAGCATTCGAACAGGAAGTGAATAAGGAGATGACGCTCGGGCAAAGTTGGGATGTGCTCTGCCGAACTTGTCCTAAGTTTGGATTCTCTGGAATCGTTTTTGAGCTTGATGCCGTGCAGCGCCGGTGGGGAAACCATACAGGCTGGCAGGCTCGTATCGACTTTCCAGGTCATGGCTTCATCAGCGTATGGCGACAGTCGGGAACCATCAATCAAGGCGCGGCAGCTGTCCTCTTTATCGATTCCCTGTCGCGTACATTCAGCCAAAAGTTAGAGGCCTTGGAATCAGTCAACAATGAGTAAGGGTGGTTGTTGATGCTAACGAAGAAGACCTTATCCATAATCTGGTGCGTTCTCATTCTTGTAATTGTATGGATCGCAGTTCTCCCCAGCGACAGCCTGGTTCACCACCTCGCGGTTCAATACGATTCGAATCGATGGCTTCGATTCCTGGCATATGCATCGATTGTTGCAATCCCCGTTTCCTCATGGAGGACTAGAACAGGGATCGCGATCTCCTTCATGCCAGCTTTCATAGGGATGGCACTTGAGATGTGGCAAGCGCACGTTCACGGCCTCTTTGGGCGACCGGGGAATATTACACCCGACCTCTTTGGATTTGCAGCGGGAGTTTTATTCGGTTTGAACATACGCGTGATGCGCAAGTCCGCAAAGTCCTCCCATAATGCGAATTCTGGACCCTCAGAGCCCAGCCCAAAATAGACCGACCTCATGTGTAGCCAATCCTTCACATGCTGTTCGTCGTCATGCGAATTCCGATTCAGTACTCACTTCCTGCCGCAGTACTTCCCCGGCTCGTTCGGCTGAATGCAATCGACCGGAGTCACTGAACGATACAAGGTCCTCTGGCTCGATCTTCAGATCCATGTCGATCAGGGGGCTCACAATCAACACGGGAATGCCTATTTTCAGCTCAAGACCATGATCCGTCGAAAGCGAATTGCGATTGTAATGCCACCGTACAATGCCGCGAAACGCCGAAACTAACTGTGAAGTAAGTGACTGACATCGTGAACAACAAGATTCTCGTGGACGACTCAGGCAAAGATGACACTGCGGCGCTTTCCAAAAGACTTGAAGCTGACCTGCCTGATCATGAGCCACGATGCATTATCTCAGGGCCCCTATTTCTTGTTCTGGGAGACGCCCGCTTAGTATTGCGTATACTGGTACCTAGATTGTTCCTGCTTAAATCTCAGCTGGAATCAGCCTGAATGCAACCGATTCAAGGTCATTACGATCTGGTTGTCGTTACATCCTTAATGGTCTAGTTGAATGGTCAAATCACACCTGCCGAAAAGAGCCGGAGGGAGCCCATGTCGAAGTCAGTTTCCATTTGCGTAATTGGGTCTGGATATGTCGGCCTCGTCGCGGCTGCTTGCTTTGCTGAGATTGGCCACCAGGTTATCTGCGTAGATAATGACAAGGCTCGGGTAAAGACACTTTTAGACGGTGGCGTTCCCATCTTCGAAAAGCACCTGCCGGAGATGCTGGAAAGACACAGAGGTCATGGGATTCAATTCAGCACGAACCTTGGCGAGGCTGTACGACAGAGCGAAGCGATCTTTATCGCCGTCGGCACCCCGCAAGGCGATGACGGGGCAGCCGATCTCTCTTTCGTTGAGGCGGTAGTGGCTGAGATTGCTCGTACGATCGACGGTTACAAGGTGATCGTAGAGAAGAGCACGGTGCCAGTCTATACCAATGAGTGGATCGACCTCGTCCTTCGCCGGCATGGGATTGATCGGCAGGATTATGATGTGGTTTCGAATCCGGAATTCTTGCGCGAAGGCACTGCCATCAGCGACTTTCTCCATCCGGACCGCATCGTTGTAGGTGCCCGTTCTGAACGTTCGGCAGATTTGCTGAAGTGCATTTATGAGCCACTTACTACTGGCAGTTATTATTCCACTCCCGGCGCCCTAAGCGGCGCTCGCAGCGTGGAATCCCCCGCTCCGCTGCTCGTAACCTCTACTCAAAGTGCGGAAATCATCAAGCACGCCTCAAATGCGTTTCTGGCCCTGAAGGTTTCGTTTATTAATGCGGTGGCTAACCTGGCTGAGGCAGTAGACGCCGACATCGAAGACATTGCCGCCGGAATGGGGTTAGACAGCCGCATAGGCCCCAAGTTTCTGCGAGCCGGGCTCGGTTATGGGGGCTCATGCTTTCCCAAGGATGTTGCCGCTTTCCATTCTGTAGCAAAGAAATGCGGAATGGATCTTCAGCTTCTCCAGGAGATCAGCAAGATTAACGCAAATCAGAAGGAAGTCTTCTTCAATAAGGTTGTATCGGAATTATGGACGCTTAGAGGCAAACGCCTTGCAGTTCTTGGTCTGGCCTTCAAAGGGGATACCGACGACGTTCGCGAATCGCCTGCGATTGACGTCGTTCGGAAGCTACTGAAGGCTGGCGCAATAGTGTCCGCATATGACCCTGCCGCGATGGAGCGCGCACAAGAGTTGCTGCCTCTATCTGACAACCTCGAATATGCGAGCGACCTTTACGAAGCAGCAAAAGGTGCCGATGCGGTTTTGATTCTGACAGACTGGAAGGAGTTTGCCCGAATCGATCTTGCGCGACTCCGCGAGACCGCCCGTTTTCCAATCGTTATTGATGGCCGCAATCTTTACAAGCCGGAACAAATGCTGCAACACGGCTTCAATTACGTGAGCGTAGGCAGGCCAGCAAAGCGTCAGGCAAAGGGTGGCAGGATTCGAACCCCCGGAGTTGAACTTGCTCGATAGGTCTTGACCTCGGTCAAGGTCTCGGCTCGGTCGTTTGAGATCTGAGTTACCGATTGCCTACTCTGCAATTCTGCTTTTGGAGACTGCCTTCACCATGCGCGTGCTAGTTACTGGAGCCGCCGGATTTCTCGGCTCTCACCTTTCGGATCGACTCCTGGGGATGGGCCATTCGGTTCTCGGAGTCGACAATCTCTCGACAGGTTCCCTTGAAAACTTGTCGCATCTGGCCGGTGAGCCACGTTTCCAGTTCGAGGAGCGGGATATTTGCAATCCCTTCAAAACTGGAAAGGTCGATTATGTTTTCAACTTTGCATCTCCCGCCAGCCCCCCGGAATACTTGCGCCTGGCGATTGAGACCCTGCGAGTTGGCGCGGTGGGCGTAGAGAATACACTTGAAATCGCGTGCCAATACGATGCCGGCTATCTTCATGCCTCAACATCGGAGTGTTATGGCGACCCGCTTCAGCATCCGCAGACTGAGACCTACTGGGGCAATGTCAACTCCGTTGGACCGAGATCGGTATACGACGAGGCAAAGCGATATGGTGAAGCATTGGTCATGGCCTATCACCGTTCACGTGGTCTGAATACGCACCTTGTCCGCATCTTCAATACATACGGCCCACGCTTGCATCCCGATGATGGCCGGGTCATTTCGAACTTCATGATGCAGGCTTTGCGCGGAGAGCCCTTGACGGTTTATGGCGATGGAAGCCAGACGCGAAGCTTCTGCTATGTCGACGACTTGATCGACGGCATCCTGCTTCTGTCACAGTCTGACGAGCACATGCCAGTCAATATCGGCAACCCTGGCGAGTTTACGATCCTGGAGTGCGCGCAGGCCGTTCTCGAAGTCACCGGTTCGAGGAGCGAGTTGCGCTTCGACGCACTTCCAGAGGACGATCCCACGCGGCGCTGCCCTGACATTACGAAAGCCCGCACGCTCCTGGGATGGGAGCCAAAAGTCACGCTCAAGCAAGGACTGGCGAAGACACTCGATTTCTTCAAGAGCAAGGTCAGCTCAGTGCCAACCGACACTCATTGATTTGTGTCGTCCCTCTGACTCCCGGTCATTCGAATGTCAATGGATCTGACAAGTGCCATCGAAGACCGCTGCAATCCTCTTCAAATCCCCCGCACGCTATCCGATAAACGCAGCTCAATTCAGCCCTTGCGATCGTCGGCGAGGGTTACCCTATGGAAGAATGAGTAACCGCAAAGGATTTCGACCTTTGGAGCGCCTACCCATGAAATCGGACAATTCACGAAGAGAGCTTTTGAAGAGCCTGGCGGCAGGAATGGCGGTGTCATTTCTTCCTTCCTCAGTCACTGCCCAGTCCGATGCGCATCCATGGTGGCTTGGTGACGGGATGCCCCAGGAAGGCGTCGATACACCGAAGATTGCCTGTGCCATCAATCTCGCTGATGGCGTCACAGATGCCGCCATTCGTGGCGTCGTCCAGATCGGTGTCTATCACGTGTTGAGCGGCGGCCCCTCCCTGCCATGGTCGGTGAGCCAGCTTCAGCCACTCGTGGATAAACTCAAGGCAGCAGGCGTCGTGCTCGGCAACCTGATGATTGGAGGATTCCCGAACACACTCTACGGCAGAACTGGACGGGATGAAGAGATTGACAAGATTCGGCAATCAATTCAGGCCGCTGGGCAGGTGGCCATTCCGGTTGTTGAATACAACTTCTACGCACACCGCGCAATGGAAGGTTACTACGAAGAGGTCGGCAGAGGTGGGGCGGGCCTGACCAGTGTGGACTATGACCGAATGACGGGCCTGCAACCGTTGCCCGATGAAGGCGCGCACACACTTGATGAGACGTGGGCCAACATCACGTATTTCCTCAAGGCCGTTATTCCTGTTGCAGAAAAGGCAAACGTGCGCCTGGCTCTGCATCCCAACGACCCTCCATTTCCTTTAAGCCGGGAATCGCAGCAGATTATGGCAACGGTTGCCGGATGGAAGCACCTGATCGAAATCGTGGACAGTCCCGCAAATGGCATCACGTTTGATTGTGGCGTGGCCAAAGAGATGGGAGAGGATCCGATTGAAGTCTGCCGGTATTTTGGATCCCGCGATCGCATCAATCATATGCACTACCGGAATCCGCACGTCATGACCCCGTATCTGAAATACGACGAAGGATTCATCGACGAGGGCGACGTGAACATGTTCTCAATCATGCGGGAACTGGTGAGGCTCAAATACACGCGCGAAATCTATCCCGAGCATCCGCGCGCTCTTGACTATGACCGCGCCCGCGGGTCTATCAAAGGTTACCCTGGCGGCGGAGGCTATGGGGGCGATCTTTACGACGTAGCCTATGCGAAGGCCATGCTTCAAGCTGCATTGGCCATTGAAAGGTAATCGCGGGCCCAGCCTTCCCTCTGTTCGCTTCTCGTGCTCTTGCTCAAGCTGATCAGCGCTCCGCTTGAGCCTTTGACTTGGCCAACAGCGCGTCAAATTCACTTCGCGACATCTTCAGCTTGTCGGGGTGAGCATCGATCCATTTCGCAAGGCCGTCATACTTCGCATCGTTCCAGCCACCTTCGAATTCAGCTCCATTCTTGCCTTCGCGATTCAACTCGAAATTGAAGTCGTCTTTGAGAGATGTGAATTCCGCGCTGCTGATTGCGTCCTCCGCGAGAATCGCGGGAATGAATAAAACTCCCTCCGTTTTGGCGAGAACCAGATCTCCCGGCAGTACGACCGCGCGGCCAATGCGAATGGGCGCATTAATTGAAGTCAGCTCCATCTGGGCCCATGCAGAAGGATCGTACCCGCGATAGAAGCCGTTAAACTCCGGAATCTCCCGGTTCTCCTCCTGGTCTCGAATGCCGGCGTCGAACACAAAGCCTGTATGCGTGTGCGCAGCGATCCCGTTACCCAGATTGGATCCGATGAGTGTGCCCTCGATGACCTTTCCAAAGCCATCGGCGACGTAAACGTCGCCAATCTGCAGTTCATTGATGGGCCACATATTCGTGCCCCCTACGCGCCCTTCCGCTTTCCCCTCTGCGGTGATGGCCTTCGCCATGTCTGGCCGTGTTGGCATGTACTGTGCGGTGAGTGCGCGCCCAGCGAATGGCCTCTCAATGTGGAGCGCCTGCCAGCCCCCTTCAAACTGATTCTGATAGCCGTGCGCTCGCAGAAAATCCCACAAGTCTTCAATGGAAAGATCCACCACTCTTTTCAGCAACGCATCCGGAAGCTTGGGGCGCCCGTCGGGGAACCGGTCACCCTTCCAGTCTGACGTGTAGAAAAGCATCTGATCCCGTGTCATCTTCACCTGCCCAAAGGCAGGAGAGATTCCCAGGAGAGTGCAAGCCAGCAGAATGCAGACTGCCAAATTCTTCATAAGTTTCTCCGCGCTTATCCCTTACGGCCCAAGCGGATGCAGCACGAAGGGCCGTGGTTCAACAGCAAGCGAATTGTACCATCGCACCTGATGGCCGTCTCAGGCACTTGGCGAACTGACCAACTGGCGTTCAATTCGCCGGACGCTACTTATTGGAACCCTGAAATCGCCGGCGGCTTACTCGATGGAGAACTTGCCATCCAACATGTCCCGAGTTGCCTGCTCGATGCTCTCCTGCCTTCCAAGATCGCGCCAGTAGCATTCATCCGCACAAAAAGCAACAAACCTCTCACCCTCGCCCGCAAGGCGCAGATAACTGTCGAAGATCGGAAATGCACCCTTCTCTTCCAGCTTTGCAAATAGCCGGGGAGAGATCACCTGAATGCAGGCATATGCGAGCGCCTTCACTTCGAGAGCAGGACGAACCATTTCCAACTTGCCTATACGATCGTTACGGCGCCCGCATAGTTCGTCGTTCTCATCAAAGAGCAGGTATCTTGAGGTCTGTCGATTCTGGACAGCGATTGTTGCAAGAGCGCCCTGGGCAGCATTAAATCTCACCATGCTCCCGATATCAATCGTGCTCACGATGTCCACGTTGTGAAGAATGAAGGGCTCATCCTGGCCAACACCAAATTCAAGAAAGAAGTCGGAGGCATTCTTCAAGCCTCCGCCGGTGTCGAGCAGAACAGGCTCGCGCGAAATTTCAACCCGCATGCCGAAATTGTCGTTGGCCTGCAAGTATTCGACGATCATGTCGGCAAAGTGATGAACGTTTACGATCACTTCGCGTACGCCAAAAGAGCGCAAACGAGCTAGAGTAATCTCCAGCAGGGTGTGTCCGCCGATTTCGACGAGAGCCTTCGGGCAGCTGTTGGTCAGCGGGCGTAATCGCGTCCCCAGGCCGGCCGCCAGAATCATCGCCTTCATTTGCCCATCTTCTCCAACCCGAGATGCTGGACAATCACATCGACGCGATCGCTATCACACAGATGTTTTGCCAATTGCTCTGCCAGGTACACCGAACGGTGCTGGCCACCGGTACAGCCAAACGACACCATGAGGCTATTGAAACCGCGCCGTTGATAACTGCTCACACTTGAATCCACCAGCGAAAGCACACTGGCCAGAAATTGGTGAACAGCTCCCTGCCGATTCAGGAAATCAATCACAGCTTGATCGTTGCCGGTCAGAAGCTTGTATTGCTCTTCACGACCAGGATTGGGAAGACTACGCGCGTCGAAGACAAAGCCGCCTCCATTCCCCGAGGGATCGACCGGCTTTTCTCTGTGAAATGAAAAACTGAAAACCCTCACGGTCAAGGGATTGGCGGAGTTGGCGAGGCCCAAAAGCTTTTCCGATCCCGCCATTGCTTGAAAAGCATCCATCAGTGCAGGCAACTCAATAGGCAGTCTTACGTTTTCGGCAAGCCAACGCAGGTTCTTGAGCGCAAAAGGCACGCTTTGCAGAAAATGCGCCTTTCGTTCATAGAATCCCCTGAAGCCGTACGCGCCAAGTGCCTGCATGATGCGCACGTAAACGTAGCCGTAGTAGTGTTCCAAGAATGCGTCACGACCGATGCCGATAAAACTGCCGACGCAGTCGATGTAATAGTCGAGCAGTTCCTGGCGGAGTCCTGGCGGTAGATCGGCCTTGCCATCGTAAAGCAAGGACGC
>Ga0255350_1000490_pt1 | contig 14766 bp, 13 predicted proteins | sample HBST25r1metaG_FD_186028 | JGI IMG/M metagenome (GOLD analysis project Ga0255350, IMG submission 186028) | Peat soil microbial communities from Stordalen Mire, Sweden - H.B.S.T-25.r1 | ecosystem: Environmental > Terrestrial > Soil > Wetlands > Peat | place: Sweden: Norrbotten County, Stordalen...
ATCTTGAGACCTCGTCGGAGAAGCTGGTGCAGATTGTCCTCTCCGGTCAGCCGGAACTGGAAGACAAGCTTCTTCATCCCAACGTTCGCCAGCTTCGTCAGCGCATCTCGCTGTGGTGCAAGACGCAGCCGCTGAACGCGGAAGAGACGGAGGCCTACATTGCCGAAAGATTGCGCATCGCCGGAGCCAGCCAGCCAGTTTTTCTGCCCGAAGCGGCGCAGATCGTTCATCACTACTCGAAGGGCATTCCCCGCATCATCAACCTGATCTGCGAACAGGCCTTGATCTCCGCTTATGCGGCGCAGCTCAAACCGATTCCGGCGCACATTGTGGAGTCGGTTTGCCTGGAGCTCGATCTTGTCGAACATCCCTTCACGGTCACACCCACACCCATCCGCAAGCTGACCATGCAGCCTCAGCCCATCCATGGCCCCAAGACCATCAAGGCGACTGCCAATGACGCCGATTGAATGAAGGAACGTGAAATATGAGCCGAATCTACGATGCACTTCAACGGGCAGATCTTGAGCGGAAATCCGCGCAGGATGCAGGCGAGACGGAGACGGACGAGCAGTTTGCCGTTCCCGTCGCAGAGCAACTGCCACCGGTCAAGGACGACATCCTCCTTGACCAGATCGCCCTGCATCCGTGGCGTCCATCGCTGGTTTCCCTCCCAACGGTCGGCGATTGCGGCGAAAGCATCGAGCAGTTTCGCGGCCTGCGGTCGCAAATTTACCAGTTCAACGATCTTGCTCCGCTCAAGACGATCCTCATCAGCAGCGGAATGCCTTCGGAAGGCAAGACCTTTGTCGTGGCAAATCTGGCCATGAGCCTGGCGCGCGGCCGAAACAACCGCGTTCTGCTCATCGACGCCGATCTTCGCGGTCCTTCGCTTCACTCCGTGCTGGGCGCGCCCAGAACGCCTGGGCTTACGGAGTATCTCGCGGGAAAAGCGGAGATCAACGATATTTTGCAGGGCAACCAGAATTCGCGCGTCACAGAGGGCGGTCTGGCGCACAATGTCCCGGATCTAACTTTTATCCCCGCCGGCGCGGGCGGCGATGACGCCGCGGAGCTCGTCGCCAGCAAGCGCGCCGAAGAGTTGCTGGCCACTGTTGCGCCGCATTTCGACTGGATTTTGATCGACACCCCGCCGGCGCTCGCGTTTACGGATGCAATCGATCTTTCCCGCGTTGCCGATGCCGTTCTGCTGGTTGCCCGCAGCGCCCGAACGCCATTCGACGTGGCCCAGCGCGCGCAGGCGGCGTTCAGCAGTTCCCGCATCCTGGGCTTTGTGCTGAATGCAGTCAGGAACGCTCCGCGCAACGGATATTACTACTATTACGACAAGCAGGCAGCCGGCAGCGGGTTGCATTGGCGAAAGGATAAGCGGGGAGAGGGATGATCCGTCTTTTCAATGTCTACTATCCGACGCGGACCCTGGTGCTGCTGCTCTGCGAAACGATCCTCGTAGGCGGATCGTTTCTGATTGCCACTTTCTATCTTCTGGGCCCGGACACCTACATCGTTCTGTTTTATGAGAACGGTATGCTGGAAATCGCGGGCGTCACCGTTGTTACACTGCTTCTTACTTATTACTTTGATTTGTATGGGCCGCGGCGTATCCCCGAGGGGTGGGAAATCTATTTTCGCCTGCTGCTCGTTCTCAGCGTGCTGTGTTTTTTTCTCGCGGGCGCCGTCTATTTGTTTCCGGGGCTCTATCTCGCCCCTCATCTGTTTTCCATGGGCATCGCCCTGCTTACCTTTTTTCTCGTTTTCTGGCGCTGGGCCTATGAACGGATTCTCTGTCTTCCCATCTTCCGCGAGCGGGTCTATGTTCTTGGCTGCGGCAAGCGGGCCGGCGTCGTGGTTGAAACGCTGCGGGCCAGCCACATCGGCACGGAAGTCATCGGCTGGAAGGGCGAAAGCGAGGAGCACGGATCGCCCAGCCGCTTCGCCCAGGAGCTACGCGCTTTCCACTGCCCCAAGCCGGGCATTGACCGCATCATTGTCGCCATGGAAGACCGCCGCCAGTCGATGCCGGTACGGGAACTGCTCGATCTTCGCCTTTGCGGCGTGGTGATTGAAAATTCCAGCGCGCTTCTGGAGCGGCTTTCGGGGAAATTGTCCTTGGACGGACTCAACCCGAGCACGCTTATCTTCACCGAAGGGTTCCGCATGAGCGCATCGCAGCAGCTTCTTCGCCGCCTGCTCTCTTTTGCCGTCTCTTTTACCGCCCTGATGATCTGCCTGCCGTTCTTCCCGTTCATCATTCTTGGCGTGCGGCTTTCCTCGCCGGGGCCCATCTTTTTCAGCCAGACGCGCGTCGGACGGCGTGGGCGCCTGTTTACCGCCTATAAATTCCGGACCATGCGGCAGGACGCCGAAGCGCATGGAGCGGTGTGGGCCACCAAGGACGATCCGCGCGTGACGCGGATTGGGAGATTGATGCGCAAGACCCGCCTGGACGAGATTCCGCAGCTCTGGAACGTCCTGCGCGGGGATATGGCCTTTGTCGGTCCCCGTCCGGAGCGCCCGGAGTTCGTGCGCTGGCTCAGCGAGGAAATTCCCTTTTACGACCTGCGGCATATGATCCGGCCGGGAATTACAGGCTGGGCACAGGTGCGCTATCAGTATGGCGCAAGCCTGGAGGAGACCCGGCAGAAGCTCGAATACGATCTTTACTACATCAAGCACCAGTCCATCGGGCTTGACCTGCTCATCATGTTTGAGACCATCAAGACGATCATCCTGCGAAGGGGAGCCCAGTGAAGATCATTTTTTTGATTTCGATGGCTGGGCTCTTCTACACCTACGTAGGATACCCCGCACTGATGGGTCTGCTTGCGCGGTTGCGTCCGCGGCCCTGGACGGCGCACGCGATCACTCCCGGCGTGAGTGTGGTGCTGGCCGTGCATAACGGCGCGGCGCTGCTTCCGCGCCAGATCGAGCACCTGCTTGGTCTCGACTACCCCAACATCGAGCAGATCGTCATCGTCTCGGACGGCTCGACAGACGGCACGGCGGAATTGCTGGCCCGTCAGCAACACCCGCGCCTCGTCACACTGATCCTGGAGGAGCACGGCGGCAAGGCGGTGGCCGTGAACGCCGGCATGGAACGGGCCACGGCCGAGCTGATCCTGTTCGTGGACATCCGCCCTGAAATCGCTGCGGGGGCGATTCAGCAACTGGTGAGCAACTTTGCCGATCCCAGGGTTGGTTGCGTGGCCGGCGAACTGGTTCTGCGCCAGGATTGCCACGACGCCGCTTCGGCAGCCGTCAGCGGGGTCTACTGGCGCTACGAGAAATGGATCCGGACCAAGGAATCCATCGTCGCCTCGCCGGTAGGCGTCTACGGCGGCTTTTATGCGATTCGCCGCGCACTCGCTGTTCCGCAGCCGGATGGAATGATCCTCGACGATATGTTCCAGCCGCTTTCGATTATCCGCCAGGGCTACCGGTCGGTGCTCGATCCGCGCGCCTATGTCTACGATACCTGGCCCAAAAAAATCAAGGACGAGTTTCATCGCAAGGTGCGCACGCTGGCGGGCAACTTCCAGCTTTTTTATCTTGCTCCTTGGACATTGAGCCCTCGAAATCCGGTTTTCTTCCAGCTTTTCTCGCACAAGGTGATGCGCCTCGCAGCGCCTTATCTGCTGGTTCTGCTGCTGGTTTCGACGCTGGCGCTTTCGGGCAGTTCGCTCCTCTACGCGGCGTTTGCCGCTGTGCAGATTTTCGGCTGGGCCCTGGCTCTTGCCGCCCTGCGTTACAGGGTGCCCGTGCTGCATCGAATCGCAGCTCCGGCCAGTGCGCTGCTGGTGCTCGAAGCGGCCGCCGTCGTCGGGTTGTACAGGTTTCTTTTTACGCGCGGGCCCCTGTGGAAGATATGGAATTCAAACAAGCCGTCCGCGAGCGCTGCCGGCTCTGAAACCGTGAACCCCGCACGGCCGGGATCCCTCGGCTCCGCGGCTGAAAAGAACCGGGTGTAAAATCCTTTTGGACGATTCAAACTGATGAAAGGAACATGAAGCCGCCATGAAGCACGCAAAGACGCTGATGATTTCCCTCGTGGGTTTCGTAGTTCTTGTGACCGGCTACGGTTTACACAACCACGTCGTCAAGGCCAAGGTCGCGCATCTGGAGCACATCGCAGCGCCGGCGGCCTACTTTCCCCCCGGCGCCATCTGGACGCAGGATATTAGCAACGCGCCCGTCGATCCCCAGTCCTCCAAAATCATCTCGTGGCTCGCGGATGCGGGCGGATGGGGAAACAACAACCGGATGCAGGTGGACTTCAGCCTCCGCGTCATGCAGGCAAACCCGACCACGCCCTACGTTCCCTTCCGCGAAGGCGCGCACTGGTTGTCTGCAGATTCCGACACTGTTTCAACCTTTCCGCTTCCTGTCGGCGGCGGCGCCGAAGCGCAGACGGGCTATCCGTGCGATCTGCAAGCGAACGATTGCCACATCATCGTGGCAGATCGCGCCCACCATAAGCTCTACGAAGCCTACCAGGCCACCGTAGAGGACCAAGTTCTTACCGCGGACTTTCTCGCGGTGTGGAATCTTGATCGGGTGTATCCGCCGTCAGGCCGCGGCGATCAATGCACCAGCGGGGACGCCGCCGGCTTCCCGATTGCGCCGCTCCTGTTCAATGCCGACGAGCTCGCCAGGGGAAGCATCAACCACGCCATTCGCTTCATTCTTCCCAATCCGCGCATCCGCGCCCACGTCTTTGTGCATCCTGCAACCCACGCCGGCGCCCCACGCGGGCCGGTTGATGCGCCGCCGATGGGGGTTCGCTTTCGCCTGAAGTCCTCGTTCGATATGTCGAAACTGACGCCCGCTGCGCAGGTCGTTGCCCGGGCCATGCAGAAATATGGGATGTTCCTGTCGGACGGCGGCAATGTCGCCCTCACCGCGCAGAGCGACCAGGACACGGCGGCAAAATACAGCGACATGGATTTTGGCCCCCACGATTTGTTCGATTTGAAGGTCACTGACTTCGAAGTCGTCGGTATGGGAACTCCGATTCGGTTGACGGATGACTGCGTACGCAATCCGTGAGGCGGAGAGCCGGAGCGATTGCCCGGAACTGCTCATCTTCCCGGCTTCAAGAGGATGAGGGGCAATGCGGCAGGGCTCGCGCGTCGCGTCAACGAGTAAAAGCCATCCGAGGAAAAGCCAGTCCAACGGAAAGACCGCCCTCCAATCAGGGCGGTCTTCAAAATCTAGTGTTGCAATCGCAGCCGAAAGTCAAAAGGGGAAACTATACCCGAGAGGTCTGCCTACTGAGTGAGTGAGTGGCGCAATCCATCGAATTGACGCTGCCCTGAGCCCATCCCGCTTCTCCTTCCATCGGCTGGCTGTAAAGAAATAGGTAAAGAATCGCGCTGGTTTCGCCGGAAACAGCAGAAACTGTAAAGTTTCTCATCGGAAGGATACTAGTGGTGTCCGCCACACAGATGGTCGTTTATTCGTTTTGAAGGGTACGGGCTTTAGCCCGTACGTAAAGTCTGCAAAATCAAGGGGGCTTTAGCCCCTGAGGGAATCCCGGCTAAGCAGCACTCGACGATTGGGCTGTGTTTTAGAGGATGATATTTCCGGCGGACACCACTAGAGGAGCGCTTGTCATGCAGGCCCAGTGCGGCGTTCGTGCCGGAGCGAACTGTTGCGTCTAGGCGGACGAAGGCGCCGGAGGATCGCCTGCCGCGCGCGGCCCGATCAGACTGTCGGCACCAGGTTCCGGCGCAGACTGAATTGCGGCGACGTTTTGATGCCGACCGGTTGTGCCTGCGTTATCTGCCAAGTTAGCGGAAGATGATTGGTTTGAGAGCTTACATCGACGAGTCTGGCCATGCCGACGATCCACGCTGCCGTTTCGTCTCCATTGAGCCGTTCATCTGAATTCAGTTCCGGCGAGTAGCTGGGCAGGCAGAAGACTTCGATGTGCTTGACGTGCACTGCCAGCCACTGCTTGGCCGGCTTGCAATGATGCACACCCAGGTTATCGAGAACCAGGAAAAATCTGCGTCCTGCCTGCTTGATCAAAGCCTCAAAGAATTCAATCAGCCGCACATGGTTGGGGTTGTCGTCGATGATCATCCAACTGGTTTTGCCCTGATTGGTGACGGTTGAAATCATCGACAGTTTCCGCCTTGCTCCGCCGACGACATAGGCCACCGGAGTTTCGCCTTTGGGCGCATGCATGAGCAAAAGCGACCATCTTTGATGATCGTCACGCTGACAGAATATCTTTCAGTGTTTAGTCCCACGTTGTAGAAGGAAGGAATCATGAGCACACAAAATGCAATACTCAGCGGGAACCAATACATGAGCGATAACAGGCAAGAACGAGAGCAAACCTTGCAAGAGGAATCAACTGGAAACCACATCGACGAGATTGGGACCGTGGAATCCAGGAGCCTTGTAAATATGCCTCATCACAAGTCGTGCTGCTGTATATCCTGCTGGCAGAAAAGCTTCCATTCGTAGGTTTGTACACGCTGCAATTTGTTCCGCACTGTGTGCTAAATTGGCCAGTAAGCGATGCGAGCGCTCCAGTACTGTCTATGTAAAGAGACATCCTCAAGCAGTTCCCGCAATTGCCCGTTCCCCTTAGCGCTTTCAGTCTCCGACTCTTCCTGACATACGCGGTTTCCCACCCCCCCAGTGTCTCTAGAGCAGGCTCGCTGGAAAGCGAGCCTATATCTCTTATGCCCGCACCGGTATGGCGATGGATGCCATGGAGGGTGCCATACAGGACTATTTGATGGAGGGCCAGATTGAAACGCACGAACTTATGCGCGCCATGCGCAATTCTGTGGCCCGCAAGATTCTGGAAGAGGATTTGGTCAATGAAACAAATCCTCTTCCAGATCACGCTTGACTCGATCGGCGATGCCGTGATCTGCACCGATAACGCCGGAAACATTTCATTCCTCAATCCTGCGGCGGAAAGAATGACTGGCTGGTCGCATATAGACGCAACCGGACGACCGCTGGCCGATTCTTTCCGCCTCATGGATGCCGCCACGGGAGAAGTTGCATCCAATCCAACAACTACCGCCGGAGTGTGGCGAACATCGCCGCCAGCGCTTCTTCCGGCTCGGGGCGAACGCGAAAATCGGCGTGAGCCTCGGCGAGGACTACGCGTCCAGCGGGAGTGATTACATAGGTTGCTGGTAAAGGTAAGCGCCAGCTCGACTCGCCATTCACGAACGGAATGTTGACCATGATGGAGAGATAGTAATCGCGCAGAGCGTTGGGCACGGTGTACACCAGGCCGAACTCTTCGGCCAGTGCGCAGCCGGGGTCGGAAAGCACAGGGAAGGGAAGCCCATGCTGGCCGGCCATGAAGTCGCTCTGCCGCTCAGTCTGTGGGCCGATGGCCACCATCAGGGCCCCATGTTCGCGAATCCGGCCGTAGAGATCGCGCCAGGCTTCCAGTTCGGTGGCGCAGTAAGGGCACCACCTTCCGCGAAAGAATTTGATGACCAGCGGCCCCAGGGCGAGCAAGTCTTGAGAGCGGACGATCCGGCCCGTGGAGTCGTTCAGCGCAAACTTCGGCGCCAGCGAGCCCACGGGCAGAATCCGCTCCTCGATGCCGGTAGCGAACAACTCCTCAATCGCCCGCTCCCCCACCGCCAGCCGCTCGGCCTGCACTAACTCCCGCGTGTTAGCCGTGATCTCGTCGAGTTGGTCCTGGAGGGTGGTCATGGAGTCCTGCCCGTTTTTCTGCAGATGCGTCAAACCGCTGTTTAGCGCCCAAACCGCTGCTTCCCGCCCAGCCCCATGGCGCCCATACCGCCGCGCATCATCTTGGCGCCGAGGCCGCCTTTGCCCATCTGCTTGAAGACCTTGCTCATCTGGGCGTACTGGCGCAGAAGCTGGTTCACGTCCTGCACCGTCGTCCCGCTGCCGGCGGCGATGCGCTTGCGACGCGTGCCCGAAATAATCTCATGGTTGCGCCGCTCCTTGGGGGTCATCGAGTTGATGATCGCCTCCAGGCGCGTGAACTGCTTCTCATCAACATTCTTGGCTGCTTGTTGCATCCCGGCGAAGGGGCCGACCGAGGGCAGCATCTTCAAGATCGACTCCATGGAGCCGAGCTTCGAGATTTGCCGCAACTGGTCGCGGAAATCTTCCAGCGAGAATCCGCCGCCCAGGAGCGCTTTTTTCGCGAACTCCTCGCCCTTCTTGCGGTCCATCGTCGATTCGGCTTTTTCGATGAGCGACATCATGTCACCCATGCCCAGAATGCGGCCCACGATGCGGTCGGGATGGAACGGCTCCAGAGCGTCCGGTTTTTCGCCCACGCCGAGGAACTTGATCGGCTGGCCGGTGACGTGGCGAATCGACAGCGCCGCGCCGCCGCGTGCGTCGCCGTCCATCTTCGTCAGGATGACGCCCGTCAGGCCCAGGCGGGAATGGAAGTCGGCGGCCGAGTTGACCGCGTCCTGGCCGGTCATGGCGTCGGCGATGAACAGAATCTCGCTTGGGTTGAGCAGCTTTTTCAGCCGCTCCATCTCGCCCATCAGCTCCTCGTCGATGTGCAGCCGCCCGGCGGTGTCCACGATGAGCGTGTCGCAGCCCATGTTGCGGGCCTCGCGGCGGGCCTCCTGCGCAAGCCGCTCGACGAGCGCGGAGCCGGCCGGCTCGCCCTTCTCATCGCCCTCGTAAAGCTTGGCTTCGATGCTCTTGGCCACCACCTTGAGCTGTTCGCGGGCGGCGGGGCGATAGACGTCCACCGAAACCAGCATGGGCCGGTGGCCGCCTTTTTTGAGCCATGCCGCCAGTTTGCCGGCGGTGGTCGTCTTGCCGGAGCCCTGCAGCCCGGCCATCAAAATCACCGACGGCGGCTGCGAGGCGAACTTGAAGCGCGCCGTGTCCTTGCCCAGGATCGTAATCAGCTCGTCGCGGACAATCTTGATCACCTGCTCGGAGGGCGAGAGCGCGGTGAGCACCTCGGTTCCCACGGCCTTGGCACGGATCTGCTCGATCAGGTCGCCCACCACATTCAGGTTGACGTCGGCTTCGAGCAGCGCCACGCGAATCTCGCGCAGGGCCTCGGCGATGTTCTCTTCGGTGAGCGTCCCCTGGCCGCGAAGGGTCTTGAAGGCGCGCTGCAGTTTGTCTGTCAGGTTTTCAAACATAATCACCTTTAGTCTATCGCGGGCGCCGCCTGCGGTGCGGCATGCGCGCTTCTTTTAGAATGAAGCCAGGAACAGAAGCCAGGAGCAGACGATGAGCGACGGTTGCGAAGAGCGCGAAGAACGGGAGAAACTCCGCGAACAGGAAAAGAAACAGGATCGCGAGGACCGGATCGACCGCGAGCTGGCCGATGAGTGGGAGCCGGAGCGGGTTGACTCCTGAAGTCCTCCGCCCCGCGCCCTATTCCGCCGGGGCGACCAGGTACTGCTCCAGCTTGCCGTCGGGGTAGGTGTAGGTGGTGAGCCTCAGTCGCTTGCCGGGGTAGACGATCTCGAAGCTGCGGAAGGTCATGCCGCCGCGCAGCTCTTCGTTGACCTGGCGGAAGGTGAGCGGCTCGCCCAGCGGGGCCAGGCTGCTCTTGAAGTCGGCCACGGCCTGGGCGGTGAAGTAGTCGTTCAGATTCGCCGAGAGCAGGCTGCGGTCGATGCGGCCCTGATCGAGGCCGCGGTAAATGGCCAGCGCCTGCTCTTCCGGTCCGGTGAGCGGGAAGCCGGCCACCATCGGGGCGGCCAGATGAGCGATCTCCGAGGCCGCGCCCACGGCGTCCTGATTGGTGACGACGGCGACGGCCGCGCCCGAGTCCACCAGCACCACATTGTCCGAGACAAAGCCTGAGACCTCGCCTGAATGTTCAATCGAGCGATGGCCGTTGCGGTCCATCACCTCGACGCCCAGACCGTAGTGCGTGCCCTGGCCGTCCTTCAGCTTCACCTCGGTGAACATCTGCTTGTAACTGGCGGGCTTGAGAACGGATTCGTCCATCAGGCTCTCGTCCCACAGCGCCAGATCGTGGGCCGTCATGGCTAGCTCGCCGGCGGCGAACATCCATCCGCGGCCCTCGTTGGGCGCCGGGAGCAGGGGGCCGAGCGCGTGGCGATAGTAGCCGGTGGGGTCGTCCGCGCCCAGCCTGTTCTGGTCCGAGTTCCACACCGACTGCATCCCCAGCGGCCGGAAGATGTGCGCGGTGAGGAACTCGATCAGCGGCTGGCCGGTGACCGCCTCGACGATGCGGCCGGCGATGACGTAGTTGGTGTTCGAATACTGCCACTGGGTGCCGGGCTCGAAGTCCAGCGGCTTTTTGCCCCATGTGTCGAGAATCTGCTGCGCAGTTTCGTCGGGAAGCATGGTGGTCATCACGTAATCCTCAGGCCAGTAATCCTGGTAGCCGGAGGTGTGGGAGAGAATCTGCCGGATGGTGACCTGATTGCCGCGCGTGAGGCTGGGAACGAACTTGCCCACCGCGTCGTCCAGCGAAAGCTTGCCCTTCTCGGCGAGCATCAGGATGGCCGCGGCGGTGAACTGCTTTGAAATCGACCCGATCGAGTAGCGCATCTCGGGCCTGGCGGCCAGGGCCGGAGCGGTCGCCGTTCCCAGCCGCGCCGTGCCGTAGGCCTGGGTGTAGACCAGCTTGCCGCCCTGGACCACGGCCACCGAGGCCGAAGGCACGCCGGTCTGCTGCAGCACCTGCCGGGCGATGCGGTCGATCCTGCTCCGCAGGGCGGGATTCAGCGTGTCGATCGTCTGCGCCCGCGCGGCCACCGACACCAGCGCCAGCGCCATCCATCCCGCACAACCCAAAACCTTCGCAATCTGCTTCATCGGGGCAAATCTCCTCTGTGCATTCTATCCGCTCTCGAAGCCGGTCCTGGCTATACCGATTCTGGCTACACCTATTCTGGCCGCGCTATCGATTTTGTCGGCCACTGCGGTAGGCTGGGCACAGGAGCTCGGCATGGAGCGATTGACGATGGATCGGTTGGTTCAGGGGCACAAGCGGTTTCTGGACGAGATTTTTCCCGGCCGGCAGGCGCAGTTTCACCTGCTGGCCGAGGGGCAGCGGCCCGGCGTTCTTTTTGTCACCTGCGCCGACTCGCGCATTGTGCCCGATCTGATTCTGCAAACCCAGCCCGGCGATCTGTTCATCTGCCGCAACGCGGGCAACGTGATTCCGCGCTGCGGAGAGCCTGCGGGCGGCGTCTCGGCCACCATCGAATACGCGGTCGAGGTGCTCCGGGTGCGCCACCTGATCGTCTGCGGCCACTCGGACTGCGGCGTGATCGGGGCGCTGCTGGCCCCCGAGTCGATCAAGGATTTGCCCAGCGTGCGCGACTGGCTGCAGCACGTGGAGCCCGCCTGGGAGCACGTGGACCAGGTGGAGCGCCGCTCGGGCGAGCTGACCCGCCACACGGCCCTCGCCCACGCCAACATCCTGGCCCAGTTGCACAACCTGCAAACCCACTCCTACGTTCGCCGCGCCCTGGCCGAAGGCCGCCTCGCCGTGTACGGCTGGTACTACGACATCCTCACCGGCCGCATCGAGCAGTACGACGAGCAGGCAGGGCGTTTTTTGCCGCTGGAGGGGTGATTCTTTGACAAACTTGCTGAAGAACTCGAGGCTTGTGCCAGTCGTCCACCGGCTTTGCCGACCTACGGGAATGAAACGGGCTTTTGTGGGTTGTCCTTGTTTAACTTGTAATTTTGCTTTTTTTAGGGCGCGACCTTAAAGCAAATTTGCTTCTGGTGCAGCGCGGTTTTCAAAGGGAACTGCTTCACCCGTAGCGTAAATGCCGCAAAAATCCACGGGCTTCAGAATCCCCGGAGAGAATGCATTCTCTCTATATCATGAGTAAATTTGCTCTAGGTTTCTGCTGCTTGATTTTGTACCAACTGCGTTCACCAGGTCTCGCTTTTGAGACCTGGGAGATTACAAATCGACGCGGTCAGAGACCTAAAACCCCCTACGGCTCCATTCGCTCCTGGAGGCCCGGTCGGATCTGGAATGCTGGATGGAATCCTTGGTGAACCCATAGAGTATATAAAGCATCGCTGCCACGGACAGACCGCCTACTACGCCCAGCGAGATCGACTCAATCACTCTTCTACCTCCGCGACTATGCATCCATGCGTCGCCTTCACTAGAGGCAGGTTAAGTCTAGCGTTCTAACAAAGTCCTGACAGGCATCTAATAAATTCCTAAAGGCAATCTCTTCTTCTCCGGGCGCTGATCGACACATGATCAGCCAAGCCGATGCGTTTGCTATTAGGCCTTCTTGCCGGCCTCGTCCGGCAACTGGAAGCGGTAACCGAACCAAGGCTCGGTCATGATGTAGCGGGGATGAGAGGGCTCGACTTCAATCTTTTTGCGCAATTGGTTGACGACCACGTGCAGATATTCGACCTCGTCGCGATAATCCGGCCCCCAGACCGCCTGGAGAAGCCGCGCATGAGGGATTGCGACATTCGGGTTTTCGATAAGATAGACCAACACTTCGAACTGCTTCGGTGTCAGGCGGACATCGGTTCCTGCTACCGACAGATGATGTGTCGCCAGGTCCAAGCTCACGGCCCCGAAGCGGATCGTTTGAGCTTCGGAATGGGAGCTCGAGGGGACGCGGCGCAGATTGGCGCGGATGCGCGCGGATAGTTCAGGCATGCTGAACGGCTTGGTGACGTAGTCGTCGGCGCCGGCGTCGAGCGCTTCGATCCGTTCCTGTTCGGCCTTGCGCACGGTAAGCATGATGATGCCCATATCCGAAGAGTCTCGAATGGCGCGGCAGGCCTCGAGACCGCCGATGCCCGGCATATTACGGTCCAGGATGACCATGTCGAACCGCTCCTCCCGGATCATGTCGAGGGCCGCCTCGCCGCTCCGCGCGTCGGCGACGACATAGCCCTGCTTGCTCAGAGCGGCTTTGATCACGCGCCGAATCTGGGGCTCGTCATCGACAATCAGAATGCTCGGGTTCTTCATGGATGTTCTCCGCAAGCGCTACGGGGAGAGTAAGGAAAAAGCAGCCGCCTCCTTCCGCCGCGTTGGCCGCCCACATCGCGCCGCCGTGCGCTTCCACAATATCACGAGCAATGCTCAATCCCATGCCTGTTCCCGCAATCGCCTCTTTGACTTTCTTTCCCCTGTAGAAGCGATCGAAGATCGAATCCAACTCGTCGTCTGGAACCCCGGCGCCATGATCGCGAACCTCGACCTCGATGAGCCCCTCCGCGCAGGCTGCCCGAACTTCGATCGCTGTTTCCGGAGGCGAGTACTTGATCGCGTTCCCGATCAGCTGGCGAATCGCCAGTTCGACCAGCTCCGGATCGGCCTCGACTTCCGGGATACCCTCGGGAATGTTGATCAGCAGCGGGCGGCCTCCCAACAGATTCTTCAAGTGCTGCGCACCCGATCGGATCAGCGTGGCGACGTGCGTTCTCCGGCGGCGAATGCGCGGGTGTCCAGGCTCGATGCGCGCCATATCGGTTGTCTCGTTGATCATCTCTCCAAGCTTGTCCGATTCTTCTTCGATGACCGCGAGAAACTCGCTTTCCTCCTCGTCGTGCGAGTACTCGGCGCGCACGGTGGAGATAGCGCTCTTGATGGACGTCAGGGGCGTTAGAAACTCGTGCGCCAGCGCATCCAGAAGAACTCCCCGCAGCCTCTCGTTTTCGCGCGCGACCTCCAATCGGCCGAGCGCGATTTGCTGACGGCTGTGTTCCAGCGCCGAGGCCGCCAGATTGGCTAAAGCCTGCAGCGCCCTATCCGAGAGCGATGCGCCGACTGTACAAATGCTTCCCAGCAGGGTTGTCCCAAATGCAACCGGAAAGATAACCAACTCGGCAGAATCCAACTCAGCAGAATCCGCCGCCGCCGTCCGAATCGTTCGCCAGACCGCGTCGCCCTTCGCCGCGGAACGGAGCGCATCCAGGGGGATTAACTTCCTTTCATCTCCCGCAGTGGAGACTTCACCGCTCGATGAATCGCAAAACAGGACCGACTCAAAGCCGAGCTGTTCTTTGAGCTTTTCGGCAATCTGCAGGCCGGGGCTGCGGGCGGCATCCATCCGGAGCAGGGACAGACTCACCTGGTAAAGCTGTTCCACTTCCGCGCGCCGCGCCTGTGCTTCGGCAGCCCGGCTGCGGGCGCTCGCAGAGAGCTGGCTCGCGGTCACGGCGGTCATCATGAAAGCGAACAGCGCCACCCAGTTCAGAGGGTCGGCAATGGTCAGTGACCCAACCGGGGGCAGGAAGAAGTAATTGAGGCAGAGCACTGCCGCGACGGATGTCAGCAGGGATTCGATCAGTCCCCAGCGCGCGGCCACAATCAGCACGATGAGCATGTAAGCGAACCCGGCAATCAGCGCATTCGCGTGAACTTCCGCGAAGGCAATCCAGGTTGTCGCCGCCACCAGGACCAGTCCTGCGGCTAATCGTACTGCGCGAATGAGATTGCGTGCCGATAGTTTGGGCATGGATCGAACGCCTTCAATGTTCCCGATAAGATTCTAGTCCAGCACCAATCGAGATCCACGGTGCGGCGCCTGCTCCCCACCCTTCTCCAGGGAAAAGGGCGAACGATGGGGCCCCTCATCGGGGACGAAGTTGGCCAGAGCCACCCGTACCAACTCACCGGTCTATAACGGGAGTCTACGCCGCGGCATTCCACTCAGAAAGCGGATCTCCTTTAGATGAATATCAAGCTAGCTCCGGTCTTGCTCGAAAAGGGACGGCATGGGTTGGCTTTGTAACAGGGCACGACTTAAGTCGTGCCCTGTTACAAAG
>Ga0255350_1000494_pt1 | contig 14701 bp, 12 predicted proteins | sample HBST25r1metaG_FD_186028 | JGI IMG/M metagenome (GOLD analysis project Ga0255350, IMG submission 186028) | Peat soil microbial communities from Stordalen Mire, Sweden - H.B.S.T-25.r1 | ecosystem: Environmental > Terrestrial > Soil > Wetlands > Peat | place: Sweden: Norrbotten County, Stordalen...
GCACTGGAGCGTGTCATGCCTTATAGCTTACTGCTATATGTCTAATATTGACACTATATTATGCGAGGTTCAGTAAGAGCCAGCATCCCGACCGGACAAACCGCCACACATGCTCCGTCTCCCTTGCACAAATTCGCATCAATAATAATCTGGCTCACGATCAGCACTCCCCTTTACTAACTCCGTTGGTTTTTCCCCGTTTGGTTTTCATCACGAATTCCTTCCACCGCGATCACAGCCTTCTTCGATTTTCGGTAGACGTTGGCAACTGCCAGCGTCCAGAAAGGAACCAGATCGACTCCGGGCACGAGCTTGCCAACGAACGAGGGCAGAAACTCCCAGTGCCAGCCGAGAAGATAAACCAGCACGGCGCCAATACCGATATCCAGCACGTCATCAACAGGCGATTCAGCTCCCACAACGAACAAGGGGAAGACGACAACTTGAAGTACGTCCGCGATGATCGCCAGAATCATGGCGACTCGAATGCGCGGACCAGCCGAGATTGTAATGGCGCCGCGATTCATATCCGCCTGCCGTCCTCATCTTTGTGCTCGTCTTGTCTATTCTACGGCGAAGACGCGCAGACATTCCGTGATCAAAGGCAGGTCAGCAGATGCACGCTGGTAGAAAGCAAAACGCAGTGTTGCACATACTGCCATCATGGCTGCTTGCTGTGTGAACTCGCTGAAGGACTTGGACAGTCGCCAGAAAATGCGAAAGCCCTTCGCTGCCGAAGGGCTTTAAGTGAAAGGGAAACCGCCTGAATTCAAATTAACCCAATCTAGTCCAAAATGTCAAGTCTTACTTTTGGGCAAGGTTGATGCCGATGCTACGCAAGATGAGCAATGAGACCGTCGCGCGAATCCACGACGGCCTCATCGCCAAGTATTTAGTCGTTCTGGTTGCCTTGATCGGGATGAATGGTGCGATAGCTTGAGTTGCCTTTCGACCAGACGAGCATCAGCAGATCCTTCCCGTCCTTGTTCTGACGCAGTTCGTCAGCGAATTGGCTGATAGACTCGGTCGGCTTGCGGTCGATCTCGAGGATAACGTCTCCAGGTTGAATTCCTGCTTCGCCGGCTGGGCTGGCAGGCCGAACATTCTGGACCACGACTCCATGCACATGGTCAGGCACGTTGAACTGCTGCCGGGCCTCGGGCGCAAGTTCGGCTACCTCCAGACCAATCTTTCCATTCGGCTGCTCATCGTCGCCGCCGTTGCCGGCCACGTCGGTCTTATTGTGGAATTCGCCGACCGTGAGGTTCAGGGTTGCGGGCTTGCCGTCGCGAATCACGCCCAGCGCGATCTTCGTTCCCGGAGCCATCTCCGTTACGGCAACTTGCAAGGCGCTTCCGTTTACGATTTTTTGTCCGTTGAGTTCGGAGATTACGTCGCCGGTTTTGACGCCGCCGCGGCTCGCTGGAGAATCCGGCGTGATCTGGGCGACGATTGCCCCGGTCGAATCCGGCAGGTTGAAGAAGTGTGCATTGTCAGGCGTGACGTCGTTCATGCTAATGCCGAGATAGCCGTGTTCAACTTTTCCGCTCTTGATGATTTGCTCGGCAGTGGCGCGCGCAATCTGCGAGGGAATCGCGAAGCCCGCTCCGGCAAAGGAGCCGCTGTTCGAGATGATGAAAGTGTTGATTCCCACCAGCTCGCCATGCGCGTTCACCAGCGGGCCGCCGGAGTTGCCGGGGTTGATCGCAGCATCGGTTTGAATGTAACCGCCCGGTTTGCGCAGGTCATCCGAGTAGGGATTCGGCCGGTTAACCGCGCTCACAATGCCGCGGGTAACCGAGAACTGGAAGTAGCCAAACGGGCTGCCAAAGGCCAGCACGGTTTGTCCCGGTTGCAGCTTCGTTGAGTCGCCCCACACGATGGCGGGAAGGTTGGTCGCGTTCACCTTGAGCACGGCAATGTCGGTTAGCTTGTCTACGCCGACAACCTTCGCGTTCAGTGTGCGGCGATCGTTCAGCGTCACCCTTATCTGCGTGGCGCCATCCACCACGTGGTCGTTGGTCACAATGTATCCGTCCGGCGAGATGATGATGCCGCTTCCCACGCCATGCTCAATTTGCGGCTGCTGGGGCTGTTGAAACATGGGCCCGAAAAACTGTTGCAGGCCCGGCGGTAGGCCCTGAATCTGGCCGCCGGCAAACTCGCCGGAGCCGCGCGAGGTGACGGCGACGTTGACCACGGCGGGAGTTACACGCGAGGCAACGGCCTCCATGGCGCGATCGAGCGAAGTGAGTGGCGCAATGCTGTTCTCGTCCAACGGCGTTGCGGCATGAACGCTGCCGTGGCCTGCGAAGATTACCGCGGCAAGCGCGAACGATCCCACAACCGCAGCCGCCGCGGTCAACTTCTTTGCGTGTGCTACTAAATGATTAGTTACTTGGGACATGGTCATTTTCTCCTGATTGAAGTTGCAGTTAGATTTGAACGATCAGCCAGCCGTTGGCTATGGCAACAGCGGCATACGAAGAGCGATGATCCCGGTCGACGGCGATGACCACGCGCGGGGGCGGTGCGTCATCGTCCCACTCTGTCAGCACAATCCATGCGGCCTGTTCCGGGAAGATTTGAGGCGGCTGCACGCTCTGCTTTGCTGCGGCTGTGAGCCGGTGATGCGAGTTATGCGCTGTCGGAACCGGTCTCAGCGGCAGGCTGGCCTTGACCAGCGTTGGAGAACCTGCAAATTCCACAGCCTTCTTTTCGCTCGGCGCAGAGGCTGCGACTGGGACAGAAGCCGCCACGGAACGAGCTTGCAGGTTTTGCGGCGCAAGCGGTGCAAAGCTCACTAACTGCGGGCTGTGAGCCAGCGCAACTGCCACTGCCATCACGCCGGCGATCAGCGCGCCTGTCAAAACCATTGCACGCCTTCCGCTCATCGGCTCGTTGGGCTGCCGCAAAATTCGATGCACACGGCGCGCCAACTCCGACTGCCGCTCCCACGCGCCCAGCGCCAGCGAAAGGCCGCGGCGAAGCATGGAAAACTCAGCCAGCCGGGTCAGGCAAAGGGCATAGGTCTTGCGCCCGCTTGTGGAGCGCAGCACGCGGTCGTCGCAGGCTAACTCGCGTTCCGCGCAGAGCTGGCGCTCTACCCAAAGCAGCGCGGGATTCAGCGGGAAAAGCACCAGCCCGGCTTTCTGCAACAGGTTGGTCCAATCGTCGGCGCGGCGCAGATGCTCCATCTCGTGATGAATTACCTGTTCCAACTCGATTGAGTTGAGCCGCTCAAACAAGGCGGGCGGAAGAAGAATGCGCGGGCTGAAGAAGCCGAAGACACTCGGGCGCTCCACCTCGGCGGAAGTGCAAAGCTCCGCTGTGCGGCCAGCCTTCCCGACTTTGAGCAATCTCTCGATGGCCGCGCCGGGATGGATGCGAGTAGCGCGAGCCGCTAAATGGCGCAGCCGAACGGCGCTCATGGCCAACTGCGCCGCTCTCCACAGAGAGAGCATCGCCCAGGCAGCGGCGATGGCGACACTCCAGCGTGGGTCAAGATGAAAAGAGGAAGCGTGAAATGCACTGCCAGCGGAATCATACTTTTCAAAGGAAGGAAGAACGTTGAGCAGCATCAGAAGCAGGAAGACGGTCATCCAGACAACGGATCGGGCAGATGCGCTAAGCCTTGTCAGCAGACGCAGGCACAGAGCCACGCACGCGGCCAGGATAGTTCCCTCCCAAATTGCGGAGAGCAACCCGCCTGCCGCTCTTGCTGACGCCAATAAAATCCCTTGAAGGAGCGGGTCCATTTAGAGCTCCTCCTTTGCGTCTTGGGGCTTTGCATCGTCCGGCAAACTCGCAATCGCTTCTCTCAGGCGCTTCAACTCTTCGGGGCGGACTGCATCGTCGCCCAGAAGCGAAAGCAAAAGCCGCTCTCTGGAGTTGCCGAAAAACCGCTGAAGCAGATGGCGAACTTCTGACCGGCCGGCTTCCACCTCTCCGACGCATGAGCTATACAGAAAAGCTCTGCCTTCCTGCCGGTGGCGAACGTAGCCCTTTGTCTCAAGAATGCGGATCGTGGTAAGCACGGACGTATAAGCCAGCTCCGATTCGGCTGAGGTCGCGGTCACCATCTCGGCAACCGTAGATTCTCCTCTGTTCCAGAGGACCTTCATGAGCCGGAGCTCGGCTTGGGTCAGCGTGTTGGACCGCTTTGGAGGCATAAAACCTGAGAAATCCGCGAAGACAATCGCGAAAATCTTCCTGGCGATAAGACGCGCAACTAATCATTTAGTTATCAGCGCAATTTCAATTTCTTCGTATCTTCTTTAACCGGATGATCTGCTTTATCTGGATGATCTGCAAGTTCTTTGTTATGAAGCTTAATGAGGCTTTCAATCAGTTCTCCGATCAGCTCATGAAGGTGCCTTCGAGTCCTCTCGCTTAGCTGAAGGAACTGAAATCCAACCAAACCTTTCGATCGAACTGCCCGCACCTTCGCGCGCACGCGGAACGGCATCTGGTTGACGTTGAAGATCAACTCGACTATCTCGTCCACGGCGATATCAAGTGGTCCCTTCAATTCCATCAGGCATCCGCCCACGCTTAGATTCAGGATTCTGGCAGGACAGGGTTGCTCACTAGCGGGCAGCGTTTGGACTGCGCCATAGCCTCTGCACCCAAGACGGGGGCTTTGCCGAAGTTCCTCGGCCCGCTTCGGCATCTCTAACGTCTTCGATTCCTCGGACGTCTTCAGGCCCTTCTCCATCGTTATCGACCCCATCAGGAAGATGTTCGGTTGGAATCTCTCCAGCGGTTGCACAAATCCGCAATCGCAATTGGCTTCAAATTGCCCGGTCTGCATGGAGCGCGCGCTCCCAAAGTTCGGTGTAGGCCATTTCACTATCGGCATTGGGCCGCCGCATTTTCTCTACTCGTTTGGATTGGCAAGGCCAATCGGCAGATGGCGTACCCTAAGTCCTTCTGAACGCCAAGTTTCCTCAATTGCGGGTACCCTTCATTTCTTTCTGGCGGAGGGATTGATGGACGGCTTTCTCCCAGTTTTCACATCTCTTCCGCGAATTAGCGGGTTTGGTGCGGATTTCAACCGGGCTGATGCATTTCCCCTCAGTTTTCCACAGCCTGATGCCTGTGGCGAAAGCGAATCGAATCTGTCACCCGTTATCCACTCATTTTTTTGCCAAGCAGGGTTTCGCGCCTGCTTATCCACGCAAACTCTTGGCATAATTCAAACAAGAGCGGTGTCTCGGGCGCTGTTCCATGTGGAACAGTTCCGGGGTCAATCAGGAGTTCAAGACCTGAGAGATCGCGCGATCGCTTCCAGGGGCATTGAAGAGTGACCAGCTATAGCCGTCAGGACGTATTGCGTATCCTGCAAATCACTTCCCGCCAGTTGCAGGGGTGGGAGCGAGGCGGCATCATTTCCCCGCAGCAAATCTACACATTCCAGGACCTCGGCCAGTTGAGAATCCTGCGCGCTCTGCGCGAGGAATCCGTCTCGGTGGCGTCGATCCGCCACTCCATTGTCGCCATGAAGGCGGTGGCGGGCATGGCGAATCCGCTGCTGGAGGCGAGCGTGGTGAGGACCGGAACGCGGCTGGCCTTCCGGCACGACGGGGCAATGGTGGACCCTATCCGGCGTCAGTTGCTCTTCGACTTCGAGCGGCTGGAGCAAGGCCGCGGGCCATCGGTCAGCTCTGAACCGCTATTGATTAAGCCCTTCGCGGAGAGTCCGCAGCAGGGCGCGCAAGATCTGTTTCTGACGGCGGTGCATGCCGAGGAAGCGGGAGAAAAGGCCCGCGCCATGAAGCTCTATCAGGAGATGATGGAGCTCGGACCCACCTTTGCGCCGGCATGGATCAACCTGGGGACGATTCACTTTCATCTGCGCGAATATGACCGGGCCGAACAGCTTTACCGCCGGGCCACGGAGATCGATCCCAGCTATGTGCTGGCGTTTTTCGATCTGGGCAACGTGCTCGACGAGCTGCAGCGGTTCAGCGAGTCGATCACCGCTTACCGGCAGGCGGTTGCGCTGGCTCCGGGCTATGCCGACGCCCACTACAACCTGGCGCTGGCCCATGAGCGCAGGGGCGAAGCGCGTGCGGCGCTGCGCCACTGGCAGGTTTACTCGCGGTTGGACAAAGGCGGCCCATGGGCCGATCACGCGCGCGGGCAGATTCGCAAGTTGCTCGGCCGCGAAAAGCTGGGCATCGCATGGCGCACAGAGAGCTTCATGCCGCCGCGCAAAGGAACAGCTGCGCTCGAATTGGTTGACGGCGAGAGCCAGGCTGACTAGAGCCTTCTGGCCTATATCCCCTCGAAAAGCCCCAACAAATGATCGAAAACCGAACTTTTCCGGTGATTTTCAGGTGCCAAATCTCACGATGCGGGAGAATTTGGGGCCGAAAAGTTTTCAACAGGCATTGATTCCAAACGGGTTAAAAATAATCTGCAAGGTTTTGAGGGGAATTTGCCCTCCTTGGTCTAGGGGGGGTGGACTCGCTCAGTGAACAGTGGCCAGCAAGGGCCCGGTCCTCTGGTTGCTGTTCATTCAATTATTGTGCGCGCTTCGAGGGCAATTCTCTGCAAGCCGGTGTTGCGGTCCAGTCTCCGTCCGGGGCGGGAGACCATGCGATTCATCCAGACATCCCCAGAGACACAATGGCCCTTCCTAAAGGAAGGGCCATTGTGCTGAATAAGCTGAACGAAATGAATAGGCTGAACAAGCTAACTCACGATCACCTGGAACGTGACTGTTGCCGTTGTCTTGTTGGTGTCGTTGCCGGTGCCCGTTACCGTGAAGCTATACGTGCCGGCCGAGGTTCCAGGGATGCTCTGGGTGGTCGTGGTACCGCCGCCGCTGCCGCAAGCGCTTAGAGTGCCCAGCGCCGCCATCAGCACCAGAATGCCGAGCATCGACCGCCAACCGCGCCGCCGCGCCGGAATTCCAAAGAAGAGCAGCATGGCCAAGAGCGCTCCGCTGCCCGCGCCGAATAAGCCGCGGCCCTTGCCAGGCAGCTTGGGATAGACGAGCGCGGCGCTGCTGGCCGCTGTGGTGTAAACCGTGATGGTCGCCGTTCCGCTCGTCGTGCCGGAACTCAGCGTAACCGGCGAACCGCTCGTAGCCGAACAGGAGGGCGGGTCGGTGAGGGTGGTTGGAGTGGTCAGCGCGCAAGTGAGCGTAACGGTTCCCGCATAGCCGTTGGTTGAACTCACGGTAATGGTTGCAGCGGAGGTGGAACCGGGAGCGATGGTCGTCGGAGACACTGCGGGAAGGGGGTTGTTCAGCACGAATGTCGAGGAAGAGGACGTCCCGGTCACCGTTACTTTTGCCGAATTACTTGTCGCCGCGGCATAGGTAGAGCTACCCCCATAGGTCACCGCCAGCGTGTCGCTCCCAACCGCCAGGCTTCCCGCTGGAACGGTAAAGGTATAGCTGCCGCCAACCAATGTCTCAGATGGCGAGGTATAGCCGCCGCCCGTGAGAGTTACTGTCCCCGTCGGCGTTCCGCTGGAGCCGGTCACGGTAACAGGCACCGAAAGACTCTGAGTAGTTGCCACCGGATTAGGCGTGGGGGCGGTCATGGTCACGGTCGCAGCAGCCAGGTTGGTTGCTGAACTCCAATAGTTCACCAATAGAGTTGCATCCACGCTGCCCATGCCCGAGGCCAGATCATAGCCGGAGGAGGTGTCATATCCGCTCTCGAAGGGATAACCGTACGAGTCCGCAGCGCAATTCGTAGTGCCGCTGGTGCAGGGCACAGAGATGTTGCCCACCGTTACATCGTGGAAGATGCAACTGGAACCGCTGCACGAGCTGCCGTGTGAACCGTTGTATAACTCATAGAGTGTTTGGGCGGCCTGGCCCAGACGGTAGGGGTGCCCGGACACGATCGTCGTCGGATTCGCCTGCGCCACCAGCGCCAGAATTCCCGCGAAGGCCGGCGCGGCAGTGGAAGTGCCGCCATAACCGTCATAATTGCTTGCTGGTGAAGCACAAGGATACTTGGTGTCGCAGATCAGCCATGTGGCGGGTGTGTTTCCGTTACCTGACATCAACGAAACGTCCGGGATGTCGCGAACGCCGTCTGAGTCATGAATGCCCGTACCCGCTTGCCAGGAAGGCTTGCTGTAACCGGCGCAAGTTGAGCCGCTGCCCGTCGCGCAACTGCTCATGCCTCCACTGCCGGCCGTGATGTTGGCACTTTTGCCAGTCCACGGAATATCGCCGGCAACGGCCCCGTTTTGCGTTGTCGAGTCGTTCCAGGTGGATTCCGGAATGTAGCTTTTCGCCGTCCGGTAATTGGTTGAAGAACTGCCCGAAGAAGTACTCACGTAAGTCGAAAACAAACTGTCCAGCGCATAGAAATCCGTTCCGCCCACCGCGATGTTATTCGGCGTTGAGGCAAAGCCGCTGACCGACAGTCCGAGAGAGGCCACGGAAGGTATGGTGCTGTCGTCCCCGTCGCAACTAGCCGAGCCGGTGTCGCCGGCGGAAACCGTCACCGCGATTCCAAGTGTGGCTGCCTGCGCCCAATAGTTGTTGAGCAGTTGGTTTCCACTGCTGCCCATGTCGGCCTCGCACGAGCCCCAACTCAGGCTGAAGATATCCACCACATTGGCATTGATCGCCGTATCGATGCCTGAGGTAAGGTCCGCGGAGGGGTAGTAGTAAATTGTCGCCCCCGGAGCCATGCCTCCAGAGAGTTCAATGTCGATATAGGCTTCATCTTCGTCGCCGGAATCGGTCTTGAGGCCGGTGCCTGTGGTGACAATGGTGGGAGCGGTTGCATAAGAACTGCCGAGATACGTGTTCCGGTAAGCCGTCACGATGGTGGTGCTAATCGCCGCTTCGCCGCCAACGCCGATCTTCACTCCGGCGCCCGTACATCCTGTGCTCGAACCGCAGCCAGTCCCGGTGTATTTGGCGTTGAAAGAGTTGGGCGTGTCATAGATGGTCGCCGCATCGCCAGGGACGATATACAGGAAATCGCTGCCGCTGGTAAGCATGGGCGATGCTTCGGTGGCCGACGCTCCGGCAATCGGCTCAAGCCGCCCGGTTTGCGGGTTGATCTGCCCAGGGGTTCCGTGCACAGAGTGCGGCCTGGGCGAGATGGTGTTCAGGTGGGCAATGCCCATGACCACGCCAGCAAGAGCCGCGGGAATCTGCGGGTCGGTGGTATTGGAGTAGAACTGGGCATCAGCGGTCTGAAACGAGTGAATCGAGGTATGGAAGGCCGCTTCCACCTGGCTGACCGAGCCGCTGAAGGCGATATTGGTGTGGCCCGGAGAGAGCGGCTCGACTGTGAATCCGTGCGACTGGAGCCAGCCGACGAGAGCGGCAATATCGGAATCCGCTGGCCCGTAGAGCTGGCCGAATTGCTGTGGAGTGAGCCACTTGTGGTAGTTTGGCGAGGACTTGTCTTGCAACTGGGCGAGATAGCTGTCGAGCGCCGCCTGCTGTTCGCTGGAGCGTGAGAGAACCAGGCGCATATTGGTCAGTTGGGTTGTGGCATCGGCTTCGCCCTGGTCGAACTCCGCTCGCGCCAGATGGGGCACATTGCCCTTGAGCGTGGTCCGTGACGACTCATCGACATACGAGACAATTCGCGGGGCAGCGGTGGGACTTTGAGCCAAAAGCCCTGCGGAGCAGAGCAATGCGCCGGCTAAAACCAAGAGGGAGGACGCCTTCAAAGAGCGCATAGTGGACTTTCCTGGACCCTTCCTTCGGAGAGTAACCTCCGAAAATACAAGAAGTTGCGAGTGTATCTGAATTTTACCTCAAGCGAAATCGCGCGCCACGCTTCACTCATGGCCTGGATGCGAGAGTCTTGCTGACAATTATTCAACTTTGAGCGGGAACATAATGTCCCTTTCCGCTCAAAGCGGACGCAATCTGTTTTCAGATGGGGAAAATTCCGGCCCCAATTCCAGATTGCATACCGCGCAACCGCACGGTCAAACCCAGAACCAGGCCAGAATAAGAAAAAACAAAGGCAAGTCGCCCTGGCGCCGTGCGCAAACGCGCCAACACAAGGTGTCTATTTAGACGTAATTCTACAAGGGACGTTGACGCTGGCGACTGAAAACGCGAAAAGGCCGTCGAGGATGCCGACCCTGAGGCGGATGTCGGCGACGGCAGACCGGTCACGACTCGCAGGCCGCCTGTTTTGATACACTTCAGAGCCGGAGGTAGATTCCATTGGCTCCCGAAGCTCGCCCCAACGCACTCACGCAACTTTCTGAAGAAGAGAACCTTTTTTATACGACCGTCCTGCAGTTTGCCGAGGAGACGATTGCGCCGCTGGTGCGCACCATGGACGAGGAACAGCATCTGGCTGCGGGGCTGGTGGAGCGGCTCTTCGAACTGGGGCTGATGGGCATTGAGATTCCCGAAGAACTGGGCGGCGCCGGTGGCAGCTTTTTCGATTCGGTGCTGGCAATCGAGGCGCTCTCGACGGTGGACCCCGGCGTGGCGCTGGTGGTGGACGTGCACAATACGCTGTGCGTGAATGCGCTGCTACGCTGGGCGACGGAGGAGCAGAAGAAGCATTGGCTGCCGAAGATGGCATCCGGCACGGTGGGCGCATATGCGCTGAGCGAGGCTGGCGCGGGCTCGGACGCTTTTGCGCTGCAAACGCGCGCGGAAGCGGTGGAAGGCGGCTACCGGCTGGACGGGCGCAAGCTGTGGATCAGCAGCGCGCGCGAGGCTGGGCTGTTCATCGTCTTTGCGACGCTCGATCCGGCGGCGGGCTATCGCGGCATTACCGCGTTTCTGGTGGAAAGAGACACACCGGGATTCAGTGTGGGCCGCAAGGAAGACAAGCTGGGGATTCGCGCATCGAGCACCTGCGAGTTGATTCTGGACGGCTGCGTGGTGCCAGAGGCGAACCTGCTGGGCAAGCCGGGCAAGGGCTACAAGATCGCCATAGAGACGCTGAACGAGGGGCGCATCGGGATTGGCGCGCAGATGCTGGGATTGGCCGAAGGCGCATGGGGCCACGCGGCGCGCTACGCCAAAGAGCGGCGTCAGTTCGGCAAACCGATTGCGGAGTTCCAGGCGGTGCAGTTTGCGTTGGCCGAGATGGCCACGGAGATTGAAGCGGCCAAGCTGATGGTCTACAACGCCGCGCGGATGAAGGATGCCGGGCTGCCGTTTTTGCGCGAGGCGGCGATGACGAAGTATTTTGTTCCGCAGGTGGCAGAGCGGGTTGCCAGCCAGTGCGTGGAGATCTTCGGCGGCTGCGGCTTTGTGCGGGATTTTCCGGCGGAAAAATATTATCGCGACGCCAAGATCGGCAAGATCTACGAAGGCACCTCGAATATGCAATTGGCGACGATTGCCAAGCAGGTGCTGGGGAAGTAGCGCGGTTCAGACGGGTCTTATTTGGACGAGTCTCGCTGGCGCGTGGCTTTAACGCCAGAGAGAATTCCTACGCCTACCAGGATGACCGCGCTCACCACGATCCAGTGCGTCGGCATGTGGACGAGGTGCGCGGCGTAAGCCAGTCCGCCGATCATGATGGCGAATCCGGCGGCATAAATTCCGAATGACATTAGATCTCCTTACCGAGTCGGTTGTGCGGGTTGCGTCCGAATATGCGGACAAATAAGGCCCTTGCCTCACACCAGCTTCGCGCGTCTGGCGATTTGTGATGGGCTGGGCGGGGGATCGAGGAGTTTAGGCCTGGCGGCATTCTCTTCCGGCAGTTCGTCATGCAGAACCATGTTGAGCAGCGACGTATGAACCCGAATGCGGCCGTTGTATTCCAGGTAGCCGAGCTTTCTGAAGCGATTCATGAAGAAGCTCACGCGAGACCGCGTGGTGCCGATCATCTCGGCGAGCGTCTCCTGAGTGACAGGCGGAATCAGCGGCTCCGGCTCACCCGCCTGCCCAAATGCCGCCATCAACAGGAGCGTGCGCGCCAGGCGCCTTTCGCTTGAATTGAAGAGCTGATCGACCAGATCCGCCTGGGTACGGATGCCCCGCGCCAGGATGAACTTCATGAAGAAATCGGAGAACGCGTGCTCCTGATGCAGGACGCGAAGCATCTCGCCCCGAGCGATTTTGAGCGCCATGCAGACGGAAACGGCCGTGGCCGAAGCCGTTCGAAGCGTTTCCGCCCCAGCCATGGACTCCTCGCCAAAGAAGTCTCCAGAGGTAAGCATCGTGACCGTGGCTTCCTTGCCCCGCTTGGAGACGACGGTGAGTTTCGCCTGGCCATTTTGGAGATAAAACACAGAGTCGGCGGGACTTCCCTGAGAAAAGAAACTTTGTTTTGGCGTGTTGCGGAGGATGCTTCTTCCCGGTCCTTCGGTCGCAAGAAATTCAATGGCATCAAAGGTCTTCTTCGTTGGTCTAATCATCGAAGCGGCCTCCTTCTGTATGCGACCGGGTTACGGGTAAGCCTCACCATGGTTACGATCAGACGGAGATGGATGAGCCTTCCGCTCCAAAGCGGGCAATGATTCGCACACACTCAAAGGATTACGCCGCAATGGATATTAGTCTGAGCGATAAAGACCAGCAGTTGCATTGGGCGGGGCCTGAGCGTCACTGAAGAACCGAGGAACAAGGGGACTTTTACGCGGTCTGCGCGCGCTGTACGGCGCGCACGCCGCCGACGCGGCGCAGGCCGAGGACCATGCGGTTGAGGTGGCCCACGTCTTCGGCTTCGGCGACAAACTCGATGATGGCTTCGCCGTTCTCGTCATGGCGAATATCCACGCCGCTGATGTTGGCGTTGTCGTCGGAGATGACGGCGATCAACTCCTTGAGGATGCCGGCGCGGTCGTCGCAGTAGACGGTGATTTTGACCGGGTAGCGCTGCTTGCGGCCCGCGGCATCGCCCACGCGGGACCACTCGACATTGATGCGGCGGTCGCTCTCGTAAAGCAGATTTTGCACATTGGGACAACCGCGCGCATGGACGGCCACGCCCTTGCCGCGCGTGACGTAGCCAACGATCTCTTCGCCGCGAATGGGGTTGCAACACCGCGCGCGATAGACGAGCAGATCGTTCTGGCCCTCCACCTGAAGCGAATCAGAGCCGGTGAGGTGCAGCTTGCGCACCGCGTCGGACATGGCTGCGGCGCCGGATTTCACCTCCGGCACGGCCTCTGTCTCCGGCTGGTTGATGGCGCTGGGCGCCAGCTTGCTAAGCACCTGGCGGGCAGTATGCTTGCCCTGACCGAGGGCGGCGAGCAGATCGACGGCGGTGGCCACACCGTATTCGTTGGCGATGCGGCTCAGGTCCTGGTCGCCGATCTGAGCAAGCGGCACTTTGTATTTGCGCGCCTCGCGCTCCAGCAGCTTGCGGCCGATTTCGACGGCGCGGCGGCGATGGTCCTCATTGAGCCAGTGCTTGATCTTGTTGCGGGCGCGGGGACTCTTGACGAAGGTCAGCCAGTCGCGGCTGGGGTTGTGATCCTTCTGGGTGACGATTTCGACAATATCGCCGGTGCGCAGCTTGGTGCGCAGAGGAGCCATGCGGCCGTTGACCTTGGCTCCGACGCAGGTGTGGCCCACCTCAGTGTGAATGGTGTAAGCAAAATCGACCGGTGTGCCGTCGGCCGGAATCACCACAACTTTTCCCTTGGGCGTGAAGGTGTAAACCTCGTCGGGATAGAGGTCCATCTTCAGGCTGGAGAGGAATTCGTTGGGGTCGGTCATCTCCTTTTGCCACTCAACGAGTTGGCGAATCCAATTGAGGCGCTCCTCGTCGCGCGCCGTAACTGCGGCTCCGCCGGCCTTGTACTTCCAGTGAGCGGCGATGCCTTCCTCGGCAGTGCGGTGCATCTCTTCGGTGCGGATCTGCACCTCGAACTGGTGGCCGGTGGTGCTCATCACCGTGGTGTGGAGCGACTGGTAGCGGTTGGCGCGGGGCATGGCGATGAAGTCCTTGATGCGGCCGGGCACAGGACGCCAGAGAGTGTGAATGAGACCGAAGACAGCGTAGCAGGCGGCTACATCCTGCGTGATGACGCGGACGGCCAGCAAATCATAAACCTGATCGAAGGAAACTTTGGAGCGCTGCTGCTTTTGAAAAATGGAATAGATGCGCTTGATGCGCCACTCGACGCGGGCTTCGATGCCGTTCTCGCGCAACTGCTCGGCGAGCGTGTCTTCCACGCCGCGTAAAAATTGTTCACCCTCGACGCGGCGGGATTCGACGGCGGCAGCCACCTGCTCATAGCTCACAGGATCGGTATAGCGGAAGGCAAGGTCCTCGAGTTCGCCGCGCACTTTGCCCATGCCCAGCCTGTGAGCCAGAGGCGCATAAATGTCCAAAGTCTCTCGCGCGATGGATTCCTGGCGGGCGGGCTTCAAATGCTCCAGCGTGCGCATATTGTGCAGCCGGTCGGCAAGTTTGATCAGCACAACGCGCACATCCGAGACCATGGCCAGCAGCATCTTGCGCACGTTCTCGGCCTGGCGGTCTTCGCGATTGGCGAACTCGATTTTGTCGATATTGGTGACGCCCTCGACGATGTGGGCCACCTGGTCGCCGAAGCCGGCGGCAATCTCATCACTGGTGGCGGGCGTGTCTTCCACCGAGTCGTGCAACAGGCCGGCGGCGATGGAGGTTGCATCCATCTTCATCTCCGCCAGCACTTCAGCCACTTCGAGCGGATGAATAATGTAAGGCTCGCCGGAGGCGCGCCTCTGCCCGAGATGATGCCGGACGCTGAACTCCCACGCTTTGCGAATCAGAGCGATGTCATCGCT
>Ga0255350_1000497_pt1 | contig 14674 bp, 11 predicted proteins | sample HBST25r1metaG_FD_186028 | JGI IMG/M metagenome (GOLD analysis project Ga0255350, IMG submission 186028) | Peat soil microbial communities from Stordalen Mire, Sweden - H.B.S.T-25.r1 | ecosystem: Environmental > Terrestrial > Soil > Wetlands > Peat | place: Sweden: Norrbotten County, Stordalen...
GCCTCGTCGAGCCTGGCGGGGTCGGAGCAGCGGATGCCGTGCCCGCCATAGGCCTCGGCGAGCTTGACGAAATCGGGCAGCGAGTCGGTGTAGCTCTCCGAATAGCGGCCGCCGTGCAGCAGCTCCTGCCACTGGCGCACCATGCCCATGTACTGGTTGTTGAGAATGAAGATCTTGACCGGCAGGCGATGCTGCATCGCGGTCGACAGCTCCTGGATGGTCATCTGGATCGACGCCTCGCCGGCGACGTCGATCACCAGCGACTTGGGATGGGCGAGCTGCGCTCCGATCGCCGCCGGGAAGCCGTAGCCCATCGTGCCGAGGCCGCCGGAGGTCATCAGGCGGTTGGGCTCCTCGAAGCCGAAGTGCTGGGCGACCCACATCTGATGCTGGCCGACCTCGGTGGTGATGTAGACGTCGCGATCCTTCGTCAACGCCCGCAACCGCTGGATGGCGTATTGCGGTTTGATGATCTTGTCTGACTTGCGGAAGTCGAACGACCGCCGCGCCCGCCAATGGTCGATCGTCTTCCACCAATGGGCGAGCGCCGCCGCGTCGGGCTGATGCCCGTCTGCGCGCCAGACCTGCAGCATGTCTTCGAGCACATTGCCGCAATCGCCGATGATGCCGAGGTCGATCTTGACGGTCTTGTTGATCGACGAGGCGTCGATGTCGACGTGGATCTTCTTGCTGAACGGCGCGAAGGCGTCGAGCCGGCCGGTGATGCGGTCGTCGAAGCGTGCGCCGAGGCAGATCATCAGGTCGCAGTCGTGCATCGCGTTGTTGGCTTCGAACGAGCCGTGCATGCCGAGCATGCCGAGCCACTGCTTGTCGGACGCCGGATAGGCGCCGAGCCCCATCAAGGTCGAAGTGATCGGGAAGCCGGTCAGCCGCACCAGCTCGCGCAGGCGCGCCGAAGCCTCGGGGCCGGCGTTGATCACGCCGCCGCCGGTGTAGAAGATCGGCTTCTTGGCCCTGGCCATCATCTCGACCGCGCGCTCGATCCGCTCGGCGTCGCCCTTGATCTGCGGCCGATAGGTCTTGTGCTGGATGTTGGGCTCGAACGCATAATCGCCTTTGGCGAACTGCACGTCCTTGGGCACGTCGACGACGACCGGGCCCGGCCGGCCGTGCGAGGCGACGTAGAACGCCTCGTGAAGAATACGCGGCAACTCCTCGACCTTGCGGACGAGATAATTGTGCTTGGTGCAACTGCGGGTAATGCCGGTCGTGTCGCATTCCTGGAACGCGTCCGAGCCGATGAGATGGGTCGGCACCTGGCCGGTGATGCAGACGAGCGGGATCGAGTCGAGCAGCGCGTCGGTCAGACCGGTGACGGCGTTGGTCGCGCCGGGCCCGGAGGTGACCAGCAGCACGCCGACCTTGCCGGTCGAACGGGCGTAGCCCTCGGCGGCGTGCGCTGCGCCTTGTTCATGGCGAACCAGGATATGGCGGACCTGGTTCTGGCCGAAGATCGCGTCGTAGATCGGCAGCACCGAACCGCCGGGGTAGCCGAACACGTGTTCGACGCCCTGGTCCTTGAGCGCCTGGACGATCATTTCCGCGCCGGTCATCTGTTTCGACATCGGGTTTCTCCATAATCAGGCCGGGTCCGCTCGGGCCTCGAGCGCGCGGCGTCGGACGCAAGGCAACAAAAAAGGCCCGCGAGGGGCCTTTGGACATGCGCCAGTTGACGGGATCGGGTGCTAAGCCCGTCCGCCCTCCGGCGCCGAAAATACGATAAGCTGCTGAGCCACGACGGGCTGCTCCACTTCGCGAAAGTGCGCGGAACCTACTGAAACGCTTCAACGACGTCAAGGGCCGCGGCGACGCGGCAATTCGTCGCGAGAGGCGCGTCGTTCGAAGCGGTGCGCGATTTCCTCGCTCCGAGTGCGACGAGCGAGCGTCAGTTCGCCACCGCCCCTGGGCCTGGCGTCGCGCCGGGCGGGCACTTGCCGAGAATGATCATGCCCAGCACCTCGTCCTTGGTCACGTCCTTGACCGAAGCGGTGCCGACGATGCGGCCGTTCTTCATCACCGCGATCCGGTCGGCGAGGTCGAAGACGTCGTGGATGTCGTGGCTGATGAGAAAGATGCCGAGGCCTTCGGCCTTGAGTTGCATCACCAGCTGGCCAACCTGGTCCGCCTCGGCCGGGCCGAGCGCGGCGGTCGGTTCGTCCATGATCAGGATGCGCGCGTTGAAGTGGATCGCGCGGGCGATCGCGACCGACTGGCGCTGTCCGCCCGAGAGCGCGACGACGGGATCCTTGAAGCGGCGGAAATTGGGGTTGAGCCGCCCCATCACCTTGCGCGCTTCCGATTCCATCGCCGCGTCGTCGAGCGTGCCCCACGGCGTCCTCAGCTCGCGGCCGAGATAGAGGTTGGAGGCGGCGTCGACGTTGTCGGCGAGCGCCAGCGTCTGGTAGATCGTCTCGATGCCGTAGCCCTTGGCGTCGCGCGGGTTGGCGATGTGCGCTTCCTCGCCGTTGATGAAGATTTGGCCGCTGTCGCGCTTGTAGGCGCCGGAGAGCACCTTGATCAGGCACGACTTGCCGGCGCCGTTGTGGCCGAGCAGGCCGACGACTTCGCCGGGGTGGAGATCGATCGAAGCGTGGTCGACGGCCTTGACGCCGCCGAAGGCCAGCGAGATGTCCTTCATCTCGACCAGCGGGACTTTCGTCTGGGCGTCCATGGTTCATCCCTTGGCGGTGCGACGGCGGTAATAGGAGTCGAGGCCGACGGCGGCGACCAGCACCATGCCGACCACCATCTGCTGGAAGGCGGAGTCGAAGCCGAGCAGCACCATGCCCGACTGCAGCGACTGGATCACCAGCGCGCCGATCAGCGCGCCGTAGATCGTGCCGACGCCGCCCGACAGCGACGTGCCGCCGATGACCGCCGCGGCGATGACGTAGAGCTCGTCGAGCGTGCCGATCTGGTTGGTGGCCGAGTCGAGACGCGCCGAATCGATGCAGGAGGAAACGCCGGCGAGGAAGCCCATCAGCGCGAACACCGCCACCGTGATCATCTTGGTGTTGATGCCGGCGAGTTCGGCGGCTTCCGGGTTGCCGCCGATCGCGTAGACGTAGCGGCCGAAACGCAGGCGCTTGGCGACGAAGGTCATGATCAGGCCCGCGGCGAGCGCGATCAGCACAGGGACCGCGTAGCCAGTGGCGATGAAGAGGCCGCCTTCGGGAACCGGGATGTGGTTCGCCTCCGCGTAGCGCTGAGCGACGCGTTCGGGCAGCGGATAGGCGTTGACGACCGCGGTCGCGCCGAGCGCGACGAAACAACCGAGGACGGCGATCGTGACCTCGGCCCACATCGGCCGGCGCGGGAACTTGTAATGGGCGCGCCGCCGACGGCCGAAATAGAGGCCGACGATGATCGCCAGGCACGCGACGGCGCCGAACGCCCAGCTCCAAAGCGCGCCGATCGAACCGTAGGGCGGCCCGCCGCCGATGCGGGAGAAGCGGGGGTCGAGCGGAGCGATGGTCGCGCCGGACGTCACCCACCACGCCGCGCCGCGCCAGAACAATTGTCCGCCCAGAGTGACGATGAAGGCGGGGATGCCGAAATAGGCGACCAAGGTCCCATGAAGAGCGCCGATCGCGGCGCCGACCGCGAGCGCGAGCACGCCCGTCAAGATCCAGATCGCCGGATGGTCGAGGCCGAGATATTTCGGCAGAAAATAGACCTGGGTGATGCCGACGATGGTCGAGACGAAGGCGACGATCGCGCCGACCGACAGGTCGATGTGGCGCATGACGATGACCAGCACCATGCCGGTCGCCATCACCGCGATCGACGACGTCTGGACCGTCAGGTTCCAGAGATTGCGCGGCGTCAGGAACAGGCCTTCGCCGGATTGGATGTAGGTGTAGACGTGGAAGCCGACCCAGATCAGCGCCAGCGCGGCGATCATGCCGATCATGCGGGTGTCGATCTCGGTCGCCCGCATCAGCCGCTTGAACAGCGGCTCGTCGGGGACTTCGCCGCGGGCGATTGGCGCCGATGAGTTCATGCTCCCCCCTAGGGCCGCCTTTCGCGCCGCCGCGCCGAGCGCATCGGCGACAGCGGGGCGAAAACGCCGCGCCGCCATTGGCGGCGACGCGGCGCCAGTTTTGTCTTGCTATACGGCGCGGTCAACTCACTTGCAGTAAGGGGTCTTGGCCGGGTCGACGCCGGCGCAGACCTCGGCCTTGGTGATCCAGCCCTTGTCGACGATCACGTTGAGGTTGTCTTTGGTGACCGCGAGCGGAGTGAGCAGGACGCCGTTGACGGTGATGTGCTTGGCGCCGCCGGAGAACGGCTTGACGCCTTCGATGTTCGCCATCTTCTTGCCCTGGGCGAGGGCGACGGCGGCCAAGCCGGAGACCTTGCCGAGGTCGCGCGCGTCCTTCCAGATCGAGACGGTCTGGGTGCCGAGCGCGATGCGGTTGATCGCCGCGTGGTCGCCGTCCTGGCCGGAGACCGGAACCACGCCCGCCAGACCCTGCTCCGCCAGCGCCGCGACGACGCCGCCGGCCATGCCGTCGTTCTCCGACACCACGGCGTCGACCTTGTTGTTGTTCTTAGTGAGGATCTGCTCCATTTCCTTCTGGGCGTTGTCGGGCTTCCAGGTGTCGGTGTAGGTCTCGCCGACGTTCTTGATCTTGCCCGAATCCATCGCCGGCTTCAGCACTTCGGTGATGCCCGAGAACAGGAAGTCGGCGTTCGGGTCGCCCTGGTCGCCCTTGATGAAGGCGTAGTTGCCAGCAGGCTTGGCGGCGAAGATCGCCTTGCCCATCATCCGGCCGACGCCGACGTTATCGAAGGTGATGTAGAGCACGTTCGGGCTCTCGATCAGCCGGTCGTAGGCGATGACAGGAATGCCTTCGTCATTCGCCTTCTTCACCGCCGGCAGGATCGCTTCCGAGTCCTTGGCCAAGATGATGAGGACGTTCGCGCCTTTCGAGATCAAGCTTTCCACGTCGGCGAGTTGTTTGGTCGGATTGGCCTGCGCGTCAGCCGAAATGTACTTCGCGCCCGACGGCGCCAAGCCCTGCTTGATCGCAGCTTCGTCGGTCTTCCACCGCTCTTCCTGGAAGTTCGACCAGGACACGCCGACGACGATGTCCTTCGCCATCGCCAAGCTCGGCACGCAGATGGCCGCAAGCGCGGCCCCGGTCAACAATGCTTTCCTCATGCTCGCTCCTCCCACTTTAGAGTCCGATTCCCTCAGGACCGACTCGATTCGTTAAATGGTAGTCTTCTTGCGTGACCGCTTCGCGCGGTCACAGATATCGGTTGACCAAATTCTCGAGATACTCCTGCCGGCCGGAGCGCGGTTGTGGATCGAGACTGTCGCGCTCGACCCGTGTTGCGACCTCGGCCAAGCCGCGCCGGCCGGCGAGCATTTCCGTTTCCTCGCCGCGATCCCAGCCGGCGTAGCGTTCGGCGACGAAGCGGTCGGGCGCGCCGTCCTCGATCATCGCCGCCGAACCACGGCCGAAGGAAGGTCTCGCCGCCGAACTGATCGAGGCCGGCGTAGGCGAAGCTGCGCCTGTAGCAGATCGCCGCGCGGAGGTGGTCCTCGATCCGCTTGCCAAGGACGAGCTTGTCGCGATCGTAATAGCGGAAAGCGAGGGGATTGGCCGATTGCGGCCCTTCGAAACGGATCGGCGCGACGTCGCCGAAATAGCCCGTGGCGCTCACTCAACGCCTCCCTCATCGACGCTTTTTCTTGCAAAAATAGCGAAGATGCTGATGTACGTCAATCAAGCATTCTCGTTGCGTAGCGGGTCATTTTATCGCTACGCGCGCGAGTTTGTCCCAGCGCACCCAAACCCTGCAAACAGGTCCGGCTTTGGATCCGCAGGACAACGTTGTGAAGCTCGGGCACGCGCGGCCCCTGGAGTTGATTCAGGCGCAAACGCTTGATAGACGTACCTCAGGGAGGCGGCGCGAGGGATGGGTCGGGCGACCGTTCACGATTTGGCGAAGGCGGCGGGCGTCAGTCTGGCCACCGTCGACCGCGTGCTCAACCGCCGCGGCGGCGTGCGCGCGGCGACGATCGAAAAGGTCGAGCAGGCGGTCGACCGCCTCGGTTACCGCCGCGACGTCGCCGCCGCGATGCTCGCCAAGCAGCGCGAATACCAGCTCGCCTTCGTCATTCCCACCGGGGTCAACTCGTTCCTCGCCTCGCTCGCGCTCGAGGTGCGCAAGCTCGCCGACGCGCTGCGCAGCGAACGCGTGTTCCTTTCCATCGTCGAAGTCCCGCCTTTCGACGGCGAGGCGTTGGCCGACGCGCTCGGACGCTTGCGCAATCAGCCGCTGACCGGCGTCGCGGTGGTGGCGACCGACCACGCGCCTGTGCGGCTCGCCGTCGGCGGCCTCGCCGCGCGCGGCTTCGACGTCGTGACGTTGGTCTCCGACGCGCCGGGGTCGGGGCGCGCGCAATACGTCGGCATCGACAACAGCGCCGCCGGCCGCACCGCCGGATCGCTGATGGGGCGGTTCCTACGCGGCGTCAAGGGACACATCGCCGTCGTCGCCGGCTCGATGCTGCTGCGCGATCACGCCGAACGCCGCTTCGGTTTCGAGCAGGTGCTGCGCACCGAATATCCGAATCTGGTTGCCCTGCCGGCGGTCGAGGGCCACGACAACGCCGCCGTCGCCGAGACCGCGCTCGGAGCCGTGCTCGACCGACATCGCGACATTGTCGGCGTATACAGCCTCGGCGCCGGCAATCGCGGCGTGCTCTCGGCCCTGCGCAATCGCGGGCTAGCGGGCGCGGTCTGCGCCATCGCCCACGAGCTCACCGAACATTCGCGCGCGGCGCTCGCCGACGGTTCGTTCGCGGCGATCATCTGCCAGGACCCCGGCCACGAGGCGCGCAGCGCGGTCAGGATTCTGCGCGCGCTCGCCGACGGCCTGCCGTTCGACGCCGGTCAGGAGCGTATTCGCATCGACATCTACATGCGCGACAACGTGCCCTGACCGGCCAACGGCCTGAAGAGCGGGAAACCCGTCGAGAAAGCCATTCGCTAAGCGCCGCGCGGACAAGCGCGGAGGGAAAACGAGGGAGGACGAAATGGCGATGGCGTCAAAGAGCGTCGGCGCCGTCGCGGCGCTGGCGCTGCTGATCGGCGCGCGCGCCGCGACCGGCGCAAGCTGGGACGAGCGCGTTTTTTCTTCTCACGTCGATTTCGACGCCGTCGCCGCGGCGGGGGCCGCGGCGATCCCCGATCTGATTGCGCGCGGCAAGACGTTGTTCAAGGCCAAGTTCACCACCGAGGACGGGGCGGGGCGGCCGAAGGCGACCCAGGCCATCGTGCCGACCAAGCGCAAGTTCGGCGTCAATCCCGCCTTCGCCCGCACCAGCGGCCCGGACTCCAATTCCTGCTTCGGCTGCCACAACGACCCCATCGTCGGCGGCTCGGGCGACTTCGTCACCGACGTGTTCGTCTCGGAAGGATTCGAGAGCGCGCAGTTCGACTCGACCGATCCCTCGTTCTCGAGCGAGCGGCACACGATCGCGCTGATGGGCGCCGGGCTGGTCGAGCTTCTCGCGCGCGAAATGACCGCCGACCTCCAGGGCGAGCGCGCCGAGGCGGTCAGGCAGGCGCGCGCCAGCGGCCAGGCGACGCGCGCCGATCTGGTGAGCAAGGGCGTGCGGTTCGGTTTCATCACCGCCCAACCCGACGGCATCGTCGATCTGGATTCCGTCGAAGGGGTCGACGCCGACCTGATCGTGCGGCCGTTCAGCCGCAAGGGCGTGTTCACCTCGCTGCGCCAGTTCACCATCAACGCGCTCAACGTCCACCACGGGATGGAGGCTTCCGAACGCTTCGGCGCGCGCTGGACCGGCAGCCACGATTTCGACGAAAGCGGCGTTCCCGACGCGGTGACCGAGGGCGACGTCACTGCGCTGGTGGCGTTCCAGGCGACGCTGGCGCCGCCGACTGTCAAGAGCGACCTGCCCGACGACTGGCGCGTCGCCGCCGCCGAAGGGCGCAAGTCGTTCGAGTCGCTCGGCTGCACGTCCTGCCATCGGCCGGAGCTGCCGCTGAAGTCGACGATCTTCACCGATCCCGCGCCTTACGACATGGCCGGCACGTTGCGGGCGGGCGAGGTGAAGAAGAACGTCGCGATCGACCTCTCGCAATATGCATGGGCCCGCGCCCTGCCAAAGAACGACGAGGGCGAAACCCTCGTCCCGCTATACAGCGATCTCAAACGCCATCTGATCGTCGACAGCGAGGTCAACGCGCTCGGCAACGAGCTGCAGGCGCAGCGCTTCGTCGAACGCGACGTGTTCCTGACGCCGCGGCTGTGGGGCGTCGGTTCGACCGCTCCCTATGGCCATCGCGGCGATTTCCGCATGCTCGACGAAATCATCGCCGCGCACGGCGGCGACGCGCGCTTTTCGCGCGACGCCTATCTCGCGCTCGACAAGCCCCAACGCGACGCCGTGATCGCGTTCCTGCGCTCGCTGATCATCGAGGCGCCGTGATGAAGACGACAGCTCTGACGATCGCCGCGTTCGCGTTCGCGGCCCCCGCGCTGGCCGACGAGGCGCGTCTCAAGCCGGTCGGCGACGTGCCGCTGTTCCACGAAGAGGCCGCGGCGGCGGGGATCGACTCGGTCTACGACGGTCCGTGGGAATTTTTCGTCGGCGGCGGCGGCGCGGCGTTCGACTGCGACGGTTCGGGCTTCCCGTCGGTCTTTCTCGCCGGCGGCAAGAACCGCGCCAAGCTCTACGTCAACAGATCGACGCGCGGCGGGCCGCTCGAGTTCGAGGAGAAGCCGCTCGACATCGGCGCCGATCCCAAGCTGCTCGAAAACGTCATCGGCGCCTATCCGATCGACATCGATGGCGACGGCCGCATGGATCTGTTCGTGCTGCGGGTCGGCGAGAACCTGCTGCTGAAGGGCGGGCCGGACTGCGCCTTCACGCTCGCCAACAAGGAATGGGGCTTCGACGGCGACGCCGGTTGGACCACCTCGTTCTCGGCCGAGTGGGAGAAGGGGCGGAAGTTCCCGACGCTGGCGATCGGCCATTACGTCGATCGCGACGCGCCGGGCTCGCCGTGGGGGACGTGCCAAGACAATTCGCTGTTCCGTCCGCGGCCGGGCGACAAGCCCGACTATTCAGTGCGGACGCCGCTGTCGCCGGGCTATTGCGCGCTGTCGATGCTGTTCACCGACTGGAACCGTTCGGGAACGCCGTCGCTGCGCGTCTCCAACGATCGCCAATATTACCGCGGCGGCGAGGAGCAGATGTGGCGCGTCGAGCCCGACAAGGCGCCCAAGCTCTACAGCCGCGCCGACGGCTGGCGGCACGTGTCGATCTTCGGCATGGGCGTCGCCGAGGGCGACATCGACGGCTCCGGCTATCCGCAATACGCGCTGACCTCGATGGGCGACACCAGGCTGCAGAAGCTCGACCCCGACGAAGGCGGGCGCGGAGAATATCCGGTCTATCGCGACATCGCCGTCGAGACCGGCGCGACCGCGCATATCCCTTATGCCGGCGGCGACAAGCGACCGTCGACCGGCTGGCACTCCGAGTTCGCCGACTTCACCAACGTCGGCCTGCTCGACCTGTTCATCTCCAAGGGCAATCTCGCGCAGATGCCCGACTTCGCCGACTACGATCCGAGCAATCTGCTGATCGGCCAATGGAACGGCAAGTTCGCCGAGGCCGGCGACCTCGCCGGGATCGCGGGCAGGCGCACCGGCCGCGGCGCGCTGATCGCCGACTTCAATCTCGACGGCATGCTCGACATCTTGCAGATCGATCGCGGCGCGAACGTCGCGCTGTTCCGCAACCTCGGCGCGCGCAACGACGACGGCGATCCGCTGCCGACGGGCAACTGGACCGAGATCCGCCTCGTTCAGCCGAACCCCAACCGCGACGCGGTCGGCGCGCATATCGCCGTCAAGACCGGCACGCGAACGCAAGTGCGGACAGTCGAGATCGGCGGCGGCGACGCGTCCGGGCACGCCGGCTGGGTCCACGTCGGCCTCGGCACGGCCGAACGCGCCGAGATCCGCGTGCAATGGCCGGACGGCGGGCAGAGCTATCCCTATCGCGTGTTCGCCAATCAATTCGTCGTCGTCGACCGCACGAAGCAGCAGGCGGAATACTGGTATCCGGGGCGGTAGGATGCGCGACCTACCTTACGCATACGCCGCCGAGGATTGTTTCGACGATCTGCCGCTTGGCGCGCTCGAATGCGGCGTCGGAGAGTTCGCCGTGCTCGAGCGTCGCGATCTCGTGCGCGGCGTTGGCGTATTGCTGCGTCGTCGCCCAGATCATGTAGAGCAGCACGCGCGGCTCGATCGGCTTCAATTTGCCGTCGGCGATCCAGCGTCGGACCGCGCGCTCGCGCGAGCGCACCCATTGCGTCAGCGTCGTGTCGAGGAAATCCTGGATCGCCGGCGCGCCGCGCATGATCTCGCTCGCCCAGATCTTCGAGCCGAGCGGCATGGCGCGCGCCAGGTCCATCTTGGCCCCGATGTACGAGGTCAGCGCTTCGGCGGGGTCGTCGCTGGTGTCGAACGACGAAGCCGCCTCCAGCCATTCGTTGAGCACGCGCTCGACGACGGCGCGATAGAGCCGCTCCTTGGTAGGAAAATAGTAGTAGACGTTGGGCTTCGGCACGCCGGCGCGCGCCGCAATCGCCGCGATCGTCGCGCCGCGGAATCCTTGCTCGGCGAACTCCGCTTCCGCCGCTGCGAGAATGGCGCGTTCGTTCTCTTCGCGAATGCTCGACTTGGCGATTTGTCTGTCCATTGCGGGCCTCGCGCGGCGCCCTCGACTTGGGCGCCAAGCATAGATTTACGGCATTTGACCATTTGGTCAAATTCATAATAGCGTTGGCCATCGTCTGCTGTGGAGGCGCGCATGTCCGACTTGTCGAATGTCCGAGTCGATGGACAGAGACTGTGGGACTCTTTGATGGAGATGGCGAAGATCGGCGGCACGCCGAAAGGCGGCTGCAAGCGCCTCACGCTCACCGACCTCGACAAACAGGGACGCGAATTGTTCCGCGCGTGGTGCCGGCAGGCCGGTTGTTCCGTCAAGGTCGACGAGATGGGCAACATGTTCGCGCGCCGCGCCGGCGTCGAAGACGATCTTCCCCCGGTGGTGCTCGGCAGCCATCTCGACACGCAGCCGACCGGCGGCAAGTTCGACGGCGTGCTCGGCGTGCTCGGCGCGCTCGAAGTCGTGCGCTCGCTCAACGACCTCAACATCAAGACGCGCTATCCGATCGAGGTCGCCAACTGGACCAACGAGGAAGGTTCGCGCTTCGCGCCGGCGATGGTCTCGTCGGGCGTGTTCGCCGGCGTCTACACCAAGGAATTCGCCTATTCGCGGCTGGACCCGGACGGAAAGAAGCTCGGCGACGAACTCGCGCGCATCGGCTTCAACGGCGAAGAGCCGGTCGGCGGCCGACCGCTTCACGCCTATTTCGAGCTGCACATCGAGCAGGGGCCGATCCTCGAAGACGAAGGCTACGACGTCGGAATCGTCACCCACGGCCAGGGCCAGCGCTGGTACGAGCTGAAGCTCACCGGCTTCGAAAGCCACGCCGGCTCGACGCCGATGCCGGTGCGCAAGGACGCGCTGCTCGGTGCGGCGCGCATCGTCGAGCTCGTCAACGCCATCGGGCTGTCCAAGGCGCCGCTCGGCGTCTCGACCTGCGGCATGATCAACGCCTATCCCAACTCGCGCAACGTCATTCCCGGCGAAGTGTTCCTGGCTTGCGAGTTCCGCCATCCGATCGACGCGACGCTCTCCGAGATGGACGCGGCGCTGCACGAGGGCGTCAAGGCGATCTGCGACAAGATCGGCCTCGCCTACGAGCTCAAACAGGTCTTCTACTATGCGCCCGTCGCCTTCGACGCGGAATGCGTCGGCGCGGTGCGTCGGGCGGCCGACCATTTCGGCTACAAGCATCGCGACATCGTCTCCGGCGCCGGGCACGATGCTTGCTACATGTCGCTCGTGACGCCGACGTCGATGATCTTCACCCCGTGCGTCGACGGCGTCAGCCACAACGAGAGCGAGGACATCAAGCTCGAGTGGTCGACCGCCGGCGCCAACGTCTTGCTGCACGCCGCTCTGGAGAAGGCGGAAATCGTCGGCTAACCCGCCACAAGAAGGAGATGGCGCCATGTCCCTCGTGATCAAAGGCGGAACGATCGTCGCGGCCGACCGCAGCTACGCCGCGGACGTGCTCATCGACGGCGGATCAATCAAGGCGGTCGGCGAGGGCCTCGACGGCGACCGCAAGATCGACGCCTCCGGCTGTTTCGTCATGCCGGGCGGCATCGATCCGCACACGCATCTCGACATGCCGTTCATGGGCGCCAATTCGGCCGACGATTTCGAGCACGGCACCCGCGCCGCGCTCTCCGGCGGCACGACGATGGTCGTCGACTTCTGCATTCCCGGCCACGGCCAGCCGCTGATGGAGGCGCTCGGCGACTGGGACAGGCGAGCCGAGCGCGCGATCTCCGACTATTCGTTCCACATGTGCGTCACCTACTGGTCGGACAAGGTGCGCGAGGACATGGCCAAGGTCGTCGACCGCGGCGTGACGACCTTCAAGCACTTCATGGCCTACAAGGGCTCGCTGATGGTCAACGACGAGGAGCTGTTCGCCTCGTTCAGTCGTTGCGCCGAGATCGGCGCGCTACCGCTGGTCCACGCCGAAAACGGCGAACTGGTGGCGGCGCTGCAGAAGCTCTATCTCGCCAAGGGCGTCACCGGGCCGGAAGGCCATGCGCTGTCGCGGCCGCCCGAGGTCGAGGGCGAGGCGACCAACCGCGCCATCATCCTCGCCGACCAGGCCGGCGTGCCGCTCTATGTCGTCCACACCTCCTGCATCGCCGCTCACGAGGCGATCGCCCGCGCTCGCGCGCTCGGCATGCGCGTTTTCGGCGAACCGCTGATCCAACACCTCGTGCTCGACGACAGCGAGTATTTCAACCAGGACTGGGCGCACGCGGCGCGCCGCGTCATGTCGCCGCCGTTCCGCGACAAGCGCAACCAGGACAGCCTGTGGAACGGCCTGCGCGCCGGCTCGTTGCAAGTGGTGGCGACCGACCATTGCTCGTTCACCACGCGCCAGAAGGAACTCGGCCGCATCGACTTCACCAAGATCCCCAATGGCACCGGCGGCCTCGAAGACCGCATGCCGGTGCTGTGGACCTACGGCGTCGGCGCCGGCCGGCTGACGATGAACGAATTCGTCGCCGTCACTTCGACCAACATCGCCCGCATTCTCAACATGTATCCGCGCAAAGGCGCGATCCTGCCCGGCGCCGACGCCGACGTCGTCGTCTGGGACCCCAACGCCAAAAAGACGATCTCGTCCGACAAGCAGGTCTCGGTGATCGATTACAACGTGTTCGAGGGGATCAAGGTGCAGGGCCTGCCGCGCTTCACGCTGTCGCGCGGCGACGTCGTCGCCACCGAAGGCAAGGTCGCCGGCGAGCCCGGGCGCGGCCGCTTCGTCAAGCGCGATCCCTTCATCGCCGAGGCGCGGGCGTTGACCCGCTACAAGGAGACGTTCATCGCCCAAGGGGTCGCCCGTTGACGTTGACGCAAACGCCCCACGCCGAATCGACGATCGAGGCGCTGCATCACGTCATCGACATTGCCGACTTGTCGTTGCGTTTCGAGACGCGCGACGGGCCGGTGCAGGCGCTCAGCAACATCGATCTGAAGGTCGAGCGCGGCGAGTTCGTGTCTTTCATCGGCCCGTCCGGCTGCGGCAAGACGACGTTGCTGCGCGCGATCGCCGACCTCGAGACGCCGACCAGCGGCGCGCTGCGGGTCAACGGCATGAGCGCGCACGAGGCGCGGGTGAACCGCGCCTACGGCTATGTGTTCCAGGCGCCGGCGCTCTATCCGTGGCGGACGGTGGCGGGCAACATCGCCCTGCCGCTCGAAATCATGGGCTACCCCAAGTTCGAGCGCGACCAACGCGTCGCCGAGGGGCTCGAACTCGTCAACCTTTCTGGATTCGGCAAGAAATTCCCGTGGCAATTGTCAGGCGGCATGCAGCAGCGCGCCTCGATCGCGCGCGCGCTGTCGTTCGATCCCGAACTGCTGTTGATGGACGAGCCGTTCGGCGCGCTCGACGAGATCGTCCGCGACATGCTCAACCAGCAATTGCTGCGGTTGTGGGACAAGACGCGCAAGACCGTGCTGTTCGTCACCCACTCGATCCCCGAGGCGGTGTTCCTGTCGACGCGGATCGTCGTCATGTCGCCGCGGCCGGGTCGGATCCAGGACGTCATCGACACCGGCTTTCCGCGTCAGCGGCCGCTCGACATCCGCGAGACGCCGGAATTCCTCGAGATCGCCAATCGCGTGCGGCACGGGCTACGGGCGGGCCATTCCTATGACGACTGAGGCGAACGAACGCGCCGGACCTCGCTTGGCCGTATGGCGGGCGCGGCGATGAAAAATGTCCTGCCTGTGACGATCGTCCTCGTGGCGCTGTTTGCGCTGTGGTACGCCGCGGCGGCGTTGATGAACGCGTCGCTGCAGGAAAACGCGTTCGCCAACGCCGGCGACACGAACTACACGACCGGCGAGCTCGTCGCCGCGGCGCTGGAAATGGAGCGGCCGAAACTGCCGGCGCCGCATCAGATCGCCGCCGAACTCTAC
>Ga0255350_1000507_pt1 | contig 14470 bp, 13 predicted proteins | sample HBST25r1metaG_FD_186028 | JGI IMG/M metagenome (GOLD analysis project Ga0255350, IMG submission 186028) | Peat soil microbial communities from Stordalen Mire, Sweden - H.B.S.T-25.r1 | ecosystem: Environmental > Terrestrial > Soil > Wetlands > Peat | place: Sweden: Norrbotten County, Stordalen...
GTCTCCTCATGCGCCGCGATCTGGAACACCGAGTCGGCCGAGGTGTAGCAGATCGGCTTGCCGCTGCGCATGTGCTCCTCGCCGAGTTCGGCGATGATCGCGGTGCCGGAGGCGTGGCGATCGCCGAGAACGCCGGGCAGCTTCGCCTGCGCGATCAGCGCCGCGGTCAGCGCCGCGGGAAAGGTCGGAATCGTGAACGGGAAATAGCCCCAGTCGAACGCGACCGGCGTGCCGGCGATCTCCCAATGGCCCGACGGCGTGTCCTTGCCGTTCGAGGTCTCGATCCCGTAGCCCCACTGGCCGCGCGGCGAGGCGCAAGCGAAGCCCGGTGCGGCGCATCCGCTCGAAGCGCGCATCGCCAGGCCGAGGCCGAGCGCGTCGAGATGGGGCAGCTCGAGCGGCCCGGCGCGCAAGCCGGCGCGGTCGCCCCCGCCTTCGGCGCAGACCGCCGCGAGATGGCCGAGCGTGTCGGCGCCGGCGTCGCCGTAGACGCCGGCGTCGGCGCCGCCGCCGCAACCGACCGAATCGAGAACGATGACGATCGCGCGGCCCAAAGCGTCTCCCTACTGGCTGACGACGCCCGACGTCTCCGCTTCCATCGCGAAGGCGGCGGCGAACAGGGCGCGGGTATAGTCGCTCTGCGGCGCGGCGAAAACCTCGCGCGCCGAGCCGCTCTCGACCACCTCGCCGCGGCGCATGACGACGATCTCGCTCGCCAGCGCCCGGACGACCTTGAGATCGTGCGAAATGAACAGATAGGCGAGCGCGCGGCGCTTCTGCAGATCGCGCAGCAGATCGACGATCTGCGCCTGCACCGACATGTCGAGCGCCGAGGTCGGCTCGTCGAGGACGACGAACTTGGGATCGAGCGCCATCGCGCGGGCGATGGCGATGCGCTGGCGCTGGCCGCCGGAGAACTCGTGCGGGTAGCGGTCCATGCTCGCCGGATCGACGCCGGTGTCGGCGAGCGCACGCGCGACCGCCTCGCGGCGCTCGGCGCCGTTGAGCCGCGTCTTCTGCGCGATCAGCCCCTCTTCGACGATTTCGGCGACCGACAGCCGCGGCGACAGCGAGCCGAACGGGTCCTGAAAGACGATCTGCATGTCGCGCCGGAACGGCCGCATCTGCTTCACTGACAAGCGGCTGAGGCCGCGGCCGCAATAGGCGATCGTCCCCTGCGAGCGGATCAGGCGCAGGATCGCCAGGCCGAGCGTCGTCTTGCCCGAGCCGGATTCGCCGACGACGCCGACCGTCTGGCCCTCGCGCACCGTCAGCGACACGCCGTCGACCGCCTTCACGTGGCCGATTGTGCGGCGCATGAAGCCGTGGCGGATCGGGAACCAGACTCGCACGTCCTTCGCCTCGAGGATCGGCTTGGCCGCTGCGTCGCGCGCCGGCGCTTCGCCCTTCGGCTCGGCGGCGAGCAGCATCCTCGTGTACGGGTGTTGCGGATTGGCGAAGATTTCGGCGGTCCTGCCCGCTTCGACGATTTTGCCCTTCTGCATCACAGCGACGTCGCCGGCGATCTTGCGCACGATGCCGAGGTCGTGGGTGATGAACAACAGCGCCATGCCGAGCTTGGCCTGCAGATCCTTGAGCACCGCCAGGATCTGCGCCTGCACGGTGACGTCGAGCGCGGTCGTCGGCTCGTCGGCGATGAACAGGTCGGGACGGTTGGCGAGCGCCATGGCGATCATCACGCGCTGGCGCTGGCCGCCGGAGAGCTGGTGCGGATAGGCGCCGAGCCGCGAAGCGGGATCGGCCAGGCCGACCTCGGTCAGCAGCGCGATCACCCGGTCGCGGGTCGAGGCGGCGCGGCCGCCGTGCAAAGCGATGATCTCGCCGACCTGCCGCTCGATCGTGTGCAGCGGATTGAGCGAAGTCATCGGCTCCTGGAACACCATCGTCACGCCGGCGCCGCGCATCGCGCGCAGCTCGGCGTCGCTCATCGTCAGGACGTCGCGGCCCTTGAACAGGACCTCGCCCGAGGGATGGCTCGCCGCCGGATAGGGCAGCAGCTTGACGATCGACTGCGCGGTGACCGACTTGCCCGACCCCGATTCGCCGACCAACGCCAGAGCCTGACCGCGCTCGAGCGTGAACGACACGCGGTCGACGACGACATGGGTCTCGCCCCCTTGGCGGAAGGCGACCGACAGGTCGCGCACGGAAAGCAGCGGCGCGACGGCGGTCATGTGAAGGTCTTTCGCGGATCGAAGGCGTCGCGCACCGCTTCGCCGATGAAGATCAGCAGCGACAGCATCAGCGCGACGACGGCGAAGGCCGACAGCCCGAGCCACGGCGCCGACAGGTTCGACTTGCCCTCCAGCAGCAGTTCGCCGAGCGACGGCGAGCCGGGCGGCATGCCGAGGCCGAGGAAGTCGAGCGAAGTCAGCGTGCTGATCGACGAATTGACGATGAACGGCAGGAACGTCAGCGTCGCCACCATCGCGTTGGGCAGCACGTGCTTGAAGATGATCTTGGCGTTGGACAGGCCGAGCGCGCGCGCCGCGTTGACGTATTCGAAGTTGCGCGCGCGCAGGAATTCGGCGCGCACCAGATGGACGAGGCTGACCCAGGAGAACAGCAGCAGGATCGTCAGCAGCACGACGAAGCCGGGGGTCAGGATCGCCGACAGGATGATGAGGATGTAGAGGTGCGGCAGCGACGACCAGATCTCGATCAGCCGTTGCATCGTCAGGTCGAGCCAGCCGCCGAAATACCCTTGCACGGCGCCGGCGGCGATGCCGATCGCAGAGGAAACGCCGGCGAGGATCAGGCCGAACAGCACCGAAATGCGGAAGCCATAGATGACGCGCGCGACGACGTCGTGGCCGTCGGCGTCGGTGCCGAGCCATTCCGGCTCGAGATCGCGGCACGAACCGCCGTCGGGCGGAAGCTTGGCCGCGTCGCCGCGCGCGTGGGCGACGATCGCCGCACGGCATTGCGCCTCGGTCAGCGTCCAGGTCGGCGGCGACGGGAACGGCGTCGGCGGATCGAGCTTGGTGGTCGAATTGGCGAAGCGGATCGGCGGCCAGACCATCCAGCCGTGCGCTTCGATCTCGCCGGCGATCTCCGGATCGCGATAGTCGGTGTGCGCCTCGAAGCCGCCGAACTTGTCTTCCGGATAGTCGACCAAGACCGGGAACAGCAGCTCGCCCTTGTAGGAGGCGATCAGCGGGCGGTCGTTGGCGACGAATTCGGCGCCGAGCGAGACGACGAACAGCGCCATGAAGATCCAGAACGACCAATGGCCACGCCGGTTGCGGCGGAAGTTGTCGAGCCGCCGGCGGTTCATCGGGCTGAGCTTGAGCCAGCCGCCGGAATGCTGCGGAGGCGCAAGGGTCATGCCCGGGCTCGCGAACGATCGATCCACGGCCGCCCGCTATGGGCCGTCATGGCCGGGCTTGACCCGGCCATCCAAGCGCCGCCAGTGACGCGAACGGCGTGAAGCCAACCCAGCGCCGTCACATGATGGATGGCCGGGTCAAGCCCGGCCATGACGCGAAGGTTGGCGTGATGAGGAGGCGCGCGCATCACACCTCGCGCGTCTCGAAGTCGATGCGAGGATCGACCCAGGTGTAGGCGAGGTCGGAGATGAGGTTCGTCGCCATGCCGAGCAGCGCGAAGACGTAGAGGTTGCCGAGCACCACCGGATAGTCGCGCTGGATCAGCGAATCGTAGGACAGGTAGCCGAGCCCGTCGAGCGAGAACACCTGCTCGATCAGCAGCGAGCCGGTGAAGAAGGCGCTGAGGAAGGCGCCGGGGAAGCCGGCGATGACGATCAGCATCGCATTGCGGAACACGTGGCCGTAGAGCACACGCCGCTCGCTGAGGCCCTTCATCCGCGCCGTCTGCACGTAGGCCTTCTTGATCTCGTCGAGAAACGAGTTCTTGGTCAACAGCGCCGTGGTGGCGAACGAGCCGAGCACGAGAGAGGCCACCGGCAGCGCGATGTGCCAGAGATAGTCGAGGATCTTGTGCGGCCACGAGAAGTCGGCGAAATTGTCGGAGGTCAGGCCGCGCAACGGGAAGAGCTGCCAGAACGAGCCGCCGCAGAACAGCACCACCAGCAGCACCGCGAACAGGAAGCTCGGGATCGCGTAGCCGAAGATCACCAGCGCCGAGGTCCAGGTGTCGAAGCGCGAGCCGTCCTTGACCGCCTTGCGCACGCCGAGCGGGATCGAGATCGCGTAGGAGATCAGCGTCATCCACAGGCCGAGCGACATCGAGACCGGCAGCTTCTCTTTGATCAGCTCGACGACCGGCGCGTCGCGGTAATAGCTCTTGCCGAGATTGAAGGTCGCGTAGTCGCGCGCCAGCATCCAGAAACGCTCCGGCGCCGGCTTGTCGAAGCCGTATTGTTTCTCCAGCTCCTTGATGAACTTCGGGTCGAGCCCCTGCGCGCCGCGATAGCGCGAGGAAATGTCGCCGCCGGCGCGCGCCATCGCCCCGGCGCCGATCTGGCCGCCGCCGCCGCCGATGCGCGCCATCGACCCTTCGTCGTTGCCCTGCAATTGCGCGATCGCGCGCTCGACCGGCCCGCCCGGCACGAACTGCACGATCGCGAACGAGACCAGCATGATGCCGAAGATGGTCGGAATCATCAGCAGCAGGCGGCGCAGGATATAGGCGAGCATGGGCTAGACCCGCGAATGGCGAATAGCGAATGGCGAACGGCGGGGCGGCCGCTCGCCATTCGCCATTCGCCACTCGCCACTCGCCATCTTCTCACAACCCAATTTTCTTCGCCTTGTCTTCGTCCCACCACCAGGTGTCGGGGGCGCCGACGCCGAGCTTGGGCTGGGTCGCCGGGCGCGAGAACGCGTTCCAATAGGCGACCCAGGCGGCGTCGTTGTACCACATCGGAACCCAGTAATGCGCAGCGCGCAGCACGCGGTCGAGGACGCGGCAGCCGACGTTGAGCTCGTCGCGCGTCGCGGCGTGGACGATGCGTTCGATCAGCGCGTCGACGACCGGATCGGCGACGCCCGGTAGATTGCGCGAGCCCTCCATCGTCGCCGCCTTGGAGCCCAGGAAAACCCTCAGTTCGGCGCCGGGCGTCGAGCTGCCGCCGAACGCCATACTGACGACGTCGAAGTCGAAACTTTCGGTGCGGCTCTTGAACTGAGCGGCGTCGACGATGCGCGAATGCGCGTCGATGCCGAGCTTGCGCAGGTTCTGCTGGAACGGTTCGGTGTGCGGTTGCAGCGCGTCGGAGAAATCGAGGAACTCGATCGAGAACGGGGCGCCGCTCGGCAGCTTGAGCACGCCGCCTTCGCGCTTGCAGCCGGCGGAAAGCAGCATGTCGTTGGCGCGCTTGAGCAGCGTGCGGTCGCTGCCCGAACCGTCGCTGACCGGAGGGACATAAGGATCGCCGAACACGGATTCGGGAACCTTGCCGCGCTGCGGCTCGAGGATCTTCAGCTCGTCGGGGCCGGGCGGGTCGACCGCCTCCATCGCCGAATTCTGGAAATAGGAGACGACACGCTTGTAGGACGAGAACATCACGTTCTTGTTCGTCCATTCGAAATCGAAGGCGAGGCCGAGCGCCTCGCGGATGCGCGGGTCCTTGAACGGCTCGCGCCGGGTGTTGAAGTACCAGCCTTGCGAGCCGGTCGGCGCGCCGTTGTGCAGCGATTCCTTCTTCACGCGGCCGTCGTTGAAAGCGGGGAAATCGTAGCCGGTCGCCCAGACGCGCGCGGTGTACTCCTGATGGAAATTGATCGCGCCGGCCTTGAAGGCTTCGAACGCGACCTGCCGCTCGCGGTAGTATTCGAACCGCAGCCGGCGGAAATTGTTCTGGCCGACGTTGATCGGCAGATCCTTGGCCCAATAATCGTCGCGCAGCTCGTATTCGATCGTGCGTCCCTGCTCGAACGTCTTGACCCGATAGGCGCCGGAGCCGAGCGGCGCGTCGAGCGTCGAAGCGTCGAAGTCGCGCCCCTTCCACCACGCGGCGGAAAAGATCGGCATGCCGGCCACGACGAGATGGGCGTCGCGCGTGCGCGCCTTGACGAAACGCACCAGCGCGACATCCTCGGCCTCGGCGTCGACGCCGTCGACCTCGACCAGCAATTGCGCATAGGTCGGGTGCGCCTTCTCCTTGAGCACGTCGAGCGAGAACTTGACGTCCGCCGCCGTCACCTTCGAACCGTCGGCGAAGCGCGCCTCGGGACGCAGCAGGAAGCGGTAGCCGAGCTTGTCGGGGCTGACCCTGACCGCGCGCGCCAGCAGGCCGTAGAGGGAATCCGGCTCGTCGCCGTTGCCGCTCATCAGCGTGTCGAACACAGCCGACATGCCCGCCGCGCCGTTGCCCCGCTTCGAGAAGATGTTGAGCGTGTCGAAGGTGTCGAAGTTCTGGTTGCCCGATGTCGAAGTGATCTGCAACGACAGCAGGCCGCCCTTCGGCGCGTCGGGATTGACGTAGGCGAGGCGCTTGAAGTCGGGCGGCAGGGCGAGGTCGCCGAACGAGGACAGGCCGTGCGTTTCGACCCAGTCGGCGGCCCGCGCGCGCGCGCCGCCGACGACGGCCAGGGCGGCGAGCGCCGCCGAACCTTTCAATGCGCTGCGCCTCGTGATTGTCGAACCCATGCGGCCCGCTTTCCCGTTAGACTGTCGCTGGAACGATTCGCACGGATTAAAACCGGCTTTGCGGCGCTTGGCCAGCGCCGCCCGGGTGAGGGATGAAGCATGAATGACGCCTTTTTCAAGACAGCGGCGCGCGCGCCGGTGTTCGCGGCGCTGCTGCCCGACGGCGCGGTCGAGCAGCTGTCCGGCGACAGCGAGGGCTTCCTCGACCGGCGGCAGTTGGTCGTCCCCGGCCGCGACGACCTCGCTCTGATCGATCTGCGTTCGATCGCCACGCAAGGGTTGGTCGGCCCGGAAGCGCTCGCCGCGCTCGGCCAGGCCAAGGCGATCCTCTCCTGGCACACCCGCCACGGCTTCTGCCCCAATTGCGGCGCCGCGACCCGGCCCGCCGCCGCCGGCTGGCGGCGCGAGTGCAGCGTCTGCAAGACGCAGCATTTTCCCCGCACCGATCCGGTCGTCATCATGCTGGCGCTCGACGGCGAGCGCTGCCTGCTCGGCCGCCAGTCGCGCTGGCCGAAGGGCATGTATTCGTGCCTGGCCGGCTTCGTCGAACCGGGCGAGACGATCGAGGAGGCGGTCAGGCGCGAAATCCGCGAGGAAGCGGGAATCGCCTGCGGCGAGGTCGCCTATCTCGCCTCGCAGCCGTGGCCGTTCCCGTCGTCGCTGATGATCGGCTGCTTCGTCCGCGCGACCAGCCGCGACATCGTCGTCGACGATGTGGAACTCGAAGACGCGCGCTGGTTCGCGCGCGACGACGTCATGGCGATGTTCGAGAACCGCCATCCCGAAGGCATTACGCCGCCGGCGCCGATGGCGATCGCGCATCACATTCTGCGGGTGTGGGCGGATGGGAACTTGTAGCCGCGCGAGATGAGCGCGGCGGCGCAGTTAGCGGCCGCGCCTGTCTCAGCCCATCGCCGCCTTCTGCATCGCGACGATCCGAACGATCGCCCCGCGCGCAAGCGCCAGCAGCTTGAGCAGCTGCGCCTCGCTGAACGGCGCGCCTTCGGCCGAGCCCTGCACTTCGACCAAGCCGCCCGAGCCCGTCATGACGAAATTGGCGTCGGTCTCGGCGGTCGAATCCTCGGCGTAATCGAGATCGAGCACCGTCTCGCCCTTGACCACGCCGCAGGAGACGGCGGCGACATGGTCCTTCATCGGATTGTCGCGCACGATCGAACGCTGGGTCATCCATTTCAGGCAATCGGCGAGCGCGACCCAGGCGCCGGTGATCGCCGCGGTGCGCGTGCCGCCGTCCGCCTGCAACACGTCGCAGTCGATCGTGATCTGGCGTTCGCCGAGCTTGGGCAGTTCGACCACCGCGCGCAGCGAGCGCCCGATCAGGCGCTGGATCTCGTGGGTGCGGCCGGAGACCTTGCCGGTCGCCGATTCGCGCTTGGTGCGGGTCGAGGTCGCGCGCGGCAGCATCGCATACTCGGCGGTGACCCAGCCGCGGCCCTGGCCGCGCAGCCAGGGCGGCGGTTTGTCCTCGAGCGAAGCGGCGCACAGCACGTGCGTGTCGCCGAAACGCACCAGGCACGACCCCTCGGCATAGCGCGCGACGCCGCGCTCGAACGTCACTTTTCGCAATTCATCGGGGGCGCGCTGGGAAGGTCGCATCGACAACGGTCCTGAATATGACCTGGCTGCTGTAGCCCCGAGCCGCCGGCGTGGCAATCGACGGCGCGGCGGCGCTCGCCGACCGACCGTCCGTTCGGGCGATATTATACACATTGATGGGTTGTTCAAAACTTGGCGCGGACGCAAAATCGACCGCCAATTGCGCTATGCCAATTTGGGCGTAAGCATTCGTGGTTAACTGAAGCTTCAGCGGGAGGCGCAATGCTGTGTCACGTTCGCGCCCCTGCGGGAGGACGGTCGTGATGAGGGAAATCAGCGCCGAAAAGCTCACTTACGTCATTGCCAAAGCGCGCGAGATGGCGGGCGAGAGCGAAGGGCGTGGAGCCAACGGATCGAAACGGAGCGTTGCGGTCAGCGCGGCCGGCGGCGAAGGTTGCGCTGCGGCGCGGGCTGAACTCGCTGGGTTCATCGAATCGATGGATGAGGACGAGCAGTGCGAACTGATCGCGCTCGCCTGGGTCGGGCGCGGAAAATTCACGCGCGAGGAATGGAAGAGCGCCCTGGTCGAGGCGCGCAATCATCTCAAGCAGCCGACAGCCGACTACCTGCTCCGCAATCCCAAGCTTGCGCCGCACCTCGAATCCGGCCTCGCCGAACTAAGCCACACCGGCGACGGCTTCGAGTTCGGGCGCCACTAGCGCCGGAACCCCGTGGAGGCTGAGGTTCGCGCCAAAGCGCGGCCGCGGCGTGTTATTTTCCGCCCCGCAGGGCCGGAATTCGCTGGCGCCTGGGCAAAAATCCTGTATAAGCCGCGCACTTCGGGACGAAGGCCCCGGAGCCCAAACGACCGACCTGGACGACATCCCGGCTCGGCCGACATGAATCTGCGGCGGGCCTTTTCCGCCGCCAGCCAAAAGGACAAATCGATGTCGATCACTGCCGAGCGCAAGGCTGCGCTCATCAAAGACTATGCGTTGAAGGCCGGAGACACCGGTTCGCCGGAAGTGCAGGTCGCGATCCTCACCGAGCGCATCGCCAACCTGACCAATCATTTCAAGACCCACGTGAAGGACAACCACTCGCGCCGCGGTCTTCTCAAGATGGTGTCGCAGCGTCGTACGCTGCTCGACTACGTCAAGAAGAGCGACGAGGCGCGCTACAAGACCCTGATCGAACGCCTCGGCATTCGTCGCTGAGAGCCTAGAGAGCGCGGGGCGGCGGCATGGGGCCGCCGTCCGACTGAGTAGGATCGCGAAAGCCGCGCGTCGCAGTTGGCTGCGAGACGGCCCTTCCCGTCGAAGGTCCGACAGCCCGTCAAGCGTTGGGCGTTCCAGGTTGAACGCCCTGCGGCAGGATCGCCAAAGGCTGGCGCTGAGCGCGCCAGTCTCTCGCCGTCTTGCCGATGACGGACACATTCGCAGCCGCCCGCAACCCAGCGAGCGGCCTCGCATCCTTTCCATGTTTGAAAAGGATGAATCGATGTTCGAAATCTACCGCGAGGAACTAAACCACGGCGGCCGCAGGCTCGTCCTCGAGACCGGTCGCGTCGCCCGTCAGGCCGACGGCGCCGTGTGGGCGAGCTGGGGCGACACCACCGTGCTCGCCACCGTCGTCGCCGCCAAGGCGCCCAAGCCCGGTCAGGACTTCTTCCCGCTGACCGTCCACTACCAGGAGAAGACTTATGCCGCCGGCCGTATTCCCGGCGGCTATCTCAAGCGCGAAGGCCGCATGTCGGACCGCGAGACGTTGACCTCGCGCCTGATCGATCGGCCGATCCGGCCGCTGTTCCCCGACGGGTTCCGCTGCGACACGCAGGTGATCGTCACCGTCCTCAGCCACGACATGGAGACCGACCCCGACGTGCTCGGGCTGATCGCCGCCTCGGCGGCGCTGACGCTGTCGGGCGTGCCGTTCATGGGCCCGGTCGGCGCGGCGCGGGTCGGCGTCTTCGGCGGCGAGGTCAAGGCCAACCCGACGATCGAGGAGATGAAGGAGTCCACGCTCGATCTCGTCGTCGCCGGCACCGCCGACGCGGTGCTGATGGTCGAGTCGGAAGCCAAGGAGCTATCCGAAGAGACGATGCTGAAGGCGGTGATGGCCGGCCATGCGTCGTTCCAGCCGGTGATCGCGGCGATCATCCGCCTCGCCGAGAAGGCGGCCAAGGAGCCGCGCGAACTGGCGGTCGCCGACAAGTCGGCGGTCGAGAAGGCGGTGCTGGCGGTCGCGGAAGCCGATCTGCGCGCCGCCTATTCAATCACCCAGAAGCAGGCGCGCTACGCCGCCGTCGACGCGGTCAAGGCCAAGGTGCAGGCGGCGCTGCTGCCCGAGGGCGGAACGCCCGAGTTCGCCCCCGAGGCGGTCGGCGAAGCGCTGCATGACGCCCAGGCCAAGGTGGTGCGCTGGAACATCCTCGACCACAAGCGCCGCATCGACGGCCGCGACCTGACGACGGTGAGGCCGATCCTCGCCCAGGTCGGCGTGCTGCCGCGCACCCACGGCTCGGCTTTGTTCACCCGCGGCGAGACCCAGGCTCTGGTGGTGGCGACGCTGGGCACCGGCGAGGACGAGCAATACGTCGACTCGCTCGAGGGAACCTACAAGGAGCGGTTCCTGCTCCACTACAACTTCCCTCCCTACTCGGTCGGCGAAACGGGTCGCATGGGCGCGCCCGGCCGTCGCGAGATCGGCCACGGCAAGCTCGCCTGGCGCGCGATCCATCCGATGCTGCCGACCGCGGCGGAGTTCCCCTACACGATCCGCGTCGTGTCGGAGATCACCGAGTCGAACGGCTCGTCGTCGATGGCGACGGTGTGCGGCTCGTCGCTGGCGCTGATGGACGCGGGCGTTCCGCTCAAACGGCCGACCGCCGGCATCGCCATGGGCCTCATCCTCGAAGGCGACCGCTTCGCGGTGCTGTCCGACATCCTCGGCGACGAGGATCACCTCGGCGACATGGACTTCAAGGTCGCCGGCACCACCGAGGGCGTCACCTCGCTGCAGATGGACATCAAGATCGCCGGCATCACCGAGGAGATCATGAAGGTCGCGCTGGCTCAGGCCAGGGACGGCCGCCTGCACATCCTGGGCGAGATGGGCAACGCCCTGTCCGGCGCCCGCGCCGAGCTGGGCGAATACGCGCCGCGCATCGAGACGCTGAAGATCCCGACCGACAAGATCCGCGAAGTGATCGGCACCGGCGGCAAGGTCATCCGCGAGATCGTCGAGAAGACCGGGGCCAAGATCAACATCGAGGACGACGGCACGGTGAAGGTCGCCTCCGCCGACGGCGCCAAGATCAAGGCCGCGATCAACTGGATCAAGTCGATCGCCGCCGAGCCCGAGGTCGGCCAGATCTACGACGGCACCGTGGTCAAGACGATGGAGTTCGGCGCCTTCGTCAACTTCTTCGGCTCGAAGGACGGCCTCGTCCATATCTCGCAGCTCGGCAAGGGCCGCGTCGCCAAGACGACCGACGTCGTCAAGGAAGGCGACAAGGTCAAGGTCAAGCTGATGGGCTTCGACGACCGCGGCAAGGTCAAGCTGTCGATGCGCGTCGTCGACCAGCAGACCGGCGAGGACCTGGAGAAGAAGGACAAGGAAGCGGCCGAGCCCGCGGCTCCCGCGCAGGGCTGAACCGCCCTTAACCTTGTCGGGTTAATTCCCGTTAACTCGTGAAAATGCCGGAGCGGCACCCAACCAGCGCCGCTCTTTGCCGTTTGTCTGGCGGTCGTCCCGTAACGACGTTTCGTCAACCGCGTTCAACAACTTCGCCGGCGCGCTTCCCGGCGTTAAGGCAGGCGAAACGTCGGTTGCAGAGACTGTCCGATCAACGACCCCAACCGCAAGAGTCTTCCATGCAAGTCAGTTTCACCGGCTCGCTGCAAGCCGGACGCGCCGCCAAGACGATCGGCCGGATCAAGGTGGTCGGCCGTTGGCGGGGCGTCGACGAGCCGGCGACCGAAGCCGATCGCCGCGCGGTGCTGCGCGACCTCACCCGCGAAGCCGAGGATTACGGCGCTGACGCGCTGATCGACGTCCGCTTTGAACCCGAAGAAACCGCAGAGAGCGACGGCGTCAGCCTGCGCCGTCTGGTCGCCAGCGGTTCGGCGGTGCAGATCGCGCTCGCCGCCTGAAACGACGCCTGCGCGCGGCGGGGCCTCAGGCCGGCCGCCGCGCCGCCAGTCCCAGCAGCGTATAGGCGCAGACGTCGCGCCCGTCCTGATTGGCGCCGACAATGCGCATGCCGATCAGACCCCAGTCCGGCTGACGGGTCTCGCGCATCGAATCAATCCGCAATGAGAATGCGATCTCGTCGCCCGGCCTGACCGGCGCCGACCAACGCAGATCGCGCACGCCCCGGCCGAGGCCGAGCGGCGGCGGCTTCTCGCCGAGCGTCGCCACGGCCCTGCGTTGCGCGTGGCGGCCATCGACCAGCATCCGCATCGACACGCTGACCGTGTGCCAGCCCGACGCGCACAGACCGCCGAAGATCGACTTCGCCGCCGCGGCCTCGTCGAGGTGGAAAGGCTGCGGATCGAACTTGCGGGCGAAATCGACAATCGCCTCGCGGGTGAAGCGGTGAGCGCCGAGCGGCGCGGTCTGGCCGACTTCGTGATCCTCGTACCAGAGGCCGATCATATCTGCGTCTCGCCGTCGGGGCGGCGGCCGAAGAACACCGGCCCCTGCTGCCGCATCACCACGTCGCGGTTCTGGTTCATGAGCTCGAACCGCATCTCGACGACGCCGATGTCGGGGCGCGAGCGCGAAATCCGCGCGCCGAGCGTCGTGCGGCGGACGCTCAGCCGGTCGCCCGGCCTGACCGGCTTCAGCCAGTCGATCGACTCGATCCCGGGCGACCCTTGCGCGCTCGAGCGCAAAAAGACCTCGTCGCAATTGATGCGCATCATCAGCGCCGCGCTGTGCCAGCCCGAGGCGATCAACCCGCCCGCCGCCGACGCGCGCGCCGCCGCTTCGTCGAGATGGAACGGCTGCGGATCGAATTCGCGCGCGAATTCGACGATCTCTTCCGCGGTCACCGCGCGGTCGCCGAATTCGACGACCTCGCCCACCGGGAAATCCTCGAAATAGAGCCGGTCCATGTCGGCCTTCTCAGGTGGCGAAGCGGAAGTGGAGCACGTCGCCATCCTGAACGGCGTAATCCTTGCCTTCGAGACGGAACTTGCCCGCTTCGCGGGCGCCCGCTTCGCCCTTGTGGGCGACGTAATCGTCATAGGCGATCGTCTCGGCGCGGATGAAGCCCTTCTCGAAATCGGTATGGATGACGCCGGCGGCTTGCGGCGCCTTCGCGCCCTTCTCGACCGTCCAGGCCTTCGCCTCCTTCGGCCCGGCGGTGAAGAAAGTCACCAAGTGCAGCAAAGCGTAGCCGGCGCGGATGACGCGATTGAGGCCGGGTTCGACCAGGCCGACCGCCTCGAGATAGTCCTTCTGCTCGGCCTGCGGCAGCAAGGCGATTTCGCTCTCGATCTTGGCCGAAACGACCACCGCGACGGCGCCTTCTTTCGCCGCGACCTCGCGCACCTTGTCGGCGAACGCGTTGCCCTTGTCCGCCGACGCCTCTTCGACGTTGCAGACGTAGAGCACCGGCTTGGACGACAGCAGGCCGAGCGACTGGAACTGTTTGTGCTGCTCGCGGCTGACGCCGGCGGCGCGCGCCGGCCGGCCCTCACGCAACTCGGCGAGGCTTCGCTCGGCGAGATCGAGCAGCTCCTTCGTTTCCTTGTCGCCGCCCTTGGCCTTCTTTTCCATCTGGACGACGCGCCGCTCGAGGCTTTCGAGATCGGCGAGCATCAGCTCGGTCTCGATCGTCGCGATGTCGGAGATCGGATCGATGCGCCCCTCGACATGGGTGACGTCGCCGTCCTCGAAGCAACGCACGACATGGGCGATCGCGTCGCATTCGCGGATGTTGGCGAGGAACTGGTTGCCGAGCCCCTCGCCCTTCGACGCGCCGCGCACCAGGCCGGCGATGTCGACGAAAGTCAGGCGGGTCGGGATGATTTCTTTCGAGCTGGCGATCGCTGCGAGCGTCGTGAGCCGCGGATCGGGCACGGCGACGTCGCCGACGTTGGGCTCGATGGTGCAGAAGGGGTAATTGGCCGCCTGCGCGGCGGCGGTCTGGGTCAACGCATTGAAGAGCGTCGACTTGCCGACATTGGGCAGGCCGACGATGCCGCATTTGAAACCCATGGAGACGCGCTCGCCAATGCTGACGTTCGACGCTCAGACGACGGCGGCGACGCGCTGGTCCCTTCCCCCGCATGCGGGGAGAAGGTTAGGT
>Ga0255350_1000517_pt1 | contig 14314 bp, 15 predicted proteins | sample HBST25r1metaG_FD_186028 | JGI IMG/M metagenome (GOLD analysis project Ga0255350, IMG submission 186028) | Peat soil microbial communities from Stordalen Mire, Sweden - H.B.S.T-25.r1 | ecosystem: Environmental > Terrestrial > Soil > Wetlands > Peat | place: Sweden: Norrbotten County, Stordalen...
GTCGCGCATTCCGACTGAGGCGACAAGCGCCGGTTGGGCGGCGAGCGTGCTCCAGGCTTCGTCGACGATGCGGCCGTCGCGCGCCGCAATGTCGGTTCCGCAGCGTCCGTCGGGTAGGTTCGCGCGGCGGACGATGAAGTCGAAAGTCAACAGCCCCCTACTCGGTCTTAATCGGCCACGCCCCCCTCTCCCCGCGCGCAGCACGGCTGTCCGGGGAAACGAAGATGCGCACGTAAAGCGAGTTTACGTTAGTTTTTCCAACCTCCGCGCGTCATGCCCGGCCTTGTGCCGGGCATCCACGCCGAGCCGACGACGCTAATCTCTAAAGTTTCTTGCGGCGGAGCCGCGTGGATGGCCGGGACGAGCCCGGCCATGACGCGCGTAGGTTGCAAAGGCTTCCTGGCCTGCAATCGATTTGGGTTCCCCGGACAGCCGTGCCGCCTGCGGGGAGAGGGTTGGGGTGAAGGGCAAGGAGATTGGCTTCCGTACGCGGCTTCCCGCCACGCCCCTCATCCTAACCTTCTCCTTGCGAGCGGGGAGAAGGGACGCGGCGAGCGCGAGACTGCTGAGGGCGGCCCCCGCCTCAACGCCCCTCGTCCGTCAGCCCGGCGAGCTGCGAGCTCAGCCCCCACAGCTTCGCACGCGCCTCGGCGTCGTAGGCTTGCGAGTCAGCCCGCGCTTCCGCGAGGCCATTGAAATAGAGGCCGCTGCGGCCTTCGGCGACGGGCGATTGCGCGAGCTGGAGAATCGCTTGTCCGCCTTCTTCGACCGTGCTCCATGGCGTCGCGCCCGCTTCGCGCACCATCGTCGTCGCCATATAGGTCGCCGGGTGCAGACAATTGACCGTGACGCCGGTCCCCTCGAGCCGCTGGGCGAGATCGAAGCTGAACATGATCTGCGCCAGTTTGCTTTGCGTGTAGGCGCGGCCGCCGGAATAGCCGCGTTCGAGCATGACGTCGTCGAAGTCGATCGCGCGCTGGCCGATCGAGGCGACGTTGACGATCCGGGCGGGCGCGCTGGCGCGCAGCAGCGGCAAGAGCCGCATCGTCAGCGCGAAGCCGGCGAGGTAGTTGACGGCGAATCGTAGCTCGACGCCTGCCGCATTGATCTGCCGCTTCGCGCCGGATCCGCCGCTGCCGATCCCGGCGTTGTTGATCAGCAGGTCGAGCCGCGGCGCGGCCTTCGCGACCTGCTCGGCGAGGCCGCGCACGGCGGCGAGGTCCGAGAGGTCGGCGGAAAGAAAACGCGCGCCGCCGCCGACGGCGGCGATCGTGGCGACGACAGCGGCGCCGCGCTCGGCGTCGCGGCCGTGGACAATGACGTCCCAGCCGTCGGCGCCGAGCCGTTCGGCGACGAAGCGGCCGACGCCGTCGGTCGAGCCGGTGACGAGCGCGATTTTGCGCGATTGCTGCGGCATGGCGGCCTCCATCGATTCGCCCGGTTTTTGGCGAAGACAGTGAAACAGACTACACATATAGGTTCGCTGCGGGAGGCGCCCATGGTTGCGGACAAACAGGCCGACACGAAGGGCGACCCCCGCGCGCGGATCGTCGACGCGCTGCTGGCGCTCGCCGCCGAGCGCCGATTCGAGGAAATCTCGATCGCCGACATCGCCGGCCGGGCGGAAGTGTCGTTCGCCGATTTCCGCGACGCGTTTCCCTCCAAGGGCGCGATCCTCGCCGGTTTCGCCCGCCGCATCGACCGCGCCGCGCTGTCGGCCGGCGGCGCCGATCTCGACGCAAGCAAGCGCGACCGGCTGTTCGACGCCTTGATGCGCCGGCTCGACGCGATGGCGCCCTATCGCGAAGGCTTGCGTGAGATCGTCGCGTGGTTGAGGCGCGATCCGGTCGCGGCGCTGGCGATGAACGCCTCGCTGATCAATTCGCTGCGCTTCGCGCTGGCCTCGGCGGGAATCGACTGCGAAGGCGCTTCCGGCGCGATCAAATTGCAGGGCCTCGCGCTCGCCTGGACGCGCGTCGTCGGCGTCTGGCTCGAGGATGGCGAACCGGACCTGTCCAAGACCATGGCCGAGCTCGACCGCGAGCTGACGCGCGGCGAGCGCGCGGTCGCGGCGGTGGAAGGCCTGGAGCGGTTCGCCGCGCCGTTCGCAGCGGCGGCGCAGGCCGCCTGCGCCAAGGGCCGGCGCGCCGGCGAAGCGGTCCGTCGCCGGGCGCGCGGCGAGGATGCGCCCCGGCCCGCCGACCGGCCCTAGCCGCGATCCGCTCAAATTCGAGCGAACGGGGAAACCCGGCGCTCGCCAAGTCGAGCGGAACTTAGCGAAAAAGCCAGGTTTCAGAGCAAGTTAACTACGATCGTTAGCGCGCTTGCGGTGGCGAAGCGTCATGCTCTCCCTCACGAAATTTCCGCTGAGGGAAGCCGCGCTCGATGCAAGCCGCGCCCAAATACGTCGCCTTTGAAGCCCGTCGCTTCGCCGCGCCCGACGCGCGCGCCGACGGACGGCGGCGCTTCGTGCGTCTCGACGGCGACAAGGTCGCCATCGATCGCGTCGTCGGCGGCGTGTTCATGCGCGTCACCGTGCCGACCAGCGCCTATCGCGGCGTCGCGCTGCGCGTCATCGACGCGCGCGACAGCGGCTTCGCATACGAGATCCGCCTCCTCCACGCCGACCCCGACCTCAGCGTGGCGCTCGCCGAGACCAGCGACGACAGCGACATTCAGGCCGAATGGCGGCTGTGGGCGCGCGTGCTCGGCCTGCCGGCGCTGGTCGAGCGCGCCGAAGGCGACGGCAAACCAGACCAGGAGTTGCTCGGCCGCGTCGCCGTCAGACCGCCGGCGCCGCGTCGGCGCGGCAAGACCATTCTCGCGCGTCGGCCGCGCTTCCTCGCCCGCCGCAAGCTCGGCCGGCCGGAGTGCTGCGTAAAAGTCGAAAAGATCGAAGAGCTGTTCGGCGGCGCCGACCCCGATCGCTGAACGCGACTGTACCGGCGTTTCGCGGGTACGCTTTCACGACGTCGCTGGGGCGCCGTCCCTGGCTTTCGCCGCTCGATCGCCCTATCTCGGGCCGATGCGCACCGACGTCTTCCTGCCGATGTTGACCTTTTGCTTCGTCTCCGGCGTCACGCCGGGTCCGAACAACCTCATGTTGATGACGTAGGGTGTGAACTTCGGTTTTCGCCGCACGCTGCCGCATCTGATGGGCGTCGTCATCGGCTATACCGTGATGGTGGCGCTGGTCGGCTTCGGGCTCGACGCGATCTTCTCGCGCGTTCCCGCGTTACTGCCGACGATGCGCTGGCTCGGCGCCGCCTATATGCTGTGGCTCGCCTGGAAGATCGCCAACTCGGGCCCGATCGGCGAGGGCGAGGCGCGCGGCGCGCCGCTCGGCTTCTTCGGCGCGGCGGCGTTCCAGTGGATCAATCCCAAGGGCTGGGTGATGGCGGTGAGCGCGCTGACCGCCTATGCGGTGGTCGACAATTACGCGCGCAATGTCGTGATCGTCGCGCTGACCTATTTCGTCATCGCCTTCCCCGGCAGCGGCGTCTGGGCGCTGCTCGGCGCGTCGATGCGCCGCGCGCTCGCCGACCCGCGCGTCGCGCGGCCGTTCAATTGGACGATGGCGGCGCTGCTGGCGGCGTCGATCGCCACGGTGTTCGTGGAGTGAACTCCCGCCCCTCTCCCGTTCGGGAGAGGGAGCAGGGGGTGAGGGTCCAGCTCCATCAAGAACGATCGACGCGCGCCTGTCGGCGCGCCCCTCATCCGGCGGCCGTTGGCCGCCACCCTCGGGGCCTTCGCCCGGGGGCGGGCTCTTCCCCCGAAAGGGGGAAGGACTTAGCGGAACGGCGGCTCGTCGAAGCTGCGCAGCTTGCGCGAGTGGAGCGACGAGCGCGTGGTCTGCAACAGCTCCAGAGCGGCGATGCCGATTTGCAGGTGCTCGCCGATCGCGCGCTCGTAGAAGGCGTTGGCGGCGCCGGGCAGCTTGATTTCGCCGTGCAGCGGCTTGTCGGAAACGCACAGCAGCGTGCCGTAGGGCACGCGCATGCGGAAGCCCTGGGTCGCGACGGTCGCCGATTCCATGTCGACGGCGACGGCGCGCGACAAGTTGATGCGGCGGCGCTCCCGCGTCCAGCGCAGCTCCCAGTTGCGATCGTCGTTGGTGACGACGGTGCCGGTGCGCAGGCGCCGCTTCAACGCCTCGCCGCGATCGCCGGTGACGCGCGCCACCGCCTCCTGCAGCGCGACCTGAATTTCGGCGAGCGCCGGGATCGGCATGTCGGGCGGCACGGCCTCGTCGAGAATCTTGTCCTGGCGCAGATAAGCGTGGGCGAGCACGTAATCGCCGATGCGCTGCGATTGCCGCAAGCCTGCGCAATGGCCGACCATCAGCCAGCAATGGGGACGCAGCACCGCGATGTGATCGGTGATCGTCTTGGCGTTGGCGGGCCCGACGCCGATGTTGACCAGGCTGACGCCGCGCCCGTCCGGACGGACGACGTGATAGGCGGGCATCTGGAAGCGATGCCAAACGACGGCGGCAGCCTGGGCTTCCGCCTCCTCCGGCGACGCGCTCGTATCGATGACGACGTTGCCCGGCAGCACGAGCTTGCTCGCCGTCCCGTCGCGCAACTGCTCGAGCCCCCAATGGATGAACTGGTCGACGTAGCGGTGGTAGTTGGTCAGCAGCAACCACGGCTGCATCGCGCGCCAATCGGAGCCGGTGTAGTGGACCAGTCGGCGCAGCGAGTAGTCGACCCTGACCGCGTCGAAAAGCGCGATCGGCCGCTCGAACCCGGGGCGGATTTCGAACGCGCCGTCGGCGATCTCGTCGCCGACCGCATTCAACTGGGGAATGGGAAAGAAGCGCGCGAGCTCGGAAGCGGTCGCGCCGCCGCGCCCGAGTTCGTCGCCGCTCTCGAACACGTAAGGATAGGGGATCTCCTGCGAGCCGACGCCGACTTCGATCGTCGCGCCGAATTCTTCGACCAGCGGTTCGAGCTGTTCGAGCAGATAGGCGCGAAAATCCTCGGGCTGCGTCACCGACGTCGTGTAGACGCCGGGCTCGGAGAACTTGGCGAAGGCGCGCGCGCTCGACGGCGGCACGCCTTCAGGCTGGTAGATGACCCGCAGCTCGGGGTAGCGGAAACGCGCGCGCATCGACTCGCTCGGCGGAACGCCGTCGACCAGGAACCGTTCGACTGCCGCGCGCAGCGCCGAGGTCGCCTCGTCATAGAGCGCGGCGAGCCGGTCGACCGCCTGTGAAGGCGAATCGACCTGCTGGAAATGCCGCGGCGGGCCACCGTTCGCAGGATTGTGCATGCTGTTCGTTTCTCGCTCGGGTCGGGGCCCTCGCTCCGTCAGGACTTGGCGGCGACGCAGACGATCTCGACCGTATAACTCGGCGCGGCGAGCTTCGCCTCGACGGTGGCGCGCGCCGGCGTCGCGCCGGGCGGGACCCACGTCTCCCACACCGCGTTCATCTCGGCGAAAGTCGCCATGTCGGCGAGATAGATCGTCGCCGACAGGAGCCGCGTCTTGTCGGTCCCGGCCTCGGCGAGCAGCGTGTCGATCGTGGCGAGAATCTCGCGCGTCTGCTCGGTGACGCTCTTGCCTGCCGCCTGGGCGGCGACCTGGCCGGCGAGATAGACGGTGTCGCCGTGGACGACGGCCTGCGACATGCGCGGGCCGACGCCGATACGTCGAATGCTCATAGGGTGGGCCTCTCGAAAAAAGACTTCAGACGATCGTGACGTCCGGCGGCGCGCCGAGATAGTCGCGCTTGCCGACCGGCACGCCGGCGTAGCGAAGAATGTCGTAGGCGGTGACGAGATGGAAGTAGAAGTTCGGCACAGCGAAGTGAGTCAAGTAGGTCGCGCCGCTCATCATCGCCTTGCGTCCGCCGCCGATCGGAACGGCCACCTCGCGCTCGGCGCCGGCGTCGATCGCCTGGGCGTCGATCTTGCCGATCACGTCGAGCGTGCGACGGATGCGCGCCCGCAATTCGTCGAGCGTCGCCTCATTGTCTTCGAACCGCGGCGGCTCCAGCCCGGCGACGCGATGCGGGGCGATCTTGGCGTGGTCGCAGAAGGCCTGAACCTGACGCGGGAAGGGATACATGTCGGGCCTCAGCCGCAGCGTAAGGTAGATTTGCGGATCGAACTTCGCCGCCGCCGCATGCGCCTCGGCCTTGTCGAGAATGGCGAGAAAGGCGTTGAGTGAACGGACGAAAGTCGGCACGCTGGCCTGATAAAGCGAATATGACATTGCGTGTGGTTCCTCGCGAGCTCGTTTCTTAGGGGCGCGCAACTTGCTCCTAACCGCATTTGATATCAACACGACGACGGCCGCGGCGCGGCTCGCGACAGAGCGGGCTCGGCGAGCTTGGCCGCATAAGCGCCGACGTCCCGCGGCCATTGCGCGACATGGCGTTCGAAACCTGCGCGATCCTTGGCGAACAGCGAGCGCGTCGCTTCCTCGAAGCCCGGCAAGTCGCCCGCCATCGCCGCCATGAAGCGATAGGCGGCCTCTTGCGCCGCGCGTTCGCGGTCCTTGGCGCCGCTGGAGCGCCGCGCCTCCTCGACCAGACGTCGCAGCGCGGCGGAGGCGCCGCTAGGCTGCGTGGCGAGCCATTCCCAGTGGCGGGGCGCGAGCGTCACTTCGCGCGCGACGACGCCGAGCTTCGGCCGCCCGCGCCCGCGCGGCGGCCCGGGCGGTTCCTCCGAAGCGGCGGCGAGACGGGCCGCGACATCGGCGTGCGAGCCGCGCAGATCGAGGTCGATCACCGCGCCGGTCGCGTCGTCGAAGGCGAGCAAGGGCCCCTCGACGCCGACCGCGGCCGCCGCCTTGACCGCCATCGCGACGTCGATCAGCGGGCCGGCGGCGAGCCGGCGCTCGCCGTCGAAGGCGGTGGCGAGTTTGGCGGCGGCGTCCGACATGGCGTGATTCCCGGGTCGGCGCGATTATTACCCGGGTTATAATTGCGTCGTCAATATCATCCGGGTATAATTCGCCTCGGGCCAACCGGAGGCGAGACGTGACGACGACGGAGCGACGCAAAGCGGCGATCGCCGCCTACAAGCAGCGCAAGGCCGCCGTCGGCGTGTTCGCCGTGCGCTGCCCGCCCGGCCGGCGCCGTGTGGGTCGGCCAGACCCGCGACCTCGACAAGGTGTGGAACCGGATTTCATTTTCGTTGCGCACCGGCGCCGACCCGCGCCGCGACCTGCAGGCGGCGTGGAATGCGCACGGCGGCGCCGGCTTCGCCTTCGAGCCGCTGGAAACGCTCAAGGACGAATCGCTCGACTTCGCGCTGCAATCGGCGCTCGACGAGCGGACGGCGTTCTGGCGCAAGAAACTCGGCGCCGCGGCGATCTAGCGGCCCGGGCGCCGAACGCGCCGCGCTCTACCGGCGGCGGCGCGCCTCACGCCTCCTCATCCTGAGGAGCGCCGCGCCAGCGGCGCGTCTCGAAGGATGAGGAACGCTTAGCGAGCCGGCGCCTGGCCTTCGACGCGCGGCAGATCGGGATCGAAGCACGCCCATCTCGGCGCCGACTTCGCCCAAATGACCGCGCCCGGCCTGCCGATCTCGGGATCGTCGAGCGAGCCGGCGCGGACAACGATCAGATGCGGCCGCGGCTCGGCCTCGCTGAATAACGGCGTGCCGCAGGTCGGACAAAACGACCGACGCATCACCGCGCCGCTATCGGCGATCGAGGTGAAGACGCGGGTCTCGCCGGTGACGCGAACCGCGTCCTTGTTGAACACCGCGTTGACCGTGCCGCCGCCGCCGCTGAAATACTGACAGACGCGGCACCAGCATTGCCGCGCCGCGATCGGCGCATCGGCGGCGATTTCGTAGCGCACATTTCCGCACAGACAGCCGCCAGTGATGGGCATTCGTCGCTCCCCGTTTTATGCGCCGGCAGGACATTGTAGACGCGATCGGCGAAACGCGTCAGACGCGGCCGGCGGCCACGTCTACAGATTCGTCGCTTGTAGGCGCGATCGCTGATCGCGCCCAGACGCGGCCGACAGGCGCGTCTACAAATCGGCTCAACCGAGGTTGAGCTCCTTGAAGAAGTCGTTCCCCTTGTCGTCGATGACGATGAAAGCGGGGAAGTCGACGACCTCGATCCGCCACACCGCCTCCATGCCGAGCTCGGGATACTCCAGAACCTCGACCTTCCTGATGCAGTCTTGGGCGAGGCGCGCCGCCGGGCCGCCGATCGAGCCGAGATAGAAGCCGCCGTGCTCGGCGCAGGCCTTGCGCACCGCCGCCGAACGGTTGCCCTTGGCGAGCATCACCAGCGAGCCGCCCGCCGCCTGGAAAGAATCGACGTAGGAATCCATGCGCCCCGCCGTCGTCGGCCCGAACGAGCCGGAGGCGTAGCCGACCGGGGTCTTGGCCGGCCCGGCGTAATAGACCGGATGGTCTTTCATGTAGCCGGGCATCGGCTCGCCGCGATCGAGCCGCTCGCGGATTTTGGCGTGGGCGAGATCGCGCGCGACGATCATCGTCCCGGTCAGCGCAAGGCGGGTGCGAATCGGATGCTGGGTGAGCTCGGCGAGGACTTCTTTCATCGGCCGGTCGAGGTCGATCCTCACCACCGGCCCGCCGAGGCTCGCCTCGTCGACCGCGGGCAGGAAGCGCGCCGGGTCGCGTTCGAGCGCCTCGAGGAAGACGCCGTCGCGGGTGATCTTGCCGAGCGCCTGGCGGTCGGCCGAACACGAGACGCCGAGGCCGATCGGCAGCGAGGCGCCGTGGCGCGGCAGGCGGACGACGCGCACGTCATGGCAGAAATACTTGCCGCCGAACTGCGCGCCGACGCCGAGCTGCTGCGTCAGCTGGTGGATCTCGGCTTCCATCGCGATGTCGCGGAAGGCGTGGCCGTCCGGCCCGCCGGACGTCGGCAGCGTATCGAGGTAGCGCGCCGAAGCGAGCTTGACCGTCTTCATCGTCAGCTCGGCCGACGCGCCGCCGATGACGATCGCGAGGTGATAGGGCGGACAGGCGGCGGTGCCGAGGGTGAGGATCTTCTCCTTGAGGAACGCGATCATCCGCTCATGGGTCAGGATCGACGGCGTCGCCTGATAGAGGAAGCTCTTGTTGGCCGAGCCGCCGCCCTTGGCCATGAACAGGAACTTGTAGGAATCCTCGCCTTCGGCGGCGATTTCGATCTGCGCCGGCAGATTGTCGCCGGTGTTCTTCTCCTCGAACATCGTGAGCGGCGCGACCTGGCTGTAGCGCAGGTTCTTCCTGACGTAGGCGGCGCGGATTCCTTCGGCGAGCGCCGCTTCGTCGTCGCCCTCCGTCCATACCAGCCGGCCCTTTTTGCCGACGACGATCGCCGTGCCGGTGTCCTGGCACATCGGCAGCACGCCGCCCGCGGCGATGTTGGCGTTCTTGAGCAGATCGTAGGCGACGAACTTGTCGTTGGCGGTCGCTTCGGGGTCGTCGAGGATCGCCGCGAGCTGGGCGAGATGGCCGGGGCGCAGCAGGTGGTTGATGTCGACCATCGCCGCTTCGGCGAGCGCGCTCAGCGCCTCGCGTTCGACGATCAGGACGTCGCGGCCGAGCGCGCGCTCGATCCGCACGCCCGCGCCGCTCAATTTCCGGTAGGGCGTCGGGTCGGGGCCGAGCTGAAAAAGGGTGCGATAGGCAGGGCTCATGCGCCGCTCCGGGCGTTCAACAGGGTTGAACCGGGATGTAGCGGTTCGCGCCCGCCTTTCCAAGCCTCAAGCGGCCGCGCGATCAGATGAAACGATGGTTCAATTGCATGATGTCGCGATAGGGGATCGCCCCTTTCATGACGGCGCCTTCGCCGACGATCGGGATGGCGCGGAAGCTGTAGCGGGCGAACAGTTTTGACGCCTCGGCGACGGTGTCGTTCTCGTCGAGGCTGACGACGTTGGCGGTCATGACGCGGTCGAGCGTGTCGGTCAACTCGGCCTGCAACAGTTCCTTGATGTCGACGACGCCGAGCAGGACGCCGTTGGGATCGGTGACGTAGATGTACATCACGACGTCGGCGTCCTTGGCCGCCACGCGGAACTTGAGCATCACTTCGCGCACCGTCGTCTGCGGCGGAAAGGTGATGTAGTGCGTCGTGGCGAAGAAGAGGACTTGATCTTCGTGGTTCTCGATCAGCGAGCGCACTTTCAGCGCTTCCGGGGCTTCGATCTTTTCCAGGATGGCGTCGCTTTCGCTCGCCGGCAATTCGGCGAGGACGTCGGCGGCCTGCCCCGGAGTCATTTCGTTGACCAGCTCGGTGACGCGCTCGATGGTCAGCGACGACACCAGGTCGCGCTGCACGCGCGGCTCCACCTCCTCCAGCGTGTCGGAAGCGTGCTCGGTGTCGAGCTGGTTGAAGATCGCCATGCGCTGGTCGTGCTCGAGCTCCTCGAGGATGTCGGCCAGATCGACCGGATGGATGTCGGGGAGCTTTTCCTTCAGCACGTTGAGCTTCACGTTGCCGTTGAAGCCGCCCATGTTCTGCGGCAACTGCTGCACATAGGTCCAGGGGATGGTGTCGTCGTCGATCTTTGCGGCGACCGACCGGATGAAGTTCGCCAGCTTGCGCAATCCGATGCGGCGCAGAAAGCCGGCCCGCGAACAGTCGACGTCGGTGACGTAGAGGCGGCCGTGGCGGGCGGCGAGCTTGATGTCGTAGACGACCTCGACTTCGTCGTCGTCGCTGTCCAACACCTTTTTGTCGAGCAGGTGGTCGCGCAGGCAGATCTGTCCCTCGGCCGGTTCGCCTTCGTACGGCTCGAGCGCGCCGATCGACAGCTGGGCGCGGCCATTCGCATCGAGCCGCTCGACCTTGTCCCACGGCACCATCAACGATTTGTAGCCGAACGGCCGGTCGATCAGCAGGTGCGTGACTTCGGGCAGCTTGCCCTGTTCGGCGACGATGACGTCGGCCAGTTTGCCGATCGTCTTGCCGCCGAAGCGCGCCTTGCCGCCGATCAGTTCGCTGAGGAGATAGGCGTCGTCGGAATTGTTGGCGTCGGAAGGCATGTCTCCCTCCTTCCTCATTGCATGACGACGGTGATGAACTTGTAGCCGAGCAGGCCGACCAGAATCAGCAAATACAAGCGCAGAATCAGCAGCGCCCATTGCGCCGCCGGCGACATGGCCAGTCTCGGCTTGGCGTAACGCCGGTTGATGGCGTGGACCTGTTCGACCTGGCGCGCCAGCGTCATGCGGAGGGCGTAGAGAAAATTCACTTCTGGCCTCCGCTAGTTGAACAGCCTCGGAAACAGCGTGCTCACGCCGTAGAGGGTGGACAGCGCAATGATCGTGGCGACGATGGCGCCGTTGACGATGTTGTCCCACAGGGTATTGGTGCGATCGCCCATCGTGTCCTTGTCGTTCAGCAGCAGGATGAGGAACACCAGCGCCGCCGGCAGCAGGGTCACCGCCACCACCTGGACGAACAAGGTGATCAGCACCAGCGGCGCGCGGGGAATCAGGACCACGAGACCGGCGGTGATCAGGGCGAAGAAATAGCTGACGTAGAACAGCGGCGCTTCCCTGATCTTGTTGTTGAGCGAGTGCGCCCAGCCGAACACTTCGCCGAACGCCCACGAGCTGGCGAGCGAGATGCAAATCGCGCCGAGCAGGCCGGCGTCGAACAAGCCGATCGCCATGAACACGCCGGCGTAATGATGAGTCTCCATCAGCTTTGTCGAAGCCTGGGCGGCGTCGTTGATGTCCTGGCCGTTCAGCACTGTGCCGGTGACGACGACGATGAAGACCGCCACCAGCACCGTGAAAACGGCGCCGATCAGGGTGTCGAACTTGCCCCAGGCGATGTCCTTCTCCTTCAACCCTTTGTCGACCACCGAAGACTGCTGGAAGAACAGCATCCACGGCGCGATGGTGGTGCCGATGTTGGCCATCAGGAAAAAGAACAATTGGCCGTTGAACCCGCCCGGGAAATTGGGAATCAGGCCGTGGGCGAGAACGTCCGAAACCTGTGGATGCACGAGGAAGGCGGCGGGGATGTAGATCAGGTTGAGAGCGCAAAACGCCAGAGCCAGCTTTTCCCAGGTCCAATAGCGGCCGTTCAGCACCATGATCGCCATCAGCAGACAGACGCCGACGACGGTCAGCCACGGGGGCACGCCGAAAATCGCCAGCGCCGAGGTCATGCCGATGAATTCGGTGACGAGAGTCAGCCAGTCGACGAGCAGCAGGTCGAGCAGCGAGAACCAACCCCAGAAAGGGCCAAATCCATCGAAGATCGCTTCGGCGTGGCCCCGCTTGGTTACCGCCCCGAGTCGAACCGTCATTTCCTGGATGTAATAGGCCACCGGCCCCAAGATCACGAGGAACCAGATCAGCGAATACTGATACTTCGCGCCGGTCGCGGCATAGGTGGTGATGCCGCCGGCGTCGTTGTCGGCGATCATCACCACGACGCCCGGCCCGGCGAGCACGAGGTACAGGCGGACAGCCTTGAACCAGCGCTGCAATCGGTAATAGAGGCGGGCAATCCAACTCATTCGTTGTCTCCGCCTCCCGCCCCCGCGGCGCCTGGCGCGACGCGGAAGGGCCTGGACGTTAGCCCCTGCGGTTGTTCACGCCGTCACGAGGCGCTTCTGGTCCGATTCACAAGCTCGCAGATTGGAAGGGACGGATGGTTTCGTCCTGCATAATTCCGCGCCGACGCCCGACGTCTTGCGATGCGTCAAATTGGCTCGGGTTGGCAAGACGTCGGCGCGGGCAGACCGCGCGCCGGGTCACGCGCGGGCGGCGAGCGCTTCGATCCCTTGGGCGACGGCGAGCGTCCGGCGCGCCATGTCGGCGTGCAGCAACTCGACCATCTTGCCGTCGAGCTGGATCGCGCCGCGGCCGGAGTTCTCGGGCAGCGCGAAGGCGGCGATGATCGCGCGCGCGGTCTCGATCTCGGCCGGGGACGGCGCGAAGGTCGCGTTGCAGACGTCGATCTGGTTGGGATGGATCAGCGTCTTGCCGTCGAGGCCGAGGTCGCGCCCCTGCTCGCACTCGGCCTTGAAACCGACGGGATCATTGAAATCGTTGAAGACGCCGTCGACGATGTCGCAGCCGTGGGCGCGCGCCGCGACGACGCACATCGACAGCCAGGCGATCGCCGTCGGCCGGCCCGGCGTAAGGCGCGCGCGCGTCTCCTTGACCAGATCGTTGAGCCCCATCACCAGCACTTCGAGCCGCGAATCGGGGTCGGCGGCGGTGGCGGCGATCGAGCCGACCGACAGGATCGCCATCGGCGTCTCGATCATCGCCCATAGCCGGGTGCGCTCCGGCGCGCCCGCCTCGTTCATCGTCCGCGCCGCGACCATCACCGTTCCCGGCCCATCGACCTTGGGCAACAGGACGGCTTCGGGCGCGGCGGCGATCGCCGCTTCGAGGTCGTCGGCGCCCCAGGGCGTATGCGGGCCGTTGATGCGCAGAACAACCTCGCGGCCGCCAAATCCGCCCGCCTTGATCGCCTCGACCGCCGCAGCGCGCGCCGCCGGTTTTTGGTCGGGCGCTACCGAATCTTCCAGGTCGATGATGATCGCGTCGGCGGCGAGGGTCCGCGCTTTGGCGAGCGCCCGCGTGTTGGACGCGGGCATGTAGAGGACGCTGCGGCGAGGACGGGCGGGCATGGCGGCGGGCTCCAGACGCCTCCCTGCGTAGCTAAATTGTGCAGTGCACACAAGCGGCGGCGGCATACGACTTAAGGAGGGCGCGGACCTGCCCGCCTGCCGTTCGCGGCCCCGCTTCAGCGCGCGAGCCAGCGCGCCAGCCGGCGCGTCGCCTCGGCGATCTCGTCGGGCGCGCGGCCGAAACACAGGCGGAGATAGCCCTCGCCGCCCGGGCCGAAGGCCGAACCGGGCGCGACGCCGACCCCCGCCTCGTCGACCAGGCGCAGCGCCAGCGCGCGCGAATCAGGCTCGCCGTCGACGGCGCAGAACAAATAGAAGGTCGCGTCGGGCCGGGCGAAGCGGACGCGGCCGGTCGCCGCCAAGCCGTCGCAGACGATGTCGCGCGCGGCGCGCATGCGCGCCACCTGATCGGCGATAAACGGTTCGCCTTGGTCGAGCGCCGCCGCCGCGGCGCGCTGGCCGAACACCGGCACGCCGGAGGTGGTGAACTGGACGATGTTCTCGATCACCGGCGACAGCGTCGGCGGCGCCTCCAGCCAGCCGAGCCGCCACCCGGTCATCGCCCAGTTCTTCGACAGCGTTTGGACGAACAGGACCTTGTCGTCGGGCGCCATGACGTCGTGGAACGACGGCGCGCGGACGCCGGAGAAGGTCAGTCGGCCATAGATTTCGTCGGCGACGATCCACAGATTGTGGCGGCGCGCGATCGCCAGCGCCGCCACAATC
>Ga0255350_1000519_pt1 | contig 14281 bp, 6 predicted proteins | sample HBST25r1metaG_FD_186028 | JGI IMG/M metagenome (GOLD analysis project Ga0255350, IMG submission 186028) | Peat soil microbial communities from Stordalen Mire, Sweden - H.B.S.T-25.r1 | ecosystem: Environmental > Terrestrial > Soil > Wetlands > Peat | place: Sweden: Norrbotten County, Stordalen...
AACGTCGCCGGCCCGGAAATCGAGCGACTGATCCAGCTTCTGGCGCGTCTGCCGGGGCTGGGGCCGCGCTCGGCGCGGCGCGCGGCGCTGCATTTGATCCGCAAGCGCGAGCCGCTGCTCGGGCCGCTCGCCGAGGCGATGCGCGTCGCCCATGAACGGATCGTCGCTTGCTCGGTGTGCGGCAACATCGACACCCGCGATCCATGCACGATCTGCGCCGACGAGCGGCGCGAAAGCGCGACGCTGGTGGTCGTCGAGTCGGTCGGCGATCTGTGGGCGCTCGAGCGGGCGCAGGCGACCCGCGCGCGCTATCACGTGCTCGGCGGCGCGCTGTCGCCGCTCGACGGAATCGGGCCGGAAGACCTCAACATCGGCGGTCTCGTCGCACGCGTCGCCGAAGGCGGGGTGCAGGAGGTCGTGCTCGCGGTCAACGCCACCGTCGACGGCCAAACGACCGCTCATTACATCACCGAGCTCTTGAGCCCCTATCCGGTCAAGGTGACGCGGCTTGCTCACGGCGTGCCGGTCGGTGGCGAACTCGACTATCTCGACGATGGCACGCTCGCTGCGGCGATGCGCCAGCGGACGACGTTCTGACGCCGCGCTCCGCGCTTCGGCGAGCCCCTATTCCGCCGCCTGGCGACGATCGGCTCGGCTCGGCGGCGTCTGGTCGCCTTCCGTCGTCGGCTCCGGCTGGACGTCCGGATGCTTGGCCGAGCGCCACAGCCAGTTCGAAAGCCGGTCGAGATAGAGATAGATCACCGGCGTGGTGAACAGCGTCAGCGCCTGGCTGACGATGAGGCCGCCGACCATCGTGTAGCCGAGCGGCTGGCGCAGCTCCGCGCCGGTGCCCTGTCCGAGCATCAGCGGCACGCCGCCGAGCATCGCCGCCATCGTCGTCATCATAATCGGACGGAAGCGCAACAGCGCCGCCTTGCGGATCGACTGCTCGGTCGTCAGATGTTCGTCGCGTTCGGCGGTGATGGCGAAGTCGACCATCATGATGCCGTTCTTCTTGACGATGCCGATCAGCAAGATCAACCCGATCAGGGCGATGAGGCTGAATTCGTAGCCGAACAGCATCAGCATGGCGAGCGCGCCGAAGCCGGCCGAGGGCAGGGTGGAGAGAATCGTCAGCGGGTGGATGAAGCTCTCGTAGAGTATGCCGAGGATGATGTAGACGACGACCAGCGCCGCCAGAATCAAGAGCGGCACCGTGGTCAGCGAATCCTGGAACGCCTGCGCGTTGCCCTGGAAGGTGGTGGATAGCCCGGGGGGCAGACGCAGATCGCGCTCGGCCGCCTGGACCGCCGCGGTCGCTTGGCCGAGCGCCACGCCCTGCGCGAGGTTGAAGCTGATGGTGATGGCGGGAAACTGTCCTTGGTGGCTGATCGACAGCGGCGCGATAGGATTGGTCGTCCATTTCGCGAACGCGCTCATCGGCACCATCTGGCCGGTGGTCGGCGAGCGGACGTAAAGCTTGTCCAGGCTCTTCGGGTCGCCCCGCAGCGACGGCAGAATCTCCTCGATGACGTAATAGGTGTTGATCTGGGTGAAATACTGGGTGACCTGCCGCTGCCCGTAGGCGTCATAGAGCGTGTCGTCGATCAGCTGCGGTTGGATGCCGAAGCGCGACGCCATGTTGCGGTCGATGGCGAGCGTCAGGGTCGTACCGGCGTTTTGCTGGTCGGTGGCGAGGTCGCGCAGCTGCGGCAGCTCGCTGAGCTTGGCTAGGATCTTGGGCGCCCAGGCGTTCAACTCTTCGAGATTGGCGTCTTGCACCGTGTACTGGAACTGGGTGCGGGCGGAGCGCCCGCCGACAGTGACGTCCTGCGCCACCTGCAGAAACAGCCGCGCGCCCTTGACCTGGGCGAGCTTGGGCCGCAGCCGGGCGATGATCTGGAACGCGTCGGCGGTGCGCTCCTCGCGCGGCTTGAGGGTGATGAACATGCGGCCGGAGTTCTGCGCGGAGGCGCCGACGCCGGCGCCGATGCCCCCCGCCACGTTCACGACGTCCGGGTCGGATTGCACGACGGCGAGCAATTGCTCCTGCAGTTTCGCCATCTCGGCAAAGGAGACGTCCTGCGGCGCGTCGGAGGTGCCGAACAGGGTGCCGGTGTCCTGCTGGGGGAAGAAGCCTTTGGGAATGGCGATGAACAGCGCGACCGTAGCGACGAGGGTGGCGAGAAAGACCATCAAAGTGATGAAGCGGTGGCGCAAAACTCTGTCGAGGCCGTGCTCGTAGGCCTTGGTCAACGCGGCGAAGCCCCGCTCGAAGAACATGTAAATCGTGTTGTGGCGGTCGTGCGTGTGGTCGCGCAGGAACCGCGAGGCCAGCATCGGCGTCAAGGTCAGCGACACGACCGCGGAAACCACGATGGTCATCGCCAGCGTCACCGAGAATTCGCGGAATAGCCGGCCGATGATGCCGCTCATCAACAGCAGCGGGAGCAGCACCGCGATCAGCGACATCGAGATCGACACCACGGTGAAGCCGATCTCGCCGGCGCCCTTCAGCGCCGCCTGCATCGGCTTCATGCCGTGTTCGACGTGGCGGGTGATGTTCTCCAGCACCACGATCGCGTCGTCGACGACGAAGCCGACGGCGATCGTCAGCGCCATCAGCGAGAGGTTGTCGAGGCTGTAATTGACCGCCCACATCATGGCGCAGGCGCCGAGCAAGGCGAGCGGCACGGTGAAGCTGGGAATCACTGTCGCCCACAGGTTCCTGAGGAAGACGAAAATCACCATGACCACCAGGGCGATGGTCAGTATCAAGGTGAACTGCACGTCTTCAACCGAGGCGCGTATGGTCGTCGTGCGGTCGGAGAGCACCGAGATGTGCATCGAGGCGGGGATCGCCGCCTGCAAGCGCGTCATCGTCGACTTGACCTTCTCGACCGTCTTGATGACGTTGACGCCCGGAACCTTGAAGACGACCAGGAACACGTCGCGTTTGCCGTTGCCCCACGCCGCTTGATAGACGTCGGCGGGGCCGCGCACAGCCTGGCCGATGTCGCGCACGCGCACCGGCGCTCCGTTGCGATAAGCGATGATGACGTCGTTCCAAGCCGCCGGTTCGGTGAGCTGGTCGTTGTCGAAGATGGTGAACGACTGCCGGGCGCCGTTGATCAAGCCTTTCGGGTTGTCGGTGGTGGCGATGGCGAGTTGGGTGCGCACGTCCTCGAGCTGCAGCCCCTTCTCGACCAGTTTCGCCGGATCGATCTGGACGCGGACCGCCGGCTGCTGCTGGCCGCCGATTCGCACCAGCGACACGCCGGAGATCTGGCTGATCTGTTGGGCGAGGATGTTTTCGGCGACGTCGTCGACCTCGGTGATCGGCGCCGTGTCGGAGGTCAGCGAGAGAATGAGGATGGGAGCGTCGGCAGGATTGACCTTCCGGTAGGTCGGGGAGCTTGGCAGTATTTTCGGCAATTGACCCGAGGCGGCGTTGATCGCCCCCTGGATGTCGCCAGCCGCCGCGTCGATGTTGCGGTCGAGGTCGAACTGGACGGTGATCGCCGTCGCTCCGAGCGAGCTCGTCGAGGTCATCTGCGTGACGCCGGGGATCTGGGCGATCTGCCGCTCGAGCGGCTGCGCCACCGACGAGGCCATGGTGTCGGGCGAGGCGCCGGGCAGGCTGGCGCTGACGACGATGGTCGGGAAGTCGATCTGCGGCAACGGCGCGACCGGCAGCAACGGATAGGCGACGAGGCCGACGAGAAGGATCGCCACCATCAAGAGCGTGGTGGCGACTGGATGGCGGATAAAGGGACCGGAGACGCCTTCTTTGACTGAACCGGTTTCCGTCATTGGTTCGGTAGCCGCCATTGGCTCAGCTCCCGCCGCCGGCACCGGCTTCGATGGCGACGCGCGCGCCCGGCTGCAAGCCGAACTGGCCGACGGTCACCACCTTTTCGCCCTCGCTGAGCCCTTTGGCGACGACCGCGACGTCGGCGCCCTCGTGGGCGAGGGTCACTTGTCGCGTGACCGCGCGATTGTCCGAGCCGACGACATAGACGAACAGGCTGCTAGGCCCGCGCTGGACCGCTTGGTCGGGAATGGTCAGCGCGTCCGTCTCGATCTCGACCCGCAGGCGGGTCGCCACCGCTTGGCCCGGCCACAAGCTATGGTCCTTGTTGACGAATTCACCCTTGAGACGGATCGTGCCGGTCGTGACGTCGACCTGGTTGTCGATGACTGTCAATTTGCCGGTCGCCAGCAGCGTCGCGCCGTCGGAGGTGCGCGCTTCGATCAGCGGCTCTCCGGCGGCGAGCGCGGCGGATATGCGCGGCAGGTCGTCCTGTGGCGCGGTGAAGACGACGGAGATCGGCTCGATCTGAGCGATGGTGACGATCCCGGTCTGCTGCGCCGCGTTGACCATGTTGCCTTCGTCGATCAGCCGGAAGCCGACGCGGCCGCCGATCGGAGCGGCAATGGTGGTGTAGTCGAGCTGCACCTGGGCCGCGTCGATCGCCGCAACGTCGGCCGCCTCCTGGGCGATGAGCTGGTTGACCAATGCATTCTGGGTGTCCAACTGCTGCTGGGTGGCGAAACTCTGCTTGGCGAGGGTCGAATAGCGCACGAGATCGAGCCTTGCGTTGGCGAGCGTCGCCTGGTCCTGCGCCTGTTTCGCCTTGGCTTGGTCGAGGGCGGCCTGGAACGGACGCGCGTCGATCTGCGCCAGGAGATCGTCCGCCTTGACCATTTGGCCTTCGGCGAAGGCGATTTTGACGATCTGGCCGTCGACGCGAGTGCGGACGGTCACCGTGTTCTCGGCCTGGACCTGGCCGAGCCCGTCGATGAAGACGGGATAGGCGACCCGCCTCGCCGCGGCTACCGATACGACGGCCGGCGTCGCTGCGCCGGCGGCGGGGCTGGCCGCAGGCGTCGGCGCCGGCTTGGCGGCGAAGAGGGCGTCGTGAGCGCGCTGCGCCGCCGGTTCGACGGAGGGAAACACCCGGCCGACGAAGTTGGGCGCATAGAGGCCGTAAGCGACGCCTCCGGCTACGATCGCAATCGCGACGCCGGCCAATGCTCGAGATCCCATGACGCGCGTATTCTCCGGGAGAGGGCAACGTCTAACGCGCCGCCCGTCCCGTCCGGCGCGCGTGCAACGCTTCTCCCAGCGCCAGCATAGTGCGGAACTTGGCTAAGCAAACGGCCAATATCGAGGCGAATCCGATCAATCCTGTGTGAGGACTGCGGCGAATGAGCTGTAAGGACTGCGACGATTGAGCGCGCCCGGGCGCCTACCGGCGCGATGCTTCAGGCACCGACGTGCGGCTCGTACTCGCGCCGGCGGATAATCGGGCGACGCGGCGGCGTCGGGCCGAAGAGCGCTTCGCGCTCGGCCACGGTTGAGTGGTAAAACGGGTAGCGCGCTTCGATGCGTTTCTTGTTTTCGTGGAAATTCGCCCCCATGCAGGCGAACTTGGCGGTAAGGCCAGGATAGGCGCGCGGTTCGCACCACGGAACGAAGCAAAGCACGCGGCGGTAAAACGCCATGTGCTCCGCGCGCGGCGAGGCGACGGCGTAGTCCGCGTCAAAATGCTCGGCCGCCATATACCCCGGCCGCATGATGAGATACGCCAATTCGGCATGCGAGCTGGACATATCGAGTTGCGCCGCAAGACGAGTCGTTTCTATCAACACTCTGCCGGCGCGCAGTTGAGGCTCGATCACGTCTCGGTAAACGCGCAGTGACGGCAGCACGGCGTTCTCGCCGACGCCGAGGTTGACACGAGTCGTGCCGGCAAGTTCGCCGTCGAGGAACGTCATAGTTAGCAGGGCGTTTGGCGCGTTGTCGTAGCGCTCGTCGTACAATTGGCCGTCCGCGCGCGGCTCCAACAGCTCATTTCGACGATAGGCCTCGTATCGCAGCCGAAACACCGCTTCCCTCTCGGCGCTCGACTTGGCGATGCGATATTCGATCCTCTCAAGGAGCCGCGAGACCCTGTCCGAAAAGCGAGACGGGGTGTTGACGATCCGCGCATCCATCGGAAAACTCGCTCACTTGTCGTTAGTGAGCAAGGTTAACAAATCGCTAACGAGTGTAAAGAGATTCTCCCTTAATGTCGGATATCGTGGTTAACGGGACAAGCCGCGCGTGTCCGTCTCGCCGCCGAATGAATTTGAATTTACCGTCAGTCGAGCGTCGTCAAATGCTCGAGCACGAGTTGGGCATAGCGATCGAGCGCCGCTTCGGAAGTGTCCTGGCCCAAACAGACGCACCAGTCGACGAAAGCGTCGACGCGAATCGGCAACTGCTCGATGCGCCCGCCGTTCGCCTCGAGTTTCAATCGCAAGGCCTCGCGATGTCGCAACCAATGGCGGCTGTCGCCGTAGTCGGCGAAAGCGGCGATCCGACCGGAATGCGTCGCGAACTCAAATTCGCTGACGACGGCCATCACCGTCGTCACGGACGCGTTGCGCATAGCCAGCGCCAAAGTGGCGAAATCATCGAGCGCCTGCTCGTCGAGAGGCGTCCGAGTCAGGCGACTCCACTCTAGGAATTGACCCAAGCGGACCGGGATGATGGTTGCGTCGACGCCCGCCATCGCCAGGCCGATCTGCATCCCCTCGCAACGATCGAGCCAGTCGCCAGAGTTAAAATAATCCGCCAAGAAAGGCATCGCGTCGCGTGCGCGTCCGAATTCGACGTCGACCACCAGCCCAATGGCCCTGTTCGGAACGCGCGCCTCGCTCGCGACGGGAGCGGCGCTCTCTGATTCCAGATCGGAAATTCCCATATCTCGCCCATCCCCGATCTCGGCCCGGACCGGCAAATCGCCGACGCCCAAGTGGACGCCCTCGACTTCAAGAATGTCAGAATGAATTAAAGGACTTTTTAATGGGCGACGGCGATAGTGGCTCGCGGTTGCAAACCTCCCGGTAACTGTAATGACGCCAACACGAAATCCCGCTGACTCCGTGCCTGGCGATGAACTGCCGGAGCATCTCTATATTGGTTTCGTCGACAGCCTCTTGATCGATTCGAAGGCGGTTTTCTTCTCGAGTCTAGCGGTCACGCTGACGGAAATTGTGGGCGCGGTCGCTGCTGGAAGTCTGCTTCTGTGTTACTTGTCGACGGCGCAGCTCGTTGTCTGCGTGATCCGACTCTATTTCATGGGGCTTCACGCCAGGGATCTGCCGAGCGCCAACATTCACCTCGCTCGCCAACGGGAACTCACTTTCGCCGTTGGCGCCGTGTCCAGCATCGCCGCGCTCTCCTTGTGGACTCTCGCCGCATTCTGGGTGAGCGAGCTCTGGTTTACGCGTTTTCTCGGCGCCACGATGACGCTCGCCTTCGCGTTTGGCATGTTGACGCGCAGCTTCGCGACTTACCGTGGAATGAACTTGCAACTCATCGCGGCGTTCCTGCCGCTGAGCGCCGCGATGATCGTTGCGGGCGGCTGGTATCCGTTTGAGATCGCGATTGGGTTCATTCCCCTCAGCCTCTTCATGAAGGGATCGGCAAGCCGATTGCGAGCAAACTTCCTCGCGGTCGTCTCGGCGAAGGTTCAGACGGAGACGCTCGCCAAGCGCCTCGATCTGGCGCTCAACAACATGTCGCACGGCCTGATGATGGTCGACGGCGACGGCCGCGTCACCGTCGTCAACCGCCAATTGCTCAACCTCTTCCGCCTCGACGCCGACGACGTCCAGTCGGGCGCGAGCCTGCGCGCCATGGCCCGCACGCTGATGCGCCGCAAGATCGTCTCCCAGGATGAGATCGAACGGGTGTGGAAGACGCTGGCGCGGGCCACAGCCGGGATCGACGGCGTAGCGCCGTTCGAGACGCGCGACGACCGCGCGATTGAAATCACCGTCCATCGCATGACGGGCGACGGAGCGGGCGCGGTCGTCGTCGTCCAGGACGTCACCGAACGGCGCAACGCCGCCCGTGCGATCGATCGCATGGCGCGGGTCGATTCCGTGACCGATCTACCGAATCGCCGTCGCTTCGAAGAGGCGCTCGTCGAGACCCTGCGCGGGCGCAGCGACGAGGTCGAAAGCGCCAACGTCCTGTTCCTCGATCTCGATGATTTCAAGCAGGTCAACGACAGTCTCGGCCACGCGCGCGGCGACAAGCTCCTGGCGGCCGTCGCCCGCCGGCTGCAGGGGATCGTGCGCGACACCGACATCGTCGCGCGCTGGGGCGGCGACGAATTCGCGATCCTGCAGCGCCCGGTCGCCGACGTTGGGCAAGCGGGCGAGCTTGCCGAGCAGATCCTCCGCGAAATCCGTCGGCCGGTGTTCATCGACGGTTACGAAGTCATCGTCGGCGTCAGCGTTGGTTCGGCAAGCGCGCCGAAGGATGGCGAGACGCCCGAAGCGATCCTCTCGAACGCCGACATGGCGCTTTACGCCGCCAAGGCGGAAGGACGCGGCAATTGGCGTGCGTTCGAGAAGTCGATGGACGCCAAGATCCAGATCCGTCGCTTGGTCGAGCTCGATCTGCGCGCCGCGGTCGCCAACGATGCGATCGAAGTCCATTTTCAGCCCATCGTCACCGTCGCGACCCGCCAGATCGCCGGCTTCGAAGCATTGGCGCGCTGGAACCATCCGGTGCGCGGCCGCGTCTCGCCGGCCGAGTTCATCCCGATCGTCGAGGAACTCGGCCTGATGAACGAGTTCGGCGCCAGCGTGCTGCGCCGCGCGTGCGTCGCTTGCGCCTCCTGGCCGGGCGACGTCAGCGTCTCGGTCAATCTTTCGCCGGCCCAGTTTCGCGGCGGCCGGGTCGTCGAGACGGTGCGCGAGGCGCTCGCCGCGGCCAATCTCCCGGCCAGCCGGCTCGACCTCGAAATCACCGAATCCACCCTGCTCGACGACCGCGGCTCGACCCGCGAGACGTTAGAGGCGTTGCGCGAGCTTGGAGTTCGCATCTCGCTCGACGATTTCGGCACCGGCTACTCGAGCTTGAGCTACGTGCTCGCCTTCCCGCTCGACCGGATCAAGATCGACCGCTCTTTCACCATCGGCCTTGGCCTGCAGGACCGCGCCTCGATCCTGGTCGAGAGCGTCGCGCAGATGTGCGGCAAGCTCGGAATGAGCGTTCTGGTCGAAGGCGTCGAGACTGACCTGCAGTTGCGCTTCATCGAACGGCTCGGCACGATCTCCGAGGTGCAGGGCTTCTATTTCAGCCCGGCGGTCCCCGAGGTCGAGGCGCGCCGCATGGTCGTCGAAAAGAAGCGCCGCGTCGCCTGAGGCGCGCTTACTCCAGCCTGACGACGACCGAATCCGACGCGCCCTTGGCGTCGATGACCGAGACGCGGGCGAAGCCGGCGCCGTCCGGGCGCCACGCCGACTGCCGGCGCAAGTCGGGTTCGCCAATCGGCTGGCCGTTGACGAACCAGGTCAGCGGCAATGCCCCGCCCAGCGCCTTCAGCGCGAGCGTATCGTCGCCGTCGCGGTCGGCCAGGCCGAGATCGACGCGCGCGCCGTCGGGCGGATAGGCGATCTTCAACGGCGTGACGCCGGCGGCGGCGATGGTCTTGGGCGCGTCGCGGCGCAAATGCCGCAGCGGCGGAGGCAGGTAGGCGCTCACGGCGACGCGCAACACGCCCTTGGGCGCGCGGATTGGCTCGACGTCGCGGCCAAGGCGGGCGAAGGCGTCGAACAACAGCGGCGCGGCGGCCTGGCGGCCGATCAGTCCGGGCGTCGGCCCGTTGTCGGGCCGGCCGACCCAGACGGCGATCGTCGTCAGCTTGTCGTAGCCGATCGCCAGCGCGTCGCGGAATCCGTATGAGGTGCCGGTCTTGAAGGCGATGCGGCCGGAAATCGCGCTCGAGGGTGGTGGCGCGCCGCGAAGAATGTCGTCGATATAATATGCGGCGACGGGGTCGGTGACGCGCTTCGGGCCGATGATCGGCGGCGCGCCGTCAAGCCGCTCGATCAACGCCGGCGCTTCGCCGCCGCGCGCCAGGCCGGCATAGAGCCGGGCGAGGTCCGTCAAGGGTATGCCGAGGCCGCCGAGGCCGATCGCCAGACCGGCTGGGGCGTCCTTCGGCATCTCGATTTCTGCGCCGGCGCCGTGCAGCCTGGCGAGGAAGGTCGTCGGGCCGACGTCGGCGAGCAGTTCGATCGCCGGCAAGTTCAGCGACATCTGTAACGCCTTGCGCGCCGTCACAGTGCCCTGATAGCCGAGATCGAAATTCTGCGGCGCATAGGCGCCGTAACGCGCCGGCCGATCGAACAGCACCGTCTCGGGATGCGCGAGCCCCTGTTCGAAAGCGAGCGCGTAGATGAACGGCTTCAACGCCGAACCGGGCGAGCGGGGCGCCCGCGACATGTCGAGCGCGCCGCCGCGCGCGGCGTCGAGATAGTCGGCGGCGCCGACCCGCGCCCGCACTTCGCCGGTTGTGTTGTCGATCACGACGACCGCCGCCGACAGTTTCGGGCCGAGTCGCGTCCCGGCGTCGCGGGCGAGCGTTTCGAGCTTCTCCTGCAGTCTTGCGTCGATCGACAATTTGAGGACGTGCGCGTTCGGATCGGCGGCGACCGCCTCCTCGGCGGCGTGGGCGGCGAGGATCGGCAACGGCTTGCGCGCGTCGGGGATCGGCTCGCGCTTGCCCGCCTCCGCTTCGTCGCGGCTGATGATTCCGCGCGCCGCGACGCGGTCGAGGACGCGCGCGCGGGCGACGCGCGCCGCGTCGGGAAAGCGTTCCGGTCGGCGCGTCTCCGGCGATTGCGGCAACGCCACCAACAGCGCCGCCTCGCCGATCGTGAGCTTGCGCGGCTCCTTGCCGAAATAGGCGAGCGAGGCGGCGCGCACGCCTTCGAGGTTGCCGCCGAACGGGGCCAGCGTGAGATAGCGGTCGAGGACGCCATCCTTGGCGATGCGGCCTTCGATCTGCCAGGCGCGCGCCACCTGTCTGAGTTTTGCGGAAAGATTGCGGTCGTCGCGCGGCTCAATCAGTCGCGCGACCTGCATCGTCAGCGTCGAACCGCCCGAGACGACGTGGCCGCGCGTCACGAACTGCCCGGCGGCGCGCGCCATCGCGCGCCAATCGACGCCGTGGTGCAGATAAAAGCGGCCGTCCTCGTAGCCGAGCAGCATCGTCAGATAACGCGGATCGACCTCGCCGGCGCTCGTCGGCAGCCGCCAACGGCCGTCGGGCAGGGTGAAGGCGCGCAGCAGCCGACCGTCGCGGTCGACGACGATCGTCGAGCCGAGCCGCGCCGAGGCAAGATCGAGCGGGCCGAGCCTCTCGATGTAGCTGTTCCACGCCGCTGGTCCGCCCAGCCCGAGGACGAAGACGAGTGCGCCGAGGGTGGCGAAGAGGCGGCGCTCACGAATGTGCGACTTGCCCTCACCCCGACTCTCTCCCGCAGACGGGAGAGGGGGATGCCGTTCTCCCGCTTGCGGGAGAAGGTGGCCGTGAAGCGGCCGAATGAGGGGACGCCAAAGCCTCACTTCGTCGTCACCTCGATCGCGCCGAAGGCGGTGCGGCCGAAGCGGTCGGGGCGGTACATGTCTTCCGCCGTCGCCGGCGGATAGACATACAGCCCCGGCGCCACCGCGCGCACGACGTATGCGACGCTGAAGAACGCCGACTGGCCGGGTTCGCGGTCGAAAGCGGCGACGAAACGGTCGTCGCGATATTCCGCGTGCACCGGATCGATGTCCTTCTTCAGCCACGAGAACGCGTCGATCGAGCCGCTGTCGAACAACGTCGGGTTGTCGATCTCGAGGCCGGCGGGCAAGCGGTCGACCACCAGCAGCTTGGCGTAGCGCGCCTCGCTCTCGGTGATCTTGAGCACCACCACGAGGCGCTCGTTCTGCGCAATCGCCTTCAGGTCGGTCTTGGTCCCGTCGAGCTTGTAGAACGTGCGCTCGAGCGCGTAGCCTTCCGAGGCGGCGGGATCGTGCGCGATCGGCACGCCCGAAGCTGTCGTGACGAGCTGGGCCGTCGCCCTGCCGGCGTTGGCGATCGTGATCAGTTTCTGGCCGAGCGCGAAGCCGCTCCATTTGCGGTTGATCGCGCCTTCGACCGGCTGGCCGTCGACAGTGAATTGACTCAGCGCCTTCTGCCTGGCGAGCGCCTCGGCGGCGACTGCCATCCAGTCGTTCTCCTGAGTGCTGGTGGAGACCCGCGCCGCGCGGGCGCGCTCGAGCACGGCGCCGGCGCGAGCGACCGGGTCGCCGGGCAATTCGGCGGAGGTCATTTCGGCCTCGACGACAAGCGCCAGCGTCGCCGCCGCGTCGCGCAGCGTCGAGCCGTAGTCGGGACGCGACAAGCCGTTGTCCTGCTCGGCTTCAAGCGCGTCGAGCGCCGCGGCGAAGCCCTTGCCGGCGCGCGCGCGATCGCCGAGCATCGCCAGCGCCGCGGCGAGTTGCGCCTTGGCGAGCGGGGTCTTGAACACCTCCTGCTTGGTGTCGGCGAGATAGCGCAGATCGCCGATCACCGGCCTGCCATTGCGCGCCAGGACGTAGAGCGCATAGGCGAGCGGTTCGCCCGCGCCCTCGCCGGGGTCGGCGGCGTTGATCACCGAATTGCGCAGGTGATCGAGCGCCAGGTCGAAGCCGCCTTGCGGCACGGCGAAGGACTTCTCGCGCGCGCGTGTCAGGAAGTCGGTGACGAAGGCGTCGAGCCAGAGATCGTCGCTGTCGGCGTCGGCCGCCCACAGACCGAACGCGCCGTTGGCGCTTTGCCGCGTCATTTCGCGGTCGATCGCCTGCTTGACGCGCGCGTCCACGTCGCCGTCGCCGGCGAGATGCTCGAGTGCGGCGATCTGGTTGAGGTAGAGCAGCGGCATGGCGCGGCTGACGACCTGCTCCGAGCAGCCGTAAGGATAGCGATCGAGCGCCTGCAGCAGCGCCGGCGTGTCGAGCGCGCCGAAGGGCGAAGCGGCGATCGAGACCGAGCCAGTGCCGGGAACGAAATCGGCGACCAGGTCGTCGGCGATCGTCGCGCTCTCTCCCGCCGCGAGTGGCTTGATGACGCGGCGGTAGACGTCGGGCGCGCCGGCGGAAATCCCGAGCGGGAAGCGCTGGGTCAGCGACAGTCCGGGACCGGTGAGCTTCAGATCGACCGTCGCGACGCCGACGCCGGCGGCCGAAATCGGAACGGCGAGGCTGGCGCGCTGGCGGGCGGCGAGTTTCACCGTTCGGCTCAAAGCGTCGGCCTCGGCCGTCAACGGACCGTGGATGTCGAGGTCGAGCCGGTAGTCGCCCGCTTCGCCTTCGACGTTGTCGAAGTCGACATGGACCTGCGACCGGTCGCCGAGATCGAGGAAGCGCGGCAAGGTCGCCGTGACGACGACGGGGTCGCGCACGATCACGTCGGATTCGGCCGAGCCGACTTTCGATTTCGACCACGCGACCGCCATCACCCGCACCGAGCCGTTGAAGGCCGGCAGGTCGAAAGCGATGCGCGCCGCGCCGTCGGCGCCGACCTTGACCACGCCGGAAAACAGCGCCAGCGGCGGCTGGGTCGGCAGATTGCCTTCGAGGCTGCCGGAGCTGTCGCCGCCGGTCTGCAGCGCGCCGGCCTCGCCCTGCATGCCGTCGATCAACATGCCGTAGAGGTCGCGGATGTCGAGCGCGAGCTTGCGCTGGCCGAAGAAGTAGCTGCGCGGGTCAGGCGTCTTGTAACCGGTGAGATTGAGGATGCCGACGTCGACCGCGGCGACCGCGATCTCCGCCTCCTCGCCCGGCGCGAGACCGCCGATCTGGATCGGCACGGTCAGCGGCTCGCGCGGCCGGGTCTTGTCGGGCGCGTGAATCGCGACGTCGAGTTTGTGCGCGGCTTCGTCGATCGAGAACCACGCGAGGCCGAGCGAGCGGCCCGGCATGCGCTTGGCTTTGACGTCGAGCGGCCGATGGGTCAGTGCGACGGCGTAGGCGCCGGGGCCCCAGTCGGCGCCGACGTCGAACGGCACGACATTGTCGCCCTCGACGAGATCGACGTCGATGAACTTCTCCAGTTTGCCGCCGACCAGCGCGATCGTCGCCTTGCCGGCGAAATGCGAGGCGACGCGCAACTTGGCCTGCTCGCCCGGCGCGTAGCTCGCCTTGTCGAGCGTGACGACGACGTTGTCAGGCGTGTCGGGGCCGGCGGTCCCCGACCAGCCGACGTCGAAGCTGATGCTCGTCGCCTCGCCGTCGGCGGACTTGAGGTCGAGGCGGTGGCGGCCCCAGGCGACCGGCGCGCTGAACTTCGCCGGCGCTTGCGCGTCGATGTCGAGCGATCCGGCGGCGAGGCGCTTGGACGATTTGACCGGCTCGTAGCTCCAACGTCCGTCGGAATTGAACCATTGGTAGTCTTCGTTGATC
>Ga0255350_1000529_pt1 | contig 14097 bp, 11 predicted proteins | sample HBST25r1metaG_FD_186028 | JGI IMG/M metagenome (GOLD analysis project Ga0255350, IMG submission 186028) | Peat soil microbial communities from Stordalen Mire, Sweden - H.B.S.T-25.r1 | ecosystem: Environmental > Terrestrial > Soil > Wetlands > Peat | place: Sweden: Norrbotten County, Stordalen...
GCCGATCAGCGCCCCGGCGAGCGGCGCCGCCCAGGCGAAGTCGGAGAAAGCGGGTCCAGCCGGTTCGGCCGGGGCGGGCAGGGGCAGGATCGAGAAGAAGCGCAGGCTGGCTGCGAGGTCGCGCCACGCGCGCGCGGCCAAGCGCGCCGCCCGGACGCGCGTTTCAGGATCGAAGCCCGCGCCGAGCTTCACAGCGCCCACAGATAGACGACGCTGGCGGCGAGGCCGATCGCCGTCTGGCCATATTCGAGCAGGCCCCATTGGCGCACCAGAGCGCGCGCCGCGCCGATGTCGTGCGGCGCCAGCGTCAGGATCTGGTTGTTGAGCGGCGCCATGGCGAAGACCGTATAGGGCCAGACGAGGATGATGATCAGCGCGCCGATCGCCCAGCGCACGTCCTGGCCGGCGGAATAGGCGACCAGGCCGAGCGCCGCCGACAGCAGCGACAGGCCCAGCATCAGCGCGACGCCGCGCCGGTCGCTCGGCGTCCATTCGTTGAGGATCACTTCGTCGTCGAGCGCCAGGCGCGCCGGCTGTTCGACCAGATTGACGTAGAGCGCCGCCCCGAAGAAAGCGGCGGCGAGGGCCAGGGCGAGCGATCCGGGCGTCATGGGCGGTCCTTTGCGTGGGCAGAATCCGGCGCGACGCGACCACGAAAGGGGGGCGAATGCAACACCCGTCGGGTCTCCGTCTTTCATTCTTGGGGTGAAAAACCGCCTCGCTGAGAGCGACGGTTCGTCGCGTCGGTGTTGAGGTTTGAACGAAGCGCCTTTACGCGCGCTTCACCACCGCAGCGTTAGCTTCGCTCCCGCGATGACTCTTCCCCTCTATACCCCGGCAGGCGCGCCCGAGCTGGTCCTGCGGCGGCCGCGCTTCGCCGTTTCGCCGGCGCTCGCCTGGGCTGGCGTCGTCTTCGCCGCGCTCGCCTGGACGGCGCTCGTGCGCCTGCCGCTGTGGCGTATGGACGGGCTCGACGACGCCTTCTACGTCGAAGTCGCGCGGCTGTGGGCGCGCGGCCTGCCGCCTTACCTGACCGTTTACGACGTCAAGCCGCCGGGTTTCTTCGCGCTGCTCGCGGTGGCTGAGGCGGCGCTCGGGCCGACGCTCGACGCCCTGCGCGCGCTGGCGGTGGTCTGCGACGCGGCGACGGCGGTCGCGCTGCTGATGTTGGGCCGGCGCTTCGGGGCGCCGGCGGTCGGGGTCGCCGCGGCGCTCGTCTACCCGCCGCTGTCCGAGCTGGTCACGGCCAACGACGCCTATTGCCCGCTTGTCGCGTTGACGACCTTCGCCTTCGTCGCCGCGCTGTCGCGCCGGCCGCTGCTCGCGCGGACGCTGGTCGCCGGTCTGCTGATCGGCGCGGCGGCCACGGTCAAGCAGACCGCCGGCTTCGAAGCGCTGGCGCTCATCGCGGTCCTCGTCGGCGCCCCGCAGGCCGAGGGACGCCGGCTGCGCGTCGCGGCGGCCTTTATCGTCGCCGCGGCGGCCGCGCCGCTCGCCTTTCTCGCCTATTTCGCCGCAGAGGGCGGGGCAGGGGCGCTCGTCGCCGACGCCGTCGTCGGCGCGCTGCTGAGGCCGGCGAGCGCGAGCGAAGGCCTGAGCTTCCTCGACGGCCTCGGCCGCTTCTTCCTGCTGCAGAAGAGCGACATGGTTCTGTTCGCGCTCGTCTGCCTCGCCCTGTTGCGTCGGCGGGCGTTGGCGGCGGCGCTGCCCGACGCGCCGCTCGGCGCGCTCGTCCTGTGGTTCGCCGCGGCGGCGGCGGGCGTCGTCGCCCAGCGGTCGATCGCCGTCACCTATCTCGGGCCGACGCTGGCGCCTGGGCTGCTGATCGCCGGCCTTGGCCTGACCCGCGCTGCGCCGGAACTCGCGCGGGCGTCGGAATGGGCGCGGCTCGCCGCGCTCGTGGCCGTCTCGATCGCGATCGCGCTCGTTCACCCCGGCAACGACCTCTCCGCCCGGTTCGAGGGCGCGGCGCTGGCCGAGACCGCCGCCGCGATTCGCGCCGAAGGCTGGACGCCGGGCGACCGGCTCTATGTCGTCAATCGCGGCCTTTGGCTCTACGGCGCGCTCGACGCGCCGCCGCCGACCCGCTTCCTCTATCCCGGCCACACCCTGTGCGACTTCAAGGATCGCGGTCCCGGTCTCGTCGCCGAGATCCTCGCGTCGCGGCCGCGCTTCGTCGTCGTCGCCGACCGGCGCATCCACTACGTCTGCGAGCAGGCCGACCGCTGGCGGGCGGTCGACGGCGCGCTGACGGCCTCCTACCGCCGCGTCGCCCATTCCGCCGGCGCGGTCGACGCCTTTGACGTCTACGAGGCGATCGCGCCGGGGCCTGCCTCCGGCGCCGTCGGGCCGCACCGCGCCGGGCTCGCCGACGCTGGGGACGGCTGAAAATCCGCGTCAATTGCGGTATTCCCCGTTCTGGCTTTGAGCAATCTTTAACTTGTTTTTGCGCATTGATTGGTTTGATGCAGGCGCTCCAGCACACGCAGGCGGACAGGCGAGCAATTCCCCTGGGGGACCACTGTTTCGCCGTGAGACTCATGGAGCACCTTATTGTTCCGACGTTCGTCATCGGCGCCGACGGCAAGGTGCTGATCTGGAACAAGGCCTGCGAGCGATTGACCGGGGTGCCGGCCGAGGAGGTGGTCGGCGCCGCCGACCATTGGCGCGCGTTTTACGCCGAGCGGCGCCCTTGCCTGTCCGAGCTGCTGTTAGAGCGCCGCTACAACGACATCCGCGCGCTTTACGAGAGTGGCGGCAACTACGGTCTCAGCGATTTCGGCGTCTCGGCGGAGGGCTGGTGCCTGATGCCGCGGGTCGGGCGGCGGGCCTATCTGGCGATCGACGCCGGCCCGATCTACGACGATTACGGCGAGCTGATCGCGGTCGTCGAGACGCTGCGCGACATCACCGCTCAGAAACGGGCGCAGATCGATCTCGAGGCGTTGGCGACGCGCGACGGGTTGACCGGCCTCGTCAACCGACGTTCGTTCGACGTGAAGTTCGGCGAGGAGACGCGCCGCGCCAGCCGCGATCTGCTGCCGCTGTCGCTGCTGATGATCGACGTCGACTATTTCAAACTCTACAACGACAGCCAAGGCCACCAGAAGGGCGACGAGTGCCTGCGCGCCATCGCCCACCGCATCGCCGACACGTTGTGGCGCGAGACGGATTTCGCCGCCCGTTACGGCGGCGAGGAATTCACCGTCGTCATGCCCAACACGCCGCTGTCGGGGGCGATGCTGATCGCCGAGCGGCTGCGCATCGCGGTCGAGGAACTGGGCCTGCAGCACGACGCCTCGCTCGCCGCCGGCGTCGTCACGCTGTCGATCGGCGGCGTGGTCGGCCGCGGCCGCGATCTCGACCCGGAGCGATTGATCGCCGCCGCCGACGCCGCGCTCTATTGCGCCAAGCGCAGCGGCCGTAACCGCTGCGTCGTCGCCAAGTTCGACGACGCCCAGACGATCGCCGCCTCCAACGGCTGAACGGGTGCGCTGAAACTTCGCGGCTCTACGAGACGTCGGCGGCGCGCGAGTCGCGCATGGCGCGGCGCGCCTCGTCCTGCAGCGCCCGAAAGCTCTTCTCCCATTCGCCGTTGCGCGGGGTCGACAGCGCCATCCGGCGCGCCAGGCTTTCGAGCGTCGCAAGCCGGGCTTCGGCCTCGGCGAGCCGCGCGAGAGCGGAATCGTAAGCGTCCGCCGGAACCAGCGTGACTTTGCGATCCTGGCAGACGCCGACGCAGGGTTGCGGCCCCTCGAGCCTGCCGCAGCCGATGCATTGCCAGGCGACGATTCGCTCGGTCGTGTCGACAGGGTCCGCGTTTGCGCTCATCGCTCCGCTCTCTCTTTCCGTTGCGTGGCTGCCCCATGGCGGGCCGCGTCGACGGCGGCCGCAGGGGCCGAGGCTGGCAGGCGGCGCGCGCCCGCTTCAATCGGGCCGACGCTCGGATCCGAAGCGCTTCTTTTCGGCTTACAGGCGCATCATCGCCGCTTGTCCGTTTGTTCCGGGCGCCTTGGAGTGGGTGACCGTTCCACGGACGACGGCGTCGGCCGCGACCACGCCATGAAACGTCAGCACGCCAGACAGGTTCGGGTTGCTGAGGTTGGTCATCTGACAGGTCAGCTCGACGCCGCCGCCATTGACGACTCCGACGGCCGAGCAGCCGCCGTTGGGCCCCTTGCAAAGCCCCGCGATCTGCGAGCCCGTCTGCGTGACGTCGCAAACCTGTGCGAAACTCAGCGCCGTCCTGCCGGACAAGATCAACCCGCTGAACAGCCACTTGCCGGAATAGTCGGCCGATTGCGCCAAAGCGCCCTGCGCCGCGGCGGCGGCGAACGCGATCAGCCCGACGATCTTCAACAACCTCATTGTTGCCTCCCCGTTGCGAACCGCCGAACCCAAGCGGTCTTTGCGGCGCGCCGGCGCCGCGTCGCAAACATTTATCCCGCCACGGCTGGAGTCGAGGGTCAAAATTGGCGCGACAGCGCCGGCGGCGCCAAGGCCGACGCGCCTCGCCGGCCGGGATCGCGGTCGAGCCGTCAAGCGCGGGCGAAGGCGCCGGTCGCCCGACTCCGACGCAGCCGCGATCGGCGCCCCCATTTTTCCGAGGACCGCGTTACTCTGGCGAGAACAAAAAAAGAACTTGCGCGTGAGAACAAACCATGCACATAGTGCCTGACGAGGGGTCGCCGGGGACGCATCGCAGTTGCCTCGCAAGCGCCGACCGTGAGAGAAGGAGCCGAGCCGTGAGCCAGCCGAATCTTCGCGTCGTGGAAGGGCCGATTGTGGATAAGACCAAGGCGCTTGACGCCGCGTTGTCGCAGATCGAACGCGCCTTCGGCAAGGGCTCGATCATGCGCCTGGGCAAGAACGTCAAGGTGGCGGAGGTCGAGACGATCCCGACCGGCTCGCTCGGCCTCGACATCGCGCTCGGCGTCGGCGGCCTGCCGCGCGGCCGCGTGGTCGAAATCTACGGACCGGAATCCTCCGGCAAGACGACCCTGACGCTGCACGTCATCGCCGAAGCGCAGAAGCGCGGCGGCGTCTGCGCCTTCGTCGACGCCGAGCACGCGCTCGACCCCGTTTACGCCCGCAAGCTCGGCGTCAATCTCGAGGACCTGCTGATTTCCCAGCCCGACACCGGCGAGCAGGCGCTGGAAATCACCGACACGCTGGTCCGCTCGGGCGCGATCGACGTGCTGGTCATCGACTCGGTGGCGGCGCTGACCCCGCGCGCCGAGATCGAGGGCGAAATGGGCGATTCGCAGCCCGGCCTGCAGGCGCGCCTGATGAGCCAGGCGCTGCGCAAGCTCACCGCCTCGATCTCGCGCTCCAACACCATGGTGATCTTCATCAATCAGATCCGGATGAAGATCGGCGTCATGTACGGTTCGCCCGAGACCACCACCGGCGGCAATGCGCTCAAGTTCTATGCCTCCGTGCGGCTCGACATCCGCCGCATCGGCGCGATCAAGGACCGCGAGGAGGTGGTCGGCAACCAGACCCGGGTCAAGGTGGTCAAGAACAAGGTCGCGCCGCCGTTCAAGCAGGTCGAGTTCGACATCATGTACGGCGAGGGCATCTCCAAGAACGGCGAATTGATCGACCTCGGCGTCAAGGCCGGGGTGGTGGAGAAGTCGGGCGCCTGGTTCTCCTACGACAGCCAGCGCCTCGGCCAGGGGCGCGAGAACGCCAAGGCCTATCTGAGAGCCAATCCCGAGCTCGCCGACCGGATCGAAAAATCGATCCGCGAGAACGCCGGTCTGATCGCCGAACGCATCCTCGACAACGCCGATCCCACGGAAACCGAAGCCGACGACGTCTGAACCGTCCTGTCGGACGCGCGCGTCCCCCCGTAAGAAGCGCGTCCGACCGCCGCAGGGCGGCCAAACGCCGTCTCGGCCGGTGAGCGAGCGGCCGCGCCGATCGTTTGTCGGCGCGGCCGCGTCGCGACGCCGCCTGAGGCGCTTTTCGCTGCGGGCGAGGCGCTGAGCCCTCGAGCCACGCTTGAGCGCATTCTGCTTTCATTTTGACGCGGCGACGGCGCGTCCCTTCTCCCCCGCTTGCGGGGAGAAGGAAGGGATGAGGGGCGGGGCGATGAGCCGCGCCAGGAGCGGACGATCGCCTGGCCCCTCACCCTGCCTCTCGCCGCAAGCGGGGAGAGGGGTTCATTGCGTACGCCCAAATGCAGAAGGCGCTAGGGGAGAGCTGGCGAGGGTTGCGGGATCGCCCGTCGCCCGCCGCACGCCGCCCTGCCGTCGCCGCGAGCCGCCAAGGCCGGGTTTGCCTTCGCCGCGCCATGCATTAGAAGGCTTGGGGACTTTTTCCTCTGCCTCGGGGCTTTTGCGTAAGATGAGCGGCGTCAACGAGATCCGATCGAGCTTCCTGCACTTCTTCGCCAGGAACGGCCACGAGATCGTGCCATCGAGTTCGCTCGTGCCGCGCAACGATCCGACGTTGATGTTCACCAACGCCGGCATGGTGCAATTCAAGAACGTCTTCACCGGCGTCGAGCGGCGGCCCTACAACCGCGCCGTCACCGCGCAAAAATGCGTGCGCGCCGGCGGCAAGCACAACGACCTCGACAACGTCGGCTACACCGCGCGCCATCACACCTTTTTCGAGATGCTCGGCAATTTCTCGTTCGGCGACTATTTCAAGCCGCTGGCGATCGAGCTCGCCTGGAACCTGATCACCAAGGAATTCGGTCTGGCGAAGGACCGGCTGTGGGTGACGGTCTATCACGACGACGACGACGCGTTCTCGCTGTGGAAGCGCATCGCCGGCCTGCCGGAATCGCGCATCGTCCGCATCGCCACCAACGACAATTTCTGGGCGATGGGCGACACCGGCCCGTGCGGCCCGTGCTCGGAAATCTTCTTCGACCACGGCGACAAGATTCCCGGCGGTCCGCCCGGCTCGCCCGACGCCGACGGCGACCGCTACATCGAGATCTGGAATCTCGTCTTCATGCAGTACGAGACGCAGCCCGACGGCGAGCGCACGCATCTGCCGCGGCCGTCGATCGACACCGGCATGGGCCTCGAGCGCGTCGCCGCGGTGCTGCAGGGCAAGCACGACAACTACGACATCGACCTGATGCGGGCGCTGATCCGCGCCAGCGCCGAAGCGACCGGCGTCGATCCCGACGGGCCGCAGAAGGTTTCGCACCGCGTCGTCGCCGACCATCTGCGCGCCTCGGCCTTCCTCGTCGCCGACGGCGTGCTGCCGTCCAACGAGGGGCGCGGCTACGTTCTTCGCCGCATCATGCGCCGCGCGATGCGCCACGCCCAGCTTCTGGGGGCGAAAGAGCCGCTGATGTGGCGGCTCGTGCCGGCGCTGACGCGCGAAATGGGCGCCGCCTATCCCGAGCTCAACCGCGCCGAGGCGCTGATTTCCGAGACGCTGAAGCTCGAGGAGACGCGCTTCCGTTCCACGCTCGCGCGCGGCCTGGCGATCCTCGAGGAGGAGACGCGCGCGCTCGGCGCCGGCGACAAGCTCGCCGGCGAGGTCGCGTTCAAGCTCTACGACACTTACGGCTTCCCGCTCGACCTGACCCAGGACGCGCTGCGCGCGCGTGGCATGGGCGTCGACGACGCGGGCTTCGCCGCAGCGATGGAGCGCCAGCGCGCCGTGGGCCGGCTCAGGCGAAGCGGCGACCGAGACGGTGTGGTTTTCCTTGCGCGAGCGGCTCGGCGCGACCGAGTTCCTCGGCTACGAGACCGAGACCGCCGAGGGCGTCGTGACCGCGATCGTGCGCGACGGCGCCGAGGTCGGCTCGCTGGCGCCGGGCGAGCGTGGCTGGCTCGTTCTCAACCAGACGCCGTTCTACGGCGAGTCGGGCGGCCAGGTCGGCGACGTCGGCCAGATGCTCGCGTCCGGCCTGCGGCTTCGTGTGCTCGACACGAAGAAGCGACTTGGCGACCTGATCATCCACGAGGTCGAGGTCGAAGAGGGGACGTTGCAGGTCGGCGCGGCGCTGGCGCTGCGGGTCGACCACGCAGCGCGCTCGGCGACGCGCGCCAATCATTCGGCGACGCATCTGCTGCACGAGGCGCTGCGGCAGGTGCTGGGCGACCATGTCGCTCAGAAGGGTTCGCTGGTGTCGCCCGATCGCCTGCGCTTCGACATCGCCCACCCCAAGCCGATCACGGACGCGGAGCTCGCCGCGGTCGAGGACATCGCCAATCGCGTCGTGCTCGAAAACGCGCCGGTCGTCACCCGCCTGATGGGGCTCGACGAAGCGCGCGCGTCGGGCGCCCGCGCGCTGTTCGACGAGAAATACGGCGACGAAGTGCGCGTCGTCTCGATGGGGACGATCGAAGGCGGCGACAATGGGCCGCATCCTTACTCGGTCGAATTGTGCGGCGGCACCCATGTCGCCCGCACCGGCGACATCGGCCTCGTCTCGATCGTCGGCGAAAGCGCGGTCGCCGCCGGCGTGCGCCGCATCGAAGCCAAGACGCGCGACGCGGCGCGCCGGCGCCTGAACGAGGAAGCGCGCGCGCTCGCCGATCTCGCCGCGCAATTGCGCGCGCCGGTCAGCGAGGTCGGCGGCCGGCTCGAGGCGCTGATCGACGAGCGCAAGAAGCTCGAGCGCGAACTCGCCGACGCGCGCCGCAAGCTGGCGATGGGCGGCGGCGCGGGCGGCGGCGACGCCCCGCGCGAAGTCGCCGGCGTCAAGTTCTACGCGCGCCAGGTTTCCGGCGTCGAGATGAAGGACCTGAAGTCGCTCGCCGACGAAGCCAAGCAGAGTCTCGGCTCGGGCGTGGCGGCGATCGTCGCGACCGCCGAGGACGGCAAGGCGAGCCTGGTGGTCGGCGTCACCGGCGATCTCGTCCAGCGCTTCAACGCCGTCGACCTCGTGCGCCGCGGCGCGGCGGCGCTCGGCGGCAAGGGCGGCGGCGGCCGCCCCGACATGGCTCAGGCCGGCGGCCCGGAAGGCGCGAAAGCGGCCGACGCGCTCGCCGCCGTCGAAGCCGCGATGCGCGACGCGGCGGCGTAAGGCGGCCGCGAGCGAGCTGCGTTTTTGCGCTTGCCCTCGCCCCAGCCGTCTCCCGCAAGCGGGAGAGGGGGCGAAACCCTTCTCCCGCTCATGCGGGAGAAGAGCCTGCCCCCGGGCGATGACCCGGGGGTGGCGCGAAGCGCCGGATGAGGGCGCGTCCGGGCGCTTCCCTCACACCTTCTCCACTTTCGGGTCGTCGGGCGTGGCGAAGCAGGCGAGCTTGGCCGAGCCCGGCTCGACGTCGCGCCAATGCTTGACGTCGAACTCGAGCGCCGCCAGGCCGGCGGTCGGAAACTTCGCCGAGATTCGCAGCAGGTCGAACTCGGCGCCGTCGCCGATCAGATGGTTGGCGGCGTCGGCGAGGCCGGGATTGTGGCCGACCAGCATCACGCTCGCGCAGCCGTCGGGCAGGGCGCGTACGATCGCTTCGACCGCCGGGCGCGACGCTTCGTAGAGGCGCGGCGCGACCCGCGCCTCGATCAGGCGCGGCCAGCCGGCGCGCGCAATCTCGGCGGTCTCGCGCGCGCGCCGGGCGCCGGAATGGACCAGCAATTCGGGGATCAGGCCGGAAGCGGCGACGAAAGCGGCGATCCGCGCCGCGTCGCGCCGGCCGCGCTCGATCAGCGCCCGCTCGTGATCGTCGTGGCCGGTCATCACGGTCGCTTTGGCGTGGCGGAACAGCAGCAGTCGGCGCATGGGGAAATCCTGGTGGCGTGGGTGGGCTGTCGGCGCGCCGCTAGCGGCTTCGCTCGCGGCGGTCGAGGAACGCCAGCCGCTCGAACAGGTGCACGTCCTGCTCGTTCTTCAGCAGCGCGCCGTGGAGCGGCGGGATCAGCCTGCGCGGATCCTGCTCGCGCAGGGTTTCGGCGAAGACGTCGTCGGAGAGCAGCAGCTTCAGCCAATCGAGCAATTCCGACGTCGACGGCTTTTTCTTCAGGCCCGGCGTTTCGCGCACGGCGAAGAAGGCGCGCAACGCGTCGTCGAGCAGGCGCGGCTTGATGCCGGGATAATGCGCCTCGACGATCGCCTGCATCGTCTCCGCGTCGGGAAAGCGGATGTAGTGGAAGAAACAGCGGCGCAGGAACGCGTCGGGCAGCTCCTTCTCGTTGTTGGAGGTGATGACGACGATCGGCCGCCGCTCCGCCTTGACCGTCTCGCCGGTCTCGTAGACGTGGAACTCCATCCGGTCGAGCTCCAGCAGCAGGTCGTTGGGGAACTCGATGTCGGCCTTGTCGATCTCGTCGATCAGCAGCACCGGCCGCTCCGGCGCCGCAAACGCCTCCCACAGCCTGCCGCGGCGGATGTAGTTGCGGATGTCGGAGACGCGCGCGTCGCCGAGCTGGGAATCGCGCAGGCGCGCGACGGCGTCGTATTCGTAGAGCCCCTGCTGGGCGCGGGTGGTCGACTTGATGTGCCAGGCGATCAGCGGCGCGCCGATCACGTCGGCGATCTCCTGGGCGAGCAGCGTCTTGCCGGTCCCCGGCTCGCCCTTGATCAGCAGCGGCCGCTCGAGGCGGATCGCCGCATTGACCGCCGTCTTCAGCTCGTCGCTGGCGACATAGGTCGCCGTGCCCTCAAAACGCATCGTGGTCTCGCTTCGCGTCGCCGGGCTCGCCGCCTCCCTCGGTCGCCCGCCGTCAACTCATCGCGCTCTTCACCGTCTCAATCAACTGCTTGAGCGTGAAAGGCTTGGGCAGGAAGAGGAACTCCTGGCCTTCCGGAAGGTTGCGGGCGAAGGCGTCGTCGGCGTAGCCGGAGACGAAGATGATCTTGGCGTTGAGGCCGCGCCGCCTCAGCTCGGTGAGCATGGTCGGCCCGTCCATCTCGGGCATGATGACGTCGGAGACGATCAAATCGATCGCGGCGGCGCCCTCGACGATTTGCAGAGCGTCGACGCCGTTGGCCGCTTCGAGCACCGTGTAGCCGCGCGAGGCGAGCGCGCGTGCGGCGAAAGCGCGCACCGCCTCTTCGTCTTCGACGAGCAGGATCGCGCCGCGGCCGGTGAGGTCGGCCGCCGGCTTGGCCGGCTCCTTCTTCGCCGGCTCGACGCCCGCCTCGGCGATATAGCGCGGCAGCAGGATGCGGAAGACCGCGCCGGCGCCTTCCTCGCTCTCGCAGAACACGTAGCCGCCGGTCTGCTTGACGATGCCATAGACCATCGACAGGCCGAGCCCGGTGCCCTTGCCGACTTCCTTGGTGGTGAAGAACGGCTCGAAGATCTTGTCGCGCACCGCGGCGGGAATGCCGTGACCCTCGTCCTCGACTTCGACCACCACGTAGTCGGCGGCGATCAAAGACTTCTCGTTGAAGCTGGCGCATTCGGCGGCGAGCACGTTGCGCGTGCGCAGCGTGATCTTGCCGCCGTCCTTCATCGCGTCGCGGGCGTTGACGACGAGATTGACGATCACCTGTTCGAACTGGTTCAGGTCGGCCTTGACCAGCCACAGGTCGCGTCCGAGCACGACGTCGAGTTCGATCGTTTCGCCGACCAGCCGGCGCAGCAGCATCTGCAGATCGGACAGCACTTCGCCGAGTTGCAGCGTTTGCGGCCGCAGCGTCTGGCGGCGCGAGAAGGCGAGCAGTTGCCGCACCAGGCCGGCGGCCCGGTTGGCGTTCTGCTTGATCTGCATGATGTCCTGGAAGGACGGGTCGGTCGCGCGATGGTTGGCGAGCAGCAAGTCGGAATAGCCGATGATCGCGGTCAGGACGTTGTTGAAGTCGTGGGCGATGCCGCCGGCGAGCTGGCCGATCGCCTGCATCTTCTGGCTCTGGACGAAGCTCTCCTGCAGCGCCCGCTGTTCGGTGGTGTCGAGGGCGAAGACGGTCGCGTTCGCGCGTTCGTCGCCCTGCGGATCGGCGGCCGCCGAAACGAAGAACCGGGCCGAGCGCGGCGGCTCGCCCGACAGGGCGAGATCGACCGGAGCGACGTCGCCCTTGCCGGCGCTCGCCGCGGCGAGCGCTTCCCTAAGCGCGGCGTGGTCGCGTTCGGCGACCCCGGCGTAGAGCGACGGCCGCGCGTCGCCCGCCGGCGGCTTCAGCGCCGCCGGCGCGAGCCGGGCGAAAGCGCCATTGGCGCGCAGCACGCCGCCGTCGGCCGCGACCGAAGCGATCGCCATCGGCGTCGCGTTGAAAAAGCGGGCGAAGCGCACTTCGGCGGCGCGCAGGTCGTCGCCGGCGTCCTCGCCTGGGGCGCGGTTGAGCGCCAGCGTGCGCGACGGGCCGGGCAGGCCGGCGCTGGAGAAAGCGACGCGGTGCAGCAGCCTGACCGGCAGGAACTGGCCGCCGCGGCGCTTGAGATCGACGTCGAACCGCTCCGTCGTCACTTCGCCAGGGTGGCCGGAGACGATGCTGAGCAGCGCCGCCCCGTCGGCGGCGACGATGTCGGCGAGTTTGAGCTGTCCGGCGGCGAACTGGGCGATGTCGTAATCGAGCCAGTTGGCGAGCGTCGCGTTCATGTGGACGATCGAGCCGTCCGGGTCGGCGGAGAAGAAGCCGGCCGGGGCGTGGTCGAGATAGTCGATCGCGTGCTGCAAATCCTGGAAGAAGCTCTCGTGGCGCTCGCGCTCGCGGGTAATGTCGCTGACTGTCCACAACGCCGCGCCGCGCCGCGCGACGCCGTTGAGCGGACGGACGCGGATGCGGTACCAGGCCGCCGCGCCGTCGCCGGAAAGCGGCGGCGCCATGCGCAGCTCTTCGACCGCGCTCTTGCCGCCGCGCGCGGCCTGGGCCAGCCGGTAGACCGCCTCGGAGACTTCCGGCGCGCCGGTGAACAGCCGCTCGACGAGTTTGAGATCGGCCGCGCCTTTGGCTCCGGAAAAGACGCGGTAGGCGTCATTGGCGTAGACGATGCGCGAGTCGGCGTCGGTGACGATCAGCCCGTCGCTGTTGCCGTCGGCGATCGCCTTGGTGACGTCGAAGCGGCTTGCCCGGCCGGCGAACTGCAGTTGGCCGAAGGCGTAGAGCAGGATCGAAAAGACGCCGAAGATCGCCAGCACCGCGATCGTGAGCGAGATCGCCTTGACCCCGAGTTCGGCCGGCAGCAGCAGAAACGCCGCTACGGCGCAGCAGAGGACGAGAGCAAGCGCCAGCAGCAGGCTCGGGTTGGCGGCGCGCTCGACCCGGTCGACCGTCGGAGGCGAATTGGCGCTCATGGCGAACCCATCTCTGCCTCGCCGATCCGGCCAGGGCGGTCGCGGGACGTTTCAGCCGCGCCGGCAGGCCGCCGCGACGCGAGGCGCGGCGGGCAGGGGCGCGCCGCGACTTCGGCCAGCCGTCCGGGCGTATCACGAACTGCGGCTGTTTTCATGATCCCCATGATCTGATAGGAACGCCGATCCCGGAGCGAGTCGCATAATCGCGCTCAGTCTGATAGTGACATTTTTTCATCGCTCTTGGCGACAGGGACGAACCCGGGAAATGCGCACGGTCGCCGCGGACTGGATATCGCATGTCATCGATTAGCAATTGGTTGTCGCCGGATAGCGGCTTCCTCAAGATCGCCATCGTCGCCGCGGTGGTCGTCGCCGCGGCGCTGATCCTCGCCGTCGTGTACCGCCTCGTTTTCGGCCATCGTCTGCGGGTGCCCGGCGCGAGCCGCGCCCGCCAGCCGCGGCTCGGCCTCGTCGACGCTTTTTCGCTCGACGGTCAGCGTCAGCTGGTGCTGGTGCGCCGTGACAACGTCGAACATCTGATCATGATCGGCGGCCCCAACGACGTGCTGCTCGAATCAGAGATCGTGCGCGCTGTCGCCGCCGCGCCTCGTGAGCCGAGCCTGAAGCCGCCGATCGCCGTCGTCGAGCCGCTGCATGCCCTTGTCGACGGCGCGCCGCCGCGCGTCGAAGCGCCGAATTTGCGCCGGGTCGAGCCGGCTGCGCCGCGCGTCCCCGTCGCCCGCCCGGCGCCGCCGCCCGTCCGCGAACCGCCGCCGCGCATCGAAGCGGCCGTGGCCAAGCTCGAGCCGCCTCCGGTCCGCCCTGAGCCGGCGCACGCGCACGCGCCACACGCGCCCGTTCGCCCCTTGGCCGCCGTCCGGCCGGAGCCGACGCACGCCGCCCCTCCGCCGCTGGTCACGCCTCCGCCGCACGCCGCCCTTC
>Ga0255350_1000532_pt1 | contig 14038 bp, 13 predicted proteins | sample HBST25r1metaG_FD_186028 | JGI IMG/M metagenome (GOLD analysis project Ga0255350, IMG submission 186028) | Peat soil microbial communities from Stordalen Mire, Sweden - H.B.S.T-25.r1 | ecosystem: Environmental > Terrestrial > Soil > Wetlands > Peat | place: Sweden: Norrbotten County, Stordalen...
GGCTGTTCCGCGTCATTTTGTGCTCCAGATTTACGCCATCATGAGCCGACTACTCTCCGCATGGAGCTTCATCGGCTCCCGGATGACCATCCAAGCCGCTTGAATTCGACTTTTTCAGGATCGACTATTTAAAGTATTGATTATAAAAGGATATTGGCTCCTCAGGTAGGACTCGAACCTACAACCCTTCGGTTAACAGGCGAGCCGCACCCCCTGGGGTGCCATGTTTTTCAATGACTTACGCGGAGCCGAATGACGCTTTTGGAGCCCATTCGGCACACAACGGGCTCCGAAACGGGCTCCAATTTCAACCATCCATCGAGCCGCGGAGGATGGTTGTTTATGGGTTGAGGACGGATGCATCCAATGCCACAAATTTACGGGTACCCCTGGATTCTGCTCTGTCGTTATCGGTTTCTCGTCTTGCTCAACCTTCAGGCCGGAACATATCGCTTGATCGAGATGTCCCGCGCGCGCTCCCGCGTTTTCGCCACGTCGTAGGCAAGTTGCATACTGAGAAGGTGGTTCATGTCCGGGCCGAAAGCCTTTTCGATGCGCAGAGCCATTTCCGGTGTCAGCGCGGCCTTGCCGCGCAGGAGGTCGGAGAGTGTAGCGCGTCGCACTTTCAAGATCTCCGCCGCTTTCGACACGTTAAGGCCAAGGGCTTCGACGATCTCGGTTTTGATAAGGTCGCCCGGATGGGGCGGATTCTTCATGGGCATTACGAGCCTCCTAATGGTAATCGATCAAGTCAATGTCGCTGGCGGTGTTTGTCCGCTCGTCGTAGCGGAAAATCAACCGCCAGTTTCCGGTGACAGTCAAGCTCCAGAACCCTTTCAGGTCACCTTTAAGCGAATGCAGCTTCCAACCCGGAAAGCGGCCGAGTTGCTCAAGCGTCTCGGCGGTTTCAAGGGCGAACAGAAGCTTGCGCAGCTTGTCAACCATCGCGGACAGAACTCCCTTGACATTCGCATCTTCGTGGAGCTGTCTTAGACCTTTGTGGCGAAAGTGGACAAGTTGCATGTCATCCTTTCATGAATCCAGTATGTACGGTTATACCGTACAAGTCAAGCATTTTGTTGGAGGCGCGAGAAAGCCTGATGTGGCTCGTCTTGTAGGCCCAGCAACCAGATTTCCGGAGCTATCCCGTCGGTCACTAAAGGAAATGAATTCGATGTTGGATGGTGTTATCGCCACGCGTAGGCGATAACATGGAATGAGTCGGTCAGCACAATCCTTCGTTTAACGGGCGGACTGTACCCCTTGGAGCACTATGTTTTTCAATGACTTACGCGAAGCCGGATCAGGATGCCCCAGGAGCGGTCCGCAGAACTCAGATGATGATTTTCTATCCCGCAATTCAAATGGATTCGGGGCCAATTTCGAGTTTTCCCGCAGCCTGTCCCCCTGTTCCCCTCAAGAACAGGGCGGATTCTGCACTCAAGGAACAGTTCTTAGACTATTCTAAGAAATCTGGTCTACTCTTGCGACCACTTCAGAGTGAAATGTGAGACAAGCGTATCCCCGCGCCGGCTCACGGATGCAGCGTAGGTCGCTGGCGGAAGAGATCCCGGTGGGAGCGTGACTTTGAGATAAAGCTGTCCATTCACCGACTGCGCCTTCATATCCGTTTTTTCCAGCAGTATATGGCGTTGCTCTTCTAGCGGAACCACCCATAGTCTGTAGCCGGAGCGTGCAGTCTCTCCGGTCAACAGGATTTGTAGCTGTATGGGGGCGTCGCGATGGACTTGGTAGGTTACGATCTGCTGTTCGCCTCGTACCCGCTCGGTGGCAATTAAAATCACATCCGGCTTTGAAGTATTGCTGGGTACGGCAACCGAAGGTGGGGTCGATGCGCTCTGGGACGGAATAGCGTTCGTAGCAGTTACCTGCGAAACTGCCCTCGAGTCTTTCTGCGTTATCCTGTTCGTCAGATGCAATGTTACCGCAGCCAAAACGCACGCGGCCACTGCCAGAATGATGGCGATGCGCTGTTTCCTGCGGAATCTTTGTGGTCTCGCCAGCAAAAGTGCCCGTGCCATCCTGACTCGCTGCATCCGGCTTGGGGAGACCTCAATCCATGACTTGAGGGCCTCCATATCTTCAACGTCTAATCGCTGCAGGGCATAAGAGTCGATGAGTTCCTGTTCGCACACTGCTGCGGCGTCCGAGAACTCCTGATCGGCCAATAGGCGCTCCTCGAAGTGGGCTCGCTCTAACTCTGTCGACTTGCCCGACAAGTATTGCAGCAAGGTCACGCGAAGATCATTTTCAGAAAGGGACACTCTTTACTCTTTCCTTCACATTCTTGTGAAAAATATTGCAGGAATATCACCGAATATTTTTCTTCAGGTACTCGCGCATGGAACTCTCCAACTCCTGGCGTGCTCTCAATGCCCGGTTCCGCAGGGCGTTTATCGAGAGGCCATGCTCCTCTGCAAGTTTTCGATGCATCTTCGCCTTTTCGTTGCCGCTATAGGCGTAGTACGCCTCGATCAACTGGCGTCGCTCCGGCCGTATCTGTGCTAGGCAGTGCTGTAAAGCATTCTCCATTTCCTCTGCCTCCAACGACGAAGCAGATTCATGGACCTTCCAGTGCCGGCTTATCTCTGCTCTCTTCTGCTGGTGCCTGGCTTCCTCCTGCAATAGATGTCGAGCTATCCCAAGCGCGAAAGCGAAGGCGCTATGCACTCCTCCATTCACGTCTGCTTCTGTGGCTCGCTTGCCAAGCCTGTCGATCGCTTCATCCGCAAGCGACATAGGATCTTCAACATTGTTCCACTCGAAGAACCGCGCAAGCCTCTCATGGAGCTTTCGATACTCAACCGCGGCTTGCTGCTCATCCGGGTCCAGCAGGTCGAGTATTTTTTTAAGCATCTCTCTATGCACGCTCTTACCTTTGCTTCGTCGATAGAGAGGTGGCGGGGTACACGCCTTCATCGGCCTTTTCATAGAGGGCATACGCTACAGGCCATCCCTCCAGCACAAACGGAGCCCAGGCCGTGGGAGAGCTCGTCTGTGGGTCCGCCAGCATGTTGAGTTGTGCTGCCCGCAGCGCCTCATCGGTGCGTCTGTGATCTACCAGCAGCTTGCGATAGAAACTTTCCATTAGCCTGCTCGTCGCCCTATCGTCGACGCTCCAAAGACTTCCGATAACGGAGTGAACGCCGGAAAAAAAGAAGGCATAGGCAAGACTATTAAGTCCCTCTCCGGGGTCGTCATCCGCATTGCCTGTTTTGCATCCGCTCAGTACCACCAGAGACAGCGGAAGATGCAGCGAATAGATGTCTCTAAGCCAGAAAACTCCATCCTGCTCCTTGCCTTCGCGGTTCAGCATCGATAGCGCTATACCCGAGATCTCCGGGTGGCCGGCCACCGTAACCGTGTGCGTCGCAAAGTGCAGGATGGAAGCGTCGCTTACTGAAAGGCCTCGAACCTGGTTTGGGTTAGCGTCAAATCCAGTTCGTAAGCTGACGATTCCGTGGGGCGCAAGGCGCATGATCTGCCGGGCCTCTTCTACCGAACCCGTCAGCCTCGGCATGTCCGCGAACAGAAGGCGGCCATTGCCAGTTGCCGCCTTGGTCGGCGCTGGAGCAAGCCGGAGATCATTCCGTGAAAACACTGGATCGGCAAAGATCGCAATACGCAGTGCCTGTTCTGCTGCGGGGTGCTGCTTCAGATACATGGCCACGGAGGCGGACGGTTCGAGAAAGAACGCATATCTGCGCAGTGCATAGAACGTCTCCGCGCCATCCGAGATACGCAAAGCCGGAAAGGGTAACGACATCAAGCATCCATCGCCAACTACAAAGATGCTGTGAGCACTCTTCGGTATGCGAAAGAGCAGCATCGATCCCGCGCGGCTCAGGGCGCGCTGCAACTGGTTCTCATAGGACTTCTGCTGCAACGCGTAGGTGGCAATGTCTTCGCCGGAAACCAGCTTCGAACGCCGGCTTCGCAACATGCGCTCCAACGGGATAATCATGTGATCCAGTTTGCTGCGCGGTGGAAGTACATCCACCGAAATGCGATTCATTGTGACCGACCAGCGGTAGCTTTGACTGCTCCCAATCCAATACGAGAGCAAGACAGAGTGCTCTTCAAGTAATTCGTGTTGCAACAACGCTATATCCACCGTCTGGCTGCCAAGAAGAGAGTCCAATCTTCCGTCGACAGATTGCATCTGCGACTCCAGGCCCTCCTGTTCTCGATAAAGCCTTTGCAGCCTTTCCGCGGCTTCTCTACTAGCAAGCTCCGGGCCGTGGCTAAGCAGTGATTGTTGCTCGGTCACTGCCTGCCGGTTACGAGCGTACGCCTCTCCCAGGGCCTCCGGCACTGGAATCTCCGAGCTGTATCCAGAGGAGTTCAGCGTGTCGAGAAGCGATCGCGCACGCGCACGTTCGGTATAGGTAAACGCGAGGAGTGCATATCCTTTGGCGGGCTGCTCGTGATTTAGCTCCATGCAGAGGTCCACCGCCAGTTCATACCAGCTTCGGTGCATCGAAAAGTAGGTCACCTGCAACTGGCGGATCGCGAGACTGCCGCGCGAGGCTTCAAGTATCTTCAGGGCCGCTTCAACCGAGATCGCCGCATCTTCCAGCTTGCCCTCACTCCGCTGTGCCCTTGCCAGCCCGACCAGAGCAACGGACTGCTGTTCGCGCTCGCCGGTTTGCTCTGCCAGTTGCAATGCTCTTCGATAGGAGGCTTCGGCTTCCTTGGCATCGACAGACAACCGCGCATCTCCCCACGCGAGTGACGCTTCGATCTGCAGTGGCACCGCTGCCAAGTTGGATGCCAACTTCGTTGCCGTCGCGATATCCGCCTCAGCCAAGGCTTGTTGTTTCAACGTAAGATGAGCAGAAGCTCGTTTCAGCAGCAGCTCTGCTTCTTCCTGCCTGAGCGTCAGGGAGTGAGCAATATCGATCGCCGCGGTATCTTCGGCGATTGCGTCGCGCAGTTTTCCCTGATGTTGCAGCACTGTAGCCAGTACCCCACGAGCCTCCAGCGAGGCGGGATCATTGCGGCTACCTTCGAGCTCGACGCAGCGCTTGAGTGCCTGAGTTGCCTGGTCCCAATCGCCAATCTGAGCATAGAAGAGGCCAAAATCCTTTTGGATCTCCGCTTCGACGAGAGGCGCGTAGCTGATGTTATTGACCCATGCCAACCCTTGCTGAAAGGTGCGGAAGGCGCTTTCAAGGTCGCCCTGCTGGCGATACAGGTCGGCGAGTTGACTCAAACAATAGACGACGCCCGCCGGATCGTGTTCTTCCTTGGCGTCGCGCAACGCCTCTTCGGCTGCCGCCAGAGCCTCGGCGCCTTGGCCGATCTCCGCATACACAGAGGACAGGTTGCCGAGCACGATGCCCTGCCAGTAGCGGTCGCCGGTAGTTCGATAAAGGCCCAGAGCGGTGATGCCCGCTTCGATTGCCGCTTGGTACTCACCGAGATCATACCTTACCGTGCTTAGCGTCTTCCATGCGAGTGCCTGCTCCGGCGCGTCGTCTGCCGGCGCTAGCGCGACTGCTTGTTCCAGGAGTAAGCGCGCATCGGTAAATTGGTTCTTTCGGAAGATCAGAAACCGCGCCTTCTCCGTCAAAGTCAGACGCTCCAGCGGCGTATTGTCGAGCTTTCTTGCCAGAACAAATGCCTGATCATAGGTTTGCAAAGCATCCAGGCCGACAGGCGCATTGGCCAAGTGGAGCCGAATCGAGTCTGCGTTTGCCAGCGCGTCTTCTGCATCGCGGAGATCGAGCAGCGATTGGCCTGCCAATGTAGGACTGTCTACTTCAAGGGATGCTTCTGCCAGCTTCTCGCTCTCGCGAGAACCGACACGCAGGGTGTAGTCCCCCGAGCCGGATCCACCCACAAGGTAGGTCAGGGAGGCTCCGCGGCCAAGGTCAACCGGCCACGCAGGCCGTTCTTTTCCATCTGGCGAGGTTGCGGTGACATAAACAAGCCCTCCCTGCAAATGGAGGTGAACTGGCGCTATCTGATTGTTTCCGAGTGGGATGACCAGAGTTTGGGCTTGCTTCGGTTTCAGTTCGACAGAGACGGTGCGTGTTTGCGCCCACCCCCTGCAAAGAGCAACCCCGGTCACGATGACCAGTGCGAGCGCATTCGTAATCCGGCGGCTTTTTCTTCGCCGTTGTGCGACGCCATCCGTAAAGGAGGCCTCTCTATCCATCGGACGCTCTCCCGGTCACAACAGATGTTGGGTAATGGTTCTCAGTTTATAGCACCCCAGAGCCTGCGCAAATAAATCGTGATGTTTGCGAGGATTCCGACACTTAAGAAAATGGTGGATATCAGGCATTCCCTCCTGAGCGCCTCTCCATCTTCCCCGGTCTTTCTTCGGAGGGTCCAGCTCGCCGTTCTCCGGCGCGCCTGACCGGAAAAAGCCAATTCGAAATGCAAATCTGCATTAAGGCGAATTATTTTCGTGACGAAATCGACGATTCGCACACATTTATTCACGACGCTTAGGTCGGCGGCGTCAATAACCAAAACGGAGGTCAATCATCATGAAAAAAGCGTTGGCGGTTCTCTCATTCGTGATTCTGGCTAGCGTTGCGGGAGTGAGTTGTCGTCCGTAAACCATATGGACGATGAGTCACCTTCGAGGGCGTTCTCAAGATGTACCATTCCCCCACCCCAGGCGCAACGCCTTGGGTTTCAACCTGTGAATTTGGAGAATCCATCATGAAAAGAGCAGCTCTTGCAACCTTGTTTCTCGCCTTCGTTGGCGCGATTGCCGCGGTTCCCGCATACGCCGATCAGTTCATCGTGAATGGCGGCTTCGAGGGTGGTGTCTATTCAAGCACCATAAACGGCTATACCAACACCAGCGTCCCGGTGGGATGGACCGCGAACTACGGGTACGATTTGTTCCCTCAATATAACAATGTCGAGTCAGGCTCCAGCGCGTATGACGGGAACTATTACCTCGTACTCGGCAACGACGACGGGCAGCCCGCGGGCGAGCTCAGCCAGACATTCACCGACGTCTCCGGGACAACCTACTCCGGCAGCATCTGGGTCGACGACAACGGCGCTGGGGGCCAAGACGCGAACGCTTTTTTTGACGTCTTGATCGGCAGCGTAGATGTTGTCAGTTTGACAGGTACTACTCAGACTACCGGTACCTGGACAGACTATACGTTCACGTTCACGGGGACTGGCTCGGACACTCTGACCATCGAGGGCGACACTACTCCGAGCGAATGGTACGCCGACGATGTATCCGTGTCGACGGAAACAGTGTCCACCGTAACCCCGGAGCCCTCCAGCTTCTTGCTGCTTGGAACCGGGCTATTGGGTCTCGCAGGTGTTTTGAGCAGAAAGTTCGCGCAAAGCCAAACGGAAGCATAACCATTCGTAAACAAACCGGACGAATTCAAACAGGTAACCTGTCCCGCTCTTGAGTCCTGGAATGCCTTATCCCCCGAGGCTTCCAGGGTTCTCCACGATAGACTGTGCTTCATTTCCCCTTAGCGAGGTTCATTTCCAATGACACAAGCGATTGCCGCCGCTGCTCTGCTCAGCTTGTTAGTTGTTCCTCTTTGCCCATCAGCCCGACGGCGGAGACGCCTCGAAGTGCCTGGCGAGCCAGGCAACTCGCCGGGGAGGGTCCCTGCATCCGCCGGATCCGGGAAGGGAGCCATAGCCGGCCCTCGGAGGAGCTACTTTCCAGTAGGAGTATACGGGCAGCGCGGAAGAATCCTGGCAAAGAGAATAAGAATCTGCCAAGAATCTGCATGAAATCACAGTTCTAGCAGTCAATCGCGCGTGTATGAATATAACGTTCCTCGTCGAAATCGCACTCGATACAGGAAAGCCTATGCAGTCTTTGCCGGACTTGGCTCACGAGGTCGTTTCTTATGGAAAGGTTTTGGTCGCGCGGCGCATGGCCGCAGTCCCATGGACTGCTTGAAGGACGATCGGACGCCGTGAGGTCGTCCGCAGAGGCAAAACCCGGTCCGTCGGCCCGATCCTTAGGCCGAAGGGGCGGACTGCCAGTCGCCCGCAGACTTCCGCTGATATTTTTCTCTTTCCACATCCTCCAGCCTTTCCTGTTCGGCTCCGCGATTTACCTCTTGTGGAGATCAAAGACTATCCTCTTGTTTTCTTGGCTGCGCTTCGTGGGCCTGTATGCGCCCGTGGCGGCCTTACGGGCGCAATGTGCGGGCATGAAACACCTGATTCCAGGCGTCATTCTCTATTCCGTTCCCGATGGACTGTGGCTTTATTCCCTTACGGCCTTGATGGGATTGATCTGGTTCAACGAGCCACGGCGAAGCATTCGCGCCTTCTGGATTTTGCTGCCGGTGCTGCTCGCCGTCGGCTCGGAGTTCGCCCAGCGGTTCAGGCTGATTCCCGGCACGTTCGATTGGTGGGATGTCGTTTCGTACATCGCGGCCTGGGTGCCTGCTGTTGTATCCATTCATGTATTTCTGTCGCGAACCGCTGAGAGAACCCCTCTCCGGCAGTAGTCCAAACATTTTTCATGACGGATTCGCTAATTTCAACACTCCATATAGGCACGTCAGATCCCTTCTGACGGCAACCGGTTCCGAAGCAAAAAGAATTCAACCCCCGAAGAGGCCAAGCATGCGCGCCAATCCAGATTCCGTTCCCGCCCAGTCTGACGAGCAGCAAAACAATTCTTCCCGATCTGCGACCACTTCGGTGGAAGCCAGCAGTCATCCGCAGGCAGATGCCGCAAGTCTCGCTATGCCAAGGGGAGCCAAACCCGCGCGACTCAACATTCCTGAGTATTTTCGGTCTTTGAAAGGCAACACAGGCCCATTCGGTCGCACGGCAAAATGTGTCTTATCGCTGATCATAATGCTGTTTTTCGGTTTCACGTTTCTTGGGAGTTCCCCAATAAACCCCGAAGACCCCACATTCGGCACTTGGGTTCCGCCGCCCATCATATTGGACTCCCCGCATGATGGTAGAAGCATGGCGAGTTCGACTGCGACTGCAACGTCGGTGCCTTTGCCGGCTCTCCAATTCACCGGGAACGTGACCAGCCTTGTCCCCGTCAGTCTGAATAGCGTCGGCTATGGAACAGGCTTGCTTCGACAGTCCGACTGCAGCATGACTGCATACTACGTAGGAAACTATCTCACGCTGAGCGGCAACATCACGATGGAGTCTTTGCCGGACTATCAGGATTATCTGCATTCTGCCGCGCAGTTGACAACGACCCCCGATCAATTCAAAAACGGCTGCAAGCAGACCATGGTCGGGGCGGCCTCCGCCTACGAGGTCTACGCCGGACAAACTTCAAGCGGCTTGGCAATCTACGCAGCGATCGACGAGAACAATAATTTTTATTACGGCACGCTCGACCTGAATGCGGGTACTCAGACCGTTACTCAAGTGACAGCCATCAAGGCCGCGCTTTCCGTGGTTGCGGCGGACGTAAATGGCGACGGGAACGAAGACCTGATCGTCGCCGACTTCGGCGGGACTGGTGATGCCGGAGGAGTGGTGGTGATGCTGGGCCACGGCGACGGGACTTTTGCCGCTCCGGTCTTCTATTCGGTTGGTTCCGTAGGCTCGCTGGTAGTCGACGATGTGAACAACGACGGCAAATTGGACATCGTGGCGACCAGCGGAGCCAACGGAACAAACCTGTCCGTGCTGCCGGGCAACGGGGATGGCACCTTTGGCGCGGCGATCACTGCCTTCAGCTCCACCTCGGCGATCTACATCGGCGCGATTGCGACGGCAGATATCAATGGAGACGGCAACAAGGACGTCGTCAGCGGAAATGGACGGGTCTTTCTGGGTAAAGGCGATGGAACCTTTTCGGCGGGCACGGCGATTACGGTGAACGGCCAGCCTCCCGGAGGAATTCCGGTGCTCGGCGATTTCAACAACGACGACAAGGTGGACCTGGCCTTCAACAAGGCCGGCGGCGGCGGGGTCTTCATCTTTCTTGGCAACGGCGATGGGACATTTACGCAAGGCAGTTCGTATGCTTCGCTCTACAACTCCTTGAGCATAACCGCCACCGACATCGATGGCGACGGCAACCTGGACCTGGTTGTGGGCGCGGGAAACTCCGGGGCAATCGGACCGGACGTGGACAATGGAATCGGGCTGGTCGAGATCCTGATGGGCAACGGCGACGGCACCTTTCAGGGAGCTCCGTTGTACCCGGCGACGGCGTCAAGCAGACTCTCAGGCACAGCGCCGTATACGGTCGGCGATTTCAATGGCGACGGCAAACCGGACGTTCTGGCAGGTCAGTCGGGCCTGATGTTTATGGCGGGGAACGGAAAGGGAGAGTTCGCAGCGGGAGTCACCACTTCCGGGCCGAATCCAATTCTTGTCACTTCCGCCTTGATGAACGGGGATAAGAATCTGGATGCTGTCTTCATTGACTACAACCAAAGCAGCCAGACCTCGCAGGTGGGCGTGGCCTTCGGCAACGGCGATGGCACATTTGCAGCGACCAACGATTATCCGCTTCCGTCAAGCGCGACGTCCGTGATCACCTTGATTACAGCGGATGTCAACGGAGATGGGTACCCCGACGTGGTCGCCACCGGCCTTACCTCCAGCGGTTCTGCGCTCTACGTTTTCCTGAACGACGGCACCGGCGCCCTGAAGGCGGGTCAGTTGGTCGACACGGGGACCGACGAAGATCAGATTGTGGCCGCCGACCTGAATGGCGACGGCAAGCTCGATCTCGTGGTCGCGGACTACGGGGCCGTGGGTGCGAATGGGCAGGAAGGCGCGGACGTAAAGGTTTATCTAGGCAATGGAGACGGGACGTTCCAAGCGCCGACCACGTTTCAGCCGAATGCCCAGGTCTTCTCGATTGCCGTTGGCGACTTGAACAAGGACGGCATTCCCGATTTGGTGATCTCAGATTCAGGGCAGAGCGCTCAGAACTTCGAGCTGACCACTATGCTGGGCAAGGGGGATGGGACGTTCGCTGCTGCCGTGCATACGGCGTCGGTCCCCGTGGGTGGAGGAATGCTGGCGGTCGCAGACTTTAATGGGGACGGAAATCCTGACGTGGCACAAGGCGGGTCCTGGCTAACTGTGTATCTGGGTAATGGCGATGGAACATTCTCTGCTCAGTATGGCCTCGCCGAGGCCGCCTCGATCATTCAGATCGTCGCCGTGGACATCAACGGAGACGGCAGACCGGACATCCTTGCCGGACCTCAAGAGGGCGGCGGACTCGGTCTCGAGGTCTTCTTGAATCTCTACGGCACCGCGGCGACCGGCGCGGCAACCACCACCAGCGTGACCGCAGCGCCCAATCCGGCAAGCCTTGGCGAGAGCGTGACGCTGACAGCAACGGTCGCGCCCGCTTCAGGGACGGGCACGCCTACAGGCACGGTTACGTTTTACGACGGTACGACCAGCCTGGGAACAGGCACGCTCTCCTCCGGCACCGCGACTTATTCCACCAGCAGCCTGGCTGTGGGTACTCACTCCATCACCGCCAGCTATGGCGGTGATACAAGCAATGAAGCCTCCACTTCGTCTGCGGTAACCGTCACCGTGACGCCTACTGCGCTGGCGGCAACTACGACGACACTGACTGCATCTGCCACCACGGCCGCCACGGGAACAGCCATCACGTTTACCGCAGCGGTCAAGGAAACCTCCGGCACGGCCGTGCCCACGGGGACGGTCACGTTTTATGATGGGACGACGAGCCTGGGAACGGGTACACTCTCCTCCGGCACCGCGACTTATTCCACCAGCAGCCTGGCTGTGGGTACGCACTCCATCACCGCGAGCTATAGCGGTGACGCAAGCAACGCGTCTTCCACCTCGGCCGCGATGAGTGTGACTATAACGGCGTTGATACCGCTGGTTTCGACAACGACCCTCACGTCCAGCAGCGCCAGCATTGCGTCGGGCAGCAGTGTAACTTTCACCGCCGTAGTTGCTCCGCCTTCGGGCACGACAACGGTGCCGACCGGGACGGTAACGTTCCTCAACGGAACCACCTCGCTCGGGACTGGCACGCTGAACGGGACGGGCACGGCAACCCTGGCGACTACTACACTGCCCGTTGGCGCGGACAGCATCACAGCTCAATATGGAGGAGACAATGTTTTTGGCGCTTCGACATCCAACACGGTAACAGTCACCATCACAGCGCTCGCGCAAGACTTTTCGCTATCCATCAGCCCAGCCAGCGGCACGGAAACAGCGTCAACCCCCGCCTCCGCCACGCTCAGTGTCGCACCCATCAATGGCTTCACCGGCACCGTCAGCTTTGCCTGCTCCGGTCAGCCGTCTACGGTCGTGTGCAGCTTCAACCCAGCTACGCTCACACCCGCCGGATCCACACTCAGCACCACAGTCAGCTTCTCGAGTTCCTCAACGGCGAGTTCGCAACCGAGTGCCGACAGCCATCGCGCTTCCCTCATCTTCGTTGCGTTTGGCTTCGGGTTCTGGCTGCTTGCCCGCACACGCAAATACCGCCATCTTTTCAGCGGGCTGGCAGTGCTTCTGTTCGGGTTGGCTCTGGTTGGCGTCGGCGGCTGCGGCGGGTCGAGCAAGAAAACGCAGACATCGACGGTCACCATTACCGCGACCTCGGGCAGCACTTCGCAAGCGACAACGTATTCGTTGACGAGCAGCAACTGAGGGCATAGGGCTCACAGATGGGGAAGCAACTGTAAATCAACACAAAGACGCAACCGGCCTAAGCACAGACTGGCTGCGTGAAGAAAGGAAACTGGAACCTATGCGCTGCGTATTCACTGCTGTAGTCCTGAGTCTGTTCTGCGTCTTACTGCCGCCGCCGCAACTTGCCCAGGTAAGGTAATGTTTCAGGATTCATTCACGAAACCTAATCCGTACTGGAGTTTAAATGCCGCTGACACCAGCAAGGTCTCGGTTGAGAACGGCAATTTTGTCGTCAAGGTTCTTGCTCCTGGTCAGCAGCGCACCGAGCTATACCATGGCGACGTGTATGACGATGCGAATGTCTGCGTCACTGTCCGGTCGGCCGATACCGACAAACCGGACCAATCGGAGCGCGGGGGTGGCTTTTTGGAGAAAGGATGACAACTCCTCTTACGTCTCCGAGATCAATCTTACCGGTCAATACGCGGTCTATCGCTTGGCAGGTGGACGCTGGATTACCCCAGTGCCATGAACGGACAGCCTCGCCATCAAGAAGGGGACCAGGCTAGGTCAATTCTGCTCGCGCGCAAACGAAGGGAGATCATGCGACCCTGTTCATCAACGATCAGCAGGGGTGGGGATGGTGCAAGGACACCCGCTGGATGGCGACAGCCTGGTAGGCTTCTATAGCGAGAGTTCAGCCAGTTAGGGAACACGTGGGAGTTTACGGAGTTTGCGTTTTCCAAATCGTAAGCTTTTTCGCGTGCCAGAAAGACGCTTTTCGGTAGCGGCACTCCCCCATATGCGGCAACTCGCTTTGCGCAACCATGAGAGCGCTGAGCTTTACCTTCATAGCCCTGACCTCTTTGTTGCGAATCAGGTCCGTGCTGACGCCCACACCTTTCAAACGGACGGCCCCAGACCGTGCCGACGTGCAGGACGAAGCCGACGAAGAAGTCTTCGTACTCGCCGCTGGCGTGACCTCTTTGCATCGGCAGGAGGATGACCGAGCCAGGCGGGGGTGCGACATGCGCCAACTCAATCTGTCGATGGAGGGACTTATCGCCGTCGTGACTGTCGCCCAGGAAGGAAGCCTTGAGCGAGCTGGAAAGGTCTTGAGTTTGGGAAGGTCAGCCGTAGGAAAGCATGTTGGAATCGTAGAAGCAGAGGTCGGCGCACCACTTTTTGATCGCCATGGTGGCAGATGGGTATTGAATGAAGAGGGTAGGCTTTTCGCGCCGAAAGCGTCGCAGTCCATTTTGTATGCTCGTATGGGCCTGGACCTTGTGCAGTCTCATGTAAAACTCATTGCTGTCCAAAACAGCCTGATAGCTCTTGCGGCTTGAGACTTATCGAAGGCGGCTGATCCCCGTTACTCTGAAGTGGGCTCCCGGACAGGGCCACATTCAGAGACGAAAGGATCGGC
>Ga0255350_1000541_pt1 | contig 13986 bp, 14 predicted proteins | sample HBST25r1metaG_FD_186028 | JGI IMG/M metagenome (GOLD analysis project Ga0255350, IMG submission 186028) | Peat soil microbial communities from Stordalen Mire, Sweden - H.B.S.T-25.r1 | ecosystem: Environmental > Terrestrial > Soil > Wetlands > Peat | place: Sweden: Norrbotten County, Stordalen...
CTTCGCGAACCAGTGGGCCGCGGCAGTCGATGAGGCGGGCCTTTGCCGCTCCGTATTCGAGAGCCGCGCGCGGGATGGCTTCGTAGTCGGTTTCGTCGGGCTGGCCCAGGTTGGCCGTGTAGGCGTAGGGGATGGCTCCCTTCTGCTTCATCCAGTGCAGGGCGGCGGAAGTGTCAAGCCCGCCGGAGAAGGCAATGCCGACCTTCTCACCCGTGGGCAGTGATTCGAGAATTACAGACATGCTTGCGAACCTCTTTTCAGCTTCTAGCCGCTAGCTTCTAGCTGCTAGCCAATTCCGAGTTGAAAAAACTGTTTCTGCTGCGATGAAAAGCTAGAGGCTAAAAGCTAGCAGCTGGAAGCTTGCACATGCGCCAGCCCGCCCAGCAGCAACAGCAGCAGCGCCTTCTGCGCGTGCATGCGGTTTTCGGCCTGGTCGAAGACAATCGACTGCGGGCTGTCGATCACCGCGTCGGTGACTTCGTTGTTGCGTCGCGCCGGCAGGCAGTGCATGAAGACCGCGCTGGGCTTGGCTTTCTGCATCAGCGCTTCGTTCACCTGGAAGGGCCGGAAGATGGGTTCGCGCTTGGTGGACTCGTGCTCCATGCCCATCGAGACGCAGATGTCGGTGTAGATGGCGTCGGCGCCTTCGGCGGCGGCGTGCGGGTCCTGCAAGAGGCGAATCTCGCAGTTGTTGGCGGCGGCAATGTCGCGGGCCAAGGTGACGATCTCGATGTCCGGCGAGTAACCGCGCGGCGTGGCGACGGTGACATTCGCGCCCAACTGCGCGCCGGTGAGCATCAATGAGTGGCAGACGTTGTTGCCGTCGCCGACATACGTGAAATTAAGCCCGGCCGCGGAGCCGAAGTGCTCGTCGAGCGTCATGAAGTCGGCCAGCGCCTGGCAGGGATGCTCGAAGTCGGAGAGCGCGTTGATGATCGGCACGCGCGAGTTGGCGGCCATCTCGGTGATGGTGTCGTGCGCGTAGGTGCGCAGCACGATCACATCGACCCAGCGCTCGACGTTCCTGGCCACGTCGGCAATGGATTCGCGCTCGCCCAGGGGCGAATTGGTTTGATCGACAAAGATGGCATTGCCGCCCATGGTGTTGATGCCGGTCTCGAAGCTGAGGCGGGTGCGCAGCGAGGCCTTCTCGAACATCAGGACCATTTGTTTCGCATCGAGCGCATGGCGATACGCGCCGGGATTGCGCTTGACGTCGTGGCCGAGCTTGAGAATCGCGCGCACCTCGGCGCTGGACAGATCGGCGATGGAACACAGGTCCTCGCCATTCAGGCGTGCCGCGGCGGCAAGAATATCGGGGTCCTGCTGGACGGGAATGGCGGACTGGCGGGGTTCAAGGATTGCTTTGCTAGCCAAGGTTTTGTCCTCCTGCGGCGTGGGCCGCGGATGGGGCTGCGTCGCACACGGCGGCATATTCGGTGAAGATTTCGTCCAGCGCCTGAATGGCGGTGTCCACATGGGCGCGTTCGAGAATATAAGGCGGCAGGAAGCGCAAGACCGTGTCGCTGGTGCAGTTGATGACGATGTGGCGCTTGAGCATTTCGGCCACGGCGAGCCTTGCCAGATCGGCCGAGTCAAGCTGGGCCGCGACCATCAGGCCCTGGCCGCGCACGTCCACGATGGCCGCGTGGCGCAGGGCGAGAGAGCGAAGCTGCGCCTGGAAGTAATTGCCCACCTCGGCGGCGTGCGCCAGCAGATTCTCTTTTTCGAGGACGCCGAGGACCGCCAGGGCCACGGCGCAGGCCAGCGGCCCTCCGCCGAAGGTGGTGCCGTGCATGCCGGCGTGGATGGCGCGCGCGGCCTCTTCGGTCATCAGCACCGCGCCCATGGGAATGCCGCCCGCAAGAGGCTTGGCCAGCGTGGTGACGTCAGGCAAGATGCCGTAGTGCTGATAGGCGCACCACTTTCCGGTGCGGCCCAGGCCGCATTGAATCTCATCGGCGATCAGCAGGGCGCCGGTCGAATGGGTGAGCGCGCGCGCCTCGGCGAAGAACTCCTGCGTCAGCGGACGCACGCCGCCTTCGCCCTGAATTGCTTCGACGAGGATGGCGCAGACTTCATTGGAAAATTTGGCGCGCAGATCGGCGATGTCGTTGAACCGGACAAACTCGACGCCGGGAACGACGGGGGCGAAAGGCTCGCGGTACTTGGCCTTGTACGTGGTGGACATGGAGCCGAAGGTGCGGCCGTGAAAGCTCTGTTCGAGGGCCAGGAATTTTGTCCCGATCTGTTTGCCTTCGCTGCGCAGGAGTCCGGCGTGCGCGCGGGCCAGTTTGAGCGCGCCTTCCCAGGCCTCGGTGCCACTATTGCAAAAGAAGACGCGGTCCAGGCCGGTGCGCTCGGTAAGTTGCAACGCCAGCTCCGCCTGGCCCTCGTGAAAGAAGAGATTCGAGGTGTGGATGAGCTTGCGGCTTTGCCGGACGATGGCCTCTTCGATGGCCGGATGGCCGTAGCCGAGCGCGTTAACGCCGATGCCGCTCAGCAGGTCGAGATAGCGCTCGCCCTGCTCGTCGATGAGGTGCACACCCTCTCCGCCAGCGAAAAGAATGGGATTGCGGTCGTAGGTGGCAAGCAGCAGCTTGGCTTCGGCTGCGCGAATTTCATTGAGTCTGTTCAATTCAAATTCTCCTGGTCCGTTTGTCCTGCGGACCGCTAGGCCACCATCACTTCGGTGCCGTAAGTAACGCGCGAACTGCACAGGTCGGGAAGCGACGAGGCAGCTTCGGCGGGTAAAATCCTTACGCGTTTGACGCCGTTCAAAAGCGCTTCGCGGCAGGCGCTGAGCTTGGGCAGCATTCCTCCGGTGATGACTTCGCTCTTGGCCATCTCGGCGATCTGATCGATGGAGAGCCATCGGAGCACATCGCCGTTGGCGCCCTTGACGCCGGCCACGTCGGTGAGGAAGACCAGCGCATCGGCGCGGCAGGCGACGGCGCAGGAGGCGGCCATCTCGTCGGCGTTGACGTTATAGTATTCTCCGTCGAAACCGAGAGCCATGGACGAGAGCACCGGCACGGCGCTCAGGCTCCAGATGGCATCGAGCCAGCGCGGATCGCTGGTGACGATCTCGCCCACGAAGCCTAGGTCGGGCGCGGTGCGTTTCTTGCGGGCGCGGAAGATGAGCCCGTCGCCGCCCGACAGGCCCATGGCCGGAACGCCCAGCGAGCCGAGCGCGGCCACCAGGCCCTTGTTCACCTTGCCGGCCAGGACCATCAGAGCCACGTCGCGGGTCTCAGCGTCGGTGACGCGCAGTCCGTTGACGAACTCGCTCTGCTTGCCCAGCGCCTTGAGCATGCGCGTCAACTGCACGCCACCGCCATGGACCACGGCCACCTGATGGCCGTCGCGCACCAGATCGGCGATGGCGCGGGTGCAGCCCGCCAGAAGCGATGGAGTTTCCAGGCCCGCTCCGCCCAATTTGACAACGTACTTCATGCGCAACCTTTCGCGGCTGATCCCATTCAAGACCTTCCGATTCCATGCTTATTCCAGGCCTTCGGCTTCATTCAAGGCCCTCGGCCTCGCCCCAGCCGAGCATCACGTTCAGATTCTGCACGGCCTGTCCGGAGGCGCCTTTCAGCAGATTATCGAGGCAACTTACAACCACCGCGCGGCGGCCGTCGGGGGCCAGTTGAAAGCCGATGTCCGCATAGTTTGTCCGGACCGAGTTTTGAATCTGAGGCAAAGCCTTATCGTAGAGCCGCACCATCGGACTAGGGGTGAAAAACTCGTGATAAACCTTGGCCACGCTCGCCCTGGTCTGCGCCTGGCGGAAATGCACGTAAATCGTCGAGAGAATTCCGCGCGGAATGGGCAGCAGATGGGGCGTGAAGATGATCTCGCCTCCCTCGATGCCGATCTGTTCCAGCAACTCGCCGGTGTGGCGATGCGTGAACGCTCCATAGGCGGAAAAATTGTCGGCCGCGTACATGAAGTGCGTCTTTGCGGTGGGCGATTTGCCCGCGCCGCTTACGCCGCTCTTGGAGTCGGCCACGATGCCGCGGTCGAGGTCGACCAGCCCCGCGGCCACCAGCGGCTTCAGCGCCAGAATGACCGAGGTTGCGTAGCAGCCGGGATTGGCAATGAGGCGCGCTCTGGCAATCCGGTCGCGATGCAGTTCCGGCATTCCGTAGACGGCCTGCGCCTGGGTGGCCGCGGCCACTTCGGCGTCGGTGTCCTCGAAGGCGTAGACGGCGCGGTTGGCCGCCTCGGTGAGCCGCCATGCTCCGCTCAGGTCGATGACCCGCAAACCGCGCCGCAGAGCCTCCGGAACCCACTCGCGCGACTGCTCGTGCGGCGTGGCGAGGAACAAAACGTCAACGCCCCGCTCTGCCAGAAGCTTCCAGGAGAAGGGTTGCAGCTTCAGGTTGCCTGTGCCGCCGCTATCGGCCAGTTCCGGATGAATTTCGGACAAGGACAAGCCGCCGCGGGCCGCGTCGCTCGCGTCCAGGCGGCCGGCGAAGACCGGAGGCTTGCCCTGGAGACGGGGATGCCGCACCAGCAGCCTGGCCAATTCGGCGCCCGCGTACCCGGTTACTCCTACAACTGCTGTTTGCACCGTATCGGTCATGACTCCAGCATCTTTCTCAATCTTGTCTCCACCTCGCCCGCCTGGCGAACGTCGGGGCAGATCACCAGCACCGTGTCGTCGCCGGCCAGAGTGCCAACAATGTCGCTCCAACCTTCATGGTCCAGGGCCGCGCCCAGCGGCTGCGCTCCGCCCGTCACCGTGGTCAGCACGACTTGATTCATCGCCCGCCGAACGCGCAGGCCAAAGCCTTCCATCATCTCTTCGAGCGAAGGCGGGCTGTTGTCCTCGAGCGCGGCCGCCGCTCCATTGCCGCCGGAAAGCGAATAGCCGCCAGGGCCCTTGGAGAGGCGCAACTCGCGAATGTCGCGCGAGAGCGTGGCCTGGGTCACGCGAAAACCGCGGCGGCGCAGCTTGCGGCGCAACTCATCCTGACTGGCCACCAGCGACTGGGCCATCAGTTCGCGAATTGCATTTTGCCGGAGGGTCTTCATCGATCGCTTCATCAACCGTTCTTGTAAAGGGCCCGAATGCGCGGCTCGCAGCCGGGCGTTCGCATATGTATAAATATACATCCTCGCCGCATAAGTATGCAAAGAATCGTTCAACAAAATCAGCAAAATCGCGAGAAATCCGGTTTTTGGCAGAAGGCATTTGCATTTGAAAATTGGAGCGGGAATGAAGGGTACAGGCTTTAGCCCGTCCCCTTCTACGGCTCAAGGGATGGCAGTGCGTGAGCCGGAACGGTCCTCAGTTGAGTCTTGCTCGCAAGTCGTTTTTCGACCAGTCTCCCGAGCCGAATGCAGGGACGTTCGACAAGCAGCCAGCTTGCGAAAGCAGCGACAACGAGAAGGATCGGACCATAAAATCCCCAATTGTTCCGCAGAAAAATGTCCTGCCACATATAAATGCTGTAGGACATCAGACCGGTAAATTTCAGATGCTGCCACTCAAGCACTCTGGACGGAGCTGAGTTAGGATTTTGGCTTGTGCAGGCGATCATGATGGCGAACAGAATTGATTCAGAGAGCGGAATCAGAAGCTGATAGTGATAGACATCCCACGCAAGCGGCGGAATGCATAGCCAAAAAGCAAATTTTCCATAGCGTTCAATCCATTCCTTAATCGCCCTGCGTTCAAGAAGCAGCGCTAAGATGCAGCCGACGAGGAGCGCATCGGCGCGGACTTCGGTGCGAAGATAAAGAAGGGCCGTTTCGTACTGCTGCCAATGAAAAAGTCGAAAGATGGTGCAGGACGTAACCCCTGCAGAAGCGAGAGGCAAAGCCCATCGCCGTCTCACGATAACGAGCAGTGATGGCCATACCAGATAAAACTGCTCTTCGAGCGATAAACTCCAGAAATGTCCAGTCAGTGTATTGCTTCCCGTCTCTAAAGCCGGATAATAATTGCGAAAGAAGAACAGGCATGACCATGCATCTTTGCCGATAAGATGAGTGCCTAATATGAGTGCTAAAATCTCCACAAACAGCAGATAGGTCCAAGCGCAGGACATAAGTCGGAAGAAGCGACGCAGATAAAAGCGCTTGAGATTGATCTTTTCGTCTTGAAGAAGCTGAGTGGTGATGAGGTAACCGCTGAGTACAAAGAAAATACCCACGCCATGCTGCCCCAGGTTCATCCATGGAAGGCCAACAATTGGGTGCCCGATAATGCCGGACTGAAAGTGAGTCGCAATCACCAGCAGGATAGCAATGCCGCGCCAGCCGTCGAGAGTGGGTATACGGGCCATGAATTGATTGATAATCATCATAGTGGATCAGGACTCGTAATTGCGATTGCCCTGAGACAAGGCGGCTTATTTTTCAGAGCAAAGCGGGCGGACCGTCCTCGGGAGGGAAAGATTTCAGCGACTGCGCCCCGTTCGCACTGATACACTCGTTGGGTTGCTGCTGAGAGATCTCCGCGTTTTTTTATTCGGCCTAAAATGACACAGACCCTTCCGTTGTTCACCATCAATGACCTGTTTTGCCGCGTCGCCGCGGCCGCCAATCCCCGCGCCGTACTGTGGCAGGACGAGTTTGGGCAGTGGCTGCCCATCTCCTCGGACCAGATTTACCAGCGGGTGCGCGCGCTGGCCGAGGCTTTTCTCGGCTGGGGAGTGCAAAAGGGCGACCGCATCGCGCTGATCGGCGAAAACCGCTGGGAGTGGGCCGTGGCCGACTTCGCCGCGCTGGCCATCGGCGCCGTCGATGTGCCCATCTACCCCACGCTTCCCGGCGAGCAGATCGCCGTGCTGCTCAAGGATGCGGGCTGCCGGATTGCCATCGTCTCCACTCGCCAGCAGTTTGACAAGCTGAACGCAGTGCGCGGACAGACTTCGCTCGAACGCATCCTGATGATGGATTCATTTGCGGCACACGAAGAGGCGACCCCCTTCAGCCAGGTGATGGCCGGGGCCGACGAGCGCGGCACACTGCGCGATCCGGTCTTCGACGCGCGGGTCGCATCGGTCGAGCCAAAGGATCTGGCGACGCTGATTTACACCTCCGGGACCACCGGCGAGCCGAAGGGCGTGTCGCTTACTCACGGCAACATCGCCTCGAACCAGAATATTATAGCCGCCGATTTCAACTTCAACGCGACCGACGCCTGCATCTCCTTTCTGCCGCTCTCGCACATCACCGCCCGGGCGCTGGACTACGTGATGTACACCTTCGGGGCGCAGGTGGCCTATTGCTCGCACTTCGACAAGCTGCCCGAGGCCATGCGCGAGATTCGTCCGACGGTTTTTGTGGGCGTGCCGCGCGTATACGAAAAGATTCGCCAGGAGGTGGAGCGCCGCGCCGCGCTTTCGCCGGTGAAGAAGCGGATGCTCGCCTGGGCTCTGGGCGTGGGAGCCGGGCATTGCGACACGGTCTACGACGGACGCCGGCCGGCTTCGATTCTGTGGAGGCTGGCCGATAAGCTGGCTTACTCCAAAGTGCGCGAGGCTTTCGGCGGCCGGGTAAGAGTCTTCGTCTCCGGCGGCGCGCCGCTGGGCATCGACACGGCGCAATGGTTCGCCTCGGTGGGCATTGCGCTCTGGGAGGGCTATGGGCTGACCGAGACTTCGCCGGTGATCGCCCTCAACACGCCGCTCGTTCATCGCATGGGCGCCGTGGGCATGCCGCTGGCCAATGTCGAACTGAAGCTGGCCGAGGATGGAGAACTGCTGGTGCGCGGAGCATCGGTCTTCGCCGGCTACTGGCAAAAGCCGGAGGCGACGGCCGAATCCATTGACGGGGAGGGATGGTTCAGCACCGGCGACATCGCGCGGCTGGACGGGGACGGCTTCCTCTACATCACCGACCGCAAGAAGGAGCTGCTGAAGACCTCGGGCGGCAAGATGGTGGCGCCGCAGCCGATCGAAAACAAGCTCAAAAACAATCTTCTGGTGGCGCAGGCCGCGCTGGTGGGCGACAAGCACAAGTTCGTCTCGGTGATCCTCTCGCCGAATTTCGCGGCGCTCGAGGAGTGGGCCCGTCATCGCGGCATTGCGACGGCGACGCGCGAGAAACTGGTGGCCGACAGCCGCGTAACCGCGCTCTACGCGGGAATCGTGCGCGAGGTCAACGCGGGGCTAGCCAACTTCGAGAGCCTGAAGCGCTTCCGCGTGGTGGCCGATGAGTGGACCCAGGAGAGCGGCGAACTGACGCCCTCGATGAAGCTCAAGCGGCGCGTGATCACGGCCCGCTACGCGGCGGTAATCGACGCGCTTTACGAGGACGAAGCAACCGCGCGCGGCGCATAGGAAAGCTCAGCCCCCGGCCCAGCTCCTTGCGAAAGAGGCCGCGCTTGTCCCACATGCGGTGCAGGCCGCGGAAGAACGGCGCGCCCCAGGCTCCGACGCAAAGCAGGCTGCCGAACAGGATGACGGCGTCGATGTTGAGCCGCCCGGCGCTCGACCAGTAGGCGTCCGGCTCGAGATCCAGCCAGATGGCGAATTCGTCCAGGGTCAGCGCCGCGCCGACGCCGTAGCTGACGGCCATCAGCCGGCTGAAAAAAATGGAAAGCGGCGAATGGTTTCGTCCCAGGTCCAACAGCCAGCCGTAACCGACCAGCAGCAGGATGAGAATCCCCCAGACCAGGTGGTGAATGTGCGTTCCGCGGATCACCACCCACTGGAAATGGCCCTGATGATTCACGATCCGGTGAACGAGGATGCGGACTCCCACAAACGTGAACAGAAAGGCGACCGAGGCGATGAACATGCGCTGGCGCGGGCGGTCGGGGATGGTGGTGCGGATGAGATATCCCAGCCTGGTCAACTGGAGGAGCACCAGCAGCGTGATGACGACCAGGCTGGCGAAGGCCAGCAACAACAGCGCTCCAGTTCCGGGCATACCCTATTGAATCATCCCTGCCTCTTCTCAACAAGGGAGCAGCCGCCGGGCAAGCCCATCCGGCGCGCCCGATGCGGGCTCGAGGAGCGGATGAAGCCGCCCCTGCGCACGCCGGCCGGGCCGTCTCTCTATTTTTTTGGCCAAGGCGCGGGCTGCGGGCTTCAATCAGCAAACCGGCTTGCGGGCAAGGGGGCATCCTGTCCTGGAGATGGATTTTTGCCGAACGCCCGCCGTAGAGTTGGATTGTGAATTTACGCCCTTACGTTTGCGCGGATTTTGAGGCGCTCTACGCGGTCGAGGAGCTGTGTTTTGAGTTGCTTTTTCGGTTTGGGCGCAGATATATGCGGCAGCTTGTGAGCCGTTTCGATGTGGCGGCGTGGATTGCGGAGGAGGATGGACGCATGACCGGCTTTGCGGTCGTCGAATGGGCGCAGCGAAAGAGCGGAGTGACGGCCTACATTCAGACCATCGAGGTGGTTCCGGAGGCGCGCGGCCGGGGCGTTGGCCGCCAACTGCTGGGCCGCATCGAGGACTCGGCGCGCGCGGCCGGCGCCGGCCCGATCTGGCTGCACGTGGAGGCCGCCAACGTGGGCGCCATCCGGCTCTACGAAACGCAGGGCTACAGCTGCTTGGGCAGGCAGGAGAATTACTACCCGCTGGGCCGCGCCGCGCTCATTTACAAGAAACGGCTGGACGCTGGAAGCGCTCATCCGATGGAAGTTCCCCCGGCTTTGCCGGGCAGGAAGTAGCAGTTTGACATTTCCAGGGAGTCCATCCAGAAACTCTTCGCCGGGAGCCGCCAAGCACAGATCCTGTTCTTTGTTTTCAATTGACCGCAACATTCCCAAGCTGAATGTCGCCGGCTCGATCCCGTTCTCCCGCTCCAATACAATCAATAATTTAGAGAAATTTCAATCCAAGCGCCAAAGTTTCCTGGCCGTTTTTTGCCTTCGCTAAAAATCGCTGCAAATTGGTCCCGTTTGTTCTCCCACGTTGCCGTCAACGGGCGTTCGCAGGCCTTGCATGGGATTGCAAATCGACTCAGGCGCTCCTGCGAGATAAATATTTTTTAATTCAACACAACCTTTTCGGCTTTCGTGCATCTATAACAATAATTAGCAGAGGCTTCCCCGAAACACCGCCCGCCCAAGAAAGGTATCCAATCCTTCTTGAAGGTTCTTCATGGACCTCTTCGCAACATCCCTTCTGGACCCTCCTTCCTCAAACTGCCTCTCAAGCGGGCCTGCCGGAAGGCAGGCCCATAAGTTTGTTCGCCACCAGATAGAATGAGAGCCAGATGCGCTCTTCTTCCACTTCCAAACCGCACCCGAAAACGGAGATCAAGACTCCGCAGATTCAGGCTCGCCAGATTCAGGCAATCGACGCGCTTTTCGAGCAGGCTGGTCTGGTGCGCAGCCTGCGCGGAAAGGCTGCGGGCGTAACCCTGCGCATGCGTTTCGAGCGCGCGGAGCAGCAGGAACTGACGCCCTCCGCGCCGGTTGCCCGCCTGGCCCCGAACGGCGTCGAGTGGCTGGCGGTTCCATCCTGGGAAAAAATGAACTGGCTCTGGCACGGCTTCAGCACGCGCCGCGGCGGCCGCAGCCGGGCCTATTGCGCCGAGGACGTGCCGGGCGAGTTGAATCTTGGGTTTACAGCCGCGGACGAGCGCGAAACCGTCGCCGAAAATCGCCATCTCTGGACCGAGGCGATCAGCGGTAGCACGGAGACGCCGCTGGTCACGCTCCGCCAGATTCATTCCCATCTTTTGGTGATTCCCGATGCCTCGGCTGCCGGCTCCGAGCGGCCACCGGAAGCCGCCCACCTCAGCAGCAGTTCTTCGTCGCCGGTCTCGAAAGGCGACGGGCTGATGACCGATCGGCCGGGCCTGCTGCTCGGCATTCAGACCGCGGACTGCATCCCGGTCCTGGTGGCCGACCGCAAGCGGCGCGCGGTGGCTGCCTTCCATGCCGGCTGGCGCGGAACCGTGCAGCGCATCGTCGAATCCGGCATTGGCCGCATGAGAATGGAATTCGGCTCGCGGCCTGAAGATTTGGTGGCCGCCATCGGTCCCGGCATCGGCCTCTGCTGCTACGCCGTGGGCGAAGAGGTGTTCTCCGAGTTTGAATCCCAGTTCACCTATGCCCGCGAACTCTTCCGCGAGGTGTACGACTCCGACCCGGTGAGAATCCGCTACCCCATGCTGTTTTTGACCCAGCGCGCTCCGGGCCACTCGCCCATCGGCCCCAGCCTGCACCTCGATTTAGCCGAGGCCAACCGCCGCCAGTTGCTAGCCGCCGGTCTCAGGCCCAGGGCGATCCAGGTCGTGGGCGGCTGCACAAGCTGTCATCGGGAGCTGTTTTTCTCGCATCGCGGCTCCGATGGCCATGCGGGGCGCATGATGAGCGTGATCGGCATCCGGCCGGATGCGGATTGAAGAGAAAGGCTCAACCGGAAAAGCGGCCGGAAGGGCTTTGAATCGTATGCCTCCAGCCGCATTCTGAATTGGAACCCGCTTCGGAATGCGGCCTTCGGAAGAGAAAAATTCAAACTCCCGGTTTGTGAGACTTGAGACGGAAAAGCCGGTAACCGCTGCTTCCAAGGGGGGAAGCGTGCTTGCTTACGAGACGCGAGCCGCCTCGCCGGGGTTCACCAGGTCACGCAACTCCTTGGAAGGCTTGAAGTAGGGCACCTTCTTGGCTGGCACATCGACGCGTTCGCCGGTCTTGGGGTTGCGGCCGATGCGCGGATTGCGCTGGCGGATGCGGAACGATCCAAAACCTCGAATCTCAATCTTGTCCCCGCTTTTGAGGGCGGCGATCACCGAATCGAAGATGGTCTCGACGATCACCTCGCTGTCGCGGCGCGTCAGGTCGCCCACTCCGGTCACCTTGTCCACCAGTTCTGCCTTTGTCATAATTCTCCGGACCTCCGTTCCAAGAATACCCGGATTCGGCTGCTTGGGGCACGAAAAAGAGAGCTTCCCGCTGAATTTTATCCTTTTCTCCTCAATAGCTTGACGGAAAATGAACCGGACGAAGAGGAGGCGGGCAAAGTGTGCTCGGCGGGGTTATCATGACCAGAGTCACTCCCTGAGATTGCCGCCTCGGCCCGGAGCCGGATTTGAGGAACAAGGAGCAGGGATTTGAGGAATGGGACGCAGAGATGACGGACAATTCAAAAAGCGGCATCGGGCCACAGAATCCTGCCAGCCCGAAGTACAGCATTGTGATTCCAGCTTTCAACGAGAGCGCCCGCATTCCCGCCACGCTCGAGTCTGTGGTGAGCTGCATCCGTGCTCGGAGCTGGGATGCCGAAATCATCGTGGTCAACGACGGTTCAACCGACACGACGGCCGCGGTGGTGGAGGCTTTTGCTCAGAGCGCGCCTGAAATCCGACTAATCGAGAACCCCGGCAACCGCGGCAAGGGCTACAGCGTGCGCGCCGGAATGCTGGCTGCGCGGGGCGAAGTGGCGCTGTTTACCGACGCCGACCTCTCCTCGCCCATCGCCGAGGCTGAGCGGCTCTTTGCCGCCATCGACGCGGGCGCCGACATCGCCATAGGCTCCCGGTGGCTGGAAAGCGGCCGCCAGACCCAGCGCCAGCCGCTCTACCGTCAGTTCTTCGGCCGCTGCTTCAACGCCGTCACCCGCGCCGTGATGCGTTTGCCCTTTGCCGACACCCAATGCGGCCTGAAAGCCTTTACCCGCGAAGCCGCGCAGACCGTCTTCCAGCTTCAGACCATCGAGCGCTGGGGCTTCGATCCGGAGATTCTGTTCATCGCCCTCAAGCGCGGCTTGCGCGTCGTCGAGGTGCCCGTCAGCTGGGCTCACGACGAGCGCACCCGCATGAGCTATCTCCGCGACGGAATCCGGATGCTCGAGGAGATCGCCCAGATCCGCTGGAACTCGCTCACCGGACGCTACCGGCGGGCAGTTTAGGGAAGTTCCTTTGTCTTGATTTCGAAAATGATACAATGTATCTACAGGAGGCGCCATGCAGGCACAGGTGCTGAAGTGGGGAAACAGCCTGGCTGTCAGAATTCCGAAGCCCGTTGCGGACGGCGCTCACTTGCAGGTGGGCGACCCTCTGGAGATCGCTATCGGCGCCGATGGGGTTGTCGAGATACACCGGATCGGAGAGATCCCGACCCTGGCCCAATTGGTGGCTCAAATCACCCCTGAGAATCGCTATTCCGAGATCTCTCCCGGGCCGGAGATCGGACGGGAAGCCGTCGAATGGTGAACCCGTACGTTCCGGATAGCGGCGACATCGTCTTCCTGGACTTCGATCCCCAGGTTGGCCGGGAGCAAGCCAAGCGCAGGCCCGCCCTGGTCTTGACCGATCTGCGCTACAACCGGGCCAGCGGTTTGGCGGTCGTTTGTCCCTTGACGACCAAGATCAAACCCTACCCGTTCACCCTGCCGGTTACTGTTGGGAACGTGGAAGGCGCCGTGCTGGTCGATCAACTGAAGAGCATGGATTGGGCCGGGCGCGGAGCGGAGTTTCATTCCAAAGCCCCGGCCATCCTGATCGCAAAGGTGCGCCAATACATCGCGGTTCTGCTGCAAATCCCAACCAGGTGATGGCTGACGGTTGATGTTTGTGGATTCCCAGGTCCATAAATCCGGACCTGGGGCACCCATTCGTGAGTTGGCTGGCCCTGCGCCATCCGGCAATGAGGACGCGCAGCAGCCGACAGCAATAAAGAGGTGCTCAGTTTCTATGATCTTCACGCATCCCGGTCTGCACATCGAGGTCGCCGCGAGGAATTTTGCAGGTTTCTTCGCGCTCGCGTTCAGTGCTTTGTTCCCGGTCGTCAACCCGCTCGGCTCGTCGCTGGTCTTCCTGGGCATGGTGGGCGAAGCTCCAGACAAGGTCTTCCGGTCCCTGGCCAGAAAAATTGCCATCAACACCGCGCTGTTTCTGCTGGCGATGGATTTGGTTGGCGCGGCGGTTCTCAATCTCTTCGGCATTTCGCTGCCGGTGGTGCAGCTAGCCGGCGGGCTGGTGCTGGCGGCAATGGGCTGGCGGCTGCTGAACGAGAAGGAAGAAGACGACAAAGAGAACGAACCGTCCCCCCACCTGGCGAGTCA
>Ga0255350_1000542_pt1 | contig 13982 bp, 9 predicted proteins | sample HBST25r1metaG_FD_186028 | JGI IMG/M metagenome (GOLD analysis project Ga0255350, IMG submission 186028) | Peat soil microbial communities from Stordalen Mire, Sweden - H.B.S.T-25.r1 | ecosystem: Environmental > Terrestrial > Soil > Wetlands > Peat | place: Sweden: Norrbotten County, Stordalen...
GCTCATCACCGGCACGCTGGGCGGTTCGAACTCAATATTGACCACCGGCGGCGGTCCCGGCGGAACCACGGTCGGGTCGGGCGGCGCGGGCTCCGGCGTCTCCGGATTGACGCTGACCACCGCCGGCGCAGGCCCGGCGCCGGAAGCCCTCGAGCCTTCCGTCACCGGGGCTATCCAGTATGATCGCCAAAGCTCACTCGCCACCAGCATCTTCACGGGCGGCATGAACACGACCAGTACCTACAACTTCACCTACAACCAGGGCTTCGTCACCGGCACTGCATTTCAATTTGTCTTCGACAATTCCCGGGCTACATCGACCAACGAGTTTAATACCTTCAGCCCGGAATTCAACTCCAGCTTCCATGCCCAGGTCACGCAGCACCTGCTCCAGGGAGCCGGCATCTGGGTCAACAAGCGCTTCATCTACCAGGCAGCGAACAACCGGCGCATTACCGACTCCTCGTTCCGGCAGCAGATTCTCTACACCGTCAACCAGGTGGAGACCATCTACTGGGGCCTGGTCCAGGCCTATGAGGATGTGCAGGCCAAGGAGCACGCTCTGGAGCAGAGTAGCAAGCTGGCCGGCGACAACCGCAAGCAGTTGGAGATCGGCACCATGGCGCCGCTCGATGTGGTCAACGCCGATTCCACGGTGGCCACCGACAAGCAGGCGCTCATCAGCGCCCAGAGCTCGCTGAACTATCAGCAGCAGATCATCAAGCAGGCCATCGCCCGCAACCTCAACGATGCCGCGCTCAGCACCGCCCCCGTCGTTCCCACCGACCGCGTGAGCCTGGAGGAGATTCCCGAGGAAAAGCAGCCGGTCGAGGCTCTGGTGCAGGAGGCCTTTCAACAGCGGCCGGAGCTGGAGCAGGCCGTGCTCACGCTACGCAACGACGAGATCACGCTGAAAGGCGCGCGCAACGCTTTGCTCCCGCAGGTCGATGTCTTCGCCTATTTGGGCGGTTCTGGCGTGGCCGGCGCTATCAGTCCCGATCTCAGTTGCAGCTTCTATGCCAAGGGCCAATGCCCGACAAGCGACTCCAGCTTGGCAAAAACCGATCCTGGTGTCTATACGTACGTTCCTGCCGCCGGCCTTGGAACGGCGCTGAACAGCACCTTCAACAACTCCTCGCCCGACAAGGGCTTCGGTTTCAATATCACCATTCCCCTCGGCAACAAGTACGCGCAGTCGCAGCAGGCGCGCTCCCTGATGGAATATCGCCAGGCCGAATTGCGCCTGGAGCAGCTCTACACCCAGATTCGCATGCAGGTGGTCAATGCGCAATTCGCTTTGACCAACGACCGGGCCCAGGTGCAGGCCTCCAACGCCGCGCGGGATTACAACTCGCAAAGCCTCGATTCGGAAGTCAAGAAGCTTCGCCTGGGCGCGTCCACCACGGCCAACGTGCTCTTGCAGCAACGCAACCTGGCCGCCGCGGAAGACAACCTGATCGCCGCCAATGCCGCCTATGCCAAGGATCGCGCCGGCCTCTACCAGATTCTGGCCACCACCCTGCAACACTACGGCATCAATCTGAGCGAGGCTGCGTCAGGGAACGTGAAGACCATTCCGGTGGTGCCCGGATTGACGCCCGCCAAGGGCGGTAACGAGCCCTCGACCACTCCGCCGGCCACCCGCTAGAGCCGATAGACCCGCAAAAGAAAATCCCGGCCCGCTTCACTCGAAGCGGGCCGGGATTTTCTTTTGGTACATCAGGGCGAACAAGCCGCCGAAGGGGCAAGCCGACCCCGTTCTACCGCTCCGCCACCAGGTCCAGCAGATCGAAGAACTCAGGGAAGCTGATGGCTGCGGACTCAGCGCCCCGGATCAGCGTCTCGCCCTCGGCGCGCAATGCTGCCACGCTGAAAGCCATGGCGATGCGGTGGTCGCCGCCGGAGTCGATCGTAGCCCCGTGCAGTTGCTGTCCGCCAGGCACATCCAGGCCGTCCTCGAACTCGGTGACCTCCGCGCCCATGGCGCGCAGATTCTTTACCGCCAAGGCAATGCGGTCCGACTCCTTCACCCGCAGCTCCCGGGCGTCGCGAATGCGGATGCCGCCGCTGGTGAAAGGCGCCATGGCCGCAATCACCGGCAGTTCATCAATCAGTTGCGCGGCCAGCGCCCCGCTGATGGAGGTCGATCCCAGTCCCTCGATCGGCGCAGATATCTGAACCGTGCCCACAAGTTCTGAGTTCTTTTCTTCCAGGTTGAGCACCCCAATGTGGGCTCCCAGGGCCGTCAGAACGTCGAGCAGCGTGGCGCGCGTAGGGTTGAGGCCGAGCGAGTCGAGCACCAGTGATGAGCCGGGAAACAATGCCGCCGCGCACAGAAAAAACGCCGCCGAAGAAATGTCGCCCGGCACGGCGGCCTCAATCGAGTGAAGCGCCTGCGGCCCGGTAATCGACACCGAATCCGCCGAGCGCGTCAGCTTTGCGCCGAAGGCTCTCAAGGCCAGTTCGCTGTGGTCGCGGGTGCGCAGCGCCTCGCGCACCGTGGTCGTGCCCGCGGTCTGCAGGCCGGCCAGCAGAACACAGGTCTTCACCTGGGCGCTGGGCACCGGCGTGGTGTAGTCCAGAGGCATCAGCATTCCGCCGTCGATGGCGAGCGGCGCGTGCCCATCGGTCAGCGTAAGCCTCGCTCCCATGGCCTCCAAAGGCTTGCGAATCCGCTCCATGGGCCGGCGCGAAAGCGACTCGTCGCCCACCAGCGTGAAGCGGCCCTCTTGGGGCGCCAGCAGCCCGGAGATCATGCGCATGGTCGAGCCGGAGTTGCCGCAATCGAGCGGTCCATCGGCCGGCGTCACGTGTCCGCCCACGCCGGTGACTTCCACCGCGCCGTCCTCGAGCCGGCGCACTGTCGCCCCAAGCGCTTCCATGCAGCCGAGCGTCGAAGCGCAATCGGCCCCGGTCGAAAAATTGGTAAACCGCGAGGCGCCGTCGGCGAAGGCCGCCAGCATTCCGTAGCGGTGACTGATGGACTTGTCGCCAGGCAGGCGCAGGCTGCCGTACACGTTCCTTGCCGGGCGGATGATGCGTTCTGTCGTCGTGGTCTGCAATGCGGCTCCGCGGGGTGGACTTTGGTCTAGTTTACAGCGGACAGGGAACAGTGCTCAGTGGTCAGTTTGGCCCCGACCCGAGCGGACTATTCAAGGACTCAAGAGAGTTCTTGAATGGTCCGGGCCGCGCATAATCATCCAACAATGTCCACTGCTCACTGTTCACTGCTCACTGTTCACTGTCTTTCACCGCACCTTGAGCACGATGATCGTTTCATCGTCGAAGCGGTCCTGGTTGCCCTGGAATCGGCCCACGTCGGACAGGATGGCGTGCGCAATCTCCTGGGCACTCTGGTCGCGGTGGCTGCACAGCAGGTCGGCGAGCCGGTCCTGGCCGTACATCTCGCTCTTCGCGTTCTCCGCATCCAGAATGCCGTCCGACACAAAGACAATGGCGTCGCCCGGCTGGGTGGCCACGTCGAACTCCTCGTACGTTACGTTGGAAAACATTCCCAGCGGGAAGCCCTCGGCCCGCACCGTGACGGACTGGCCCGACCGGCAGAAAACCGGTTGCACCGCGCCCGAGTTGGCCACCTGCAAGGTCCGGTTCTCATCGTTCCACAGGGCAAACAGCATGGTCACATACTGTGATTCCAGCTTCCTCTCCTGCAGGGCGTCGTTCAACGTGGCCAGCATCTGCGCCGGCTCTGGCCGCTGCTGCGCCGCCGACCGCATGATGCCGCTGACAAGGGCAGCAAACAGGGCCGCCGGCGCCGCCTTTCCGCTCACATCGCCCAGCACGATCGCGGTCCGGCCCGGGCCGTAGTCCACAAAGTCGTAAAGGTCGCCGCCAATAGTGCGCGCCGGCAAAAAGTGCACCGCCAGGTCGGCATTCGGCATCGCAGGCGCGGCCGGCGGAAGCAGCCGCAGTTGCACCTCGCGCGCCATGGCGATATCCCGCTCCAGTTGCCGCTCCTGAGAGCGCACCGCCTGGTACAGCCGCGCATTCTCAATGGCTATCGCCACCTGTGCGGCCAGCGTGGTCAACATACGCTCGTGCTCTTCGTTGAAAAAGCCGGTCCGAGTGTGTTCCAGATCCAGGATGCCGATGACATGGCCCTTGTGAAACAGGGGTACAACCAGCTCCGACCGGGTTTCGGGATTCATGGGCAGATAGCGCTGGTCCTTGCGCACATCGGGCACGTTTACCAGCCGCCACTCGCGCACCGCCGCGCCCACCAGTCCGCTGGTGATGGGCAGGCGGCGCAATGGGGCGTGCGCATAGCCGAAGCGCCACGCATAGCGCGTGACCAGGGTCTCGCCGCTGGGTTCGAGCAGCATTACGCTGAACATCTGGTAGTCGATCAGCCGCCGCAGCAGTTGTCCCACCCTTTCCAGCAGTGGGTCCAATTCCAGAATCGACGTCAGCTCCGTGGCAATCTCGTTCAGCACCGACAACGTCTGCGCCTGCCGGGAGACGCGTGCGTAGAGGCGAGCGTTTTCGATTGCCTGGGCGATGCGCGAAGCGGTCAGCGTCAACAGACGAACGTGCTCGGGGCGAAAGAAGCCGGCTTGCTCGCTCTCAATGTCCATCACCCCGATCAGCCGGTTCTTGGCGATCAGCGGCACGCCCAACTCGGCGCGCACATCGGGATTCACCTCGTAATAAATCTCCGAATTGGCCACGTCGTTCAACAGCACCGGCTGGCGGGTCAGCGCCACCTGGCCAACCACCCCCCTGCCCAGGGGAATGTGCAGCCGCTCCACCTCTGAGCTGTGGCCGATTTGAAATCGCATCCGCAATTCGCGGGTACGATCATTCAACAGCAGAATGGCGAAAATGCGATAGGGGATCACCGTCCGCACCAGCTCCGAGGTGCGCCGCAGCAGCGTCTGCAAATCAAGCGTGGTATTCAGCGCATCGGCCAGTTGCATCAGGTAGGACACATCCGCCGGTTCCACCCGGATGTTCATCGGGTCAAGATGCGCTCCAGGCTTTGAGGGGTCCGCCGGGCGGTAGTCGCCCTCGAACTCGGCTTCTCTACGCGAAGATGGTGGACTATCGGACATAAGCGTCGAAGGGAATCATAGCGTATGGAGGGACGAGGGGTTAGGGGTTAGGGAACAGCGGCCATCCCGTATTCGCTGTGCAACTATTGGATATCTGCAGGATTCTCGGCGCTCGGAGGGCTCGGCAGCAGTCTCTTCGAGGGTATTGCTTCAAACAGCCACTAACCTCTGGTTCCTAATCCCTAATCCCTACTCCCTCGCCTTTACTCCGCTCCCAACTCCCTCACAATGGCCACCGACGCGGATGCGCCTATGCGGTTGGCACCCGCTTCGAGCAGCGCCTTCACGTCGGCCAGGGTGCGAATGCCCCCCGCGGCTTTCACGCCGCAGCGCCCGCCGGCTACTCCGCGCATCAGCGCCACGTCGGCTGGGGTTGCGCCGCCGGAGGCAAATCCGGTGGATGTCTTGATAAAGTCCGCGCCCGCCTGGATGGCGATCTCTGACCCACGCAGCTTCTCTTCCACATTCAGCAGCGCCGTCTCCAGAATCACCTTCAGCAGTCCCCCGTGGTGGTGAACCACCGTGGACACCGCCTGGACGGTGTGGTGTACCGCCTGGTGGTTTCCGCTCTTCAGCAGGCCAATGGGAATCACCATATCCAACTCGCGAGCGCCCAGCCTTAAGAGCGCTGCCGCTTCATGGCGCAACGTCGATACCAGAGATGCACCCAACGGAAAGCCGATGACCACCCCCACAGGGACGCCCGTTCCCGTCAGCACCCCGACGGCTGTCGGCACCCAAACCGGATTCACCATGGCGCAGGCAAAACGGTAGCGGATCGCTTCGTCGCAGAGGTTCTCTACCTGATCGCGCGTGGCGTCCGGCTTCAGCAGCGTGTGGTCGATCACGGCAGCCAGCGTTTGCCAGTTGGCAAGCGTCTCTGCGGCAAATGCGGTTGCATCAAAGTTCCCGTTGTCGAACTCCAGATCAGATTCCTGGCTGGGGGTGGTGGTGGTCATCGGTCATGCTCCTTGCTGTTGGAAAGCCGCTCTCAACCGGCGGCTCTCTGGCACCATACGGGAGTTGAGTATAGTGCCTGCCGGAGCGCAGGTCCAGATGAAGAGACGCAATGGGCCGCCGCCAGGTTGCACCGCCGTCCCATACCAGGCACGTCCGGGCCCCCAGTCTCATCCCCACGTTCGGCGGCTTCCTGCCTTTGCCCGGATGTGCTACTTCTGAGCCGGGGCTAAAGGGAAGACAAGCACTTGTTGCGGAGCGTCAATCTCCGTTCCCGGTGCGCTGAGCTTCAACTTCAGGTTCTCAACCTCCGCCTTGCCATTCAATCGGCTCACAAACCCCAACTCGTACTGGTTGCGCAACCGGCGGGTGAGTTCGTCGAAAAACGGCTGGAACGAAACCGGATTGCCCATTCCTTGCCAGAAGTTCTTGCCTCCTGTCGCTTGAGTCACTTCGTTCAAGAGGTTCTGGCCGCCATTGTTCTCGTACATGGAACTGTCGGCGCGGCCCTGGCTCCGCCAGAAGATCGAGTAGACGACCAGTCCCGCGCGGACTGAATCGCTAATGGCAGCCTGGACATAAGGGTCGTCCGGATCGAATTGCCGCTGGTAATTGTCAACGCCGTCGGTCACCATCACCACTTCCCGTCGGGCCTTGCGGTTCGCCGAAGGCCAGTGCGCCGCAAGGTCGGAGAGGCAGAAGTAGGGGCTGGCGTCGGAGCCGGGTGAACCCCCTGGCAGATGCAGAGCGCTCAGCACTTGGGCATGATCCGCGGAAAGGGGAGCGGCGAATACAGCGCGCCCACTCTCCATATACGCGATTGCGGCCTTCGTGTTGGGTGGAAGGCTCTTGACGAAGCTGGCGATCTCGTCCAACTGGCTCCCTAGGCTGCTGCGCGCCGAGCTGTCGATCAGCACCACCAACTCCAGGCTGTCCGCAGGACCCTGCAGCAGTGTCCAGGCCGTGACTTTGGCCTGTTTGCCATTCAACTTCACCGACAAATCCTGGTTGGCGACGCTGGCAGCCACCTCGCCGTCATGTTTCGGGAGAACCGTCACAATTGCCTGTCCCTGCCCCTGATTGCCATCGCTTTGAGAAAACACCGGCGCTGGCCCAAGCAGCGTCAGGGCGGCCATCCAAAGGGCCATTCCTTGGCTATTCATACGAGTTTCTCCCTTCGAGGCGGGGCGTGGCCATGAAAAACCTCCAAGGGCCAACAGACTTCGCCTCTTCTTAGAGTTTACGGCTTCGCGCGACAATCGGGTGAAAGCTTCGTTTTGCGGGGGTTTGACTTTCTCCGAGTCCGAGCGCACTCTTCCTGGACCTCGACGGTGGCCGCGATCTACCAGGAACGCTGGGCCGTGGCCCCTTCTTCAAGGCGCTGAAGCAAACCACGAAAGCGAAGTCGCTTCTGGGCACCAGGGCCAATGCAGTCAAGACGCGAATCAAAACCGCGCGGCGAAAAGGGGGGTTGTTTCGATCGGTCGACCGGCCGGCGATCCGTCACCGCACTTGGCAAGCGCAAATGCCGGGGATTCCCGGCAATCGAAGTGTCGGGTTTTGATGAATCAGCCGGTCTGCCAGCGCGCCGCTGGCCGTGACAGGGCAAAACCTGCGCATCAGCCAGCGGCTGGCGCATCAGGATCACCCCTCAGCGGTCGGGAGCTAGCACTTCGGGTGGGGATTCTTGAACACCACCTCGAGGGGCTGCCAGTCTGAAAGGCGCTTCGCGTCGATTTCGGCATCTCCGGCCTGGCGGGTGAGCGACGACCTGGCAAGCGCCACGGATATCTTCACTTTTCCGTTGATGCAGTAAGCCTTGAGAAACGTCGTCAGGTCCTTATCTGCCGAATTCATGTAGTCCGGGGGAAGGGTGCCCTCCGTGCCGGCAATGTCCACCGGGGCCATAATCATCTGGTTCATCATCGGGCCCTTTTTCGTATCTGCCGAAGCGTCGAATCGCAGCACGAGGATGGCTCTTTTCTCCAGCATCTCGGGATTCGCCGTGAACTTGATGGCCGGAATGGTGACGCCCGCCGGGTTCGGTTTTGCCGTCTGCGCGTCAAACGCGATGCGGTAGGGAGCCCCCTTCCATTTCGGAGTTACGGGAACGCTGGAAGCCTTATCCCCCTGGTTTCCGCACCCAGCCAAGAGCGCCAATCCACCAAAAGCAAAAGCCAATATGATGCCTATTCTCAAGTCATCCTCCTCTTTCCTATCAGACGACGTGCCAGAATACCACCCCGGTGTCTCAACGGAACAGTGACCGCGCGGAATTGTCGGCATTACGGTTGGAGGGAGGCGATTAGCTCTGTCGAATCCGTGAAAACCGGGTTCACCAGGTTCCGGGCCGAACGAAACCCAATCAGGCATTATGGACCTTTTGAATCCGACCCCGAAGCGCTTCCACGCTGCGGCGTAGCAGAAGTGATGGAAGATTACATAAAGTACCTGTCGCTGGAAGTCGCTAATGGTCGCGAGAAAGGATAGAAAGTTGATCGAACACAGTACAGCGGCGGGTCTCGATGCGGCCGTGATTCTTCTCCACGCTCTCGGCGGATGTGTGCCGCGTGTAGATGGCCGGATGGGCGCGGAAACTCTTCCAGAAGTCTTCAGTGGTCTCGGCCAGTTTGGGCTGGTTGTCCTTGACCGCCAGTAGGTAGTCGGCGCCGCGCTCCTGAATCGCCTCGGCAATGACGGTTTGTGTGCCCATGGCGTCGATGGTGACCGTGCAGCCTGTCAGCGCCAGGGCGGAAAGCAACTCGGGAATGGCCGTGATCTCGTTGGACTTCTCGGCTGTAGCCCGCTGCCCCAACTCCAGACCCGTCCCGGCAGCAAAGGCCGAAACCATGTGCAGCGCTGTAGCATCGACTCCACCCGAGCGGCGGCTGGTATTGCCGTCGATGGCCACGATCTCCGCGCCCAGAGCGGGTAAAATGCTGCTCACCCAACGTCAGAAAGCAGACTCGAACTGCTCCGGATCAATCAACCCGAAGATGCGTCCAGGGCATGCTCTTAATTGCCTGATTCGCATGGCAACGCGGCCGTCTACAGAACGCGGTGGGGACTGGTAATGCCCCTTCGACTTAGACGTATTGCCGCACTGCTGGCACAACTTCATAGTAGCCTCACGTTGTTGAGCCTGGGCGGTTACGATTCTCTGCAGCGGGTGCCGCGCTGCAGTTAAATTGGTTCTTCCGCACTTTCGGTGCGAACTCACCCTTCGTAAGACCAGCAAGTTATTGAAATACTGTTGGATGGAGAATCTTCCGAGATTTCGCGAGCCGGCATCTCCAAATTCTGCTCAGCCAACTGCAACGACATTCGATTTTGTAGGGTAGCCACATTTCTGTCCTTCCAACCGCACCGAAAGTGCGGAAGACCCTGGTTCGGGGGATCGCGACACATCGCCAGGGATCAGTCGTTTGGGGTGCCCCTAAGGGCCGCCCCGGCTCCGCCCGGTCACCTTCTCGATGTAACGCCACACCAGACCCCGCCCCGCCTTGCCCAACCGAGCGTATCCTTGCCCGGCCAGAACCCCCATCACCCGCCGATAGCGCTGCTGTCGGTTATCGGCCTGAAACCGAGACTCCTCGCTGGCCGTCACAAACCTGCCAATCGCCTCGAAACTCAGTTCTTCTACTGCCACCATGCGGATGTCCACTACCCGGCATGGCCGCCCTTTCAGACTCATCATGTAATGGAAGGAAGTGGCCATTGCCAAGTCTGACAAGAGTCATATATGATCTGGGCTGTATGGTACCGGTTCCATATTGGAGAATCCACTCTGAACGGCATGTCTAGCACGATGATGATCAACCCGCCCAAAATCAATTCGACCTTATTGAAGGGCATTGGTGTTGGAGCCCTTGGGGGGCTGCTGTTCGGCTTCGATACCGCGGTGATCGCTGGAACCACCGCCTCTCTGTCCCGCACCTATCATCTGTCGCCGGGAGCATTGGGTCTGACCGTGTCCATCGCCCTGTGGGGAACGGTGATTGGTTCGCTTGGCGCAGGCTATGCCGGCCAGAAACTCGGCAGCAAGCGGGCGCTTCGCATTATGGCCTTGCTGTATGTAGTCTCCGCCGCAGGTTGCGCTCTGGCCTGCAACTGGCACTCGCTGGTGCTCTTTCGCTTCATCGGCGGGCTCGGCATCGGAGGCTCCTCTGTGCTCGGCCCTGTCTATATGGCGGAGCTGTCCCCGGCAAAGTGGAGAGGAAGGCTGGTGGGACTCTTCCAGATCAATATCGTGGTTGGGGTGCTGCTTGCGTATCTCTCCAACTTTCTCATTGCACGCATCGTCACCGGCAGTTGGGGCTGGCGGCTCCAACTGGGGATAGCGTCCATTCCCGCCGCGCTGTTCTTTCTGCTCCTGCTCACCGTTCCTGAGAGCGCTCGCTGGCTGATTGCGCAGAACAGGCGCGCGGAGGCGTTGGCCGTGCTTCAAGCGACAGGGGCCAGCGACCCGGCTTCCGAAGCAGAGTGCATCTATGCGTCCATGAGGACGGAAAAGGTGGAAAGAGCGGAGCGCCTGTTTCAGCGCGAGTACATGTTTCCAATCTTTCTTGCCGTATCCATGGGCATGTTCAACCAGCTTTCGGGCATCAATGCGATTCTCTATTATCTGAACGACATCTTCGCGGCCGGCGGTTACGGCGGCGTGGGGTCGGGCCTGCAGGCCGTGGCCGTAGGCTTCATGAACCTGATCGCCACGGCAATTGCGATCACGGTGATTGACAAGGTGGGACGCAAGAAGCTGTTGCTTGCCGGATCGGTCGGCATGGTGATTGCTCTTTCCGGCGTCGCCGCGGTCATGTCCCACAGATTGCCGCAGCATCTGCTGTTCCCGCTGTTGACCGCGTATACATTTTCGTTTGCCTTCTCGCAGGGCGCGGTGATCTGGGTATTCATCAGCGAGATATTTCCCACGCGGGTGCGATCGAAGGGGCAAGGCCTGGGTACATCGGCGCACTGGGTAATGAATGCCATGATCTCGGGCATCTTTCCGTCAGTGGCGGCCAGGAACAATGCTTACCCTTTTGTCTTCTTTGCCGCGATGATGGCTGTTCAGTTCTTTGTTGTGCTGACGGTCTATCCAGAAACGAAACAACTTACGCTCGAACAGGTACAGCAAAAACTGCACGCATAGCATTCGTTCTACGTTAGCGGTGAAGGGGAGCAATTGCGGTTGAAACCAACACGAAGGGAGTTTAAATGAGCATTCTTAAGGGATTGATTCTTGCCGGTTTGATGGCAGCGAACATTGTGTGGGCTGCCGATGACAAACCGTTCAAGCTGAAGGATGGGGATAAGGTCGTCTTCTACGGGGACAGCATTACCGATCAGCGCCAATATTCGGTGATTGTGGAAACATTCGTGGCCACCCGCTATCCTCATCTCGACGTGAGCTTTGTCAACTCCGGGTGGGGGGGCGACAGTGTTTCCGGCGGCGGCGGCGGCACTATCGACACGCGCCTGAAGCGCGATGTGTTTGCCTATCGACCGACCGTGGTGACTATCATGCTTGGAATGAACGATGGCGGGTACAAGGCGGAAACCGAGGCCAACGACCAGAAGTTCTTCGATGGTTACAAGCACATCGTGGAATCCATACGCACGAATCTGCCGCAGGCGCGGATTATGGCCATCGAGCCCTCTCCCTACGACGACGTGACGCGTCCGCCGGCATTTCCCGTGGCCTCGGACGTTCAATATAACGAAGTCATGCGGAGCTTTGGAAAGTGGATCGCCGAGTATGCGCAACAACCGGGTGTCGATGTAACCGACTTCAACGCGGTGATGGTGAAGACGCTTCTTCAGGCCCGCGAGTTGGACCCGGAAAATGCAAAGCAGATTATTTCCGACCACATCCATCCCTCGTTTGGGGGGCACATGATTCTGGCCGAAACTCTGCTGAAAGCCTGGGGAGCCAGGCCGGTCGTATCGGCAGTGATCATCGACGCATCGCACGCGGCGCCAAAAGTGGAGTCGGCGCAGTTCGCCGCGGTGTCTGGCCTGTCGAAGAGCGGGGCGATCTCCTGGACGGAACTGGACGATGCATTGCCTCTTCCATTCAAACAATGGGTGGAGATGTGGGGTGGCGGCATTTCGGTGGACCTGGCCATCAGGAGTTCCGATCTTACCGCTGCGCTGAACCAGCAGATCCTGAAAGTGAAAGGCCTGCGGAGTGGTTCCTATTCCCTCAAGATCGATGGCGCTTCGGTGGGGGCGTTCAATAACGACCAGCTTGCCGCGGGCGTCAACCTCGCGGTGCTGAAGACACCGGCCACGGATCAGGCGATGAAAGTCTATCAACTGGCCAATTCTCACGAGGAGGTTCACTATGACGAGTTGAGGAATATGGAGATCCCGCTCGCCGATTACGCGCTTCCCGAGGCCAAGGCTGCGAAGGATTCGCTCATCCAACTGGACCAGGCGGTTGCGAAAGAGATGCTGCAAACCGCGCAACCGGTGCCGCACAAGTTCGAGTTGGTTCCCGTTCCTGCAGAATAGGAAGCAGTTTTCAGGAGGACGCGATGACAGGTGGCAAGGGCGCAAGCAGACGAACCTTTCTCAAACTCGGCGGTGCGGCCGCACTTGCCTCGTCATTGGAACTGACCGCGCGTGCAGAAGATGGCGCAACCCCGGTCGCGGCGAGGAAGGGCGGCGGCCGCCATGAGGAACAAGCCAGGCGGCTCGCCGACCTGGCGAATCCTCTTCAGGGCACCGATTCCACGCCGGTATTCTCAAGGGGAAATACGCTGCCGATTGTTGCGCTGCCGTTTGCCATGGCGCACTGGTCGCTGCAGTCGAGCGATGCGGCCGGCTGGTTTTTCCAGCCGCACGACGTGCGCCTGCAAGGCGTGCGCTGCACGCATCAGCTCAGTCCATGGCTGGGCGACTACGGACATGCAACTTTTCTTCCCTTCAGCGGAGACCCTTCTCCGGATCCGTACGGACGGGCCTCCTCTTACCGTCCGTCCGAGTTGAGAATCGTCCCCTATGAGCTCAGCCTGCGTCTCCAGCGCTATCGCTGCCTGATCGAGTTGGCGCCGACGGAACGTTGTTCGATCATGCGCTTTACCTTCGAGCAATCAGGGCGCGCGGGAATCTTCATTGATCTTCCCGGTGAGGATTCGGAAGCGCATTGCGATCTTTCGAGCGGTACGGTCACCGCCCTGAGCAGGGCAAACAACGGCGGAGTTCACGCCGACTTCGCAGCCAGCTACCTGGCCAAGGTGGACTGCCGGATCAGCAGCCTTGAAGTCAAGGAACTGAAAGGACGCCGTGTAGCCATTCTCAACTTTGCCGCGGAAGCCGGCGTGCCCGTATCTTTGCGCGTAGCCACGTCGTTCATTTCCCTGGACCAGGCGGCGCGCAATCTCTCGCTTGAACTGGGCGAGAAGCCGTTTGAAGTGGTGCGGGACGAGGCCGCGGCCATCTGGGAAACCGCGCTGGGCAGGGTGCGGATTCAGGGCGCCAGCGAAGCGCAGGAGCGAACCTTCTACTCCTGCCTGTATCGCGCACTTCTCTTTCCCCGCATGTGGCATGAACCGGATTCGAGCGGGAATCCGATGCACCGAAGCCCCTACACGGGGCATGTGGAGCCCGGTGTCCTCTATGCCGACCATGGCTTTTGGGACGATTATCATGCCTGGTATCCAATGATCTTTTTGCTTTATCCGGAACGGCACAGCGAAATCCTGCAGGGATGGGTGAATGCCTTCAAGGAAGGCGGCTGGTTTCCGCAGTTCCCCTGTCCGGGGTACAGGGGGGGGATGACCGGAAGCCTCATCGACTCGGTCTTCGGCGATGCGGCGGCCAAGGGCGCGACCGGCTTCGATCTGGAGACGGCCTACCTCGGGTTGAAAAAGCATGCAACGCAAGCCGGCGAACCAGCGAGGGGCTACGGGCGCCAGGGCATTGAAGCCTATATGAAACTGGGCTATGTTC
>Ga0255350_1000556_pt1 | contig 13771 bp, 11 predicted proteins | sample HBST25r1metaG_FD_186028 | JGI IMG/M metagenome (GOLD analysis project Ga0255350, IMG submission 186028) | Peat soil microbial communities from Stordalen Mire, Sweden - H.B.S.T-25.r1 | ecosystem: Environmental > Terrestrial > Soil > Wetlands > Peat | place: Sweden: Norrbotten County, Stordalen...
TTCGATTGTGCGCCGGCGGAAGGGAATTTCATGCAAGGAGCGGCGGGGGATTTTGTGATTTCCAGGTTCCGGAAGCGGGACCGTGGTGCGTTCTTTGATTCCACGGTGCCTGCATTGCGGGATGGACTCAAGTTCCTGATACTACAGTTGTATTTGCTTCGGATTTCCCTGTTCCGGGCCTAAAGGCCCCGTTGTTTCGGCAGCTTTTCAGGGGGCTGAAGCCCCCTGCTCCCTCCGCAAAGGACGATCTGCAACTGCAGCAGCTTTTCAGGGGGCTGAAGCCCCCTGCTCCCTCCGCAAAGGACGATCTGCAACTGCAGTACTAAGCCGCCTGTGCGGAGTCGCGGCGAGTGATGGTGCTTTTGATCTTCTTGCCTACTTGCTGTTCGGCGAGGCGCAGCTCGTAGAGCTTTTGTAGATTGAGCCACATCTCTGCCGAGGTTCCAAGCCACTGGCTCAGGCGCAGGGCCGTATCGGCGGTCAAGGCGCGCTGGCCTTTGAGAAGCTGATAAATCCGGTTGGCGGGAACGTGCAAGACCGCGGCCACTTCAGGAACGCTCATCCCCAAAGCGTCGAGTTCGTCGGCCAGAAATCTGCCCGGATGGATTGGATCACGCGCCATCGTCGTATCCTCAGGAACAAGACCCGATGAGGTTCGAGGTTTCCCACCCTTTCGCCAGAAAAAGGCGAAAGGATGGGGCACCCAGCGTTCAAGACTTTGTTTTTATCTTAACCCAACCAAGATTTGGAGTGAGCCTCCGCTCGTCACCTTCGCCGGACGCAATGCTCCGGCTCGCCCGGCTTTAGTAAACTCAACCACAGAATGCTTTTTCCCTCTCTTGCGATTTGCCGCTCCCGTTCCGCGCTCCGCTTCTTCGCGCTGGCCGCAGCCCTCGCCGCTTTTTCTGGTTCGCCGCTGGCCCTGGCCCAGGGCACGCACCTGTGGACCCAGTCGCGGCTCGAAGAGTTTGATCAAGGCACTCCGCAGGGGGTTGCGCTGGGGAGCGACGGCACGCTGCGCGAAGGGCCGGAGGCGACCGAGGTTGCGACCACGCCCTCTTCCTACGTCTGGTCGGTCGAGGTGGACAAAAGCGGCACGGCCTACCTGGGAACCGGCTCTCCGGCGACGGTGCTGCGCATCGAGAATCGGCCGGACGCCAAGCCTTTTACCCTCTTCAAGACCAGGGACGTGTCGGTGCAGGTGGTGCGGCTGGGGCCGGATGGGGCGCTCTACGCGGCTACGATACCCAGCGGCAAGGTCTATCGCCTGAATCCCAGCGCCAACGTGACCGAGGACGACTCGGGAGCGGTCGGCAAGGGCGCGGAGGTGGTCTTCGACGCGGAAGCGCTTTCCGGCGGAAGGACGAGCGCCGGAGGCTCCGGGAGCCAGGCGCATTACATCTGGGCCATGACCTTCGACGCCGCTGGACGGCTCTATATCGCCACCGGATCGCCGGCGGCGATTTACCGCGTCGATATTGCGAAAAAAGATGCCCGGCCGGAACTCGTCTTCAAGAGCGACGAGGCGCACATCCGCTCCTTGGCTTGGGAAACGAGGGGGACTTGGGAAACGAAGGGGGCCTGGGACGCGAAGGGCGACCTGATTGCCGGCTCGGATGGATCCGGACTGGTCTACCGCATCCGTTTGGACAGGAATGGTCTCGACGGTAAAGGGCTCGACGGCAAAGGGGCGCAAGGCAAGGGCTACGTGCTCTTCGACGCGCCCCGGAGCGAGATCACCTCGGTTGCCGTAGGGGCCAACGGAACCATCTACGCGGCCTGCATGGGCGAAAAGGGCCACAACCCGCTGCCGCCTTTGACGGTGACAGGGACGGCCTCGATTACCATCAACATCGTGCAACCGGGGTCCCTCGAGGCGGCCAACAGCAGCGCCTCGGTACCGGAAGGCAGCGAGATTTACGCGCTCGCCCCCGCAGTTGGAGACAGGCTCCAGGCGCCGCGCAAGATCTGGGCTTCAAAGGACGAGGTGGTGTACGCCTTGGCGGCGCGGCCGGATGGATTGATTGCGCTCACCGGCAACCGCGGGCGGGTCTTCAGGATTGCCGACGACGGCAGCTTCGCCGACATTGCCCACCTGGAGGCGCAGCAGGGATTGGCACTGGCCGTCGAGCCGGGCGGGAGCGGTCGGCCGGACGCGCTGCTGATCGGCACGGGCAACACGGGCAAACTCTACCGGCTGGGCGCGAGCGGCGAAAGACACGCCTACGCGAGTGAGGTTCTGGACACGGGCGCGCTGGCCCGCTTCGGCCGCGTCGAGGTCGAGCCTGGCTCGGCGCACTACGAGATTTTCACCCGCACGGGGAACGTGGATCAGCCGGTGCGGGGCTGGTCCGGCTGGCAGTCGCTTGAGGAGGGCCGGGTGACCTCGCCGCCGGGGCGCTTCCTGCAATGGAAGGCGGAGTTGCAGTCTGGTGGGCTGGTGGGCAGCGTGGGCGTGAACTACCTGCCGGTGAACGCCGCGCCGGTGGTGGACGAGGTGGTAGTAGTTCCCGGCGCGCGGCTGAACGCGCAGAGCAGCTCCAGCCCGACGGATACGGTGAGCATCAGCCTTCCTTCGTCGAGCCAGGACGGCGGCATCACCCTGGATGCGGGCTCTTCGGCCTCGTCGCTGACGGCTGTGAAGGACCGCAGCGCCATCACCGTCCGCTGGGCGGCGCACGACGAGAACGGCGACGAGCTGGTCTATTCGCTCTATCTGCGCGGCGACGGCGAAACTGTCTGGCGGCTGCTGAAAGGCGGGCTGACCGAGAAGGCGTACAGCTTCGACGCCGACCGGATTCCCGACGGCGGCTATCGGATCAAGGTCGTCGCCTCGGATGCGCCTTCGCACTCGCCGGGCGAGGCGCTGACCGGCGAAAAAACGAGCGAGCGCTTTGTGGTGGACACAACGCCGCCGGTGGTCTCGGCGCTCAAGGCGGCGCTCGAAAAAGCCGCTTGCGAGAAACCGCCCTGCGCCGGACGCTTTCATGTGACCTTCGACGCGGAAGATGCGATTTCGCCCATCCATCACGCCGCGTACTCGCTGGACGCAGGGCCCTGGCAGTATATCGACCCGGTGGGCGGGCTCTCCGACGCGCGGCGCGAGCACTATGACATTTTCATTCCGGCGCCGGCCGACGCCCAGGGCAGCGAGCACCTGATCGCCGTTCGCGTCTACGACCGGTATGACAACGTGGACGTGGCCAAGACGGTGATTGCCGCCGGACAGAAGTAAGGAAAAAATGCGATTCGAATTGTATGTGGCGGCGCGGTACCTGAGGGCCAAGCGGCGGCAGGCTGTGGTGGGCGTGGTGACCACCATCTCGATCGTGGGCGTGGCGGCGGGTGTGGCGGCGCTGATCATCGCGCTGGCCATCACCAACGGGATGCGGCGCGACCTGCAGGACCGGCTGCTGGGAGCCTCGTCGCAGGTGGACCTGATGCGCGTCCAGGCGGACGGCATTCGCGACTGGCGGCCGATGGTGGAAAGGCTGCGCCACGTTCCCCACGTCACCGCGGACGCTCCGGGAATCTACGGGCAGGTGCTGGTTTCGCGCGGCCCGCGCGCCGGCTTCGCGCTCATCAAGGGCATTGTCCCGTCCGAAGAGCGCACGGTGAGCAACCTGCTGGATTCGATCACTTCCGGCTCGGCAAAAGACCTCAATCCGGATGCGCCCGACCGGCTTTCGCGGCAATTTCCCGGCCAATCGTCGATCAACGCGCCGTATCCTCCGCTGGTGCTGGGCAGCGACCTGGCGGAAACCATCGGGGCCGAGGTGGGCGACTCGGTGCTGGTGACCAGTCCGCAGGGCGAACTGACGCCGCTGGGTCTCGCGCCCAAGTACCAGCGCTTCCGCGTGGCCGGCATCTTCCACTCCGGGTTCTACCAGTACGACGCGGCCATGGCATTCATGCGCCTGAGCGACGCGCAGAGCCTGTTCAGCGAGCCGGATCTGCTGTCGGTGATCAGCTTCAAGGTGGACGACCTGGACCGCGCACCGGAGATCGCCAAGACAATCGAGCAGGCCGCGGGCAAGGGCTACATGACCACCAACTGGATGGAACAGAACCGCGAACTGTTCCGCGCCCTGAAGCTGGAACAGGTGGTCACGTTTATTGTGATCGCGCTGATTGTCATCGTGGCCGCGCTGAATATTCTCATCGCCCTGACCATGATGGTGATGGAAAAGACGCGCGACATTGCCGTGATGATGAGCTTTGGCGTCCAGCCGGGACAGGTGCGGCGCATCTTCCTGATGCAGGGGCTGCTGATCAGCATTGCGGGCACCGCGCTGGGACTCGCGCTGGGCTACCTCGCCTCCTGGGCCGGAGGGTACTATCACTTCATCCATCTCTCGGCCGAGGTGTATTCGATTGACACGCTGCCTTTTGCGCCGCGCGCGATGGATGGCGTGATTGTCTCCGTGGTCTCGATCGGAATTTCACTGCTGGCGACGCTGTATCCGTCTTCGGCGGCCGCCCGCATCCTGCCCGCCGAGGCGCTGCGGTACGAATGACGAACTGCGAGGGCGAACGGAGCCGCTCGCTCGCGGTTTCTGGGTTGGCGATTCCGGGATCGCGATTCCGGCTTGGTGGACAGCTTTTTGGAAAGATTGTTCAAAGCCAGCTCTCTGACCGCATGATTTCGTGCTTTGGAGTCGTACGAACCCAGGTCCCAAAATCGGGGCCTGGGGCACCCGCAATTGGTGCAACAACAGGCGGTCAGGTTACGGCGCTTTTGAAGCCGTGCGCCTTCAAAAGCGCTCTCTTGCAAGAAGAAATCTTGGGAGTGAGGGACTCGAATCATTCTATAACTGATTGAAATAACGATAGTTAAATAACAAAGCAAGAAAAGTACCCCCAAATATACCCCCTTCCAAGCAGGGCTTGGGGCTTTTTGTCACAGATCAGGCTCGAATCCCCTCCAGTGAACCATCGTGTTTCGGGGATATGAAATATCCCGGCATTGTTAGGACGGAACCCGGCTACTGGCTCGCAACTTCTGTCTATGACGAGTCGCGAGCAGCCGAGCTTTCGTTTGCTCTTCTAGCTCGTTCCAACATCCAGGAATAGATGTGCGGCGATTGCTCCTTTAGGCGGTCTCTCCTTCTTCGGATTGTGTCGGCGGAAAAGTGCTTTCGTCTGCCTGAGACATACTGATACAGCTCGGCAAGGGTCTCGTCATAGAAATGACCTGTCCTCAGCCGAACGAATTCTGTCGCAAGAATCAAGGGGAAAACGTCGAACACCTTTCCTTCGTGGCCGGGTCCTCCAAAGGGAGCCATCACCTCACCCACGATTTTCGAGAATTCGGCCAGCCGCTCTGGAAGATCGCTGAAACCGGACGTGAATGGCATCAAATCGGAATAGGGTCCGTGGAACACTTCAGTTTCGAGTCTAGCGCCAAGCCTGCCTGCCTCCCTCGCAAGTGCGGCCGCTCGTTTGAATGGATCTTCATCTGATTGCCTGTCCGCCTTTTCGATGGTCGCTTCAAGCAGGAGCATGGAACATAGGAGTATCCGATCCGATTCGGGGAACTCCTCCAGGGGATTTCCTGTCTCAAGCTGCTGGAAAGCCCGGCGGCTAAGGCCAGGGAGATCATGCGCCATTGGCTCTTGTCCCACCTCTCTCCCACACCGGACAAAAGTAGGGCATGGGTTTTGTCCTTCACGCCTCTGTCTGCTCCTTCTAATTTCTGAATAGATGTTCAGAGGAGATCAAAGATGTTCAATTCCATACTACGTCCGCCAGCAGTGAAAACCCGAACCGGGCTCTCCCGATCAACGATTTACCTCCGCGTGGCGGAAGGCAGGTTCCCGAAGCCCATTTCCCTGGGTGCTCGCGCAGTCGGCTGGGTCGATGCCGAAGTGGAGGCATGGCTTGCAGGCCAGATTGAACTGAGCCGCAGGACTCAGGGAGGGCGGCTGCAAGTGCCGGAGTCGCGTTGATGACCGCCTCTATTGCCACTGTGCTTCCGACAGAAGCGTGCGCCGTCGCAGCCAGCGGCTGGCGCTGGCACATGGAAGGCACTCCATGACTGTAATGTGCGAACGGTTTTTTGGAATCCCGCAAGCGGTAGTGCGAGATGGCATGATCGAACGACTCAGCCCGGTTGCTGTGAAACTTTACATTGCCCTCTGGCATGAATCCGAGCGTTACAGTACGAGAGAACTGAAACGGACAGTTACTCAACTGCAAAAACTTGTGGGAGGATCACGAAATTCCTACGCCAAAGCAAGACGCGAATTGTCGCAGGCCGGCCTATTGTCCGCAGACGCCTATGGGTCGGATGGCTTCATCTTCCATCTATTCAACCCGAAAACTGGAAAGCCTTGGCCTCTCAAACCAACGGAGAAGCCTGTTTATCAGCGGAAGGGAGCACCCGCCGTTGCAAGTTCCCAAGCTCCGGCCAGGTCAACGGAACCTCCACGGATACAAGACACTGGAACCGATTTCACCTTCGGCTTCAATGGCCCCCAATCCAATGCCCCTGCACCAAGCGGCGAGCCGAGCCGCCAGTCATTGTCTTGGAGTGAAATCGGTAAGTAGTGTACTGAACCATGCACAAATTCTGTGCATCCCCACGCTCAGAATTTGCGCTCCCCATGCACAGGTATTGTGCGGGATAAGCACATTTCTTGCTTGAGGAATGCCTGCAACTCATTCAGAAATAGTAAGTTGCTGCGGCAACGTCCATTCCTAAGGACATTCCTAATAAAGAAGAAGATTCCTAAAGAGCATTGACCGTCCACATCAGCCAGATGCACTCATTTGTAGTTCGAATCATTTTGAAGAATCAATCTGAATGGAGGTTGTCAATGCTGGATCGGATGCTTCTTCCCGCAAGCAAATTCCAAAACCGTCCCCCAAAAAGGCAATGTCGCCGTGACGCCGCCTTTTCTGGAACGGGTGCCGTATACACGAAGCCACGATTCGAGCGCAAAAAATCCAGAAATTTTTAGAATAGGCGCTGGTGCGCCGCGAAGAGCTTCCAAGGGCAATCTGAATCCGTTGATGTACTCTCAATATCGGGAAGGGATGGCCATAGAGCCTGCAACGGATTCACACTAATGGTGGTCCTGATCCCCGGCTTGCGTGTTGCACCAATAGTGCTGATTCATCGGGGGGAGTGTAATCTATGGCGAATCAATACGGTAAGCCGATGGAGGGGGAGCGACACGCTCCCAAGTATCCGCGCGATTACCCTGCATTGCCGTCCGGTTTGCAGCCTTTGCCGTATTACCCGAACCTGAAGAGAGAGCTTCGATCAGTAACGGGCGCGCTGGTCCTGACTTATCTTGAGATCTACCATCCGCCCTCGCAGGACGAATCTGGCACCCTTCGCTGCGCGCCTGTGACCCTCCACCTGGACCAGATTTCAGAAGATCTACAGATCTCCCGCAGGACTCTATTCACTGCCCTATGTGTCCTCGCAGCCCGGTGGAGAAGCGAAGAGGCTTGTGCGCGCGCAGCCCGCGCCGGCCGCGAGTTCCTCAATCCTGCACACACCATCAATGGGCGGACGAAGTTTTACTCGGTCACCGGCGCAATCGGCTACCTTCCCCACACTACGGTCCAACTCCGGCGAAACTTCCCGCTCATCTCTTTCATGCTCCAAAAGGCCGGAATTACATCGCTCGTACACCAAGCGTTCATTGGCATAGACCATTTCAAGACTTTGGACGCCGCCGCCAATTCAGCGCCAACTGCGCACATTCCGGCACAAAAAGAATCACTTTCGGAAATCCTGTCGCGGACATCTGTGCTTGCGGGGGATCGGCGGAGCACACGTTATCCGCGGCTGCGCGCGGCTGTGGGGGCTGGCCTACTCCCAGCGAGTGCGCTCAGGGTGCGACGAAATGCGGGGAAACACTTGCGGGACGGTGCGGAGCGGGGATGAGCCGAGGAGTCGTTGAGTTGTCTGGATGCTCCTTCACTCACTCTTCCGGGGAGCTTTTCCGTAATGGCAGCCGGGACTGCCCCATCCGCTGAATCAAACCAGCCATCTTGATGACCGTTTCCAGGCTGATTGAGGGCATATTGCCGCCCTCACCCAGGTAGTCAGCAAGATATTCCGCAGAGGGGGTCTCAATTCCCAGCCGGGTACACACAAGGTACGAGATGGATTCCGCCTCACACTCCTCCACTTGCCGATCCAACTTGCGCCGATCAGGCCAGTGTTTTTGATTTGGACTGCCGAGATGGCCGCAATAAAGGTGGCCAAGCTCATGGGCAAGGGTTGCGTATTGCTCCTCGCGGGATTGGTGGGAATTGAGCAACAACTCAAAGCGCACTGGAACGGTTTCGCGCTTCTCTTTGAAGGACGGGCGTTCCGGCAAACGGAACACGTCCCTGGTATTCGCTGGCTGGATTTGACCGGCGTGCTGGGAGCCGAATTCGCGCTGGTGGACTCGAACGCCATCCCGCTTTCCGTTCTCAATAGTTTTGTCGAGTTCGCCGTTCTCTTTACCTTGATGAATTGCGAATGGATTGGTGATGGACTCCGGAAGTTCTGGGGCGCCGGGCGAGGGAGTGGTATCGCTGACATCGAAGACGAAGAGAACCGGACCCTTGGGTTGCAGGATTGTGATGGGCCTCGCGCCGGGATGAATTGTGCGCTTGTAACGCTCCCACCAGCGTTTGGGGGTGGCAACGAACCGCGCTCCGGGCATCTGGGTGTGAACCAGCATCGCATTGAATGGGGAGTACATCCTGAACCGGGCGATGAAGTGGAGCAGGTCCGCATACGCCGCCCGCGTCGTGAACTGTCCCGCTATCAGGAAGAGTTCGTCCAGAGCCTTCAGCGATTCGAGCGACTCGGAATGTGTTGGCTGGTCGTCAAACGGAATATCGTCGTCATCCACGGATCAACTCCTACTCGCCACCGAACCGCAGTCTACTTTGGCAACGCCTGTCTTTGAATGGATACGTGATCGACAGCATTCCATGGCCTTGGTATCTCACTTATGCGGCGGATCAGCGAAGGGGCCAATTGGCTGCGCCTCATGCAGAATCCCGTGTGCAAGAAAGTAGTCCTGGTCGTTGTCTTTCTCGTCAGGAGGCATAGAGACTTTCTCTACGCTCGTGATTGTGGCCGCAATTATGAACGTATTGGACTGCCGATCCTCATCGTTCAAGATAGCCTTTGTTATGGCAGGGGCCGACAAGAGGGAGAAACGTAGATCCCATTTCATTGTTCTGCCAATGTCTTGGATCAGTACGATTGAGTTTTCCTGCTCGCCGGATTTGCGCACGTCTCCCACAAGTCCAAAAGCAACGATAGGCCGACCCTTTATGAGTGCGTTTTCAAGCTCGATCGTGTACGGAGTAACGTAAGCGCCCTTGGAAGAGAAGGTATCCTCCCAATTGTCGTCAGCATTCCAAGAGTTCCTTACACTCGCCACAATCGACCTGGCCTGTTGTTCCCTGGCTGCCGCTGCGGCTACGACAGCTTCAGCCGCATGGCGCTTGACCTCGTGCGAATGATAAAACCACGCAACAATACCAATGGCCACGACCAGTACAGTTAGCAGTTGAGAAACCTTCTGCCGAGAAGTGTTGCGGTTGTGAGTGGCTTGGCCGTCTGATCGCCGCTGCAACTCTTCGCGACTCTGACTGGGCTTGTCCGGCGTTCCAGCCTCCGTATCCGACTGTATCTGTTGCAGCCTTCCAAGGTGCTCCTGAACGAGAGACTTCCGCACCTCAGAGGTCATCATGAGATGAGCCTTGCTCGCCGCACGGCGCAACACTTCGTACAACTGCTTCTCTGGCGTGTTCGGGTCTGTCCCCATCAGAGCTTGCCGCACGGCATTGTACTGCGGTGTGTCAGGGATCAGCGGGTGAACTTCGCCATTTTGTGTGTCCTGCCATGACCTGATGCGCACCTGCTCGACAGGAGGCTGGGTTGCTTCTGGCGTATCGCCGCGCTGCTCGGCCAGCGCCCGCACTACAGCCGCAGACGCCTCTTCGGGCGTTTTACCGCTTTGTAGTGCTTGGCGGTAGATCTCGCTCGCCTTCGGGGTTTTCGTCTCAGGTTCGGCGGGCTTCATCTCTGCTTCCAATGCAATGTTTCGGGGGTGCTGGTGCTGCTCGGTCATGGCGGCTCGCACCTGTTCTACCTGCCGATTGGCGCGGCGCGCAATCTCTTCTTCGACCAGCGCCTTGCGCACAGGCCTGGTGACTGTTGCAGTCCTGCGGATCAGCGCGTCAAGTTGCTCCGAGGTCGCATCCATCGGGGCGGCTGCCAGCACAACAGCAGCCTTCCGAGTTGCTGGCGTATCCGGGATTTCCACCGGCTCATCTTCGTCAATGCTCATCTCGCTCCTCAGCTACAGCGAACAAATCGTTACGGAAATCGGGACCAGTGTGCATTTCTATTGGTCAATTTCAACCGTCACGGGTTCATCCAGCTTGACTGGGCCGTCTATCGTAACTGAGCCGTCTACGGTGACCGTGCCATCCACGAATGAAGAACTCTCCAGTCTGTTGGCTGCGGCTCCTCGAAGTGCATTGCGGCGTTCCGTCGGTAGCGCATAAAGGGCGTTCTTTACCTGTTCGCTCCGCATCTGGTGAATTTCATGCCAAATGCCGCCCAACTCCAAAATGACCACGACCAAAGCGGCCGCCTTGGCGATTGTACGAATGTTAATGCGGCAATAGCCGACGAATTGTCGCAGCCGCAGGTACGCTGAGTGCAGTCTTTTTTCCTTCAATGAATCCGAGTCCATAATGCTCTCTCTCGCATCACCAAAATTTATCTTCCTACGGCTGAATAGGATGAGCGGCAAACCACGCAGCCGCTCTTTGCTGCGCCTTGGATAGGTCGCCAGGAGTCAACTTCGCCGCTGCTTCATCGCGAGCCTTGGTGACCCTCTCCTGTTCTTTCCCCTTGGACCTTGCAGCAGCTAGGTTAAGCCAGAAGTAGGCTTCCAGATAGTCTTGTGGAACACCCTTACCGTCGGCATAGAGCTGGCCGAGGCCAGATTGTGCACGCTCATCCCCTTGGTCTGCTGCCTTGCCACCCCATAGTGCGGCTTGCCCATAGTCCTGTGGTACGCCGTGGCCCAGAACGTAAAGTGAGGCAAGCAACCGTTGCGCAGGGGCATAATTCTGATCGGCCGACTTTCGATACCAGACAGCCGCCTGTGCAAAGTCCTGCGTGACGCCCTGGCCATTGTCATAAAGCCTGCCGAGGTTATATTGCGCTTTAGCATTGCCCTGCTCAGCAGCCTTGCGGAACCATGCTGCTGCCTGCCCGTAGTCCTGTGCTACTCCGTGGCCCTTGTCATAAAGCCAGCCAAGGTTGAGTAGTGCATCGGCTTCGCCCTGCTCAGCAGCTTTGCGATACCAAGCAGCAGCCTGCACGTAGTCTTGCGGCACTCCTTGACCATCTTCGTAAGCCCATCCGAGGTTGAATTGCGCTCCTGATTTTCCCTGCTCGGCAGCCTTGCGGAACCATGCAACTGCCTGCCCGTAGTCTTGCGGCACACCATGCCCGGTGGCGTAGAGCCAACCAAGTTTAGATTGTGCTAGAGCGTCGCCCTGGTCTGCGGCTTTGCGATACCATGCCGCCTGCTGAACTGGGTCGGTTGGCATCGTCTGTTGGCCAGCATCTACAGTGGTTGCAGCGGCCGGCTGCGGTGGTCTGGAATCGTCTCTTTGTGTGGCGCTCGGCGCTACTTTCGCCTCATGCTTTCCCGGCAGATAGAAGGGAATTTCGTAGCGCACGTTTCCAATGTCTGCCCTCACCAGCAGATTCTCCCCGCCCTTCTGCTCTGGGAAGAACAGCCGCCCCATCGTATGCTGCCCAGGGTCCAGTGTTGTGCGCCTAAGCTCTTTGTGGATCAGATAGGCTCCACGGCTCTGCGTTCTCCCGATGTTTGCTTGCGCCCGGTTGATAGCATCGCTCTGAGCTTGAGGATTGGGCATCGTGACGCTGTAATCGGCCGTGGTCCCGTCGCTGTAGGTGGCGGTTCCCGTGGCCGTTGTTTCAGCGCCAAACGAGGACGCTCCAGCCGCAAGAGCGTTAGCGATGCGAGAGCGCCGCTCCATCGACTTTGCCATCTTAATAGCTTCAGCACGTTTCAATTCTGACAAGCCTTTTTCGGTGACTTTGAATAGGTGGATGCTTTCAGGGTTCACATCGATCCGTCCTGTTCCCTCCGCTGGATTTCCCACATAGACTGAAACCGCCAGCTTGCCGGAGTCAGGAATTAGGAAAACGATGAGCGAGGCTTGGTTTGTAAACAGCCCCTTTTCTTCCATGCCATTTTCGTATCTATCGTCGCAACCTGGACCGTTCGGTTTCCAAGTCATGACCAACGGATCGACGGTTACTGCCGGTGATGAGGCTGCTCCGGACGGCGTCTGCGCAAGTAATTGAAGATCTATGCAGAGTAGGCAAGCCAAGGCAATGTGCTTAATCTTGCTGTTCACAAATTCCTCCGAAAATCATTCCAGCAACTGCAACAGCGAAATGTGCTGCTTCTTCATCTCGAAGCGGCGTGTTCCGCCAACCTGAAACTTGACGCCGGCGTTTACTGGCTGGCACGAGAATTGTTGCTGCGGCGAATTAATCGGCTATCCGCTGCCTTGCCCTCATGAGCTGCAGGCGAAGAGTATGCAGTCTTGGTTCTCATAGAGCCTTGTAGTGCATACACAACATCCGATGCGAATTTTACGCCGACCCTTGAGAGGTGGCAGACGATATATGCGTCCGTCTGGGACGGCGATTACGAAAGCTGAGAACTGATCGGGGCTGGAATCAGGCGTATCTTGCTGAAATTTCAGGAATTGGCCGTGTCCACATCTCCGAATTGGAGAATGGGCGCCGAGAGGCAGGTCTGCGCATTCTCGAAATGCTGGCGGCCAGTTTTCAGATCACCCTGTCCGAATTGCTGAGCGACCTCTAGCAAGTACCGAACTGGATCGTTCTCCCGTGCCGGCCTGTACGATGTCACACAGCACACCTACCTGGAGCCGCGGCCGGTTCCGAGTGAAGCCACTTGAGCAGCTTTGACTTCATGCTCGTTGCCGGGTGAGCCGGAACCAGTATCCTGCCCATCCAAGCAGCAACACGCCGAGAATCATGTCAATTGGCTGCCAGTGCTCCCGGTGCATCCTGACCGGCAGGACCGGGTTTAGCAGGAGAGCGACAGCCAGAAAAGCCCACATCCAGCCCCGTGGCCCCGCCTGATACACCCGCACCGCCCAATAGATTCCGCCCACCGTTGCAGCCGTCCTCAGCACCATGTAAAAGCCGTAGGGATGCCTTCCATCGGCGGCAACCAGCAGGAAGATTGCCGCCAGCACGGTGAGCGCAACTTCCCAAACCCATTTGCTGTTCATGAAAGCGCCTCCGCTGAGATCATTATCAGGGTACGGCCTGCCTTCTGTGCGTCCGGGTGCCACATCTGAGCGACGCTCAACCATCCAGTGAGCCTGGGTCTGGGCGTGACAATCCAAGGCTACGGAGAGGTTAAGGGCATCGCTGGCGGCGAGTAGATGTGCCATGGCAGGGAGTGCGTGTTGCTGACCAAGTGCAAGGGTTCGCTGGTTCCTTGAGATTCGCGATCTCCGCAGCAACGAGTGAAAGAATGCCTCTCAGCGACACGCCGGGAAAATAGTTCTGGCCGGCTGAGCTTCCTCTGGTCAGTTTTTTTCTCCATCCCCTGCACGGTTAGTCTTTTCAGTCACAGAGCGAAACGATATGGCTCCCGATACAGGAAAGAAGTGCTGCGCGAGTACGACCAGGTCCGTGGGCAGTTATGTC
>Ga0255350_1000557_pt1 | contig 13736 bp, 14 predicted proteins | sample HBST25r1metaG_FD_186028 | JGI IMG/M metagenome (GOLD analysis project Ga0255350, IMG submission 186028) | Peat soil microbial communities from Stordalen Mire, Sweden - H.B.S.T-25.r1 | ecosystem: Environmental > Terrestrial > Soil > Wetlands > Peat | place: Sweden: Norrbotten County, Stordalen...
ACACGAGCTGCCACGGTATCAGCCCGGTGGGGTCGATCGTGCCGCTGCCGAGAGCGTTGAAGCTGTTTGGAAATCCTGAAGGGGGCGCGTCGCCGCCGACGGCAGTGGCGATCGAACCGTAGATGAAGCTTGTCGACAACGTGGCGATCAGCGGTTCGACTTTGAGCCTAGTGACGATAAGACCGTTGATGGCGCCGAGCATTCCGCCAAGCACCAGCGCAATCGCCGACGCCACCCATATGTTGACGCCGAACATCGCCCAGAGCTGCGCCATCACCAGCGCCGAGAGCGCCGCGGTCGAGCCGACCGAGAGATCGATGCCGCCGCTCAGGATGACAACCGCAAGCCCCATGGCCACGAAGCCGAAGGGCAGAAAATACTGCGTAAGCTGCAACAGCCCGCCGGCCCCGTTGGAGAAGCCGGGAACAATGATCGAAAAGCCGACGACGATTACGAAGAGGGCGCCGACCAGAGCCGCTTCCCAACCACTGATGAACTTGAGCCGTTTGGACGCGCCGCGGGCGGACACAGCCAATTGCTGCAACTGGGTCATCTGGATCGCCTCCGGGCGTTCAGCTGACTGACGCCGGCGGACACGGCGATCAGGATCATCAAGCCCTCGCCGGCCGAGTACCAGATCGGCGGAACATGCATGAATACGAGCGCCGTCAGGATCACGCTCAGGAACAGGCTGCCCATGACGGTGCCGATGACGTTGCCGCGCCCGCCGGCCGCCACCGTGCCGCCAATCAGCACCACGGCAACCGATTGCAGCTCCAGGTGGTCGCCCGTTCCCGTCGTCACCGTCGCCGATCCCATGTAGGAAACGAAGACGAGACCGGCGAAGCAGGCGAGCACTCCGGCGATGGTGTAGGTCCGGATCAGCGTCGAGGTGCATGCGACGCCGGCGTTGTAAGCGGCCTTCTCGTTGTTTCCGACGGCGGCCAGCGCGCGCCCGAACAACGTGTGGTTGAGCATGAACCAGATGAGCCCAGCGATGACCACAAGCAGCGCCACCGGTATCGGCACCACGCCGAGGATCAGGCCGTTGCCGAGTGTCTCGTAGGCCTTGGGCACGGCGTAGACCTGAACGCCGTCCGAGTAGATGAACATGAAGCCGCCGTAGATGCTATAGGTTCCGAGCGTCACGATGATCGGCGGGATATTGAGGTTGGCGACCAAGACGCCGTTGAGCGTTCCGAGCACCGCTCCCATCGCCAGCACAATCAGCACCGCCTCCCAGAGCGGCAGCCCGCTTTGCTGGGCGAGAAGCCCTGGCACGATGGCGCCCAGTCCGAGCATGGGCGCAACCGACAGGTCGATGCCGCGCGTAGCGATCACTAGCGTCTGTCCGAGCGCCACCAGCGACAGCACGACCGAGTTCAGGATCATGAAGCGTAGGTTATTCTCGGCGATGAAGCTGTGATCGAGGGCGCCTACAGCCAGCGTCACCACGATGATGACGGCGAGAAGCGACAGCTCGCGCGACCAGCTCAAGCGCAGGCGCCGCGCCGTCGCGACATCGCCGACTTGATGAACGGCTTCAGACATGAGCGTGACTCAGGTAAGAGGCGCCGACTCGGTGGGGCGTGATTTCTTCGCCCTTCAACTCCGCGACAATCCGCCCTTCGTAAATCGACAGCACGCGGTCGCAGATCCGGACCAGTTCCTCCATCTCCGAGGAGATGACGATGATCGCCAAGCCATTGGCCGCAAGTTCGTCGATGATCTCGTAGATCTCATCCTTGGCGCCCACGTCGACGCCGCGCGTTGGCTCGTCGAGAATGGCGACGATCGGCTGCGTGCTCATCCACTTGCCAAAGACGACCTTCTGCTGGTTGCCGCCCGACAGTTCGCCAACCGGTTGGTCTAGATCGGAGCAGCGCACGCGATATTGCTGGACGGTGTGGGCCGCGATCTTGCGCTCGTCGGCGCTGTCGATCAGTCCCAGGCGCCGCTTCACGCGCTCCATGAGACCCGATGTCACGTTCTGAGTGATCGACATCGGCAGGACGATGCCATGCTTGGCGCGGTCCTCCGGCGCATAGATCAGACCTTGGCGGATGATGGCGCCGGTATCGGCGCTAGTTATGTCGGCGCCGTTCAGGAGCACCTTTCCGGCATCCTTGCCGGCGATGCCGCAGATCGCCTCGGCGATCTACGTGCGCCCGGCGCCGATCAACCCGGCGAGCCCGAGCACCTCTCCTTTATGAAGGGTGAAGTTTATGTCGCTAAATCTTGGCTTGCTCGTCAACCCATCGACAACGAGGATCGGGTTGTCCGTCGCGGTGCTGCGCGACCGGCGGTCGCTCATCGACAGCTCGCGGCCGATCATCTGCGACACTAGGCGCTTGCGGTCGAAATCCTTGCGCTCGACGGTATCCACGAGGCGCCCGTCGCGCAGCACCGAAATGTCGTCGCTGATCTCCAGCACTTCGTCCATCCGGTGAGTGATGAAGCCGAGCGTATATCCGTCGTCGCGCAGACGACGTACGAGCGTGAACAACCGCTCGACCTCATGGGTGGTCAGCGGCGAAGTCGGCTCGTCGAACAGGATGATGCGGCAACCACGCAACAGCGCCTTGGCGCATTCCACAAGTTGCTGTTGGGCGATGGATAAGTGCTTCGACAAACCGGAGACGTCAATGTCGACGCCGAGGGTCTCCAGCGCTTCGGCGCTCTGGCGCCTAGCGGTGGCCCAGTCGACTCGACCGAGCACGCGGCCTGTGGTCGGCAACTGACCGACGAACATGGTCTCCGCAACGGTAAGCTCGCCCATCAGCGCGGGCTCCTGCGGCACCAAGTAGATTCCATGGTGATGCGCGGCCCTCGGCGAGGCCAACGCCAGCGGTTGGTCGTCGAGCTTCAGCAATCCACTGGACGGCTGGACTTGCCCCGACAGGATCTTAAACAGCGTCGACTTGCCGGCGCCGTTCTCACCGATCACGGCGTGAATGCGCTCCGGGCGCAACGTGCAATTGACGCCCTCGAGGACCCGCACAGAAGTGTATTGCTTGGTGACTTCGATCGCTTCGAGCCGGCGGGCTTTCGACATTGGCTCTGAAGTCGAGATCGAGGCAATCATCAAAAGTTTCCCCCCCCCTCGGTTGACGGTCCCCACCGGGATCCGCTGCGCCGCACTGATCAGCCGAACGTCTTCACCGTGCAGGCTTGAGACGAACATATCACCAAGCGATGCGGAGTCAAGACATTCGTCACATATCTGGGTATTTTTATAACATTTTTTTGGGCGGTTGACCGTTTGCCGATGTGACGTTATCGGCTTCAACCTCCATTGGCGCACCCACGGCACCGCGTCCAGAGAGGCGTAACGGCCTGACAGCTGCTGCTCATGCCGCCATCTCAGCCAGCGGAGCGAAAGTGCATTTTTGTATATAATTCCTATCGTGGTGACAACATGTAATTGTATTAATCGTTTACGACCGTAAACATTATGTTCGCGATTACATCGCTACGATTAAATCATAGCAACAAGATATCGATATTTATATAATTACTTGCATACTCACGAACACTTGCTCAATAATTCATATTTTTGCTAAATATGACGGCATAGCATTCAATCGGAAAGGAGTATAGACTCTCGCACTGCCGCTTCACCTACGTTGCCGAGCCGTCTCAGGTTCGTCCCAGCTCTCCATGCCTTCACACGGAATCCCGCCGCTTGAGACGCGTAACTTGCCGACTGATGCGTGTTACATTGCTGTTGCGACGACGGGACATTGCGAACGTGTTTCGCGTCAAACTGGCGAGCGCCGCCGTGACTAGCGTTCGTTCGCCAACTTCACGACGCCCCCGCGCGAGCCGAATCGTAGCGGATCCCCCGACGGCAAACCCGTCTTCGAGACTTCTTCTCCGGTCGAGGAATATCCGCGGTGTCGACCGCCGCGAGGCCGTCGCACGCGTGCTTCGGGCGCTTGCGGACGATAGCCCTCGATGTCGTCGACGCGCTCGGTCACGGCGTCAACGATCACGGATGCGAAGCCTTCCGGCCGCCAAGCGGCTCGGCCGAGAGACAGTTAGCGGCAAGGCGGCGCACCTGCCAATCTGAGGGGCGTTGGTCAGCATTCTTGGCGGACGGAGATCTCTTCCCGCGCCACCGACAGTGCGGTGACGGAGGAAACGACGAAAAGCTGCGCCTCGTCCGTCGTCTCCCGCAGCAGAGACAGCAGAGTCGCGATGCAGCCGCGAGCGTTCGCCGCAGTCTTTTTCATCTTCCAACCAATACCGATCCAGACGGTCTGCATGCCCGCCTTCGTCAACCCGGGCGCCACATTGCGATCGTGCTTGATACGGCGCCGTCGGACTCGTTCCATCGACATCACGCGACGACGAAGTCGCGCATCGCCAAAACTATAAGGCTGAAAGAAACCGCCCCAGGATCGGGATGACCGAGCGAACGTTCGCCAAGAGTGCGCGCCTTGCCGGTCGTCGCGATCATGTCTTTCGTCGCCTCGGCGCCGGCCACCGCCGCGGCGGCCGCCCTTCGCAAGGTCTCCGGCAGCCCTTGGGAAACCGCCGCCTTCGCCGCCGCCGCCGCCGGCGCCAAAGCGTCGATCATCGTCTTCTGACCCGGCCGCGACCCACCGCGCTTCTCGACCGCCTCCAGACCGATCGCCAGAAACGTCGCCAAACCTTCCGCGTCGAATGCCTCGCGGCCGGCGAAACCGGCGCTGCCAGCGCGAAAAAACGTGCCGAACACCGCGCCGGCGGCGCCGCCCGTCTTGGCCATGATTGCGGTCCCAGCAGCCTTGACAACGGTTTCGACGTCAATCGGCTCGGCGTCCTGCAGTTGTGTCAGCACCGCGCTGAAGCCGCGTCGCATACCGATGCCGTGGTCACCGTCGCCGATCGCCTGGTCGACTTGGGTAAGCATGTCGGTCTGGTCGACCACGGACTTCGCGACAGCCAAAAGCATGTCCCGCGTCGCGGCGGGCGAAAGGTTCTCATACATGATGGTTCAAGCTCTCGAATAGCCTACGGACCTCGCCGGTGCGTCGAGGAAGAGTTTCAATTCGTCGTCGAGGCGCAGCAAGCTGATGGAAATTCCGGCCATTTCCTGACACGTTAGAAAATTCCCCATATCGGTCCGATGCACCGCGATCCCGGCGTCGGCGAGGAGCTTGCGCACCCGCCGATTGACGATCAGCATCTCCATCAGGGTCGTAGAGCCGAGATTGTTGAGCAGCAGTGCGACCTCATCGCCGGCCGCGAAAGGAAGGTCCCTGAGAATCAACCCCATCATCTGATCGGTGATGGCGTCGGCGGTTTCCAGTTTCTGCCGCTGAATCCCAGGTTCTCCGTGCGCGCCCATGCCGATCTCAATTTCGTCGTCGGGCAGTTCGAAGGTGGGTTCGCCCGTCTCGGGAATCGATCCCGCCGCGAGCGCGACGCCCATCGAGCGCGTGTTGTCGCGGGCCTTGCACGCCACTCTATAGACTTCGTCGAGGCTGGCCAGCTTACTCGCCGCCGCACCGGCGATTTTGATGACGAAAAAGTCGCCGGCGATGCCGCGCCGATCCGTGATCCGCTCGAGTGGCGCCGCGGCCACGTCGTCCCACACCCGCACCGTTCGCGTCGTATGACCTTCTTCCTGCGCCAGTTCCGCGGCGATGTCGAAGTTCATGTTGTCGCCGGAGTAATTGCCGTAGACGAACAACACGCCAGCGCCATTGTCGACCGCCGCCACCGCGTCGAGAATCAGGTCTGGCGACGGCGCCGCGAACACGTTGCCGCAGACTGCCGCGTCGGCCAGATTCTCCCCGACAAACCCCGAAAACAGAGGCTCGTGACCGCTACCGCCGCCAATGATCAATCCGACCTTTCCTTTCGGAATTTCCGGTCGCATCACCACCGTCCGATCGCCGAGGCGAACCAGTCCGCCGTCCGACGCGAGGACCAAACCATCGATCAGTTCGGTGACGACCTCGGTTGGATCGTTCAGTAACTTCTTCGGCCTACCCATGTTTTGCCTCCCTCGAAAAGAAGGGAACCCGCCAACGGTCAATGCCCTGTCGCCGCCGCCAAGGTCACACTTCCACGATGCGTAGCTTGACGCCGTTCTGTCGCAGCATTTCGGCGTCGGCGGGCGCGATGCCGCTGTCAGTCATCACCAGATCGAATTCATTGAGATTGGCCAGCCTGATCAGAGCTGTGATTCCAAATTTGGAACTGTCGGCCAGTAGGATTCGTTGGTCGACCGCGCTCATTAGAGCGCGTTTGGTTTTCACCACCTCATCTTGTTGATGATAGGCGTCGACGCCGAACACCGTTGATGTCGACATGAATAAAATGTTCGCCCGCAGCGACGCCACCGCCTGTTCGCAGACATAGCCGAAAAACGCATTGAACCGAGGATTGTAGCGCCCTCCCAGACAGATCGTCTCGATGCCGTGGGCGTCCTTGAGGTGATCGACGACCGTAAGACTGTTGGTGATTACGGTTAGCGGTTTTCGCGCCGGGATCAGAGACGTCAGACGTCCCGTCGTGGTCGAATCGTCAATGATGATCGCCTGCCCCGGCTCGATGAGTTCCGCCGCCGCCGCCGCCAGCGCGTCCTTCTCACGATCAGATTGACCCGACCGGTAGAGAAACGTGCTCTCGACTAGATTCGAGGACCGCACCGTCACTCCCCCGTGCACCCGGCGAACCGCCCCCTGCTCCTCCAGCGCGCCCAGGTCCCGATGCACCGTCATCCGACTGACGCCGAAATGGCTCGCCAGCTCCTCGATCTGCGCCGAGCCCGTCCGTGCGATGTACTCGAACAAGAGTCGCCGCCGATCCTTCGGTCCTGCAGACCTGTCAGCTTCTTCCGTAGACACTCCATCCCTACCTATTCCGAGCGTCGATCAGCGCGCCCACGACAATCGCGTCAACTCCACGGCGGCAGCCCAGATTACGCCATGTGCATTTCGCACAGATCGATGAGACAGCGTGTTTGTCGGTCGTCATCTTCCTAGTCAAGTCGCGCGCGCGCCGCGATGCCCTGAGCAGTTTCTTTCGCTCAAGATCCCACGCGCGTGATACGTTGTCAACGCTTAGGTCGCAATATCGTCTCCTATTTCTCACATATGCGTGCGAATACGACCGCCTCTCGCTCATGAGACGACCTCTCCCGTCGCTCGGTCGAGCGCCGATCTGGCTTACAACTCGTCGAGCGATCGGAAATTAATTTCTTTTTTCAATTATTTACGGCCGTCGCCGATCGAGGGGGCGACGGTCGGCAGAGTGTGATCCGTTGAACGTCAAATCTCAAATGCGTTCTTGAACATGGAACTAAAAAGTGTTATCAATGTATCAGGCTCGTGGGACGTTTGACGTGGACGCCTGTTATCCGTTTGCGGCGTTCACCGAGATCAAGGCTGACGCTACTGCGGATCTTTCGGGGAGAAGCGCGATGAAAATTGCGATCGGCTGCGATGAAGCTGCGTACGAACTCAAGGAGCTGCTGCGAACCTTCATTGCCGATCTCGGACATGAAGTGAAGGATTTCGGCACCTTCGACGCCGCTCCGGTGCTCTATCCGGACATCGGCCATGACGTGGCCACAGCCGTGGCGGCCGGCGACTACGACCGCGCCGTGTTGCTGTGCGGAACCGGCATCGGTATGGCGATCACCGCCAACAAGACCAAGGGCATCCGCGCTGCTCAATGCCACGACACTTACTCGGCGGAGCGCGCGCGGATGAGCAACGATGCGCAGATCGTCACGATGGGCGCACGCGTGATCGGTTCTGAACTCGCTAAGTCGATCGTGCGCGTATTCCTGTCGTCCGAATACCACGGCGGTCGGTCGGCGCCGAAGGTCGACCGCATCAAGGAGTACGAGAACGGCCGCGTCTGACGGGTCTGGAGATCGAGCAGACCATGACTGACAAATAGACACGGCTCGGGCGCCACGTGTGAGCGTGATCGATTCACACAGGCGCGTGAGGCGGCCTGAGGAAGTCGGTGCGACGAGCGTCCAGCTTGGATGGCGGCGCGGCGCCAACGCCCGAAAAGAAATGCTGCAAACAGGAGGACAGCGCGATGAGAGCCTTGGTTCTTGAGAAGGTTCGGGAGTTGCGGTTACGCGACGTCGAGTTGCCGACGGAACCGGGCGTCGACGACGTGAAGATCGCGATGCGGGCGGTCGGTGTTTGCGGCAGCGACCTGCATTTCTACGAACATGGCAACATCGGTCCCTTCGTCGTGCGGGCGCCTATGGTGCTCGGCCACGAGGGCGCGGGCGTCGTGGTCGCGGTGGGCAGCAACGTCACCAACCTGAAGCCGGGAGACCGTGTGTGCATGGAGCCAGGCATTCCGGACTGGACCTCACGCGCGTCGCGCAATGGCCATTACAATCTCGACCCGAAGGTGCGCTTCTGGGCGACCCCGCCGGTTCACGGTTGCTTGACGCCGGAAGTCATCCATCCGGCCAACTTGACCTTCAAGCTGCCTGACAACGTGAGCATGGCGGAAGGCGCCCTCGTCGAGCCGCTGGCTGTCGGCATGCAAGCCGCCACCAAGGCCCACGTCACGCCCGGCGCGATCGGCGTGGTGGTCGGCTGCGGAACGATCGGCATCGTGACGGCGCTCGCCGCCCTGGCGGCCGGATGCTCCCAGGTCATGATCACCGACATGCAGCAGGAGAAGCTCGACATCGCTGCGCGTTATCCGGGGCTTGTTCCGGTGAACATTGGCAAGCAGGACCCGGTCGCCAAGGTTCGCGAGCTCACCGACAACTGGGGCGCGGACGTCGTCTTCGAATGCAGCGGCCACCCGAAAGCTTACGAGCGGCTGTTCGACTACGCCGCCCCCGGCGCAACGGTGGTGCTGGTCGGCATGCCGCCAGGGCCGGTGCCGTACGACGTGGTCGCGGCGGAGGCCAAGGAACTGCATGTCGAGCATGTGTTCCGCTACACCAACGTCTACGCGCAAGCCGTGAGCCTGATCGCTTCCGGCAAGGTCGACGTGAAGCCGCTGATCTCGAAAACCTTCCCGTTCGAGAAGTCAGTCGAGGCCTTTGAGTTTGCCGCGCAGGGGCTGCCGAGCGTCGTCAAGACGCAGATCGTGTTCGAGTAGCCATGCGCGACTCGCTCACGCCCGCCGAGACGCGGGAAATGCTCAAGGCGGTGTCGCAACACATCGTCGACAGCGTCGATCTGCTGACCACCGTCGACCAGGCGATCGGCGACGGTGATCACGGCATCGGCATGCGGCGCGGCTTCGCGGCCGTGTTGGAGCGGTTGGAGACGCAACCAGAAACGGTGGAAGCGGCGTTCAAGGCCGCCGGAACGGCGATCATGGCGAAGGCTGGGGGCGCTGCCGGAGCGGTGTTCGGAACCCTGTTCCGTTCAGGCAGCGCGGCGTTTGCCGGGCGCAGCAGCCTCGACGCCGAAGGCCTAGCTTTGTTCCTCCTGCAAGGCCTGAAGGCGGTGGAGCAGCGGGGGGGCGCGCGGCCGGGCATGAAGACCATGCTGGACGCACTGACCCCAGCCGCGGCGGCCGCAGCCAGGGCCTGCCCTGAAGGTCTGGCCGCTACGGTGCGCGCCGCAGCGACCGCGGCCGCGGAGGGGGTGGAGGCGACCAAGTCGATGATCGCCACCACTGGCAAGGCGCGCACGCTCGGCGAACGGTCGCTTGGCCATCCCGATCCTGGCGCGGTGTCGATGGGCCTGATTCTCGAGGCGATGCTTGGCTACATCGCAGCGTGACGTCCAACGGGCGCGGCCCGGACCACTGGGGCCGCACCCGTCATTGGTGCGCCGGCTCGCGAGCGAGGGGGATTGATTGAGCATGTTCTGGATCGGCACAGGCTGGAAAATGAACAAGACAGCGGCCGAAGCGCGCGCCTACGTGGCCGGATTGATCGACCTACTGCCGCCGCGTTGCGACGACCTCTCGCTGTTCTTCATCCCGCCGTTCACCGCGCTGGCCGCGGCGCGCGAGGCAATTGGCGGCGCTCCGCTGCTGCTCGGCGCGCAGAATATGCACTGGGCCGATTCCGGCGCCTACACAGGCGAGGTGTCGGCCCGCATGCTCGTGGAATTCGGCGTCGACCTGGTCGAACTCGGCCATTCCGAGAGGCGGGCTGCATTCGGCGAAACCGACGCGACCGTGAACGCCAAAGTGAAGACCGCGCTGCGTCATGGAATGCGGCCGCTGGTTTGCGTTGGCGACACCGCGCCAGAGCGTGACGCCGGCGCCTCGGTGGAAGCCATCGTTCGGCAGATAAAGTTGGCTTTCACGGGCTTGGACGCGGCCGCGCTGGGCCGGTGCCTGGTCGCCTATGAGCCGGTATGGGCGATCGGCGAGCGCGGCGTGCCCGCGCAGCCCGAGCATGTCAGGATGGCGCATGCGGCGATCCGGCGCGCGCTGCGGGAACGCACGACGCATCCAGTGCCGATTCTCTACGGCGGCAGCGTGAACGCCGACAACGCAGCGCAGCTCACGATGGAACAAGAAGTGGACGGACTGTTCATCGGCCGCGCGGCGTGGACGGCGCGCGGGTTGGCCGGCATTGTTCGAGACGTGATCGCCACGCGGCGCGCCTCGACCGCGGCCTAGCCGACGTCAAACCGCGTCTCGCGGAGGCGCGACCCAGCGGGCGTGATTGCAAGATCGGTGGGGCGCATGGGTGCAAAGCCTGCACTAGACTACGCTACAGAAGTGTATCCCACTGTCCTCTAAGTCATTAACGTAATTTAATTGATCTCCTTCTCTTGACCGCACCATTTGCCCCTCGGGGCTCTGACATTGCTGGCGCCGCTCAGGCCGGCGTCCAGGCCCAGTGCTTGCAGCGTTTTTCGCAGCCCGTGGTGGAGTAACCTTGCAGGCCGGCTTCGTCGCGTCGCTCGCGAACCAGTCGCCGAAATCGGCCGGCGTGAACGGTTTGCCGCGTTCGGTCTGCATGACAGTCATGAGGGTCTTCGACGCGCTTCCGTTCGTTCCTCGCTATGGGGCCAGCAAACGCGAAACCCAATCGGATACGGCGTCGCCGCTACTCATGTCGGATTGCGCTAGGCCATCGACCATGAAGGTCGGCGACACATGGATACCGTTCTGGCGCGCGTATTTGCAGTGCCATTTGATTTCCCGATCCAAATCCGGAGTCGCGAAGGCGTCAGCCAGTTGCACGCCGCTATAGGCTTCAAGCCGCGCGACCATGTCCTTGGGCGTCGCGTCCATGTTCGGACCGCCGCAATGGCTCGTGAACTCGAACTCCTCGCGGCGAGCCGCGACCGCGGCCATGACGGCCCTGGCCGCGTCCTTCCCGCCCGGCAGGGTGGAGGCCGCCAGAATGCAGCTTCGGCGTCGTGCGCCGCGTCGACGAGCTGCTCGAGAGCGCCGATGTCGACGGCGTCGTCGTGACGTGCGGCACGGATACGATGGAGGAGATCGCCTACCTCACCGACCTCGTCGTCGCCTCGGTAAAGCCTGTCGTCTTCACAGGCGCGCAGCGTCACGCCGGCTATCCCGATAGCGACGGCCCGCGAAATCTCAACGCCGCAGTCCTGGTCGCGGCCTCCGAGGCCGCCAAAGGTCTCGGGGCGTTGATCGTTTTCGAGGACGAGATTCACGCAGCGCGAGACGCGACCAAGGTTCATGCCTCGCGGGTCGGCGCCTTCGCCTCGGCGGAGCACGGCAAGCTCGGCGAGGTCGACGGTTCTCAAGTGATCGTCTCACGCCGCACCATTCGTCGTGGGACAATCCCGACCGATGCGATCGAGGCAAGAATCGACCTCGTCAAGCTGTGCTTGGGCGCGGATGGACGCTTTGTCGATTATGCCGCCGAGACGGGAAGCAAAGGAATCGTTGTCGAAGCGTTCGGCCGCGGCAATGCGACTCTCGCTGTGACGGAGGCCGTGCGGCGCGCCGTCGATCGCGGCCCCGTCGTCGCTGTGTCCAGCCATTCTCAGCAGGGGCGTATCGCTCCGACCTATACTGGCGGCGGCGGAGGCTACGACCTCATGAACGCGGGCGCCATTTTCGCCAGCGACCTCAGCGCCGTGAAGACCCGAATCCTGCTGGCGGTCCTGCTCGGCGCCGGACATTCGCAAGCGCAGATCATCGAGACGGTCGCACGGCACGCCGACTGAGCGCGCTGCGCCGCGATTGGACTAAAACCGAGTGCGACAAGACAAGCTCGCGATATCCGGAGGATGAAAGCTCCGCCACATTAGCTGCGCGCCGGAGGGATTGTGTCCCGGGAGGTGGCGTCGCGCCTGCGGCGTGTGTAATTCAGCTCAGGAATCTGACCCAGCGATGACCGATCGTCCCAACGCATTACGACTCCGGTCGGCGTTCGAACCCCGTGCCGATTAACAGCCGCCATCCCGCTTTCAGGCACGAATTGGCGTTCGCCTTCGGCCCGTTCGCGCCCATGCCGGCCAATCCCTGCCAATGAAGCGGTTCTCGCGAACGCCTTGCCGGCGAGGCGGAAGGCTCCGAATAGTGGTTCGGGCCGGCGATAAGACCGGCCCGAATTCTCTCTCCGCGGCGACAGCCGCGATTGCTCGTGTTTCTGGCGGGACGCTGTCGAAACCGTAGAGCGTCGCCGCCAGGGAATTCACGGTCCGCCCAAAGCCCCGCCGCGGAGAGACCCATCTCTGCCCTTAGCGGCGAGACGTCCGCTGGCGTCGGGATCGCTGGACGCAGCGCCTGCGAAGCTCAGTTGGAGTTGCCGAGCGGTTTCCAGGCGGCCATCCCGTTCACCGACTTTTGGGCGAAGAGGTCGACGACGAGGCTGCCATTCGCCTTCTTGGCGAGATAGTTGTCGACGTTCCACGGCACCGCGCCGTCGACGTTGTCCTTGGTCAGCATCGGCTGGATGTTATAGACGTGACGCGGATAGGGCTTGCCGGCGAAGTAGGCCTGGACCATCTGGAAGACGAAGTCGCCCTCCAACGTCGGCGGATTGGCGACGGTGCCGGCCATAACGCCGTCCTTCATCCACTTCCAGCCGATTTCCTTACCGTTCGACGAATAGATCGTGAACTGACCGAGCTTCCCGGCCTCGCTGATCGCCTGGATCGCGCCAGCCGCCATCTCTTCGTTCATGGCGTAGACGACCTTGAACGGCTTGTTGGCGGCCAGGAAGTCTTGCATCACTTTGAGGCCGTCTTGGCGGTTCCAGTTGCCTGAAGCGTTCATGACGACTTTGTTGCCGCCGTTGACGGCGGCGACGCCATCCAGGAAGCCCTGGTGGATCAGTTCTGTCGTCCCTTGACCGTAGACGCCCTCGAGCAGCACCACGCCCTCGCCGGGCTGGTGAGTGCCGATGTAACTGCCGATGGTCTTGCCCATGCCGACCCAATCGCCGCTGACGATTCCGGTGGGAATGTCGTATCCGCTCGGGCTCGGCAGCGCCGAAACGAAGAAGATCGGAATGCCCGCCTCCTTGGCGCGCTTGGCCGCCTCGGTTCCAGCTTCGGCCTTCGAGGTGAGGATCACGATGGCGTCGACCTTGCGCGCGATGAAGTCTTCGACGTTGGCCAGCTCCTTGGACGGGCTGTATTCCGAATTGGCGACGGTGACGGTGTTGCCGGCGGCCTTGGCGAGCCTGGTGAAGGTCTCCGCCTCCGTGGCGTAGAACACGTCTGGCCCTGCCAGCACGAAGCCGATGTCCTTGGCCGATGCGACGTGCGTGGACCCGAGACTGACGACAGCGAGCGCGGTCGCCATGAGCATGGTCTTCAATTTGAACACAATTACCTCCCAGTTCGTTCAAGCCG
>Ga0255350_1000558_pt1 | contig 13735 bp, 12 predicted proteins | sample HBST25r1metaG_FD_186028 | JGI IMG/M metagenome (GOLD analysis project Ga0255350, IMG submission 186028) | Peat soil microbial communities from Stordalen Mire, Sweden - H.B.S.T-25.r1 | ecosystem: Environmental > Terrestrial > Soil > Wetlands > Peat | place: Sweden: Norrbotten County, Stordalen...
CCTCGATCCTCATGTCCAAGACCTTCGACAACGGCATGATCTGCGCTTCCGAGCAGGCGGTCGTGGCGGTCTCCTCGGTCTATGACGCGGTGCGCGAACGCTTCGCCTCACGCGGCGGGTACATCCTGTCGCCGGAGGAACTCGACCGCGTGCGGCAAACGGTGTTCCCCAACGGCCATCTCTCGCCCGACATCGTCGGTCAGTCGGCGGTGAAGATCGCCGCGCGCGCCGGCATGAGCGTCCCGGCCACCACCAAAGTGCTGATCGGCGAAGTCGAGATCATCGGCGAAGAGGAGCCGTTCGCCTACGAGAAGCTTTCGCCCACCCTTGCGCTCTATCGCCGCGGCGACTTCGCCGCGGCGCTCGACGCGGCGTCGGAGCTCGTGGCGCTGGGCGGCATCGGTCACACCTCAGTGCTCTACACCGACCAGGATCGCTGCCCCGAGCGGGTGATGGCCTTCGGCGAGCGGATGAAGACCGCCCGCATCCTGATCAACACGCCGTCGTCGCACGGCGGCATCGGCGATCTTTACAACTTCAGCCTGGCGCCGTCGCTGACGCTGGGCTGCGGCTCATGGGGCGGCAACTCCATCTCCGACAACGTCGGCCCGAAGCACCTGATCAACAAGAAGACCGTCGCCAAGAGGGCCGAGAACATGCTCTGGCATAAGCTGCCCAAGTCGATCTATTTCCGCCGCGGCTCGATCGTCGAGGCGATGAAGGATCTCGCCGGCAAGCGGCGGGCGCTGCTCGTCACCGACCGCTTCCTGTTCCAAAACGGACTCGCCGACGAACCGATTCGGCTCCTCAAGCAGGTGGGAATCGAAGTCGAGATCTTCGCCGACGTCGAGGCCGATCCGACGCTGACCGCCGTGCGCAAGGGCGCCGATCGCGCCGTCGCCTTCAAGCCGGACGTCATCGTCGCCTTCGGCGGCGGCTCGCCGATGGACGCGGCGAAGATCATCTGGGTGATGTACGAGCACCCGGAAGTTCACTTCGAGGATCTGGCGCTGCGCTTCATGGACATCCGCAAGCGCATCTACAAGTTCCCGAAGATGGGCGTGAAGGCCGAGCTGGTGGCGATCCCGACCACGTCGGGCACCGGCTCGGAAGTCACGCCGTTCGCGGTGGTGACCGACGACGCCAAGGGCATGAAGTATCCGCTCGCCGACTACGAGCTGACTCCGACCATGGCCGTCATCGACGCCAATTTCGTGCTCAACCTGCCCAAGTCGCTCACCGCCTTCGGCGGCATCGACGCAGTGACCCATGCGCTCGAGGCTTACGTCTCGGTGATGGCCAACGAGTTCTCCGACGGACAGGCGTTGCAAGGCGCTGAAGCTGCTCAAGGAGCACCTGCCGGCCGCCTATACCGAAGGCGCGACCAACGCCGTGGCGCGCGAGAAGGTGCATAATGGCGCCACCATCGCCGGCATCGCCTTCGCCAACGCCTTCCTTGGCGTGGGCCATTCGATGGCGCACAAGCTCGGCGCGGCCTTCCACGTTCCACACGGTCTGGCCAACGCCCTGCTGATCTGCAACGTCATACGCTACAATGCGGTCGACAATCCGGTGAAGCAGACCGCATTCTCGCAGTATGACCGGCCGCAGGCGCGGCGGCGCTACTTCGAGATCGCGGAGCATCTTGGTCTCGCCGAGCCGGGCGACAAGGCGGGGACCGACGTCGATCGGTCGATCGAACGGCTCGTGACGTGGCTCGACGGGCTCAAGACCCATCTCGGCATTCCGGCCTCGATCCAGGCGGCCGGGGTTGCGGAAATCGACTTCCTCGCCCAGGTCGATCGCATCGCGGTCGAGGCCTTCGACGATCAGTGCACCGGCGCGAACCCGCGCTTTCCATTGATCTCGGAGCTGAGGACCCTGCTTCTCGACAGCTACTACGGCCGCGCCTTCTCCGAGCCGAGCGAACGCATCGTCGCTGTGGCGCCCGAGGCGGCGGTCGCTCCCCGGAAGAGCTCGCGCAAGGCGGCCGGCGCCGCTGCGTGAGACCCGCCTTTCCGTCGGTTCGGGCGTCACCCGAATCGACGGCGTGGCGCGCTCGGAACGCCTGCAGGCACGCGTTCTCAGTTCCGCTTAGGCGGCTGATTTTGCAACGACTTCGAGGGCAGCTCGCTCACGCGATACAACCAGCCTTATAATCGAAATTGTTTCCGATTCTCGATGGTTCCTTTCGTTGTTTTGCGGACGAAGACGGCTGGGAGCGCGCTGCTCCCGCGATGGGCTGCCGCGCTCCGATCGACATCGCCCAGTCGGTCGGCCAACTCGGTCAGCGAACCGACGCGGCGACTGACCATCCGGAGTTCGAATCTCTCTTGGCGCCCCATTCAGAATAAAACGCATAACAGGCAGCTTGTCGGCGAGGCTTGCGGCGCGGCCCGTAAGGATTCGAACATCGGCTCATCGGCATCGACGAATGTCACGCGGCCGAGATCAGGGTTCTCCTGTTTCAGGCGGCCTGTCAGCCTTCGCACGAGGCGTCGACGGCGTGCGGAACCGAGGTCGCGCCGCTCTCCCAATCCCGGATTGTCGTCCGCGTGCGCAAATAGGCCTCCCGGATTGACCCTGGCGTGGAGAAGCAAATCAGAAGGTCGCCACGCGGATCGGCGTCCAGCCCCGGCGTCGAATACCGTCTTGGAGATCAGACGGCGCGGCCAAGTCGATCGTTATCCGCGTGCGACGAGTTGGCGGAGCACGGTCTCGAGCCCCGTCTGGCCTTTGAGCGAACCCATTTCGCCGCTTTCGAACTCGAGCCAACCCTCGTTGAACCCGTCGAGCATCTGCGCGCGGGGCGCTGGGTTCTTCATCCCCTGCGAGGCGAACAGTCTCTCCCACGTCGCACGCGGCGTCGCCTCCGTGCGAACGAGCCGATCGAGGATTTTGGCGAACGTCGCGGCAATGTCGTTCGGGGCGACGCGGTGCGGGCCTTCGAGTTCGACGACGCGACGACCGGTCCAGCTTTCTTGAAGAAGCGTGGCGGCGAGGCGACCGATATCAACGGTCGCGACCATGGGGACCTGCTTGTCGAGCGGCTGCAGGAAGCTCGACACGACGCCGTCGCGGGCGGGGGCGACGTCCGAGGCGGCGTTCTCCATGAACCACGCCGCTCGCAGAAAGCAGACGGGCGTCGGCAAAGCGCTCAACGCCTGCTCCAACAGGCTAAGTTGGCTGAGCAGGTTCGGCTGCGTCGCCTGCGCGCCGATGGTCGATAGACAGACGATTTTCGGCGGCTTGGCGGCCTTTATCGCCGTGGTCAGGGCGGCGACGATCGCCGTGGTCTCGGGGAAACCCGGAAGCGGATCGAAGTTGGCCGGAATGAGTACAAACACGCCCTCGACATTGGTGAAGGCGACCGTCAACGCGGCGGCGTCGTTCATGTCGGCAAAAGCGACTTCGCAGCCTTGCCGTTTCCAGGCGGCGGCCTTGACGGCGTCGCGCAGGACGGCGCGAACGGCCAAGCCGGCGTCAAGCAGGGAGCGCGCAACGGCGCCGCCGACCTTGCCGGTGATTCCAGTGACAGCATACATGCGCGATCTCCATCAATGGCGGCCTGCGGCGATGCGCCGAAAGGCGGACAACGTGAAGATGCGCGCGTTCCACTTCTGACCGAAGTGATATTATGTCACATTATTCATGACCAAAAGTCTGGAAATGTCGCGCCGTTCGATGGCCGACGGCTTTGCGGCATGAGCTGAGGCGCCACAGGAACAATGGCGATCCGCGTGACCGCGATCGACGACGACACGGACGACGCGCCGCCCGGAATTCGCGTTCGACGGAGCGGCGGAGATGCGGTGGGCCGCCGAATAGCGGTCGTCGATACCGCCGCCGGAGCGGCCGGGGAAATCGTCGCGAAGTTCAGACTTGCCGCGATTGCGCCCGCCACAGGTCGACGCCGCCTTCGGCAGCGTGCTTGTCGATGGCGGCCAGTTCGTCCGCTGTGAAGGCGAGATTGTCGAGCGCGTCGAGCGAATTGTCGAGCTGGGCCACCGAGTGCGCGCCGATCAGCGCCGAGGTGACGCGCGGATCACGCAGGACCCAGGCGATGGCCATCTGCGCCAGCGACTGACCGCGGGCTCGGGCTAAGGCGTCGAGGGCGCGCACGCGGGCGAGATTGTCCGGCGTAAGCATCTCGCTGGTGAACGATCCTGCTTTGGCGGCGCGCGCGTCGGCGGGAACGCCGTTGAGATACTTGTTGGTCAGAAGCCCCTGGGCGAGCGGCGAGAAGGCGATGCAGCCGACGCCGAGATCGGCGAGCGCGTCGAGCAGCCCGTCCTCGATCCAACGGTTGAGCATGGAATAGGACGGCTGGTGAATGAGCAAAGGCACGCCTTCAGCCGCCAGGATGCGCGCTGCCTCGCGCGTGCGCTCAGGGCCGTAGGAGGAGATGCCGACATAGAGCGCTTTGCCCTGACGCACGATGTGGGCGAGCGCGCCCATCGTCTCTTCGAGCGGCGCGTCCGGAGTCGGGCGATGCGAGTAGAAGATGTCGACGTAGTCGAGTCCGATGCGCTTGAGGCTCTGATCGAGCGAGGCGATGAGGTATTTGCGCGAGCCGCCAATGCCGTAGGGACCGGGCCACATATCCCAGCCGGCCTTGGAGGAGATGATCATCTCGTCACGGTAGCTCTTGAAGTCCTTCGCCAGGATCAGCCCGAAATTCTCCTCGGCCGAGCCGTAGGGCGGGCCGTAGTTGTTGGCGAGGTCAAAGTGAGTGACGCCGCGATCGAAGGCCCGGCGGACGACGGCGCGGCCAGTTTCGAAAACGTCGACGCCGCCGAAGTTCTGCCACAGGCCGAGCGAAATTGGCCCGAGTTTCAAGCCAGAGCGGCCGACGCGACGGTATTCGCGGCCATCGTAGCGGTCATGAGCGGCGACATACATGGAAAGTCCTCAAATGTTGAAGCGGTGGCCTCGGCGGACCCGACTTGCCGCCGAGAGTTAGGCAATCGAAATCCATGAATCAACGTCGGTAAAATCATTGGTCCATTGAGCTGAAGTCAACGGTCTCTGCGTCTGTCAGCCGAGAGGCCGAGTTTCGCGGATCACTTCGATCAGGGCTCGCACGCCAGGCGGCACCTGATGGCGGCTGGAATAGTACATCGCGTAGCCTGGGCCGAGCGAGGCCCAGTCGGCGAGCGCGATCTCCAGCCGGCCCTCGGCGACATAGGGAAGCGCAAGCTTTTCGAGGATGTAGCAGAGCCCAAGCCCGTCGAGCGCGGCGCGAATCGAAAGCGCGGTGTCGCCCGAAATGAATGGGCCGCGAACGTCGATTTGCCGGCGGTCCCCGTCGCGCTCGAATTCCCACTTGCAGAGCTGGCCGCGACCGGTGCGGATGCGAACGCACTGGTGCTCGAGGAGGTCGTCCGGCGTCTGCGGGTGTCCCTTGCGAGCCAAATAGTTCGGCGAAGCCGCCGCGACCCACTTCAGCTCCGGCGACAACGGCGCCGCGATCATGTCCTCCGGGATCGTGCCCGAATAGCGGATTCCGGCGTCGAAGCCCTCGGCAGTGACGTCGACGAAGTGATCGTCGACCGTGATTTCGAGCTCGATATGAGGAAAGCGCTCGGCGAAGATGGGCAAGATCGGATAGATCAGCAAGGTCGCGGCGTCGCGCATCACATTGATGCGCACCGATCCGGCGGCGCCGTTGTTGAGGTTGCGCAAGTCGTCGAGACCGGCGTTGATGAGATCGAGGCCGGCGGCGATTTTCTCGGCTAACGCGGTCCCGGCGGCCGTCGGCGCCACCGAGCGGCTGGTGCGATTGAGAAGTCGTGCGCCGAGCCGCTCCTCCAGGCGGCGGATGCGGTGGCTGAGCGCAGAGGTGGTGACGTCGATCTGATCGGCGGCCTTGCGAAAGCTGCGGCAGCGCAAAATGGTCAGAAAGACCGTGAGATCGGAGAGCTCGTTAGGGCTGAAGGCAGGCATCGCGAAGCCTCACGCAGACGTCCGGCGCGTCGACGCTTTGTGCACGCGGACCATGCAATCTGCATACGAGCAAGTTTTTCTCGAGCCAACTGTGAGCCTGGCCGGCGCGCGCATCGGGCCGCCCCGTCGGGCAGTTCGGATTCGATGGGAGTCCGTCCGCTCTGTAGCGCCTTGGCGATGAACTGCCTGGCGTCGCCACAGCCGCGCGACAGTCGCCGCTACAGGTCCGTCGCGATCTCGAGACAAAAATCGATGAAGGCGCGAACCTTGGCCGGCGGATGCCTGCGCGAGGGATGGTAGGCGAAAAGTGGGAACCGCTCTCCATGCCAGTCGGGGAAGAGGTCGATCAGTTCGCCGTTGGCGAGCAATTGCCCAATCCCCCAGCCGATCACCTGCGCGACGCCGGTTCCGGCGACGCACTCCGCCAGCATCGATTTGGGATCGGTGAAAGTCAGCGGACCGCTGGTCTGCACCTCGATTGAGTCGTCGGCTCGGACGAACTCCCAGTCGAATCGCCGCCCGGTGTGGGGATCGAGAAACTGCAGACAGCGGTGCTGGGAGAGATCGGAGGGATGCAGGGGTCTGCCGTATCGTCCGAGATAGCTCGGCGACGCCACCGTCAGGATCGGCGCTTCGATCAGTTTGCGTGAGACCAGGCTCGACAAGCGCGGCTGGCCGAAACGGATGGCGAGATCGACGCCCTCGGACACCAGATCGCCGACCTGCTCGCTGGTCACGAACTCGATCGAAAGTTCGGGATAGCGTTCGCAGAAGACGCCGAGGCGTCCCGCAAGCACGAGCGGCAGGAAAAAGGGATCGATATCGACCTTGAGCCGGCCGCGCACGGCCGAGATTGCGCCCGATGCAATTGCGGCTGCGTCCTCGATCGCATTCAAGTGGGATTTTACTTCCTCATAGAAGCGCCGGCCTTCGTCGGTCAGCGTCATCGAACGCGTCGTGCGATCGAGCAGCCGCACGCCAAGGCGCGTCTCGAGTCGGCTGATCGCGCGGCTGACGCCGGAATCGGTGATGCCCGTGAGTTCGGCGGCTTTGACGAAGCTGCCGCCTTCGACCACCGCAGCGAGCACGCTCACCCCCGACAAGATCCTTGCGTCGAATGGCATGGCCAGCCTCTGATATTCAGTCAGGAATCATCTGACATAATGTCACTTAATTCAAGATTGTCCCGGCGCGATAACGGCCGCGCCCCAATCGTCCCCCCGGTAAAGGAGCTGATCGTGAGCACGCAGTACAACGGCCGCACGCTCTTCAAGAACGAGTCCATCGTCACGATCGACCCCGCAGCCTCCAATCCTAACGATCGACTCTGCGTCGACGGACCCTGATCCACCGGCGGCCCGAGGAGAAACGCCATGTCACGCATCTTCATTTCCGGTTCGTCCGCCGGCCTCGGCATGATGGCGGCCGAACGGCTGGCCGCCCGGGGCCACGAGATCGTCCTCCACGCCCGCAATGTCGCGCGCGCCGAGGACGCCCGACGGAAGCTGCCTCAAGCCAAGGCGATCGTGGTCGGCGACGTCGAGACGATCGCCGGCGCCAAGGACATTGTCGCCCAGGTCAACGCGCTCGGCCGCTTCGACGGCGTGATCCATAACGCCGCGGTCGGCTATCGCGAGGGCCATCGCATCACCGCCGACGGCCTGCCGCATGTGTTCGCGATCAATACGCTGTCGACCTACATCCTGACCGCGCTTGTCGACAGGCCGACGCGGCTCGTCTATCTCAGCTCCGGCATGCACCGTCATGCCGACGCCAATCTCGACGACATCCTGTGGAGGAAGCGCCGTTGGAACGGCTCGACCGCTTACGCGGAGAGCAAGCTCCACGACGCGACGCTCGCCTTCGCCATCGCTCGGCGCTGGCCGGACGTCTACGCGAATGCGCTGGAGCCCGGCTGGGCGCCGACAAAGATGGGCGGACCTGGCGCGCCCGACGACATGGCCCAGGCGCATCTGACCCAGGCGTGGCTCGTCGCCGGCGACGATCCGAAGGCCGACGTCACGGGCGCCTATTTCTACCACCTGAGGCGCACGGAGCCGAACCCACAGGCGCATGACCCCGCGCTGCAGGACCGCCTCGTTGCGATCTGCGCGGAGATCTCGGCGGTGACGCCGCCAGCGTGAACCGGCGCGGAGCGACGCCTCCAGCCCGACCTATCGGACCAAAGAAGAGAAAGGAAAGACCATGAGCAAGATCGCATTTCTAGGCCTGGGCGCCATGGGGTCGCGCATGGCGCCTCACTTGATCGAAGCGGGCCACGACGTCGTCGTGTGGAACCGCTCGCCCGCCGCTGTCGCGGCCGCCGTCGCACGCGGGGCCAAGTCCGCCGCCACGCCGCGCCAAGCGGCCGAAGGCGCTGAGTTCGTCCTGACCATGTTGACTGACGACGACGCCTCCAAGGCCGTCTGGATGACGCCGGAAAGCGGCGCGCTCGCGGGTCTCGGCAAGGACGCCATCGCCATCGAGATCAGCACAATTTCGCCAGCCTGGCTCGAGAGGCTCGCCGCGGCGATAAAGGCGCACGGCGCCCGTCTGCTGGATGCGCCTGTCGTCGGCTCTCTTCTCCAAGCCGAAGCCGCCCAACTCATCATGCTCGTCGGCGGCGCCGAGGAAGCGTTCGCCGTCGCCAAGCCCATGCTCGACTGTATCGCCGGCACGCTGCATCGCGTCGGGCCCCAGGGCCAAGGCGTTCTCATGAAGCTCGCCGCGAACGCGCTGCTGGCCATCCAAGTCACCGCGATCGCGGAGACGCTCACGGCGCTCGACAGATCTGGGATCGCTCCGGAGCGCGCCCTGGAGATCATCAGCGGCTTTCCGGCGATCAGCCCGGCAGGGAAAGGGGCTGCCGCGCTGATGGTGGCGGGAGACTTCGCGCCTCGTTTCACCGCGGCGCTGATCGCCAAGGACTTGCGCTACGCCGCCGTCGAAGCGGCAACGCATGAAGCCAAAATTCCGGTGCTCGCGGCCGCTCGGGGCGTCTTCGACGACCTCTGCTCCAAGGGACTTGGCGGTGAGAACATCAGCGCCGCAATCAAGGCCTACCGCGGCTGACGCCGGCTGCGGGGCCAGGAGCGCCACGATAGGTCTCGGCGCCGTCGACCCAGCGCCGGCGCCGGACGTGAAGCCGGCGGCCGGCGTCGGCAATTTTGTCGTCAATGTCGCCCTGCCGGCGATCCGCCCTGTGCTCGACGCAGTCGCGAATCGTCGCAATGAAGAAAAAGCGGGCAGTTCGAGCCGCTGCAATTCTGGATCCGACCCAGTCATGACCAATCGTCTCAACGCGTTACAACGCCGATCGGCGTTCGGAACCCGCGCCGATCGATAACAGCGGACGCTCCACGGCCGAGGAGCGTCTCTCATGTCGCCGCCCTCAAGTCGGAGCGGCGTCCGGCTAGGCGGGTCGGCGGTCGCCGCCGCCGCCGGCAACCGTCCTCGACATGACAACCGCCTCGCGATAGTTTGCGATGGAATAAACTATAAGTTGTATTTTGCGCCGCACATCGCGTAGTGATTGCGGGGAGGCGGCGCGCTCGGTTAGAACCGCTCCATCGGCGAAGGCCGAATCGTCAGGTCGGCCCAGACTTGAAGCCGATCTCGGCAAAACCAACGGAGCGCGGATGGATTGGCTCAGCGGTTTGGGCGACGTCGCGGTGGTCGCGCCGGCGTCGGCGGCGCTGGTCGTCGGCCTCCTCCTGCTGGGCGTGCGGCGGGACGCCGTCACCTTCGCCGTCGCCATGTTCGCGTGCGTCGCGCTCGCCTTGTTGGCCAAGCTCGCTTTCGCCGCCTGCGGCGCTGCGCCGCGCTTCGACATCGAGAGCCCGAGCGGCCATGCCGCGCTCGGCGCGGCGTTTTACGGCTCCTTGGCGGCGCTGCTCGCCGGCGGCCGGCCTCTCATCGTGCGGCTGGCGTTCTATGTCGCCGCAGCATGCGCGGCGGTGGCGGTCGCCTATGGGCGAGTCGAGTTGCGGGCCCACAGCGTCGCCGAGGTCATCTGCGGACTGCTGATCGGCGCGGCGGCGGCGGCGCTGTTCGTGGCGCTGCGCGGTTCGCCGCGTCGCCTGCCGCTTACGCCGCAGATGCTGGTGCGCGCCTCGCCGATCGCCGTGTTGCTGGCGCTTGATCTGGCGCTATTCACCGACCGCTGGACCGCTGAACCCGCGATCGACCGCTTCGCTTGGGCGATCGGCCTCGCGCTCAAGCTCTGTTCCTGATCGCAGCCCGTCGCGGCGTGGCGCCTCAGAGTTCGATCGTGTCGCCGAGCGCCGGAATCTCGATCTTCGCGCCGCCGAGCTTTTCGGCGAAGGCGCGCATCGTATTGGCTTCGCCGTGGACCAGGATGGTGCGCTCCGCATGGGTCTGCGCTTGCCAGGCCAGTAGCTCGGCCTGGTCGGCATGCGCCGAGAAGCCGTTGATGGTGTGGACCTCGGCGCGCACGGCGATGGTTTCGCCGAAGATCTCGACCTGCTTGGCCCCGTCGATGATCTTGCGGGCGAGCGTGCCCTCGGCGGCGTAGCCGACGAAGACGACCGAAGCTTGCGGCCGCCACAGGTTGTGGCGCAGGTGATGACGGACGCGGCCGCCGGTGCACATGCCTGAGCCGGCAATGATCACGCTGCCGCCGGTGATGCGGTTGATCGCCGCCGACTCGGCGGTCTCGCGCGCGAAGTGGAGTCCCGGCAGACTGAATGGATCGCGCCCGTCGCAGAACAATTCGGCGACGGCCGGCCCGTAGCCCTCGGGATGGCGCTCGAAGATCTCGGTCGCCGAAATCGCCATCGGCGAATCGAGGAACACCTGCATCGCCGGCGGCAGCTGATTGCGCTCGCGCCCCTGTCGCAGGACGTAGAGCAGCTCCTGAGCGCGCTCGAGCGCGAAGGTGGGGATGACGACGTTGCCGCCACGTTGAAACGTCGCGCCGATCGCTTGGTAAAGTTCCTCGATCGACGGCGCGATCGCCTTGTGTAGGCGATCGCCGTAGGTCGTCTCCATGATCACGACGTCGACCTGCGGCGGATTGGCCGGCGGGCGCAGCAGCAGTCGGCTCGCGTTGCCGAGATCGCCCGAGAACAGCGCGCGTCGCTTCCGCCCGCCTTCCTCGACCTCGAATAAAATGCTCGCCGAGCCGAGAATGTGTCCAGCGTCGAAGTAGGTGACGACGACGCCCTCAGCGAGCGTGATCGGCTGGCCATAGGCTGCGACGCGACCGAAGCGGTCGCAGGCGTTGAGCGCGTCGAGCGCGCCAAAGAGCGGCGCGCCGTCGGTGGGATCGGGCGCGCGCGCGTTGCGCCGCGTCTGCCGGCGGGCGTCCTCTTCCTGCAGATGGGCGGCGTCGAGCATCACCAGCCGCGCGAGCTCGCGCGTCGCGCCGGTGGCGATGATCTCGCCGCGGAAGCCGCGCTTGCAGAGCAGGGGGATGCGTCCGCAATGGTCGAGATGCGCGTGCGTCAGCAGCAGCGCGTCGATCGAGGCAGCGTCGAAGCCGAACGGCGCCGCGTTTTCGTCGTCGAGCTCGCGGCTGCCCTGGAAGAAGCCGCAATCGACGAGAATGCGCTTGCCGCCGGCCTCGACGAGATGGCACGAGCCGGTGACGTCGCGATCGGCGCCGTGGAAAGAGATACGCACGTTGCGATTGTCCCCTGTCAGCGCCGCCCGCCGAGCTCGTCAATGTGGACGAGCAGATCGGCCGGGTCGTCGTAAACGCGAAACGCCGTGGCCTGCTGCAACTCAGTCGCGCCGTAACCGCCACACAGCAGACCGACGCCGAGGGCGCGGCAACGGGCCGCCGCGAGCATGTCCCAGATGCTGTCGCCGACCACGATCGCCGTCTCGATCGGCGCGTTGAGCCGCGCTGCGGCGGCGATGAAGAGGTCGGGATCGGGCTTGGCGTATTTGACCTGGTCGCGAGTCACCACCGGAACTTTCGCGGGATCGACGCCAAGCGCGGCGAGATTGACCCCCGCCGTCTCCATTCGGCCGCTGGTCGCGATCGCCCACGGGATGTTGGCGGCGGTGAGAAAGGCGAGCAGATCCTTGGCGCCGGGCAACGGCCGGATCGCGTCGCCCATGCGCCGATAGGCCTCGGCGTGCTTGCGCTGCAGCCGCTCGAACCGGTCGTCGTCGATCGTGAGCCCGGTCTCGCGCACAAGTTGGTTGGCGAACAGGCCGCCGCTCATACCGATCTTGCGGTGGATTCTCCAGACGGAAAGCTCGATGCCCTCGCCGTCGAGGGCCTGCTTCCATGCGAGCACGTGCTGGTAAACGCTGTCGACCAAAGTGCCGTCGAGATCGAACAGGAAGATCGGTTCGAGGCGCATCAATTTCCCCCCACTTGCCGCGCGGCGACCATACAGGGGAAGGGCGCGACGAAAAACCTCAAAAGCTTGGGCTGAGCTCAGCGCGCCGGCGGCGCCGCTTCGTCGGCGGTCGACATCGCATGCCCGCGCCACTCGAAATCGTCGATAATCCACGCCTGTAGCCACAGCCAGGGCAGCGTCGCGTCGCGCAACACGAAGGCGACCAGCGTCGCCGGCGTCAGTCGCCAGCCGGCGAGTAGCGCCAGCGCCACCTCGCTTCCGTACCAGATCAACGCGATCGCGGCCGCGAACTGCACCGAGGTCAATCCGAACGCCGCTGCGCCGATAGCGGCCGCCACGATCGCCAGCAGCCCCGACGTGAACAGCTCCGGCGCAAAAAACAGCGGGAAGGTGGCGCGGCGCAGGCGCGCCCAGCGCGCCTGCCGCCCCCAGACGTCGGACCACGCGCGTCGGCCGAGCGGCTGACTGAACGGACCGGCGGCGAGGCGCGGCCGCAAGTGGGCGCGGCGCACCAGCTTGGTCGCCGCAGCGTCCTCGGCAATCTCGTCGCCAAGCCGCTCGATGCCGCCGCCCGCCTCGAGAACGTCGCGCCGCCACAGCATCGACTTGCCTTGCGCGAAACCGAGGCCGCAGGCGTCGGCCGCATATTGCCAGCGCGCTTCGTAAGTGTTGAGGAACGCGCATTCCATCTCGGCCGCCAGCGATTCCGGGGCCGAGCCGATCGGCGGCGCGCAGACGATTCCGACGCCGCGGCGCCAACTCGCCATCATGCGCTGGATATAGTCGGGGGGCATCAGCACGTTGGAATCGGCGATAATGATCCAGGCGTTGCGCGCCGCCTTCCATCCCTTGACGACGTTGTTGAGCTTGGGGTTGGCCGACGGACGTTCGTCGCCGACGAGGAGGCGCGCTTTGCGGTCGGGATGGCGCTCGATCGCTCGACGCGCCAGCGGCGCTGCGGGATCGTCGGTGTGCGCGAGGCAGAAGATCAACTCGTAATCGGGATAGTCGAGCGCGAACGCCGCCTCCAACGTTGTCTCCGAGAACGCTTCCACGCCGCACAACGGCTGGACCAAGCTCACGGGCGGCGCGTCAGGCGGCGCGGCGAGGCGGCGGCGGCGCTTGCGACATTTGCTCATCGCCAGCGCGATGCTGGCGACCTGCAGGCCCGTTGCGGCAATGGCGTAACCGGCGGCGAATTGAGCGAACGTCGACATGGGATTGCCGCCCCTTCCGTCAGCAAACGGGCGAGCGCCGCGCCGCGCCGGGCGGCGCCCCCGGCCGCGGGCGTCCGCTCATATCACGACCCAGTAGGCGATCAGCCCGGAGACGCCCGCGCCGATCAAGGTTCCGGCGGCGACGTCGGAAGCGAAGTGATCGCCGACCGCCAGCCGCGCCCACGCCATCGCCGCCCAGATCGCCAGACCGTAGGGCCAGACGCGCGGCGCCGCTCT
>Ga0255350_1000565_pt1 | contig 13682 bp, 14 predicted proteins | sample HBST25r1metaG_FD_186028 | JGI IMG/M metagenome (GOLD analysis project Ga0255350, IMG submission 186028) | Peat soil microbial communities from Stordalen Mire, Sweden - H.B.S.T-25.r1 | ecosystem: Environmental > Terrestrial > Soil > Wetlands > Peat | place: Sweden: Norrbotten County, Stordalen...
GATATAACTCCCGTCATTGATGCGCGTCGAGGCCACGCGAAAGGGAATCGCAATTCCATTCACATTCAGGTCTGTCGGATGATCCGGAGCAATTCTGGTCGATTGAATGGCGCGCAGATTCGGCTCGCCGCTGCCCGCGCCAACCCAGAGCATGGGAGAGCCGCTGGCGCTGGTTTGGAGAAAAAAGACCGAGTCGTTCGAGGTGCCCGCTGATGGATCGCGGTTGGGCACTTCTTTGCCGGCGAGTTCGGCCACTTCGCCAACGACGCGGTCGTAGAGAGCGTTCTTGGGCGTCTGCTCCGCCACATCGCCCAACACCTCTACCTCGCCCGACAGCCACGCGTCGCTGCGCCGCTGAATGTCGTTGGCGACAAACTGATGGAGGAAGACGAAGACCAGCAAAGTGCCGCAGGCAAAGGCCAGAGTAGCCCACAGCGAGATGCGCCATGCAGCGCTGTGCAGGACGGGTTCAGCGGTCTTTGAGGACATAGCCCACACCTCGCAACGTGCGAATCAGCGGCTTCTGTCCAGGGCCATCGACCTTGCCGCGCAGCCGGTAGATGTGCACATCCACGACGTTTGTATCGGGCTGGATGCGCATTCCCCAGACTTTATCCAGAATCATGGAGCGCGTCACCACGCGGCCCGCGTTGCGGCATAGATATTCCAGCAGGACAAACTCCTGCTGAGTGAGTTGCAGGATCTGGCCGGAGCGGGTTGCCTCACGCCTCAGCAGATCCAGTTCAAGATCGAGAACGCGCAGGCGAGTGGCTTCGCTTGCCGGCGGGCTATTGCGCCTGAGCAGATTGCGCAGCCGGGCCAGCAACTCCGCCAGCGCGAAAGGCTTGGTCAGGTAATCGTCGCCGCCCTGCTCCAGGCCGCGCACCCGGTCATCAACGCCGCGGCGCGCGGAAAGAATCAGCACCGGCGCGCTAACTCCCAACTGGCGCAGCTTGAGGATCAGAGTGATGCCGTCCTGGTCGGGCAGGCCAAGGTCAACGATAAGAATGTCGAATGCGCCGTCCACCGCAATCCGCTCGGCTGTCTTGCCGTCGGCGGCTGCTTCCACCTCATAACCCGCTTCTTTCAGCGAAGTCCGCAGGAAGCTTTGAATATCGATTTCGTCTTCAACGAGCAAAAGCCGCATGAGGGGATAATATTCTATTCCCGCCAATTTTTCATCGATAACTCCGGGCATGAAACGGGAAAGTCGAGAAAAGCTCCGGATTCAGGCATAAAATGAAGGAATTGTCATGGTGGCTTAGGCTCATTGTCATGTATCTTCTGTAATCTCGGAATCAGGCGGTATTTCATTCCCCAATGATGAACAAATCGTCATGAAGCCAGACGGACTTTTTCGCTATCCAAAGGAGAAGAGAATCCGTCTCAATCATGAGTTGCAATTGCGGGGGTATCATCGCATTGATTCTCCCGCATTCCCAAAACCGGCCTAATGGAAATGAAGAAATCCAGGAGAGAAGCGCGCAAAGCGCCTGTATGAAAACACTGAGCAAGACGCCGTTTGCCGATGCATTCAACGCGGGCCTGCCGCTGCCGGCCACGCTTGATCCGCAATTTGAAGAGGCGCTGCGCCATGTGCTGGACCATCCGGGCAGCCTTGTTCGCCCGAGAATGGTACTGCTGGTGGCGACGGCCTACGGGCTGGAATCTGCGGCGGCGCGTGAATTGGCCATCGCGCTCGAATACTTCCACACGGCTTCGCTGATCTTCGACGATCTGCCTTGCATGGACAATGCGATGGAGCGGCGTGGAGTGCCGTGTGTACATTTTGAATACGGTGAGGCGGCGGCGATCCTGACCGCTCTGGCGCTCATCAATCGCGCGTATGCATTGAGCTGGCGCGCAGTTTCAGCGGCTCCACAGGAATCTCAGCAGCGCGCAATGGACTACATCGAGCAACTCCTCGGCGTGAACGGACTGCTCAACGGACAGAGCCTCGACCTGCACTACGCAACCTTGCCGCACAACTGCGATACGACGGAAAAAATTGCGCGCGGCAAGACGGTTTCGCTGATCCGGCTCACGCTGGTTTTACCGGCGATGCTGGGCGGCGCATCTGAACGGGAGCTGCAATTGTTAGAGCGGATTGCTCTCTATTGGGGCCTCGCTTATCAGATGGTGGACGACCTGAAGGATGTGCTCGATAGTCAAGCGAAAGCTGGAAAAACAGTAGCCCGCGATCTGCCGCTTGACCGGCCTAACTCCGCATCGGCAATGGGAATTCCTGTAGCCGTCAAGCGGCTGATGCGATTCATCGAACTGGGAGACAGAACACTGACGCGGCTTTTGCAGGCGCGGATTGGGCTTTCATTTCTGGGAACACTGCGCAGCAGCCTGGAAGAGGAGCTAGTCCGGGTCGCGGGCAATCTCTGCGAGATGCCAGCAGGAGCGCGACCGTGATCTTTTTCAAGCTGATTTTGACCAATCTGCTCCGCCATCGCATCCGCTCGATCATCAGCATTGCCGGCATCGCTTTCAGCGTCGCGGCCATGCTGACCGTGGTCACGATTCTGCAAGGTGCCATTGGAATGTTCTCCGGTATTCTGTCCAGCGATAGCGAGGTCATCGTCTTCGAGCGCAACGTCTCCGATCTTTTCTTCAGTAACGTTCCCGCGGCGGCGGTGGAAGTGATCTCCAAGTGGCCGATGGTGGCTCATGCCGATCCGGTGCTCTTCGGCGTAGTCTCCAGCGCCGATCACCCCATCATTACGTGCTTCGGCGTAACCGCTGCCGACGCGCGCATTCGAAATGCTGTATGGATTGCCGGTGATCGCCTCACCTTTGCGCAACGCACGGACGATGTGGTTCTCGGCGAGCGGGCCGCGGAGTTTCTGAACGCAAAGCTTGATGATCATGTGCCGATCGGGCACGGAATTTTTCACGTCATCGGAATTCTGAAGACCGCCAACGGCTTTGAAGATGGCGGCGTCTTTATGCCGCTCAGCGCCGCGCAAAGCTTCTTTCACAAGGAAGGAACTTCCTCGGTGATCACCATCAAGCTGCGCAACAAGGACGATGCGGCGCGGTTCAAAAGCATGGTCAAAAGAAATTTCACGAATCTGATTGCTCTGGAAAACGCGGAGTTCACGCGCTCCTATTCGCAGTTCAAAATCCTCAAAGCCACGGCCTGGGCAGTGGGCGGATGCGGTCTGCTGCTGGGCGGTTTCGGCGTTGCCAATACGATGATTATGTCGGTCTTCACGCGCATCCGCGAAATTGCCATTCTGCGCGTCTGCGGCTTTTCACCGCTGCAGATTGCGGCGATGATCTTTGGCGAATCGGCGGTGGTTTCACTGTTGGGCGCTATCATGGGATTGCTCACCGGAAGCTGTTTGCTTTACGCGCTGAAGCTGGTTCCCGCTCTGCACGGTTATGTTGACGTAACGCTTCAACCTGTTGTGATGCTGGTCGTAATTCTGCTGGCATTGATCACTGGAATCGCGGGCGCGCTTTACCCGGCAGCCTATGCCGTGCGTATCCGAGCGGTGGAGGCGCTACGCTTCGAATGAAACAATCTAGCGCACAAATGAGCAATGAACCGCGCGTCGTCCTGCGCGCTGAAGATGTATGGAAGAGCTATGACGATGGAGCGATTGCAGTTCTGAAGGGCGTGAATTTTGAGGCCGTCGCGGGCCAGACGGTTGCGCTCTGCGGGCCATCGGGCTGCGGCAAAAGCACGCTGCTGCACTTGTTTGGCGGATTGGATTTTCCTGAGCGAGGACGGGTATCGGTCAACGGCGTAGAAGTCAATCGCCACCGCAATCTTCTACATCTTCTTCGCCACGAGGTTGGCTTTGTCTTTCAACTTCACAATCTCATCCCCGATCTAACACTGGAAGAGAATTGCCTCATTCCCACAGTGGCCGCGGGCGTTGATCGCCGCACAGCCCAGGCGCGACTGCATCAGCTTGCCGAACGCACCGGACTCACGCATCGCCTCGGCCATCGCATTCAGAAGCTCTCCGGAGGCGAGCGCCAGCGCACCGCTCTCTGCCGTGCGCTGATGAACAGACCGAAGATTCTGTTGGCCGATGAACCGACCGGCTCACTCGATGAGCACGCGAGCGGCACGGTCTTCGATCTGCTGCTGGAGATTGTCGCCACGGAGTCTGTGACTCTGGTGATGGCCACACATGATCGCGGCGTTGCGACCACTTGCTGGAGATGCGCGACGGGAGGATTTATGAACCGCTCGCCTGATGCATCCACCGTCTCCGGCAGCGCTCCGCAGCCCGTTGCCAGCGCCGCGTGGCACGCATTGTTTTGGCTGGTCTTTGCCAATGCTATCGGCGTGATGATAGCGCTGTTGCTGCTCTTTCCCGCGCTCAATCGCTTGCTGGGCGAGTGGCGTTATGGCCGCTGGATCATGGTGCACATGAATCTTGAACTCTACGGCTGGACGAGTCTTCCGCTTGTCGGTTTTCTCTTCCATGCCTATGGCGTGGAGCGCGGTGCGCTGGCGCAATGGTGCAGGCCGGTGCTGTGGGCGTGGTCCGCGGCGCTCAGTGTGGGCGCGTACAGCTGGCTCTCCGGCCACTCCAGCGGCAAGCTTTTTCTCGATTGGTCCGGCTACGCGCGCATCATCTTTCCGCTGGCCATGCTAGCTTTATGGCTGCTGCTTGCAATTGCGCTTGTCCGGGAATGGAAGACTGCAAACACAACCGTCGCCGCACGAAGCGCGAAGATTCTGGGCCTCGTACTTTTGCTGGCAGTTCCTGTTGCGATGTATACTGCGTCCAGTCCAGATTATTATCCCGCCATCAATCCCGACACTGGCGGCCCAACAGGCGCAAGCCAGCTTGAATCATCGCTGATGATCGTTGCAATACTGCTCATGCTTCCCTACGGACTAACGCAACGCAAAGCGGGACGCGCGCCAATCATCGTTACCGCATGGGCTATCATGGCAGCGGAGTTTCTTCTCTGCTTCGCACTGGGCCGCGCGGACATCAGCCACCATCAACCCGCGCAATTCCTCTCACTCGGCAGCCTTCTTATTTGGATACCGCTCACGCCCGCCTACTATGCGGCTTTCGAGTGGAATGTGAATACGCGGCGCTGGCGCATAGCCTTCCTGTGCTGGTGGTCGGCGCTGGTCCTTACCGGTTGGATATTCTTTCTTCCCGGCGTCCTCGACCACTTCAAATTCACTGACGGCCTTGTCGGCCACTCGCTGCTTGCAATGGCCGGCTTCACATCCAGCTTGCTGATCTTTGTTCTGGTTCAACTGCTTGGTGAGGGCGGATGGATCTTCAATCGCGCGCGCTCTTTTTATGGATGGAACATCGCCGTTGCAGGGTACGTTGTGCTGATGACAGCGGCCGGATGGCGCGAGGGTTTTGATCCAACATTTACTATCGTCCCTGGAGCCGCGCGCAACGCCGTTTACATTCTTCGCCTGGTGGTTGGAGTGGTGATGCTGGCCTCGTCCATTGACTGGGTCATCGACGCGACAACGCTGCTTCGCGCGCCCGCTCGAATTCCCGCATCACAGGAGGGTTCAGCATGAATCGTCCCATCCTCATCAGCTATCAGTTGCTGATCGGCTGCTCTGACACAGTGACCGGCGCGCTGCTCATGATTGCGCCGGCATTCACTCTAGGACTCATGCGCTTGCACGCGCCTACCGATGCGCTACCGTATATCTCGTTCATTGGGGCCTTTGTTCTCTCTGTCGGATTGTCGTGTCTTTATGGCGCAATCCTGATGATCCGCAGCGGAAGCCTGAGCAAGTTGAAGATTGTCTGGCTGCTCACGGCCATCACCCGCGCCAGCGTGGCCATCTTTATCGTTGCGCAGGTTTTCTCACACGCGTTGGAGATGGGTTGGATCACGGTCGCCGCAACGGATGGCGCTTGTGTCCTCTTTCAAGCGATCGGTCTTCGCAAAGGCTGGCTGACTCATGTTGCGCGGTGAGAAGCGCACCTCCGGCTGGCAAGGCGCGAGTCTTGTCGCGATAACCTATGTCTATTTCCTGATCTTCGCGCAGTTTGCTTTTCTCAAGAGGCTGGCGAGCCTCGGCGTGGCAGGCTCGCACTTGACTGCCGTGATGGCCGCGATGGCCATTGGCGGCATCCTCTTCAGCCTGCTTGTACCGCGCCTAAGCTTCTTCCCCTCGCCGAAGCTGCGGCTTCACGCGGGGCTTTGTGCTTGCGGCGCGGCGGCGTTTCTTTCGCTGCTTCCGCTCGGTCTCGCCGCCAGCATTGCTCTTTCGTTTTTCATTGGCGCTGGACTGGGTCTGCTCACCGTCACACTCGTCACGCATTTGCGCCGATGGACGGGCAATCGCAATCCGCTGCTGCTCGTCGGAGTAGGTACTGGCGTTGGCTATCTCATCTGCAACCTTCCGCTATTTTTCACTGCCTCCGCTGAGGTTCAGGCCGCAACGGCGGGCTTGCTTTGCTTTATCGCAATCGGCATCACTCTCTGGTCCGCACAAATTCCGGCACAAGAGGTGGAAGAAAAACCAAAATCCACGATTCCATTTTTCCGCGTGCTCGCTTGCTTCACGGCGCTTGTTTGGCTGGATTCGGCAGCCTTCTTCATCATTCAAAATAATCCAGAGTTGAAGGCCGGCACATGGGAGGGATCGGCTCACCTCTGGGCAAATGGAACGCTTCATCTTCTGGCTGCGCTGGTGAGCGTGTGGCTGCTGTACCGGTGCCGTCTCTCATGGGTTCTGTCAGCGGCATTTCTTGCACTGGGCGCTGCGTGCCTGCTCCTGCTTGATCCGCATCTCGTCGTTCTGGCTTCGCTCTTTTATCCCGTCGGAGTATCGCTCTACTCGGTTGCGCTGGTCGCGTATCCGGCGCTGCTCGGCCCTGCCACTTCAACAGCAGAACGCGGACGCCAGGCTGGGTGGCTCTATGCCATTGCCGGATGGTGTGGCTCCGCGATGGGCATCGGCATGGGCCAGAATCTCGGTCATATTCCGCCGGTCTTTGTGCTAGTGGCGGGTGCAATTATTTTGCTGTCTTGGCCGCAAAAATTTATTTCGCAACACAAGCGCGAATTGGCTCTGACTCTATTATTGGTTCTAGCGGCATTCGTTCTAAATAGCATTTTGAAGACCCGTAATGCGCCTGCGCAGCTCTCGCAGATCGAGAGAGGACGGCAAGTCTATATCTCTGAAGGCTGCATCAACTGCCACACGCAATTTGTCCGTCCGAATTCGGCGGATGTGCTGATGTGGGGTCCGGTAAAGCCGCTTGGGGAACTTCGCCGGGAACGTCCGCCGCTGATCGGCAATCGCCGCCAGGGGCCCGATCTTTCAAATGCCGGCGGTCGCCGTTCTCGGCTTTGGCTCAAGTTGCACTTCTGCAATCCGACCGAAGTCAGTGGCGCATCCATCATGCCTTCTTATGCTTTTCTCTTCCGCGATCAGCGTGGCGATGATCTGGTGAGTTACATTGCCAGCCTGCATCGAAGCGCGTCCCCACGCCATCGAATCGAAGAAGAGAACTGGCATCCATCCTCCTCAGCGGTGGCGGCGGCCAATGCCGGGGATGGCGAGCGAAGCTTTCGGCGCTACTGCGCTACCTGCCACGATGCTGGCGGGCAAATGCGCTGGGCGGACGGATTCAAGAGGCGTCCACCGGATTTGACGGTTGGACCTTACTTGCATCTGACTTTTTCAGGCGATCTTGCGCAGCAGCGAGAGCGCCTGGCGCGCATCATCAAATTCGGAATCCACGGGACCGATATGCCCGGGCATGAATACCTTCCCGACAGCGGCATTGCTTCCATCTCTCTATGGCTGTCACAGCAAATCAGACAGCCAAGTCAAAACCAATAACCATCATTCAGGAGACAAACCATGAAGACAATCGCTCAAACTCTCTTCCTCGCGCTTGCGCTGAATCTTGCTCCGGCAGCATTTGCGCAGCATCAGAACTTTACTGTGAATCCCGACACCAGCAAAGTCGCCTTCGCATTGGGCGGAAACACGCATCATGTGGATGGAACATTCCATGTGCAGAGCGGCTCAATCGATTTTGATCGCGGCGCGCAGACTATCTCAGGGTCTATCGTTGTCGCTGCAGGCAGCGGCAATAGCGGCGATCAAGGCCGCGACAAGAAGATGAACTCCGATGTGCTCGATGTCGCGCACTTCGCCGAAGTTTCGTTTGTACCCAAGAGCTTTCAGGGAATCATCGCAGCCAGCGGCGATTCATCGATTCAAGTGACCGGCGTCTTCACGCTTCACGGCACGCCGCATGACTTGACCGTGCCCATGCAGATTCACATCGATGGGTCGGCTCTCACGGCCAAGACGCACTTCACTATTCCCTATGTTCAGTGGGGACTGAAAGACCCGAGCATCTTCATCCTCAAAGTTGCCAAGGTGGTCGATATCGACCTGACACTTGATGGCCGCTTATCTTCCTCAAATTGATCCAGAAGTCACGATCTTCGTCCAGTCACCAGGTTAATAACCAAGACGATCAACGCGACGACTAGAAGAATGTGGATCAGGCTTCCGGCAATATGGAAGCTGAAACCCAATAGCCAGAGAACGAGGATGACAACAAAGATTGTCCAAAGCATACGTACTCCATATCTTTTGCGGGCGCACGGGAGGAGCAAATCCTCTCATGCGTCCACAAGCTCTCAGCGTTGACGGTTAGTTGGAGGCAACGGCTTGAGCCTTTGCATTTCTGACGGCATCAAGGAACGCATGAGCCGAGGCTGGCACGGCAACGTCGCCGCGCAGAATGCGGCGCGTGGAGATTTCATGGCCATAAATGGCCTCTGTAGAATCGTCATCGCGTCGAACGTCTGCACCGGTCAAAGTAAGGCCGGCGAACAGGCCCCTGGCCCGCGAGTAAGTGAGAATCTCAGTGTTCAGCTTCCAGTCGGTATCGGCTGTGGCATGACGTCCCACTGGTCCGGCGGCCGCGGAGGCATCCCCACCAATCTGGAATTTGCTGTCGATCAGGCGCTGAAATCCTTTTTCGCCTTGAATGACCATTACCAGGTCAACGCCTTCAACGCCGATCTGTAATCCCCAGCTACCGCCAGTGATGGTAAAGAATGACGGCGCGCTCCAACCATGTTCCGTGCGGCAGGTGGCCACGCCCCGACCATTCTCCGCGCCAAAGATAAAGCCTCCCTTGAGCATATGGGGGACTACGGCGATGCACTTTGCGTGTTCCAGGACTTCTTCCGGAATGCCGCGATCCGGCGCCGACATAATCTCGTGCAGCACCGCTCCCGCATGATCCAGCCGGTCAACTGTTGCCTCGGTGCCGCTTCCCGCCCAGCAAACACTTGTCATGCTGAGTACTGCCGCAATGGTCATAAGTTTCTTCATGCATCTCACCTTTTCTACCCACGCGCAGCGTCACTTTCTTTCCGCGCACTGAGGCGCAATAGGCAGTTCCCACACTAGTGGCGAAAGAGAATGCCGTCTGAGCAAGATCGCTCAGGGCGTAGTGAGCGCTGAATATCATTTAAGAACGAACGACAAATGATTCAGCGAAAATTGAGCAGAATTGAACAGACCGTTCGAGTTCGCTTGCGGATATAATGTTGGTAAGTGTCGATGCGGGCGTGTAGTGCCGTTGAAACGCGGCAGACCTTCCCGTGGATTTACCTCTTGGTAACCAATGATCCTGATGTTTGCCGATGAATCCGCTTTCATCGGCGCAACTGCTTCTGCACGCAGAGTTTTCAGTTGCGCATCCTCCTCGGAACCTCCCCTTTGCATTTTTTCTGTGTTGAGGCCTCGCCATGGTACAACTCTCTTCCCTTCCATTTGACACCGCTTCCTTTCTGGCCAACGCCGGCCTGGGTCGCAGAATTGTTCTACTGGCTCCCCATGAAACTTTCTATTGCCAAGGAGATCAAGCAGATTCCGTCTTTTACCTTCAAAAAGGCCGCGCAAAAGTTACCGTCGTTTCGTCAGTAGGCAAGGAAGCCACCATCACGCTGGTCAGCGCAGGAGAATTTGTCGGTGAGGGCGCACTCGCGGCCGTGCCGGGGATGCGTCTTTCCACGGCCACGGCTGTCACCGTATGCAGCGCGCTCAAGATAGGGCGGGAGGAGATGGCCCGCACGATGCACGCGGAACCGGAGTTTTCTGACCTGTTCATGAAGTTTCTGTTGACGCGCAGCATGCGCACGCAGGCCGATCTGGTCGATCAGCTTTTCAACTCCAGTGAGAAGCGGTTGGCGCGGATTCTGCTGCTGATGGCGGAGTTTGGCCAGCCAGGAGAGCCGGAAACCTTGATTCCCCCCATAACGCAGGAGACTCTGGCGGAGATGATTGGCACAACGCGGTCGCGGGTGAGCTTTTTCATGAATCGCTTTCGGGAACTGGGTTTTATTGAGTACAAAGACCGCATTCGCGTGCATAAATCCCTGCTGAATGTGATTCTGCACGATCAGATGCCAGGCGACAACGCGGAAAAGCCGGAGATCTCGTCTCTGATCGGCACTCACGAAAAGCACTCTGAGGCTCCCAGTCACGGAATGTCCTAAACTGCACAGCTTTACGATTCTGTTTATGGGATACTGTCTCCAATTCTCCTGAATAGTCAATTGGAGGGATAGAAAATGCAGAATCCGCCGGCAACACTTCTCATCGTCGATGATGAACCTTCCATACGGCATTCGCTTTCCCAATCGCTCGCCGAGATGGGGTATAGCGCGCGGTCGGCTGCCGACGGATTCTCGGCTTTGCGCGAGATTCACTGTGAACTCCCGGAGTTGCTTCTTTCCGATCTTGAGATGCCCGGTATGTCCGGCTTCGAGTTGCTGGCAGTGGTGCGCCGCCGATTTCCCGCGATTCGGACCATCGCCATGAGCGGTTCGTTCTCCGGCGATGAAGTTCCCTTCGGTGTTGCCGCGGATGCATATTATCAAAAGGGAAGCAGCATCCTGGCGCTGATGCGGATCATGGAAAACCTGCCCCGCATGGAGCGCTATGCCTACCAGTCCTCCGGTCGTGAAGAGCCAATCTCGATTCATCGCAAGAACCACGACTTGGAACCGAATGAGCAAGTCATCATCACCTGCCCGGCGTGTTTGCGAACCTTTTCCCAAATGCCCGGCACTGGCTACTCACAGCGCAAAACAGTTTGCATCCATTGCCACAGTACGATTCCCTACGCAATTGTGCCTCACACGGGCCAGATACCTTTGCAGGCTATTCGCCGAGAGGCTAAGTCTGCGAGGAACTATCAGCTGACCGCGTCCAATCCCAGCTACTGAAATCAGCAAGAGAAAGTGTGAATCATGCGCGACATCGCGGAACAGAATATGTTATTGCGCGAGCGGGTTGAGCTTCCCGCCAGCCTCAGGATTGCCACCGACGCATTTCGCGAGGGATGGAACTTTGCAACCGTCAATGCTCAGCAATTGTCGAAGACAATCCGCGCACGGGAGTGGAACTTTATCAAGGTCGCGGGAGGAGTGCAGGCAAGCGGCGTGGGAGAGACATCGCAAGAAGCCATTGCCAGCGCGCTCAGATTGGCTCTGCTCCGCATGAGCACCTACTTCAATGCCGTCGAAGTCGAGTATATCGAGTTGTCCCAATATCCGTGGTTTATTCTGGCCAGACTGAGAGTCTGTCAGTATCGCATCCAGCAAGGCCCCGTCCTTGCCGTCTCCGATGAATTAGCGCCTCCTGCAATTGCTCCCCGGAAGAGGCGATTCGCACTGGATGCAAATGTGCTGTATCCGGACTTCGGTAGCAGTATGCCCTTGATCAAGCAAATGCTGATTTCGCGCAACACAACTCAGGCCAGCCCTCAATAAAACTTTTCAGTCTTTCGATCACTGCTCGTGGTCTCAATATCTCAGATCAAGAAGAGTAAACACCTTACTCTTAATCGCGTTGGCGCAAAAAGGACAAGAGCGCTAACCGTGGCTTCCCCCTTGTTTGAGGCGCTTGAACATTTTTCTGGCGCCCAAAGCAAATTGACGAGTAAGCATTCAATCCACGGAGGGGGGCCTGTGACTAAAGATCGAGCAAAGGGCATATTGGACGAAGCGACCGGAAGCACCAAGCGCAAGGCAGGCGTGTGAACAGACAATCCAAAACTCCAGGCTGAAGGCGTGATTCAGCAGGTGAAGGGCAACGCCGAGGGCGCGTGTGGCAAGGTAAAAGAGGCGGTCGAGGATGTCATTTAAAACACTGAAGTGCATCTCGACGCTCATGTGAAACTCGGTTTGAAGAATTCAACAGCGCACTCCAAACAAAGTAACTGCATATAGAGTCGCATAGCCTCGAAGATTGTATTTGAAGGAGGATCTATATGAGCACCATTCGCACGCTGCTGATATTTCTTGCCATTGCTATTCCGGCCGTCCTGTTCGGGCAGATTGGCATACGAGTTGCCATCGGGCCACCCGCGCTGCCCATAGTTGAGCAGCCCATCTGCCCCGGCGACGGCTATCTCTGGACGCCGGGCTATTGGGCTTATGACGACAGCGTCTCCGATTACTACTGGGTGGACGGCGCGTGGGTCCTGGCGCCGGAAACCGGCTTGCTTTGGACGCCCGGCTATTGGGGCTGGGGCGACGGCGGATTCTTTTTCAATGACGGCTACTGGGGTCCTGAAGTCGGTTTTTATGGCGGAATCAATTATGGATTCGGTTACTTTGGCGAGGGATATGGAGGCGGTCGATGGGATCATGAGCACTTCTTCTATAACAGTTCTGTAAGCCATGTCGATCTCGCGCTCAATCACAATGTTTATAACACTGCGATTGAGAATCACAACGGCAACCGCGTTAGTTTCAACGGCGGAAAAGGCGGAATCGAAGCACGTCCAACCTCTGCACAACAGACGGCTGCAAGCCAGAAGCATATTCCAGCTATAGCTTCTCAAACAGATCATGCACAAGCCGCACGCGCCAATCCAGCATCATGGGCATCCGTCAACCACGGCCAGCCGTCCACAGTGGCAAAGGCAATGCCAATAGGGTTCAACGATCATCAGACAACATCGCCTCAGAGTGCGACCGAACCTCGCGCCGTAGTCCATCCCAATGACTTGCCTACGAGTGCGCGCCCCGCGGCGGTCAACTCAGGAAATACGAAAGCGGACCAGAAATACGAAGCGAAGCAGGACATACTGATCGCCACGCAAGCCCAGGAACGGCAAAATCTTCAACAGAAGCAGGAATCTGAACACCAGCAGACCGCTTATAAAGCAAACCCTCAGATAGTGGAGCAGAAGCACCAGCAACAGACGCAGCAGTTGTCGCAACGGCACGCGGCGCAGCAGCAGTCGTTGCAGTCGCGCCAGCCTCAGGCTCGCTTATCGGGCGGGGGAGGCCGGAGATAGCTGGACCATCTTCCCGCCATCTTGGTTTTCCGTGAAGTGACAACTGGCCGGGGATCGTCTCCCCGGCCAAATTATTGCTCCGTATTATGCATTGTGACAATTTCAAACAGATTTGCGCGGATCTTATGGAAGATATTATAAGATTTTTTCAGGCACGATCATTTGGCACAGGCATATCTATTAGGCCGCGCGAGTTTCTCAGCGGCATCAATCTTGCGCAGCCCGCGAATCTTCCATATCCCAAAAGACAAGCCGACGATCAGCAGACTAACAAAAACACATAGCAGCGGAGTGGACCATTTCAGAAGGCTTCCCGACCAGAGGCGGACAATGCTCCGCCCATAGGCCACGCCAAGCCATGCTATG
>Ga0255350_1000567_pt1 | contig 13659 bp, 12 predicted proteins | sample HBST25r1metaG_FD_186028 | JGI IMG/M metagenome (GOLD analysis project Ga0255350, IMG submission 186028) | Peat soil microbial communities from Stordalen Mire, Sweden - H.B.S.T-25.r1 | ecosystem: Environmental > Terrestrial > Soil > Wetlands > Peat | place: Sweden: Norrbotten County, Stordalen...
GTGTTCCTAGGTATTGGGAAATCTATCAGGGCGCGAATCCGCCCGCGCTTGCCGGGAGTGCAGTTATGTCCGCCAACACCTCGAAAGTCACCGACGCCAGCTTCGACGCCGACGTCCTCAAGTCCAACGAGCCGGTCGTCGTCGATTTCTGGGCCGAGTGGTGCGGCCCCTGCCGCATGATCGCCCCCGCGTTGGAGGAAATCGCGATCGAGATGCAGGGCAAGGTGAAGATCGCCAAGTTCAACGTCGACGAAAACCCGAGAATCGCCTCCGAACTGGGCATCCGCTCGATCCCCACGCTGATGGTGTTCAAAGGCGGCCAGCGCGTCGCGGTCAAGACCGGCGCCGGACCGAAGAGCGAACTGTCGCGCTGGATCAGCGCCTCGGTCTGATCGGCGAGCCCTTTTCCTGGCCACGCGAACGCCGGCGACGAGCCGGCGTTTTGCGTTTCCGGCCGTCGCATCTGGACAAGGGCGACTTGACTCTGTCTCCAACGGATTGACCCGCGGCCGACCTCGGCCCACGCTCGGCGCCGTTCGAGCCGATTCGCGCATCCCCAGAGGTTGGAGCCCGCCATGACCGCCATCGACGTCACCGACGCGAGCTTCGAGGCTGAGGTGACGCAGGCGAACGAGCCGGTCGTCGTCGAGTTCTGGGCGGAGTGGTGCGCGCCATGCAAGGCGATGGCCCCGGCGCTCGACGAGCTTGCAATCGAGTTCGGCGGCAAGGCGAAGATCGCCAAGTTGCAGATGGACGACAATCCCAAGGTCGTCAGTCGGATCGGCGTCCGCTCGGCGCCGACGCTGATGATCTTCAGAGCCGGCGAACCGATCGCCATGCGCGTCGGCGCCGTCTCGAAACCCCAGCTCGCGCGCTGGATCGCCGCGTCGATCTGAATCGGGCCAACTTTTTTCCAGGCCATGCGAACGCCGACGATGAGTCGGCGTTTTGCGTTTCTGCCCAGGCTATCGCTTCAGAGAGAGCGCCGACCGATCCTCCTCATCGTGAGCGCCGCACTGGCGGCGCGTCTCGAACGACGACGAGGATCGGCTTTCGCCGGCCCCGGCCGCCCTCGTCCTTCGACTCGCCTGCTTTCGCAGGCGGCTCAGGATGAGGGCGCCTCCCGCGCTCGCGACGGATTGGCCGTCGACTGGGTCGGCGCGACGATCGCGCGGCCAACTAGATCGGCAGTCGCACGCTGGCGCGCAGGCCCCCGAGCGGGCTGCTCGACAGCGTGATCTCGCCGCCGTGCGAGCGCGCCACGTCGCGGGCGATCGCCAGGCCGAGGCCGGAGCCGCCTTCGTCCTGGTTGCGCGCTTCGTCGAGCCGGTGGAACGGCCGGAACACGTCCTCGCGATGTTCGGGGGCGATGCCCGGCCCGTCGTCGTCGACAAAGATGGTGACGAAACGCTGCTCGCGCGCCGCCTTGAGGGCGATCGTCTGGGCGTGGCGCTCGGCATTGGCGACCAGATTGCCGAGGCAGCGCTTGATCGCAATCGGCCTCACCCTGACGTTGAGATCGCCCTTGGTCTCGACTTCGACTCGCGCGCCGTGGCGCTCGGCGTCGGCGCGCAGGCCGTCGAGGACGCCGCGCAGGTCGGTCAGCTCGGTCGGCTCGCCGGCGTCGCCGCGCGCGAAGGCGAGATAGCCCTCGAGCATGCGCTGCATCTCGTCGACGTCCTTCTGCATCGGCTCGACCTCGGCCGATTCGTCGATCACGGCGAGCGACAGCTTGAAGCGGGTCAGCATCGTGCGCAGGTCGTGGCTGACGCCGTTGAGCATCGCCGTGCGCTGCTCGGTGGCGCGTTCGATGCGCCGCTTCATCTCGATGAAGGCGTAGCCGGCTTGGCGCACCTCGCGCGCGCCGCGCGGATGGAACTCGGCGTCGCGGCCCTTGCCGAAATCCTCCGCGGCGTCGGCGAGCCTGAGGATCGGCCGGATCTGGTTGCGCAAGAACAGGATCGCCACCGTCACCAGCACCAACGAGGCGCCAAGCATCCACAGAATGAAGATGTGGACGTTGGGCTCGTAGGCGAGGTTGCGGCGCGTGACGAAGCGCAGCACCCGGCCGCCGAGGTTGACGCGAATCTCCATCAGCCCGGAGCGGCCGACCGTGTCGACCCAGAACGGCAGCCTGACCTGGGCGCCGAGCTCTTCCGGCAGGGCGCGGGTCAGCGGATCGAGGACGTTGAAGAAGGTTTGCGGCATCTTCGGCGGCAGCGGAGCGGGCGGCATCGATTCGACGTCCATGCGGAAACGCGCGGCGATCGCATGCAGTTTCGGATCGTCGACCCCCGGCGGCAGGCCGGCGTAGAGATCGACCATCGCCCCCACGTCACGGGCGACTGCGGCCGACAGGCGGTGGGTGACGATGTCCCAGTGGCGCTGCATGAAGACGTAGGCGACCGCAGTCTGCAGCAGCACCATCGGCAGGATGACGATCAGCAGCGAGCGGGCGTAGAGGCCCTTGGGCAACAGCTCGGCGAGGCTGCGCGCGCCCCAGCGCCAGATCCGGCGGAGCTGCGAAAGCGCGGTCAGCGCCGACCTCGCCGCGGCGATCATCCGTCGGCGAGCAGGCGATAGCCTGATCCGCGCGCCGTCTGCAGGTAAACCGGATTGGCAGGGTCGATCTCGATCTTGCGACGCAGACGGTTGATCTGGACGTCGACCGTACGCTCCTGCGCCGCCGCGCCGACGCCCGACAGCGCCTCGCGCGACACGCTGGCGCCGGCGCTCGCGCACAGCAGGCGCAAGATCTCGCGCTCGCGCTCGGTCAGGCGGACGATATCCGCGCCGTTGCGCAGTTCGCCGCGCTCCAGCGAGAACGTGAACGGGCCGAAGCGCGCCACCGCGCTGTCGCTCTTGGGCGCCGGCGCGCGGGTGCGGCGCAGCACCGAGCCGATGCGCAGCAGCAGCTCGCGCGGCTCGAACGGCTTGGCGAGATAGTCGTCGACGCCGATCTCGAGGCCGCGCACCCGATCAGCCGGGTCGGAGCGGGCGGTCAGCATGACGATCGGCACGTCGGAGCGTTTGCGCAGGCTTTCGGCGAAAGCGAAGCCGTTTTCCCCCGGCATCATCACGTCGAGAACGATCAGGTCGAAGGAGAGGTTGGCGAGGAAGCTGCGCGCTTCGGCGGCCGAGGCGGCGACCGTGACGCGGTGATGGTGCTTGGAGAGATAAGTCGAAAGCAGGTCGCGCAGGCGGCGGTCGTCGTCGACCACCAGCAGATGGGCGGCGTCGTCGGCGAACTCGGCGGCGCTCATTTCGCGTTTCCCCGTCCGGAGGCGATCAGCGCCATGACCCGTTCGCGCTCCGGCGCGTCGATCATCGCCCCCAGAAACGTCGTCGCCATCGCTTTCGCGCCCGGCCCGACTTCTTCGAGCGCCGCGGCGAAGCGGCGGGTCTGCAACTTGGCGAGATCGCGCGCCAGCTTCTCGCCCGCTTCGGTGGCGTAGAGCTGGCGATGCCGGCGATCGGTCGCGCCGGCGCGCGCATCGATGAAATTCTTGGCGACGAGTTCCTTGAGCACGCGGTTGAGGCTCTGCTTGGTGATCTTGAGGATGTCGAGCAGCGCCGCGATGGTCAAGCCGGGATGGCGGCTGACGAAATGCAGCACGCGATGATGGGCGCGGCCGAAACCGAAGGCTTCGAGCAGCCGATCGGCGTCGCCGACGAAATCGCGATAGGCGAAGAACAGCAATTCGATCAGCTCGTAGAGCGGCGCCTCCTCCCGCGCCGCGGCCAACGACGGCGCGGCGCGGCCGCCAATGCGCGTCAATTCAGCCATTTAGGTCAGCAATGTTGACATATTGCCCGGCTCCTGCTAGCAATTGCCGCCAGACGTGCGAGGCTATTTAATCCGCGCTGGGATAAAATCAAAACCGAACCGGCCAATCCAAGGAGCGCGCTATGGCGGCCCAGACTTTTGACGATCGCGACGGCTGGATCTGGTGCGACGGCAAGCTCGTCCCCTGGCGCGACGCCAAAGTGCATGTTCTGACCCATGCGCTCCACTACGCCAGCGCCGTCTTCGAAGGCGAGCGCGCCTACGGCGGCAAGATCTTCAAATCGACCCAGCATTCCGAGCGCCTGCGCCGTTCGGGGCGCGTCCTCGATTTCGAAGTGCCCTACAGCGCCGCCGAGATCGACGCGGCCAAGGCCCAAACGCTGCAGAAGAACGGCTTCGTCGACGCCTATGTGCGGCCGATCGCCTGGCGCGGCTCGGAGATGATGGGCGTCTCGGCCCAGAACAACAAGATCCATCTCGCGATCGCGGTGTGGGACTGGCCGAGCTATTTCGATCCCGCCCAGCGGATGAAGGGCGTTCGCCTCGACCTCGCCGAGTACCGTCGGCCCGATCCGGCGACTGCGCCGTCGCTGGCCAAGGCCGCCGGCCTCTACATGATCTGCACCATCTCCAAGCATCGCGCCGAGCGGCGCGGCTACGCCGACGCAATGATGCTCGACTGGCAGGGTCGCGTCGCCGAATGCACCGGCGCCAACATCTTCTTCGTCAAGGACGGCGTCGTCCACACGCCGACCGCGGACTGCTTCCTCGACGGCATTACCCGCCAGACGGTGATCGAGCTCGCGCGCCGGCGCGGCGTCGAGGTCGTCGAACGGCGCATCATGCCCGAAGAGCTGGCGGGCTTCAGCGAGTGCTTCATCACCGGCACGGCGGCGGAAGTGACGCCGGTCGGCGAAATCGCCGGGCGCAAGTTCACGCCCGGCCCGCTGACCGCGGCGCTGATCGACGATTACAGCGCCGAAGTGACGCCGAAGTCGAAAGCGGCGTAAGCCGCCTTCACCCCGCAGCGCTGACGAAGCTGTCGAGCACCATCTTGCGGCCGGCGCGGTCGAATTCGACCGTCAGCTTCGGCCCGTCGACGGCGACGACGTCGCCGTTGCCGAACTTGATGTGGAACACCCGCGCGCCGACGGCGAACGACGCCGACGACGCGTCGCGCGCGACGACCCGGCCCTCGATGACGCTCGGCGGTTTCGTCTCGCGCCCGACGTCGGCTTGGCCCGCATTGGCTTGGGCGCGCCGCCAGCCCGGCGTCTCGTAGCGCGAAGCGAAGGCCGGCTCGCGATCGAAGCGCGAGGCCGCAAACACTTCGGGCCCGCCCTGGGCCTCGACCACTTCGACACGATCGGCCGGCAGTTCGTCGATGAAGCGCGACGGCGCCGAACTCTGCCACAAACCGTGCACGCGGCGATTGGCGGCGAAATAGATCTTCGCCGCGCGGCGCGCGCGCGTCAGCCCGACATAGGCGAGGCGACGCTCTTCCTCGAGCCCGGCGCGGCCGTTTTCGTCGAGCGCGCGCTGGTGCGGGAACAGGCCTTCCTCCCAGCCGGGCAGAAAGACGATGTCGAACTCCAGTCCCTTGGCGGCGTGCAGCGTCATGATCGAGACGCGGTCCTCGCCCTCGCCGCTCTCCGCCTCCATCACCAGCGAGACGTGCTCGAGGAAGGCGGCGAGGCTCGGAAACTCGCCCATCGACCGCGTGAGTTCCTTGAGGTTTTCCAGCCGGCCTTCGGCGTCGGCGGTGCGCTCGGCCTTCCACATGTCGATCAGGCCGCTCTCCTCGAGAATGGTCTGCGCGAGCTCGTCGTGCGGCGTCGTTTCGACCGCCGCCCCCCAGCGATCGAAATCGCGCAACAGATCGCGCAGGATGTGGCGCGGCCGCGCCTTGAGCTCTTCGGTCTCGATCATCGCCCGCGCCGCGCGCGTCAGCGACACGCCGGCGCGGCGCCGGTGGGCGTGCAGCAGGTTGAGCGTCGCTTCGCCGAGCCCGCGCCGCGGCGTGTTGTAGATGCGCTCGAAGGCGAGGTCGTCGTCGGGCTGGACGACGCAGCGCAGGTAGGCGAGCGCGTCGCGAATCTCCGCCCGCTCGTAGAACCGCGGGCCGCCGATCACCCGATAGGGCATGCCCAGCGCGATGAAGCGCTCCTCGAACTCGCGCATCTGGAACGAGGCGCGCACCAGGATCGCCATCTCCCTCAGCGGCGCGCCGGCGCGCTGCGCCGCTTCGATCTCGTCGCCGATGACGCGCGCCTCTTCCTGGCTGTCCCACACCCCGCCGACCGTCGGCTTCTCGCCCATGCCGGCCTCGGTGTAGAGCGTCTTGCCGAGGCGGTTGCGATTGTGGGCGATGAGGCCGGCCGCGACGGCGAGAATATGGCCGCCGGAACGGTAGTTGCGCTCGAGCCGAATCACCGTCGCGCCAGGGAAGTCGCGCTCGAAGCGCAGGATGTTGTCGACGTCGGCGCCGCGCCAGCCGTAGATCGACTGGTCGTCGTCGCCGACGCAGCACAGGTTGCGATGGCCCTGAGCCAGCAGCCGCAGCCACAGATACTGGACGACGTTGGTGTCCTGGTATTCGTCGACCAGCATATAGCGCCAGCGCCGCTGGTAGTCGGCGAGGATTTCCGCCTGCTCGCGAAACAACCTCAGGCCTTCGAGCAGCAGATCGCCGAAATCGACGGCGTTGAGCGACTTGAGTCGCTGCTGATAGAGGCGGTAGAGCGCCGCGCCGCGGCCGTTGGCGAAGCCGGCCGATTCGTCGGCGAGCGCGTGCTCCGGATCGAGGCCGCGGTTCTTCCAGCGGTCGATCAGCGCCGCCAGCGCGCGCGCCGGCCAGCGCTTGTCGTCGACGTTCTCGGCCTGCAGGACCTGCTTGAGCAGACGCAACTGGTCGTCGGCGTCGAGAATGGTGAAGTTCGGCTTCAGGCCGACGAGTTCGGCGTGGCGGCGCAGCGCTTTCGCGCCGACCGAGTGGAAGGTGCCGAGCCACGGCAGGCCGTCGGGGACGCCGGTCAACAGTCCGACCCGCTCGCGCATTTCGCGCGCCGCCTTGTTGGTGAAAGTGACGGCGAGGATTTCGTGCGGCCGCGCGCGCCCCGAGGCGATGAGGTGAGCGATGCGGGTCGTCAGCACCCGCGTCTTGCCGACGCCGGCGCCCGCCAGCACCAGCACCGGACCGTCCAGCGCCTCGACCGCGCGGCGCTGCTCCGGATTGAGGCCGGCGAGATAGCGCGGGGCGAGATGGGCGGCGGCGCGCGCCGACAGCCGGGACTCCGCCTCGGGCGGGGCCGGATCGGGCCAGACCGGGGCGGGAGAGGAATCGTGGGCCATGGCGAATCATGCTTCGCCAGGCCGCGCCACGCAACGATAATCGCCGCGCCGCGCAATGGGCGGCGGTTTTCCCGCTCTCTGCGGGTCAATTCCAGTTGTTGATCTGGATCGCCGCCGGGGTGAGAATCGCCGCGAACAGACCGGGCAGGAAGAACAAGATCATCGGCACCGTCAGGGTCGGCGGCAGCGCCGCGGCCTTCTTCTCCGCTGCGTTCATGCGCTGGTCGCGGCTCTCCTGGCCGAGCACGCGCAGCGCCGCGCCGAGCGGCGTTCCGTAGCGTTCGGACTGGATCAGCACGGTGGTCAACGAACGGATCGATTCGAGGCCGGTGCGGGCGTTGAGATTTTCGAACGCGGTGCGCCGGTCCTGGAGATACGACATTTCCGCCGAGAGCAACGTCAGCTCTTCCGCCATCTCGACGCTTTCGACGCCGATCTCGCTGCTCACCTTGCGCACCGAATGTTCGATCGACATGCCCGATTCGGCGCAGATCAGCATCAGGTCGAGCGCGTTGGGATAGGCGCGTTCGATCGATTTCTGGCGCTTGGTGGTGGCGTTGCGCAGATAGATCTCCGGCGCCTTGACGCCCAGGTAGACCGCCGCCATCACGCCGCCGAGCTTGATCGCCAGCGGCTGCTGCCAGTTGGCGATGACGAAGATGTAGATCGCCGCCAAGATCGCGAAGCCGATCGGGGCGATGAGTCGGCCGGCGACGAAGGCGTATTCCGCCCCCGCGCCGCGGAAGCCGGCTTTGGCCAGCGTCTCCTTGGCTGTTTCGGTGCTCAGCCAACTCGTCAAGTTGAGCGTGTCGACCAGCCGCTTGAGCATCGAACTCGGGCGCGACCGCAACTGGGTTCGGTTGTCCTTGGCGGCGAGGCGGTCGCGCTCGCGCAGGCGGATGCGCTCGCGCTCGTCGCTGACGGCGCGGATCCGACGCGACAGATTGTCGGTTTGCAGCATCGGCACGACGACGGTCAGCGCCGTCGCCGCGCAGCCGAGCGCGGCGAGCAGGAACGCCATGAAGTGGGCGTCGCCGAGTCTGCTGAGGACGAGATCGACCATCGCCTGTCTCCGCCTAAAAGTCGAAGCTGATCATCTTGCGCATCATCACCACGCCGATGCTCATCCAGAAGCAGGCGATCGCAGCGACGATGCGGCCGTGCTGGGTCAACCACAAGAGACCGATGTATTTCGGCGAAGAGAGATAGAGCATAAACGTGACGACGAACGGCACGGCGCCGATGATCGCCGCCGAGGCCTTCGCCTCCATCGCCATCGCCTTGATCTTACCCTTCATCTTCTTGCGCTCACGTAGCGTGCGCGACAGGTTGCCGATCGCTTCCGAGAGGTTGCCGCCCGACTTGGCTTGGATGCCGATGACGATCGAGAAGAAGTTGGTCTCGCTGATCGGCACGCGCTCGGCGAGCTTCTCCGCCGCCTCGGGGAGCGGCAGACCGAGCGCCTGCGACTCGACCAGCTTGCGGAATTCGGAGCGCACCGGCTCCGGCGATTCGTTGGCGATGATCCTCAGCGTGTCGCCGACCGGCAGACCGGCCTTGACGCCGCGCACGATGATGTCGAGCGCGTTGGGGAAGATGTCGACGAATTTGTTGATGCGCCGCATGCGCAGCCGCGACAGCACCAGATTGGGAAGGCCGAGTGCGGCCATGACGCCGAACAGCCCGGCGAGCGGCAAGCTCTGCGACTTGATGAAAACGCCGAGCGCGACCGCGACGGCGACCCCCGCCGAGATCATCAGGAACTGCCGCTTGTCGATCGGCAGGCCGGCTTGCGCGATGCGCGTGGCGAGGTCGGGGCCCTTGCGTTGCGACTTCTTCTCGAGGTCCTTGAGGCTGTCGGAGATCTTCTTCTTGCTGGCGGCGCGATCGGCGACGGCCGCGGCGGCCTTCTCGTCCGATTTCTGCACCGAGGCGCGCCGCAGATCGGCGCGCGAAGAGCCGCCGGCGAAGACGAACGCCAGCCCGCCCAGGGCGAAGATCGCCAAGCCCGCCGCAAGAACCGTGTTGTTGACCATCGCTCCGCCCTCGACTCGAACGCTACGGCTCCACCCGGATCTCCGACTCGTCGAGCGCGGCCGCCAGCCGCTGCTCTTCGCCGAAGTATCGCGCGCGATCCCAGAAACGCGGTCGGCCGACGCCGGTCGAGCGGTGCCGACCCAGAAGCTTGCCCTGCGCGTCCTCGCCGAGAATGTCGTAGACGAACAGGTCCTGAGTGATGATGACGTCGCCTTCCATCCCCATCACTTCGGTGATGTGGGTGATGCGGCGCGAGCCGTCGCGCAAGCGCGCCGCCTGAATGATGACGTCGACCGAGGAGACGACCATTTCGCGGATGGTGCGCGAGGGCAGGGAATAGCCGCCCATGGTGATCATCGATTCGATACGGCTCAGCGCCTCGCGCGGCGAATTCGCGTGCAACGTGCCCATCGAACCGTCGTGGCCGGTGTTCATCGCCTGCAACAGGTCGAACGCCTCCGGGCCGCGCACCTCGCCGACGATGATGCGTTCGGGACGCATACGCAGGCAGTTCTTGACCAAATCGCGCATCGTCACCTGACCAACCCCTTCGAGATTGGGCGGTCGCGTCTCCAGCCGCACCACGTGAGGCTGCTGGAGCTGCAGTTCGGCCGCGTCTTCGCAGGTGATGACCCGCTCGTCGGTGTCGATGTAATGGGTGAGGCAATTGAGCAGCGTCGTCTTGCCGGAGCCGGTGCCGCCGGAGATGATGACGTTGCAGCGCACGCGGCCGATGATCTTGAGGATTTCCGCGCCGGCGGGCGAAATCGAAGCGAAGCGGACGAGTTGATCGAGGGTCAGCTTGTCCTTCTTGAATTTGCGGATCGTCAGCGCCGCGCCGTCGATCGCCAGCGGCGGAGAAATGACGTTGACGCGCGAACCGTCGAGCAGGCGCGCGTCGCAGATCGGCGAAGCCTCGTCGACGCGGCGGCCGACCTGACTGACGATGCGCTGGCAGATGTTCATCAACTGGGCCGCGTCGCGAAACCGGACGTTGGTCAACTGGATCTTGCCGCCGACTTCGATGAAGGTCCGGTTCGGCCCGTTGACCATGATGTCGGAGATGTCGTCGCGCGCCAGCAACGGCTCGAGCGGACCGTAGCCGAGCACGTCGTTGCAGATGTCGTCGAGCAGGTCCTCCTGCTCGGAGATCGACAGGACGAGGTTCTTGATCGCGACGATTTCATGGACGATGTCGCGGATTTCTTCGCGCGCGCTTTCCGAGTCGAGCTTGGCCAACGCCGCGAGGTCGATCGCCTCGATCAGCGCGCCGAAGATCATCGACTTGGTTTGGAAATAGCCGTCGGTGCGGCGATCCTGCTGGCTGTGGGGGCCGGTTTCCGGCGTAGCGGCGGCGGTCGCGATCGTCTCGACGCGCGCCGGCGGCGGCGCGGCCGCGATGGCCGGCGCCGGACTCAGGCCGGGATTGGAACGCTTGCCGAACATCTTTCTTTCCCTGCGTCAGCGTCCGCGCCGGCTGGCGCGGCGACCGGCGACGGTCAACCTTTCTTACCCATCAGCTTAGCGAGGAACGGATCGAACAGGCCGCGCTTGGCGCCGCGCGCTTCGGCGCGGCCCGCGAGCTTGGCGGCGAGTTCGCCGAATATCTCGGTCACTTTTCCCCTCGGCTCGATTTCGGCGATCATCTGGCCGTTGTTGGCGGCCGAACCGAACAGCTTGGGGTCGTGCGGAATGGCCGCCAGGGGTTCCGCCTCGATCGTCTTGGCGAAATCGGCGAGCGCGATTTCCGGCCGCTTCGGCATGCCGACGCCGTTGATGACCAGACGCGGCGGATAGTCGTTGGGCCGCGCGCCGCGGACCGTATCGATGATGTTCTTGGCGTTGCGCAGATTGGCGAGGTCGGGCGCGGCGACGACGATCACTTCGTCGGCGGCGATCAGCATCCGTCGCGTCCAGCCGGTCCAGGCGTGCGGCAGATCGAGCACGATCCAAGGCGCGGCGGCGCGCATGGTGTCGACGACCGAATCGAACGAGGTTTCCGAGAAGTCGTAGACGCGGTCGAGCGTCGCCGGCGCGGCGAGCAGGTGAAGCCGATCGCCGCACTTGGACAGTAGGCGGTCGATCAGATTGGAATCGACGCGCTCGGGGGCGAACACCGCTTCGGCGACGCCCTGGGGCGGATCCTGGTTGTAGTCGAGCCCGGCGGTGCCGAAGCCGAGGTCGAAATCGGCGACGATCGTCGGCGACTCCAGGTCGCCGGCCAGCGCCCAGGACAGATTGTGGGCGATGGTCGAAGCGCCGACGCCGCCCTTGGCACCGATCACCGCGACGACGCGGCCGAGCGGCTTGGCCCCAGGAGCGTGGAACAGGTTGGAGACGGCCTGGACGAATTCGACGGGAGTGAACGGCGCGACGAGATATTCGCTGACCCCGCGCGCCATCAAATCCCGGTAGAGAATGATGTCGTTGACCCGGCCGACCACGATGACTTTGGTGCCGGCGTCGCAGAAGTTCGACAGCTCCTCGAGCTGCTCGATCAGGATCTGACGGTTGACGGTCGCCTCGAGCACAATGACGTTGGGCGTCGGCGCGCTGCGATAGGCTTCGACCGCCGCTGCGGCGCCGCCCATGTTTTGCTTGACGTGGGTCTTGGACATGCGTCGGTCGGCGACCGCGGTTTGAACGATCGCCGCGGTCTCCGGCGTTTCGCAGAACGCCTGGATCGACACGCGCGGCACCGGATCGATTTGCAGCATCGCGCCTGGCCGCGGCGACGGGTCGATGGGATCGGCTGCCTGTGCGCGCATGATCAGTCTCCGACTTGGCCGATCGACGTGATCTTGGTCTTCCAGTCGGTCCCGGGGTCTGAGCCGTTGCGCACGTCGCCGATCGCCCTGAGCCGCATCGCGACGTCGCCAGGATCGCTGGCGCGGCTTTGCATCAGGTCGCGCGGATCGGCGACCTGAGCGGCGAGCGTCGATTGGGTGGCGCAGCCGAAGTTGGGGTAGGATTCGTTCTTCCAACCCTCGATCGAGCTGCCCGAAACGAGGTCGGTAGGCCAAAGTCCGCATTGCCCCTGCACCGTCGCCTTCAGCCCCTGGAACACCAGTCTGACCGGCGAAGCGCGGTTCGCGCCGGAGTCGGGATAGGCGCTGACCGAGACGTAGCCGCGCAGGCCGGCGCCAGCCAGCGTGCGGCGGATCTGGTCGATCGCCCGCGTGTCGTGGCCGCGCTCGCCGGCCGGAGCGAGAATGGCGATCCGCCCGTCGCCGAACTCCCGATAGCGTTGCGCGAAGGCGCGGATGTTGTCGATCGACTGTCGGTCGAGCGCGCCGCCGGTCGGATAGACGTCGAGCGTGGTCGGCGCCTCCGCGACGACGATCGGATAGTGCGCGTGGAAATCGCTGGACGGAACCGAGTCGTTGGAGGCGTAATTGACGCCGCAACCGGCGAGCGAAGTCGCCGCCGCGACCAAGAGCGCCGCGACGCTGAACGGCCGGACGAGAGAGCGACGAGGAAGCGGCGGCGACATCGGGTGTCTTTCCTTGGCGATGGACGGCATGGGTTTCGTGTCCGCGTCAGTCGGTGATGAAACCCACCCGGCCGGAATAGCCGGGCATGGGTTGCAGGGCGCCGGAGCTCGAATAGATGCGGTTGACGCGGCCGAGCAGCCACGCCTGCGGATCGCTGGCCTCGCTGAAATTGGCGTCGGGCCGCACCGCGTCTTTCGGATCGATCGAGTGGACGATGAAGGGGGTGACCACGACCAACAGCTCGGTCTCGTTGCGCTGGTAGTCGCGCGAACGGAACAGCGAGCCGAGGACCGGCAGATTCATCAGGCCCGGCACGCCGTTGATCGCCTGTTGCGACTGCGTCGAAATGAGGCCGGCGGTGGCGAGCGAGCCGCCCGAGGGCAATTCGACCGTGGTCTCGCTCCGGCGGGTGCGGAAGCCGGGGACCGACGCGCCGAAAACGCTGATTTCGTAAGTTGGGTCGACGTCGGTCACTTCGGTGCCGACATGCAGCTGAATGCGCCCTTGCGACAGCACGATCGGGGTGAAGTTCAGCGTCACGCCGTAGGGTTGCTGGACGATGGTCGGCACGCAGGAGGAGGAGCCGGTCGTGCCGCAGGTATAACCGTTGAGAATCGGAATCGTGCCGCCGGCGAGGAACTTGGCGCTTTCGCCGGACACCGCCGTCACCGTCGGTTCGGCGAGCGTGTGCACGACGCCCTGCCGTTCCAAAGCTTCGAGCGTCGAGGAGAAAGCGGCGCTGCCGACGTTCCAGCCGAGGGCGCCGTCCAGCGAGGCGAGGTCGCCGTTGATCGAAAACGGATTGGTGATCGAGAATTTTTTCGTGCTGCCCTGGGACCCCGTCATGTTGACGCCGAGCTGCTTGATGATGTCGCGGCGGATTTCGCTGATGGTCACCCGGATGCTGACCTGGTCGAGGCCGCGGATGGTGAGCGAATTGATCACCTTGCCGGTCAGCGGGGTGCCTGACGGCGCGACGCTGACCTGCAT
>Ga0255350_1000578_pt1 | contig 13591 bp, 10 predicted proteins | sample HBST25r1metaG_FD_186028 | JGI IMG/M metagenome (GOLD analysis project Ga0255350, IMG submission 186028) | Peat soil microbial communities from Stordalen Mire, Sweden - H.B.S.T-25.r1 | ecosystem: Environmental > Terrestrial > Soil > Wetlands > Peat | place: Sweden: Norrbotten County, Stordalen...
GGCGTGAACCCGGTGTTTGTGCACCTGGGCACGCCGGAAGTGGCAAAACCCTACTTCGACTACTTCAAACTTTCGGACGTGGAGCGCGTCAGCAATCCTGACGCGTCGCTTTATCAGAAGCCGGTATTCGGTCTTGGTCGCGTGAATCCCGTGTGGCATCTGTTCAATCCCGTGGTTTGGTATGGCTGGCTCCGAGGTGATCTGTTCGCTTACGGCATTGGCGCTATCAAGGACGATGGGCACCAGATGCCGGGCGTGTTTTTTGTGAAGGACCGCAGGATTGTGAGGGCGTTCCGTTATCGCACGATCGCCGACCAGCCTCCTTTCCTGAAGCTGATTCGATGACGGCGATGACGAATTTTGTTGTGTCAGTTCTGATTGGGTGCTGAGGCGGTTTTGAGTGCGTAAGAGGATGCCAGCAAGAGCGCACCGAGTACGATGAAGAGCGACCAGAACGGGTCGCCATGCCGGTAGACGATTGCGCAGATGCCGAGGAACAGGTTGAATATGCCAATTAGATTGGCGATGGGCAGAGAGCTCCGATCGCCGGCTCTGACCTTTAACCAGATCCAAATAAGGATGGCTCCGAAGAGGAGCTGAGTACCGCTTACGGAATACCAGACGATGTAGAGAGTCTGCGAGATGACGGGGTCGATGGGAAATTTGTCGATGGCCTCATGAACGCGGTGCACTGAGTAGCCGTGGCCCAAGCTGCCAAGGCCCATGATGACTGAGTCGATGAGAAAGACAATCGAAGCGATTCTTCTCGACATTTGTTTCTCCTTGCTGATTGGATCGGTAGTGGGATTCGCGGCGTGTGCGGCGACTTCCTGGCTGAGAGCGCGGACTCTGTTTGTGGGTCGTTCGATGGTTTGTTGAAGATTGAGAGTTAGTGTACTGCAGTTGCTGGGGCGGGTAAATGCTGTTCTTGCGGGCGCATGGCCGGTTTAGGATAAGGTGTTCGCTCAAGCGGAGCCTGAGCGGGAAAGCGAGTGATGGTGGCTGACTGGGATTCGCGTTTTCTTGAGATGGCGCGGCTGGTTTCAACATGGAGCAAGGACCCGAGCACGCAGGTGGGCGCGGTGATTACGCGCGGAAAGTTTGTTGTGTCGCTTGGCTTCAACGGCCATCCCAAGGGCGTAGCCGACACGCCGGACAGGTTGGAGAACCGCGAGGCGAAATACCGCACGATCATCCATGCGGAGATGAACGCCATCCTTACGGCGAAGCAGGATCTGGAGGGCTGCACGATCTACGTGTGGCCGTTCATGCCCTGCTCGCAATGCGGGTCGGCGGTGGTGCAGGCGGGCATCAAACGGGTGGTCGCGCCCAAGTCAGACAACGACCGCTGGGCGGAGAGCTTCGCCTTTACGACGGAGATCTTCCATGAGGCCGGTGTGGAACTGGTGATCATTCCGGAGCCGGTGCATGGGATTTAGCTGGCGCTGTTCAGGCACCGGGCATTAGTCGTTGCTCATCCACGTCGTTCAGATTCAGGATCTGGCGACTCTTCGTTCCGGCTTCGGAGGTGCTGGGCTGAAACACTCCAGATGGACGTCGAGTACCTTTCCTTCGATGTGCGTCAACTGCTCTTCGACGATCCTTCGCACCACTTCCGGATCGCCTTTGGCGCGAAGATTGACGACCAGCTCATGGCGGCCCGCAGGGGATGCGTCTAGATCTCCTTCTACCCTGGGCTCTTCTCCGTTGGCGCAAACTGCTGCCTTGAGCCAACCGCTGGCGCAGCGGTCAAAGACTTTCAAATGCACAATCGGGATCGCCGCTGCCGTAAGAGCCGTGTCGAGCCGGTCCATCAGCGGCCCAATGATCAGGGCTGGCGACAAGGGGACGGCTGGAACAAGATCGCAACTGAGATTGAGCCACGCAAGAGCAGCTTCAGCTTGCGCATATCGCGCATAGTCGATTTCAAGGGTCGTCCTTCCCGCTTGCTGCGATCCGAGGAGAATCTCATCCAGCCACTGCTGAACGCCCTGGCCGGTTCTTGCGCTGAGCCGGCGCGTCGAAACGCCGGGAGTGCCCGCGACGACGCCGGGAATGGCGGCGGCATCGGGATATATGTCGGCTTTTGTGATGCAAACGAGGTCGGCCTCGTGCAACTGCTTCTCAAAGAGGAAAGCCATGTCGGCATCTGCATCCGCTGCTTGCAGCGCAGCAGCTCGAGCCGGATCGACGAGCACGGTAAACGGCGCAACCCGATAGCGGTCAAAGCATTCCAGCAGCGGGCCGAGCACCGTGGCAGAGATGTCTGTGCAGCTTCCCACAGGCTCTGCAAAGATCACTTCCGGGCGGAACGTCTGCAGGTGCTCAATCGATGACATCAGCTCAGAGAACCTGCAGCAGAAGCATCCTCCCGTCACTTCCCGCGCGAGAAAGCCCTCCGCCGTGGCAAGACGTGAATCCACAAGGCCGTTGCTCTGGTCGTTGAGGATGACGGCGCAGCGCACTCCGCGCTGTTGAAGCAGGCGGGCGGCGGCGAGGATCAGTGTTGTCTTTCCGGAGGCCAGAAAGCCACCGACGACGACGATGCAGGGCCTTGGCCACGGTCCTGGCTGAGGAGTTTCGTCACTCACGCATGAACCTCAATGCGGAGCGAGTCCCTGGCGGCCAGGCGCAGAGTGTCGCTGAATGTGGCCACCAATCGCTCGTTGTGCCGATCCACACGACTCTCGACCGGCTTTCCGCTGCTGAGGATCGAGGCGTGCGTGCCCGGCGCGGGAAACTCGCAGGAGCGGCAAGCGAGCGTTCCCGCCAGCACTTCGAGGGTGAAGGCTACGCCACTGGCGCGACCGCGGAGCGAAAACGTTCCCCATCCCGTGCCCGTGGACCAGATGCTCTGGAATTCGCCATGAGAAACCAGCGGAGCCGCGACAATGGAACTGGTTGCGCCGTTATAACTAAACCCGCTGAGCGCCACGATTGCCGACCAGGCCGCCATTGCGCGCGCATAGTGATGTCCGCATTCGGCTTCATCCCAGGGATTGCGTTTTTCCCCGTCATAGCGCGCCCGCGTATTGCGCACGCACTCCAACCCCTCCGGCACCATGCCCCAGTTCATCATCAACACGGCGGCGGTGTATTCAAAGCCCGTCATGGTCTCAGCGAAATAGGGAAAAGGAATGTGCGGGCGCTCGCCCTTGCCATAGTCGCAGATGACCAGCGATGCTTCATCGTTGAGCGCGAAGGTGCGCTGCACGTTGTCGTGCTGTTCAAGGCTGCGCTTGTAGTTGTAACGATAGACAGACCGGAGCGCGGCGCGGATGTTGACCGGTGATACCAAGGCTCCCAGTCCGCAGATGTCGGCCAGGTATTGTCCTACAAGCTGGTCCACCAGGCAGCCCGTCCCAAGCTGGTATTCCGGAGCGAGCGTATTCTCAGAACCCATGTCGCTGCGGAGGTTGTTGGCAATCTCGTCCCTGGCCCATCCGCGCACCTTTTGGATGTAGAACTCGCCATTGAACAGGTTGGCGTCGATCCAGCGGCTACCCTGCTCGAAGAGCTTCCTGTAGGTGTGTGCGGAGGACTCGTCCCCGGCGGCACGCGCCATCTCCTCGCCGGCTCGCAATGCTCCGAGATAGTAGATTCCGCACATGGGGTTGGGCCCGTAGAACTCGACATCGTAAGTATTGTGTTGCACACCTTCCATCACGCCGTCGCGATTGGCATCCCACCCGCCCGGCACCCAGGCAAACTCAAGGGCCTTCTTCGCGCGAGGCCAGGTAGTCTGCAACAGTTCCTGGTCGCCGCTGATTTTCCAGTCCAGCCACGCATGAAGGATCTGTCCCATTTGGCCGTCCGCTGCAGCAAAGCCCCAGCGCGCCTTGCCGTCGGGCAGCGTCTGCCTGAAATGAATCGCCCCGGCATCGTCCATGGAGTAGCCGAGAGCGCTGCGCCGCAACGATCTCGCAAAGGAAGGGAAGAGGAACGCGGTAGCGGTTTCGTAGTTCCACACATGCGTGCAGTTGCCAAAGCAGCAGCCGCGCGTGTCGTCGCTGCCCTCAAAGCCATGAAACTCGCCATCGGCGGTGCGGAAACAGGTGGTTGTGGCCAGCGTGGAAAGGTTCGCGCTCGCCGCCTCCTTTACTTCAGCCGGGAGCGTGCTTTCGCGCAGGGTACTCAAAAACATGCGCGTCTGCGCTTCAAGATCTTCGAGGTGCGCAACTGTGTAGCGAACGGCATCCCATGCGCTTTTGAAGCGGGCAGAGTAGAAGTTGCCAATGATCGCGTTGCCCTCGCCCGGCGGTGCGCTCCATCCGCACCATTCAGGCGTGCGATTTGGAAACCGCCAACCCAGGACGAACGGAAACAGCACGGACTTGCCTGGAGGAATCGAAGACTTCAGGCACAGCGTGCCCACGGTGTTGTGCGGCTCTGGCTGTGCACCCAAGTCGCCTGTGGCTGAAAACCGGTCCCAGAAGTGGAGCGGTGAATTCCACCAGCGCCCCAGGGGCCATCCCTGCCAGTGCGATACCTCGGTTCCCTCATGGGGCGTAGCCGCCAGAACAAATTCGCCAACCATTGGGTCGTCTGCGGCCAGGTTCGGATTACTCATCACCAGTGCCGCAAGGCGATCCTCGACGAGATACTCATTACGCCGCCCGTCGTCGGGCTTCTTGTCTGCGGCACCGCCATGGTCCTTTGCCGTTTTCACTGGATTGTCGATTGAAAACGCGATGCTCACATGAGCAGTGGAGGGTCCGGGATTGGTGACGCGATACCGGAGAATGGCCACCGGCAAACCGGAGTCGTCCGGCTCATGCGGGATGAAGGGAGAGAACGCATCCAGTTCAACTTTCACTGGCAGTGTGCTGTCGTCAAAATCGATATGCGCTAGCGGATACTCACCGGTGAACGTGGCCGATTGAAGCCTGCTGAGGCCCGGAACATTGTCAGAGCCCAGCCCGTCCTGCCCCTCATACGGGGGGAGAATGCGCGACTCCAGCACGCGCGCAACAGGCTTTCCGGTTCCCGTTTGCGCCCAGATGGACGGGAATGCGTAGGATGGGCGGTATCCCTTGTTCGGACGATTGAAGATTTCCCAGTTTACGAGTTGGCCGCGCCCACCTAGTCCGAGGCTGCCCGCGGCTACTCCACCCAGCGGAAACGAGATCATCCGCAATTGGTCTCCGCTAAATTTGCGCGGATAGCTCGCATCCGTTGCGACCGGACGCTGCGCCTGCTCGCTGTGAGGCTCGCTTGCCGAGGCGCGCCGTTGCACTGTCTCTGGTAGCGCGGCTGCACCTACCGCACCTGCAGCCTGCTTCAAAAAGTCCCGGCGATCCACTCTTATTTTCTCTGCCATTGCGAGCGTCCTTTTTTGAGACCGATTGTCGCTCGAATTGTATCGCCTGGGGTCAGCATCACGGAGCGGGCGGAGTCAGGATGCGCGCACGCGAGCTTGCAGAGCGCTTCCAGGAGCAGCAAGGCTTCATGCAATTGCAGATATTTCGGGATGCCAATGACTTCATCCGGCCCTTTGGCAGTTCTCTTTGAAGCTGTCTTCGTGATTCAAGCACAGCTGGTGTGGTGAGTCTGAAATTCGTTAAACAATTCGGCGGGCCGAAGTGGTTCGAAAAACAGCCCCCAGGGGCTAAAGCCCATTCGTTTTGCGGCCTTTTCGGCACGACTGAAGTCGTGCCCTGACGCTTAATCCGGCTTCGCAGGAGTCTTCTCTTCCTTTGAAGCCGCGCCCTGACACAAACCCGCGAATTTTTCTTTAACGAACGTCAGACTCAGGGCACTCTATGTCGCAGTTCACGAACTGATCGACGGCCACGCTGGTTGGCTTGACCTGGAGCTGGCGGTTATCCGCCGGTAGCTTGGCCTTCGGGGAATGCAGCTTACTACTACGAGCGCCCGACGATGATGAAAAGCGCAAGCAGGAACATGGCTATGGTCGGCGAGGTGTGTTCGAGGCGGCGCGCTTGATGAATGGCGACAATGACCGCCAGCAGCGCAAGTCCAATTGCGCACAGCCGAACAAGGGCGTAGGGTTGCCAAAGATCGACTGGAATCAACAAGCCTATCGCTCCGAAGATCTCCAATAAAGCGATTGCGGCCGCGAGCCCATCCGGCATGCCAGCGCATCCGGCCCCCATTGGCGCCGGCGCCGCTGCTTTCTGCCTCCTAAAGACGAGTATTTTGCTGAATCCAGCAAACAGGAACGCGCCAGCCAGCAGTATCTGCACTATCCAAAGTAGGGTGTTCATTCCGTCGCCTGCCTCTCTTCAGTTCGCCAGGGATCCTGCTTCAAGAATCATGAATTTGGGCCGTAGCAAATCAAAACGAACACAAGAGATAAAAATTGCATGAGGTGAACGTCAAGGAAACCGTGATGCACCGCCCATGGGTGACCTCCCTGGAGCGCATGGGACCGCCAGGCATGGCCCGCCTGGCCAGAAGTACGGTAACACATATTCAAAAACGCGAATTGGGAAGTGGAAGACAAACCGCTCCTCCTGATTCCACACGTCACATCCCGGGAATCCGGGAAAGGACTTCAACCATTCCAGAGCATCGGGGCGACCGGTTTCCGCGGAGATACCGCTTCTTACAAAAACCGGTCGCAGCCAGTGCGAATGAGCGCAGAGTCGGGACTCGCGCTACTTGGTTGGAACGGTGTTGATGGTTTTGAGGATGCGGGAGATGATCTGGTAGGGATCGCCTTCGGAGTTGGGTCGGCGATCTTCCAGGTAGCCTTTGTAGCCGTTCTTGATGAAGTTGACAGGGAGGCGGACGGACGCGCCGCGATCGGACAGGCCGTAGCTGAACTTGTCGATGGCCTGTGTCTCATGGAGGCCGGTGAGGCGCAGATGGTTATCCGGGCCATATACCTCGATGTGCGCGGCGATGTTGTTCTCGAATGCCTTCATCAGTGCTTCAAGGTATTCTTTGCCACCGACTTCGCGAAGGTGCTTGGTGGAGAAGTTGGTGTGCATGCCGGAGCCGTTCCAGTCGCCCTTGATGGGCTTGCAGTAGAGAACAAGATCCACCTCGTACTTCTCGCACAGACGCATCATCAGGTAGCGAGCCATCCAGGTGTCATCCGAGGCCTTCTTCGAGCCCTTGGCGAAGATCTGAAACTCCCACTGGCCCTTGGCTACTTCAGCATTGATGCCTTCGTGATTGATGCCGGCGTAAAGACAGAGCTCAAGGTGCTCATCAACAATCTGACGAGCAATGCTGCCCATGTACTTGTAGCCGACGCCGCAGTAATAGGGACCTTGTGGCGTGGTGGGGTGGCCATCCTTCGGGAAGCCGAGCGGACGTCCATCCTTGTAGAGGAAGTACTCCTGCTCGAGGCCAACCCAGAAGTCCGGATCGTCTTCGATGGTGGCGCGGTAGTTGGTCGAGTGGGGCGTGCCGTCCGGGTGCATCACTTCGCAAAGAACCAGGTAACCGTCCTTGCGGGCGCCGTCAGGATAGAGGGCCACAGGCTTCAGAATGCAGTCTGACTTGCTTCCCTCGGCCTGCATGGTGGAGCTGCCGTCAAAGCCCCAAAGGGGCAAGTCGGCAAGGGTTGGCGGCTTCTCAAAAGACTTGAGTTGAGTCTTTCCACGAAGCTCAGGAATCGGCTTTTTGCCGTCAAGCCAGATGTATTCAAGTTTGTATTTCGTCATGGATCTCCTCTGGGTGGTGATGCTGGACTTTCTAGGCAAGTCTAGGGGTGCAGACATAAAGAACACATCAAGATTGCATGAGGGAATCCTCGGCCGGCATCGACTACCGAAGGCCACCTGCCAGAATGATCAACAACAGGATCGCAACCGGGGCAAGAACCAATGCGGAGTAGTAAAGAACATTGCGCCAAAGTTGGGATTTGCGCTCACGCCGGTTGCGCAGCTCTGCACGGTTTTCCAGGCCGACTTGATTCAGATGTTCCAGATCCCACACAAAATCGTGCGCCGTGGGATAGCGGTTCCTCGGATCCTTTTCCAGGGCGTGGAGAATTACTTCCTGCAACTGGGGAGAGATGGATGGATCGACAACGCAGGGAGGAACGGGACGGCTCAACAGCCGCTCGTTCATCGCCTCCTGGGTCGAAGGGCCGGAAAACGGCAGCTTGCCGGTGAGCATCTCATAGAGGATGATGCCGATTGAATAAAGGTCGGAGCGCTCGTCGCCGCGCTTCCCAGTTACCTGCTCAGGAGAAGCATAGTTGGGGGTGCCGAGGATCGCTTTGAAACTGGCGTGCGTGAGGCGCTGAGCGGTGGAGTTGCTGGCGATGCCGAAATCGATGAGCTTGATGTTCCCTGCTGCATCGATCATGATGTTTTCCGGCTTGAGGTCGTGGTGCACGACTCCATTGGCGTGGATGTAGTCCAGAGCATCCAGGACATCGATCGCAATGCGGATGGCGCGGTCATGGTGAATCCTGCCTTCATCAAGAATCTTGCGCAACGAGCGGCCTTCGCACCACTCCATAACCAGGTAGTTGCGGGCACACCTTTCGCTGCCCAAGACGCGCATCAGCTTAGGATGGTCCAACCTTTCGCCGATGCCAGCCTCGCGCTGAAAATGATCGAAGAGAAACGGGTCGGCCTCCATGTCGGGGTGAGGAAACTTGAGGGCAACGACGCGATTGTCGCGCAGATCGGTGGCACGATAGATGGATGCCATTCCACTGCTGGCAATCAGAGCCTCAATGCGGTAGGAATCGATCTGCGAGTTAGTTTCCAAGCTGTCGAGTAATTCCACCATTCAACAAGCCTCATCGAGGATCGAGAAGTTTCTGTTCGTTCCAGTGGAAGCAAAACAACGGCGAGCGCATGTGTTGAATACCGCTCGCCTGCAGCTCATTTGGACAGCAGGTATGGGCGGCCGCGGTACATGCCCACTTGCTCCACCGACCGGACCCGGACGACCAGCGCAGTGGTATTGTCGCCCCCGTCAATCTCCACGGCTCTGGTAACGAGTTCGCGGGCAATCTCATCCATATTTTTCTTCTGCGAGACAATTTCGGCAATCGCGGTCTCGCTCATCTCATCGTGCAGCCCGTCAGTGCACAGAACCAGTACATCGCCAGGTTGCAACGTGACGGCAGTGGTGTCAGGGGAGATGAACATCTCCGGTCCCAGCGAGCGAATGAGAACATGGCGAGCATCGGAATCCGCGATTTCAGCAGAGGAGATCAGGCCCATTTTTCGTTGCTCATTGACCAGGGTATGGTCTTGCGTGACCTGCCGGGCTCTTCCGTCGCGGACCAGGTAACAGCGCGAGTCGCCAACGTGCGAGACGATCGCCTGGTCGTAGCGCAGCGCGCAAGCCACCAGCGTTGTCGCCATTTTCTTGCCACGATATTCCCGCGCCAGTGTGCAGTCGTGTACCGCGGCGTTCGCGTGTTGAATCAGCCGGGGCAACAGGCTGATGAGCATAGTGCCCGACTGGGCCTTGGCGAACTCTTGGGTGACGACCGAAACAGCCGTGGCCGAAGCCACTTCGCCCAGATCCATTCCTCCCACTCCGTCCGCTACCGCAAAGAGGTAGCCGTGGGAACGAGTCTCCTGGCGCGATCCGGGAATGAACGTACCCATAGCGTCTTCATTGTTGGTGCGAACTTTACCAAAGTCGCTTGCCTGGCCGTACTGGACATCCAACATGGGCGCCGTCGCCTCAAGTTACTTCCCGCGCGCAACGGGGAAGATGCAAGTTTGTGAGACATTGAATTCAAAATCGCCGCTGGGTGGGTCTCCGATCCTCGCGATGATTTGATCGAGTAGAGATTCCACCCAGCGGTCGTGGTTCAGTTGCGGTTTTGCGGGAGCTGCCTACCGCGATGCAAGCAGAACGGCCTTGCCCTTGACCTTGGAAGACCGCAGGAAGTAGATGGCTCCGTAGATGCCCCAGACGGCGGAGATTCCCAAAGCGAACAGTGGTTCCTTGAATGTGCCGAGGCCAAAGATGGGACCGGCGAGGTAGAAGCCCATGCAGACCAGGTTGGCAAGCAGGCCGAATCCAGGGATGATCAGGTGCTTGATGGGGTTATAGTCAGGCCGCTTGTGGAAGGCCACGATGCACAGGAAACAACTGAGCGCATAGAGAATGAATGTGCCGAAGTTGGATGTGAGTGTGATGGTGAGCAGGGAATTGGGAAGGGCTGCCAATTGGTCATGCGACAGGTAGCCGAAGCTTGAGAAGATGCCGTGTGGAAGAGCGGCGATCGTCGCGTCGGAGGGTGCGGCTGCGTCGCCGAAGACCACCGAGACAGCGATGACACCGATGACAGCCGAGATGATGGCGAGGGTCCAGATGGCCTTGCGGGGCGAGAGCGATTCAGCGTGCAGGATGCCGAAGTGCTCAGGAGCCTCATCGTCCTTGCCCATGGCATAGGTGACGCGGGCGCCGGTATTCATGCAGCTCAGCGTGGTTCCGATGAGGGCGAAGAATACGGTGATGGCCTCAGCCAGCATGAAGTACTTGCCGTGGCCCTGGCCGAGCAGGCCGTCGCCGACAATGATCATCATGTCGCCGATGGGCGCCGCGGAACCGGCCGCGGTGGTCATGGTATAGCCGGAGTTGAGGAAGTAGTTTGCCGCGAAGTATTCAAACAGGTAACAAAGCACACCCTGAATGAGCAGCGAAGCGATGACGGCGATGGGAATATGCTTGGTTGGATTTTTTGCCTCGCCTCCCATCGAGGTAACCGATTCGAAGCCGACCAGGATGAGGATGGCGACTGTGGCCTGGATGAACAGGTAGCTCAGCTTGTGGGGCACGACGACGGAAGCTGCTGAGGTGTGCGCCAGGAAATTGCCGGTAGCATCTCTTTCGGTGTAGTCGATGGTGAAGGGAACGGGCTTGCCAGCGGAATCCAGCAGGGGCAACGGTGCGCCGCTGGAATCGCGCATCGTGGAACCATCCTTGGCGGTGGCGAATTGATAGGTATAGGTAGCGAGCGACTGTGAGTCGTACTGGAAGGCGGGCGAACCGGCCGGGTGGCTGGAGCGATAACCGAGGGCGAGAACACTGAAGACGACCAGAGCCGAGATCTGAATGACGTTGATGGCAAGGTTGACGGCGGTGGAAGCGCCTGCGCCCTTGGAGGCAATCCATGCAACGAAGAAGGAGAAGACGACAGCGATGAGCGCCATGAAGAGAGGTCCGGGGTTGGAGCCGCTCATGATGTTTGGATAGAGGAAGCCAACGATATATCCGCAGAAGATGCCGGTTGTGGCGACCATGACGCCGGGATAGACCCAGTAGTAGAGGTGCGAGCCCCAGCCAACAATGAATTTGGCGATACGGGCGTACTTGAAGCCGGCATCATGGGAAAGCATGGCTTGTTCAGCGTAGTAGTAGCTGGAGCCTGTGCCCGGATAAAGCTTTGAGATTTCAGCATAGGCAACGGCGGTGGCCAGGCAGAGCAGGAGAGCGGCGACGATGCCGATCCACATAGCCGGCGCCGTGGATGGCTGTCCGGCGACACCAGTGTTTGCCTGGATCGCGAAAGTGAGCCAAAGGAAGGCGCCAGGGGCGATGAGAGCCATTGCGTTGCTGGTCAGCCCGGTGAGCCCGAGAGTGGCCTGCATTTGAGGTGCTTTCTGTTCTGCCATGAGCATTCTCCTGAAGATATGATTGGCTGCACCCGGCGGCTGGCGCCTGGGCATGGGTTGTAGGGTTATCCGTCCAGATCGAAGCAATAGCACTAGACGAACCGCAGTTTTTGTCTGTTCCTTGAGAGGCCCTCGTCAGGCCCTTCAGAACGATATAAAGAATTCATATCGGTGCTGCCTTGCGGGCCCAGGCGCAGTTAACGCCTGGGACCGAAGGCGATGAACAGCAGGGAGCGACGCCCTGATTCGATTATTTTTCGATGCTTGTGATGTTGTTGCCGAAGATGAAGCCGAATTCAAGCACCCCGCGGAATTGGCTTGTGTCCGTTCCCGTCTTGCCAAAAACATCTCCGCTTGTGGTGCTTGATGCGTCCACAAACCCGATATCACCGCGAACGTACATTCCACCCTTTTGGTAGGTAGGTGTCGCAGTGAAGGTAATGGCTGTGCTGCCAGCGCCAAAGCCGAGCAGGTTGACCGACCCGTCTGTTGCGCTTCCCGAACTCGCGAGGTCTTCGAAGCGTATCGGAATCGAGAAGCCGCTCTTGAAGGCGTAGCTGACGTTGATTGCGCCACCGGTAGCGGATGTGGACTTGAGGATGCCTACCTTGGTGTTCTGGCCATAGGTTCCGTACTGGAAGTAGGGCGAAATGATCCACGGACCCTTGGCATACGTGTAGATGACCGCATGCATGGCGCCGTTGTTCTGGATTGGGGTAGTTGCCGTTTCATACACTGTCTGGCCGAGGTTGCCCATTCCGTCGTACACCAGGGTGCTGGGTCCCTTGGTAAAGGTGATTGAGCCGGACAGGAACGAATAACGATCGGAGTAGTAACCGTCGTTCCAGCTGACCGCGGCGGAGAGGTACTTGCCCAACGACTGGTTCAACTGAAGGCCGCGGCTGATGGCGGTTTCCTGATTCCAAACGATGCCGCGCTCGATGTTGAAGTTCTGGTAGGTGAAGGTGGACTCAGCACCCATCAGCGTGGGAAGTTGTCCGACCTGCAGCGAAGTGGTTTTTCCCATGTTGATTTTCGCCCAGGCGACTGGAACAGGGCCGTACAAGTTGTTCACGGTATTTTGAGCATTGGTGAAGGGCACTGCCATGGTCGGCAGGGAATACGCGCCAGCCTGGACATACCACTGGAAATTTCCGTCCGCTTTTTGAATGAAGACCTGACCGTTGGTCATCGTGGCCTGAGAGGAGTTGTCACTCGGCACGGAGTTGTTCTGGAATTGCGCGAAACCAGTCAGGATGCCGTTGACGGACAGCTTGCCGAATGGACCTGCATCAAAAGTGGCGGGGGGCTGCCATGACAGGGGTCCCGTGAGCACGAATGTGGAAAGCGGGGCCGGCGCAGCAGCAGCGGCGGGCGCTGCAGCCGGGGTTGCAGCCAGGGCCTGTGCTGCGGGTGCAGCGGCTGGCGTTGCATCCGGTGTGGCGGCAGGAGTCTGGGCCACTGCGGCGAGGGCTACTGCCAAGACTGCTCCGGCCATTGATTGCAACATGCGATTCGGGTTGATTTTCATCATCACTGTTCCTCCCAGGAAAAGGTTTGTTTATGCGGCAAGGTGAAGTGCCACAAGTGTGAGGGCGATTCGAAGCACTTGATCCGGTGCGATATCCATGCCGCCCACCCTTCAGAGCTCTTGAGGCACGCTTAACCTATGGAATCCAAAGGAGGATTCACGGGCTTGCGGGCCGGTCCGAACGTTTCGGATTAACTCTAGTTACGCAAGGAAGACATAAATAACCCATCAAGAAATCAAAAAGTTTTCCTTATAAAATTCATATACAATTCTTAGTAACAAGGTTCGCCGACCCCGGCTCGAATCTGTTTCAGGCAACTAAATCAAGGGGATGGGTAAGTCGCAACGGCTGTTGCGCGGATCCGATTCGTGTCTTCTTTATTTGATTGTTATGCGGAACTAAAGGAGAATCAGAGTAACAAGACCCGCAAGAGAATGGCGCCAGGTGTGTTTTTCCAAAGGAAGAAGACGCTTGACGGAGGTGTATTTG